>Ga0335073_10008867_pt1 | contig 14101 bp, 12 predicted proteins | sample Lox_Sample_22_FD_207093 | JGI IMG/M metagenome (GOLD analysis project Ga0335073, IMG submission 207093) | Soil microbial communities from Loxahatchee National Wildlife Refuge, Florida, United States - Lox_Sample_2.2 | ecosystem: Environmental > Terrestrial > Soil > Wetlands | place: USA... | reverse complement strand
CGATGCTCTATTACATGAGCGAGGAGGCGCAGGAAGGCCGGGACGCATACGTAGGCAAGCGCGCGCCTGACTTCGCCAAGTTCCCGCGCCGCCCGTGACCGCGTTGCCTGCTGCCCGATCCGGACCGGCGATCGACGCCGGGCTGGCTGCCGAGCTGCTGCCGAGCCTGCGCGCTTTCGCCATTCCGATGCCGACCAGATTCCGCGGCACGACGCTGCGCGAGGGCGCGCTGCTGCACGGCCCGGCTGGCTGGGGCGAGTTCTCGCCGTTCGGTGAGTACGGCCCGCGCGAGTGCGCTCGCTGGCTGTCCTGCGCGCTGGAGGCGGCCGGGTGCGGCTGGCCGGACCCGGTCCGCGACAGCGTGCCGGTCAATGTCACCGTGCCGGCCGTCGGACCTGACCAGGCGCACGCCATCGTCGCCGGCTCGGGCTGCCGGACCGCGAAGGTGAAGGTCGCCGAGGCGGGCCAGCCGGAGTCCGACGACATCGCCCGGGTCGAGGCCGTGCGGGACGCGATCGGGCCGGACGGGCGGGTGCGCGTGGACGCCAACGGCGGCTGGGATGTCAGCCAGGCCGTGCGGATGCTCACGGCGCTGTCCGCATTCGGCCTGGAGTATGCCGAGCAGCCGTGCGCGACCCTGGACGAGTTGGCCGAGCTGCGCCGCCGGGTAGAGGTGCCGCTCGCGGCCGACGAGTCGATCCGGCGGGCCGAGGATCCGCTTCGCGTCCGGGCAGCCGGCGCAGCCGACATCGTGGTACTGAAGGCGCAGCCGCTTGGCGGCGTGCGGCCCGCGCTTGAGATCGCCGAGTCGTGCGGGCTGCCGGTGGTCGTGTCGAGCGCCGTCGATACGTCCGTCGGGCTGGCAGCCGGCGTCGCACTGGCGGCCGCGCTGCCGGAGCTTCCCTATGCGTGCGGGCTGGCCACCATGAGCCTGCTGGCCGGGGATGTCACGGCCGCGCCACTGACGCAGACGCGCGGCGAGCTGGCGGTGCGCCGCGCGGTGGTGGACGACACGGCGCTCGCCCGGTACGAGGTGGACCCGGCGGCCTGGCGTGCCCGGCTGCTCGCGGCCGCCGAGTTCCTCCCGGCCAGGTCGTGACCGGCGGTGAACCCGTCGACTGCGCTCGCCACCGCGCTCGTCGATGAGCTGCTCCGCTGCGGCTTGCGCGAGGCGGTGGTCGCGCCCGGCTCGCGCAGCGCACCGCTGGCGATGGCGTTGCATGCGGCCGCGTCGGCGCCAGCTTCCCCACTGCGCCTGCATGTCAGGATCGACGAGCGATCGGCATCGTTCCTCGCGCTCGGCCTGGCGAAGGCCAGCGGTCGCCCGGTCGCCGTCGTCTGCACCTCGGGTACGGCGGCCGCGCACTTTCACGCGGCCGTCATCGAGGCCGACGAATCCGGCATCCCGCTGATCGTGCTCACCGCTGACCGGCCACCCGAGCTGCGCGGCACCGGCGCCAACCAGACGATCGACCAGGTCAAGCTCTACGGCGGCGCCGTCCGCTGGTTCTGCGAGGCCGGAGTGCCGGAGAACCGGCCGGGGCAGGCCGCCTACTGGCGCTCGCTGGCATGCCGGGCGTGGTCGGCTGCGATCGGGAACGGGGCCGCCTTCGCCGGTCCCGTCCACCTCAACCTGCCGTTGCGGGAGCCACTGGTGCCCGGCCTTGCCGACTCGGCCGGGCCCGGCGGCGCGCAGTGGTGCGAGCCGCTGGCTGGCCGGCCCGACGGAGCGCCGTGGACGCGGTTCGCGCTCGATCCGGCTGGGGCCGGCCCGCATCCCGCTCTGATGATCGACTGGACCGAACGCGGCGTAGTCGTTGCCGGTGATGGCACGGCGAGCCCGGCTGCTGTCGCCCGGCTCGCCGAGCAAGCCGGCTGGCCGCTGCTGGCCGAGCCGTCGTCTGGCACCCGGCACGGGCCAGCCGCGCTGCGCTCTTATCAGTACCTGCTCGACGCCCCGGACTTCATTGCCGAGCACCGGCCGGACCTCGTCGTCTCAGCAGGCCGGCCGGGACTATCCCGCGGGCAGCTGGCACTGCTGCAGGCGACGACTCTGGCCGGGCGGCACATCGTGCTCGGCCAGGGTGCTGGTCGCTGGTCCGATCCGGCCCGGACGGCCAGCGACGTGGCGGGCAGCCTGATCCTGCGCGGGCGGGCGCCTGGACCAGGACCCTCCGGCTGGCTGCGTTCCTGGCAGCTAGCCGACGCAGCGGCGTCGCACGCGGCCGACGAGATGCTCGATGCTGCAGGCGGTCTCAGCGAGCCGTTGCTGGCGCGCGACCTCGGGGCGGCGCTGCCGCCTGGTGCGCTGCTATGGGTAGCCTCCAGCATGCCGGCCAGGAACCTGGACCGGCACATGGCCGGCCGGCCGGATGTGCGGATACTGGCGAGCCGCGGCGCGAGCGGTGTCGACGGGCTGGTGTCCTCGGCGATCGGGGCAGCGCTCGCCCACCAGGCCGCGGGCGGCGGCGCCGCGGTGGCGCTGCTCGGCGACCTCGCCCTGCTGCACGATGCGCCGGGGCTGATGATCGGGCCGCTTGAGGCGCGGCCTGACCTCTGCCTGATCGTGGTCAACAATGACGGCGGCGGAATCTTCTCCACACTTGAGCAGGCGGCCTTCCCGGATGCCTTCGAACGGGTCTTCGGGACGCCGCACGGAGCCGATATCGCTGCGCTCGCCGCCGCGGCCGGACTTCCTTATGCCCGGCTGGAGCAATCCGCCGGCCTGCCAGCCGCGCTGCGCGGGACCGGACTACGGCTGGTAGAGGTGCGCACGAGCCGGACCGACGAGGCCAAGCTGCGCACCGCGATCGGTGACGCCTGCGCGGCTGCTATCGCGCCGGCCTGAGCACCGGTTTCCTGCTAGCGGGACGATTCGGCGCCGGCCGCGGTGCTGACGGCGCTGACAGCCGCATCCACGATGGCCTGCAGCCGGGCTGCGTGCGCGCCGCGCCAGTAGACCCGTCCGCAGCTACCGCACGCGGAGAACTCCTGGTAGGTACGCCGCGTGCCCGCCTCAAGTCGCGGCTCAACCTCGGCCTTCGCGGCCGGGCGCAGCAGGCTGTTGCAGGCCGGGCAGCGCGTCCACGGTGCGAGCGGGGGAGCGAACCGCGTCAGCACGTCGACGAGCTGGTCATCTGGCCGGGCACCGCGCACGTAGGCACCCATGCGCAGCCGGCGCCGGCGCAGCAGGCCGCGATCCTGCGTGAGCAGCACCCGGCGGCCGGTGTTGGCTCGCTCGATCAGCACGTCGTCGGATGCATCGTTGGCGTAGGCGGCGTCCACGCCGACGAGCCGCAGCCGCCGGGCCAGGGTTCCGAGGTGAACGTCGAGGATGAAACGTGCCGCGCCGAGCCGCTGCGGCCGGCACACGGCCGTCACGTGCACGAGGTCGCCGCCGCCCGGCCGGTAGCTGGCGGCGGCCGCCTCCCCGTTAACAGTCAAGGTGCCGACCTCGGGTAGCGGCACGCCGAGTGACTCCACCACATGCCCCAGTGACGACACGCCGTCGCAGGTCACCGCGACAGGTCCGCCGCGACGGTCTGCCCGCAGCAGGAACTGCAGCTCTGCCGCCACAGTTACCTCTGCCACCTGCCGTTCCATTCCTCGAGCATTCCCGGCTTAGGCGGATGGTCACGTCGGGTCGCGGATCCGGGCGGGGGGACACTGTGACGGTGGATTCCGATCCCTACGATCTTCAGCGCTTCGTTGCTGCCCAGGACGAGGGCGGCACGTACGACCGCGCCGCCGCCGAGCTGCGGCAGGGCCGCAAGACCAGTCACTGGATGTGGTTCGTGTTCCCGCAGGTCGCCGGGCTGGGACACAGCCCGGCGTCACGGCTGTACGCGATCAGCTCGCTGGCGGAGGCAAGGGCTTATCTCGCGCACCCGGTTCTCGGCCCGCGGCTAGCGGAGTGTGCCGAGCTGGTCTGCAGCACGACCAGCCGCAGCGCCGAGCAGATCTTCGGCGGAATCGACACGGTGAAGCTGCGCTCGTCCATGACCCTGTTCCTGCATGCCGATCCGGGCGCGCAGGTGTTCCGCCAGGTGCTGGATCAGTACTTCGGCGGGATACCTGACTCCGCGACCGAAGCGCGCATCGGTGAGTAAGACTGGGCCGATGGACGCGGATCTCATCGTCATCGGCGCCGGCGCGCTCGGGCTGAGTACCGCGCTGCACGCGGCGCTGCTCGGCCGGTCGGTCATCGTGGTGGAACGGCACACCGCCGGGTCGCAGGCGTCCGGGCGAGCCGCCGGCCTGTTCAAGTCGGTCCAGGCTGACGAGCTGCGTACCCGGCTGGCCCGCCGCAGCATCGAGCTCGCGCTGACGTTCGCCGACTGGGCAGGCGCCGAGCTTGACGTCGTCCGCTCCGGAAGCTTCCTGATCGCCAGGACGGACGAGCACAAGTCGTACCTGCGCAGCGAGGCCCGGCAGTCCGCGGCCTGGGGCGCCGATGTCGGCGAGGCTCGCCCGGGCGAGGTCGCCACCAGGCTCTCCTGCTATCAGGGCCGCGGCGAGGAGTTCGCGCTGTGGTGCCCGGAGGACATCTACATCGAGGAACCGGTCAGCCTGATCCAGGCATACGCATCCGCCAGCCAGCTGCATGGCGTCGAGCTGCTTGACGGCGAGTCAGTCACCGCAGTCACTCTGTCCGGCACTCGGGTGACGGGCGTCGAGACCTCGCGGAGGTCGATTGCCGCGCCGGTCGTGGTCGACGCGGCCGGCGCCTGGACCCGGCAGGTGGCCGCGCTGGCCGGCGGAGCCGTCGCCGTCGCCCCGGTGCGTCACCAGCTCCTCATTACCGAGCCCGCACCAGACGTGGACCCGGCTGACCCGATCGCGCGCATCGTCGACGCGGCCGTCTACCTGCGGCCGGCGCGCGGCGGGCTGATGGTCGGCGGGTTCGAGGCCGCGCCGCTGGCCGTCGATCCGCGCGCTGAGCCGGCGTCCTTCAGTACCGACGACGTCCCGCTCGACCTTGGGGTGCTGAGCGCCATGGCCGAGCAGGTCTCTTTCGAGGTCCCTGCAGCCAGCCGGCCCGCCGCCGAGCACCGAGGCGGGCTGTTCACGATGACACCGGACGGAAGGTTCGTGACCGGGCCCGTGCCGGGTCTCGCCGGGCTGTGGGTTGCCAGCGGCTGCAACGGCTCGGGCTTCTCATCCTCGCTGGCGATCGGGGAGATGCTCGCGGCCTGGATCTGCGACCGGCCGGAGCGAGGAGACATCAGCGCGCTATCACCGGCCAGATTCGGGCCGATGACCGACGAGGCCCTCGTGAAGGCGGGCTGCTGGCAGTACGCCCACTACTACGACCCGGCTGCTGCCAACCTGCCATGACGGATTTGCTTACCGCCAGCACGATGAATAGCGCGAGCGAAGGTACCCAGAGCAGGAAGGTGCCCGAGCCGATGCCGATGATGGCGCCGAGCTGCTGCCCCCAGGTGCGCCGCAATAGCTCGGGTGAGCGCCGCGCGGCGGCCTGCGGGCTGGTGCCCTCCAGCACGATGACCGGCAGCACCATGAACGCGACCATGGTCCATGCCAGCCCGCCAAGCGCGGCGAAGATCCGGCCGAGCGGGCCGAGACGCTGCTCAGCAGCGCGCATCAGCAGCGACACGGTTCCGCTGAAGGCGCCCCAGGCCAGCACCGCGCCCTTCCGGCGGGCTGCTGCGGCGAACCCGTCCCGGACGGAGGGCGTGCCGCCGGAGAGCGCGACGTTCGCTGAGTGGATGAGCGCCGCGTTACAGAACACCGTCACGCAGGTGAGCAGCACGTAGCCGCATGCCAAGATCACGTAGCCGGCTGGCCCGGGATTGGCGCTCGATCCCATCAGCCCGAACACCGGGCCGGCAAAGCCGGCCACCACGATCAGGCTCGCCAGGAGCGAGACCAGCGGAAAGCAATCAGCCCATGGTGCTCGCGCAGCACACGCAACGAGATACGGAAGAGCGCGACTGACCGTCCGATGCGCCGCATGATGTACTCCTTCAGGGGCAACCAGTGGGTCGGCGAGGTGCATCCTGATGACCGAGTCGTAGTCCGGGTTGGGCCGGAGTCCGAGCCGGGCTGCGCGGTCGGAGTGGAAGCGAGCAGGCCAGGCTGTCACGGTTCCTGCCACGGCCGGGTCAGGCACCCAGTCGATCAGGGAGCTTGCCTCCGGTCCCGCTACCCGGGTCAGCGCGGCGACCATCTCGCCGACCGTCACGGTGAGCGCCGGCAAGTTGACCGGCGTACGGTCGCCCCAGGCCCGGTCCGTCGCTGACGCGGCGCATAGCAGTCCGCTGATGGCCCGGCTGGGCGAGCTCAGCGCCACCTCGGTCTGCGCGTCGACCGGGCAGGCCGCGCGCTGGCCGGCCAGCGGCTCCCGGATGATGGCAGACAGGAAGCTCGACGCCGCCGCGTTCGGCCGACCCGGCCGGACGCTGACCGTCATCATCCGGACGGCCCGCCCGCGCAGGAATCCCTTACGTGTGTAGTCGGCCAGTAGCTGCTCACCGATCACCTTCTGCGCGCCGTAACTCGACTGCGGGTTCAGCATCGTCTGGTCGTCCACAACAGCAGGCAGCGGGTGCTCGCTGGACGCACCGAAGGCGGCTACCGAGCTCGCGAACACGACTACCGGGTTCGCAGCCACGGCCCGGCACGCGGCGAACAGCCCCTCGGTAGCGCGCAGGTTGGCCCGGATCCCGAGGTCGAAATCCGCCTCGCATTCGGCGCTGACCGCGGCGGCCAGATGGAAGACGACCTCGGATCGGGCGATGGCGTCCCGCATCTGGCCGGCGGTACCGACCAGCTCACTGATGTCACCGTGGAGCTCGGAGACCCGCTCGTCCTCAGCCACATCCGGGGGAGCGGACGCGCGGTCCACCAGGATGACGCGCGAGACGGGCTGGACGTCGCCGGCGACCTCCACTGAGTCGGCGGCCAGTAGGTGCCGCGCCAGGCGCGCGCCCAGGAATCCAGCACCGCCGGTGATCAGCACGCTCGCCACATAGTCTCCCCGCCCGGCGGACCGGTCACCCCACTACCGTGATCGCATGTCTGCTCGCCAGCCGCCGACCGCCGGGAGCAGCGAAGGCGATGCGGATCTGCGGGCCGCCATCCGCCGGATGCGGGCGGCTGATGGCCTGCTTCTGGGCGTTCTCGACGATGACCCGACCGGCTCGCAGACTGTCCACGGTGTCCAGGTCGTCACGCTGCTCTCTGCAAGCGCCTATCAGGCCGCGCTCGCTGGCCCAGCCGCAGCCTGTTTCGTCCTGACCAATACCCGGAGCCTTGACGAGCGTGCCGCGGCCGTCCGCACCGCACGCGCGGCCCGCGGCCTGATCGCCGCTGCCACTCGCAGGGGGGCCAGGATCCAGCTGATCAGCCGCAGCGACTCGACGCTTCGCGGGCACCTGGCGGCGGAGGTCGCCGCGCTGCAGGCCGTCCAGCGCGAGGAAGCGGGCCAGGCCTTTGACGCTGTGCTGCTGATCCCAGCCTTCATCGAGGGGGGCGCGTGACCGTGGATGACATCCACTGGGCGCGGACGGCGACCGGGCTGGTTCCGGTCGGTGAGACCGAGTTCGCGCACGATGCGGCCTTCAGTTACACCGCCTCAGACCTCAGGGACTTCGTCGCGGAGAAGGCCCGCGGAGCAATAACGAGGGATGACGTCGTCAGCATCGGCCGGGCCGATATCAGGTCCGGCGGCCCGGACCGGATCTGCGAGCTGCTCACCGGCCTGCACCACGGCACGTGGGTCATCGTCAACGCGAGCGAGTACTCCGACCTGGAGACCGTGGCGTACGGCGCGCTCCTCGCCGAGCGCGCAGGCAAGAGGCTCCTGTTCCGTACCGGGCCATCGTTCGTGCGGGCCCTCGCCGGCACCGAGCCCGCAGCGCCGCTCCGGGGCAGGCGGCTGTGGCCCGCCGGACGGCCAGCCGGGCATGGCCTCATCGTGGTCGGGTCGCACGTCGGCCAGACCAGCCGCCAGCTGACCGTGCTGCGCGCGCAGTCCGACGTCACTGGCATCGAGCTGAGCGTTCCCGGCATTCTCAGCGGCGCGGCTGACCTCCCGGCCCGGACAGCACAGCAGGTCAGAGACGCCCTTAGCCGGTCTGACGTGCTGCTGTATACCAGCCGCGCCGTTGCCGCCGGAGGCAGCGCGCGGCACAGCCTGCAGATCGCGCGTGCCGTCTCCGCTGCCGTAGCCAGCACCGTCCGCGAGACGCTGCCTGCCCGCCCGGCCTGGGTCCTGGCCAAGGGCGGGATTACCGCGCACGACGTCGCGCTGCACGGCCTTCGCATCCGCCGCGCCGAGGTCGCCGGCCAGTTGTTTCCTGGCATGATCTCGGTGCTCTCTCCGGTAGCTGCCCCGCCTGAGGCGCTTGGCGTACCGTACGTCGTCTTCGCGGGCAACGTCGGCGACGACGCGACGCTGGCGCAGGTTGTGGCAATCCTCAATGAGTTAGCGTGAGACTGACACCTCGGCGGCAGTCACCGCGCAGTGCGCCGGCTGCGCAGCCAGCGAGCCAGCCTGACGATCAGGGCCGTGGGCACGGCCAGCAGCGTTACTGCGCACACCGACGCGCCGACATCGTCAGCGACCGGGCCTATCTGGGCGATCAGAGCCGCCGCCAGCACCACCGGTGCGGCAAGGATCAGCACCCACGCCGTCCAGTCGCGCCGGCCCCTGCGCTGTCCGGGCGAATATGCCGCCCGGACCGGACTGGCGCCGGCGTGATACGGAGCGACGCCGAGTGCATGGCTAAGCGCGCCGGCGAACTCCTGACAGCTGCGGTACCGGTGCTCGGGTGCCTTGGCCATGGCGCGGGCGAGCACCTGGTCGGCACCTGGCGGAAAGTCCGGGCGCCGCGCGGTCAGCGCCGGCGGCTGCTGCGACATGTGCGCCCAGATCGTCGCCGCCGCAGGCTCCCGGTGGAACGGCGGAGCGCCGGTGAAGAGCTCGAATGCCGTGCATGCCAGCGCGTACTGATCCGCCCGCCCGTCGACCTGACGGCCCTCGATCTGCTCGGGAGCGCAGTAGTCGACAGTGCCAAGGAACTCGCCGGTCCCGGTCAGCCCCGACGTCCCGAGCGAGGCCTTGCTCAGCCCGAAGTCAGACAGGTAAACATGGTCGGGCCGACCGGGACGGGCGTCCACGAGCATGTTCGCCGGCTTGACATCGCGGTGGATCAGGCCGACAGCATGCGCCGCATCGAGTGCCGATGCAACCGCCGAGATGATCGCCGCGCCCCGCGCCGCCGGCAACGGACCCGTTCGCCGGATCAGCGTCCGCAAGTCGAGGCCCGGGACGAAGCGCATCGCGATGAACAGCACGCCGTCGGCCTCGCCCGCCTCGAATACCGGGATGATGTGCGGGTCATCGACGGCCGCTGCCGCGCGAGACTCGCGGATGAAGCGGAGCCGGAAGGCATCGTCGGCGGCAAGCTCGGGCGACAGTATCTTCAGCGCGACAGGCCGCCCCAGCCGATCGTCGATGGCGCGGAAGACCACCGCCATGCCGCCCCGCCCGATCCGCTCCTCCAGCCGGTAGCCGGCCAGCACCTGACCCGGCGCGAAGCGGGCAGGATCGGCAATCGGCGACATAGCGCCATACTGTAGCGAGTTGCCCCGACAGCCGGGCTGCCAGCGCGCCGATGGCTACCGGCTGGAGTCTGGTGACAGCAGGACGTGCGGGTTCAGAAGTCCGAGCGGGTCGAACGCCGCCTTCACCGATCTCATCACGTCGATCTCGGCCGGCGTCCGGGACAATCCCAGCCACCCGGCCTTGGCCTGGCCGACGCCGTGCTCTGAGCTGATCGAGCCGTCCAGCTCCGCCACCAGGCGCAGCACGGCGGCCGTGACAGCCTCCTCGTTGCATTCCGCGCCGAGAACGTTCACATGCAGGTTGGCTTCGGCGAGGTGACCGAAGGCGATGAGCTCGGCGCCGGGCGCGGCGGCCGCAACCGTATGGGGCAGCCGCTCGACGAGCTCGGCCAGGCGGCCGATCGGAACCGAGACGTCGAGTTTCACCGGCATCCCCGCGGCGCTGATCGCCTCGGTGTGACTCTCCCGGAGCTGCCACAGCCGGGCCCGGTCGGCTGCCGACGATGCAACCGTCGCGTCGATGACCTGCTCGCTCGCTGCCAGCGCGGCCAGCAGGTCCTCCAGCGGATCGGCCTCCCCGGCGACCTCGACCAGCACATATGCCCCGCCGGCCGCCGCCAGCGGCAGGCCGACGCGCAGGTGGCGAGCGACGAGCCGGAGGCCCGCGTCGAAGCTCAGCTCAGCCGCGCACAGGCCCGGCAGGCGCGCCCGGAGGAACGCCAGCAGCTCGACCGCGGCTGCCGCGCCGCGCACCGCGACCAGTGCGGCTGCGCGCTTCGGCTGCGGAGCGACCAGCCGCAGTCGCAGCCGGGTGATCACGGCCAGCGTGCCCTCCGAGCCTGCCAGCAGGTGCCCGAGGTCGTAGCCGGTGCTGTCCTTGGCCAGGCCGTCCAGCCGGGAGATGACCCGGCCATCGGCGAGCACCGCCTCAACCCCGGCTACCTGTTCGCGCATGCTCCCGTACCGGAGTACCCGGATCCCGCCGGCGTTGGTGGCGGTCATGCCGCCTACGGTGGCCGAGTCACGCGCGGCCAGGTCGACGCCGAAGTCCAGGCCGGCTGCCCGTGCATGTGCAGCCAGGGTAGCCAGCGTGACACCAGCGCCCACCGTGACCTGCCGGGAGATCCGGTCCACGGCACCCAGGTCGGTCAGCCGGGTGGTCGTCAGCAGCACCGGGGGGTGGTCATCACCGCGACGAGCGGGAACGCTGCCGCCCACCAGACCGGTGTTCCCGCCCTGCACCACGACCGGAACTCGAGCGCCCGCGCAGGCCCGCAGGACCTCCGCGACCTCGGCCGTCGTGGCTGGCCGCACCGCCGCACGGCAGGTGCCGTGGTAGCGGCCGGTCCAGTCGGTCTCATAAGAACGGCGCAGGGCGCTGTCGACCAGGACGTGCTGCGGCCCGACTGCGGTCCGCAGTGCGGCCTCCAGGGTCAAGACAGCACCCGCAGCCGGACGGTCTGCGTCATCTCGCGCAGCTGGCCCAGGACGGCTTCCGGGTAGTCGATTCCGATGTCGGTCAGCGCGTATCCGAGGTCACCTCGGGTTCCGAGCAGCTGCGCCTCGACATTGACATCGTGGGCGGCGAGCACCGTGTTGATCTCCGCCATCACACCGGGCACGTTGTGATGCAGGTGCGCGAGCCGGTGCGACCCGGACGGCGGCGGCAGCGCGATGTGCGGCAGGTTCACCGACAGGGACGTGGTGCCCTCGGCAAGGAAGTCGGCTAGCTTCCCGCCGACGAAGGCGCCGATGTCCGCCTGCGCCTCCTCGGTTGACCCGCCGATATGCGGCGTAAGGATCACGTTCGGGAGGCCGCGCAGAACCGAGACGAACTCTTCGCCGGCCGCCTTGGGCTCATCGAGGAATACGTCGACAGCCGCGCCGGCCAGATGGCCCGACTGCAGGTGCCTGCGCAGTGCCTGGTGGTCGATGACGAATCCGCGGCACAGGTTCAGGAACAGCGCGCCCGGCCGCATCTGGCTGAACTCCTTCTCGCCGAACAGCGAGCTGTTCGACGGGCGGCCGTCGACGTGCAAGGTCACGATGTCGGAGATCTCGAGCAGCTCGTCCAGGCTGACGCAGCGCCGGGCGTTGCCAAGCGCGAGCTTGTCTGCGGTGTCGTAGAACACCACCCGCATGCCGAGCGCCTCGCCCACGACTGACAGCTGGGCGCCGATGTTCCCGTAGCCGACGATTCCGAGCGTTCGGCCGCGGACCTCGTGAGCGCCGCGCGCCGACTTGTCCCACACGCCGCCGTGCATGGCCCGGTCCTTCTCCGTCAGCCGGCGGGTGAGCCCGATGATCTCGGCCAGCGCCAGCTCGACCACGCTCCGGGTGTTCGAGTACGGCGCGTTGAACACGGCGATGCCAAGAGCCGACGCTGCGGCCAGGTCGACCTGATCGGTGCCGATGCAGAAGGCCCCGACCGCGAGCAGGTCAGGGGCCGCGGCGAGCACCGCGGAGCTGAGCCGGGTCTTCGACCGGATGCCCAGCAGTGCGACACCCGGCAGCTCGGCGGCAAGCTCGGCTTCATCCAGGGCTGACGGCCGCGTGGCGACCTGCAGGCCCGCTTCCTCGAGCAGCCGGACGGCTTCGGGGTGGACATTCTCCAGCAGCAGCGCCTTCACCGACCCAGGGTAATCGACGCCCGATCACGCTCTGCGGGCCGGTGTCCTGCCGGTAATGTCCGATTACCTGCCGGTTGTGGTAGTGGCCCGATGCGGCCCCGGCCCCGGCCGGTCAGCCGCCGAGGAGCTTGCGGATGCGCTCCGGCCCGGCGGCTAGCAACAGCGTCGGCAGTCGTGGTCCGGTATCGCGTCCGATCAGCAGCCGGTAGACAAGCGCGAAGAAGGCGCGCTGAGCCAGCTTCAGCTCCGGTGTGGGCAGAGCGTCGGCTGCCACTCCGGCCTGCAGCTTCGGCACGGCATATACGAGCTGGGACAGCCCGTCGAGTGACCAGTGCGCATCAAGGCCGGCCAGCAGCAGGTCGAGGGCCGCACGCTCGCTCTCGGTCAGTGACTCCAGGGCGGTCGCGTCCGGCTCCCCGGCGAGCACGGTGCGCTGATCCGCCGGAAGCTGCGTCGCTGCCCAGACCCGCGCTCGATCCAGCCGCGGCCGGACCTCGTCCAGCGAAGCGAGCGGCCGGCCGGGATCGCAATCGCGGAGTATGCGCAGCGTCTGCGCGGCATCTCCGGTAGTGATGTCGGCAACCGAGGCCAGCATCCGGTAGGGCAGGGGGCGGGGCGTGCGGGGCAGCTCGCCCGCGGCTGTCCGCACCGCCCGGCTGTAGGAGACGGCATCGGGACCGGACGCGCTGCCAGCCTCGACCTTGCGCACAACCGCGTCCCATTCGTCGTACAGGCGGTGGACCTCGGCGTCGAACGCGACGGTGAACGACTGCTGCGGCCGCCGGCGCGCATACAGCCACCGCAGGACCGGCGCCTCCATGATGTCGAGAGCGTCCGCAGGAGTCGGAACGCCGCCGCGGGAGCTCGACATCTTGGCCATGCCGCTGATGCCCACGAACGCGTACATCGGGCCGATCGGCTGCTGCCCGCCGAAGATCTCGCTGACCAGCCGGCCGCCCACGACGAACGACGACCCCGGTGCCTGGTGATCAACGCCGGACGGCTCGAACACGACGCCCTCATACGCCCACCGCATCGGCCAGTCGACCTTCCAGACCAGCTTCCCGCGCCGGTGCCCGGCCAGCCCGACGGTCTCGCTGTGCCCGCACCGGCAGGCGTACGACAGCGCTGTGCTCTCGTCGTCGTAACCGGTGACCATCGTCAGGTCCCGTTCACATGCCGCGCAGTAGGGCTTGTACGGGTAGTAGCCGGCGCCGGTAACCCCATCGTCCTCAGACTGCTTCGTCCGGTACTCCGCGAGCACGGCGTCGATCCGGTGCCGCTCGCGCATGGCCAGCAGGACCTGTCTGGTGTACGCACCGGAGGTGTACATCCGGGTCTGGCTGATGCCGCGGAACTCCACCCCGAGGCGTGCCAGTGCGGCTTCCATCGGCGCCTTGAAGTGCTCAGCCCAGCTCGCGTGCGCGCTGCCGGGAGGCGCCGGGACCGACGACAGCGGCTTGCCGACGTGCTCGGCCCAGCTCGGGTCGACGCCAGCCGGCACTTTCCGCAGCCGGTCGAAATCGTCCCAGGACAGGATGTGGACGCAGTCGCGGCCGCGACGCCGGATCTCGTCGGCCACCAGGTGCGGGACCATCACCTCGCGCAGGTTGCCCAGGTGGATCGGGCCGGACGGGCTGAGGCCGGAGGCGACCACGACCGCCTCGCCGGGCGATCGGCGTTCTGTCTCGGCTATGACGTCATCGGCAAGCTGGCTCACCCAGTCGGCCGCGGGCCCGGCCTGCGCCACGGGCTTCTTCCTAGCCTTCGAGCGCGCGGCGCATCGGCCGGAATTTCGTCTCGGTCTCGGCCAGCTCGGCGTCCGGCTGAGACCCTGCCACGATCCCGCAGCCGGCGAACAGCCTCGCCCGGCTGCCGCT
>Ga0335073_10008866_pt1 | contig 14102 bp, 13 predicted proteins | sample Lox_Sample_22_FD_207093 | JGI IMG/M metagenome (GOLD analysis project Ga0335073, IMG submission 207093) | Soil microbial communities from Loxahatchee National Wildlife Refuge, Florida, United States - Lox_Sample_2.2 | ecosystem: Environmental > Terrestrial > Soil > Wetlands | place: USA... | reverse complement strand
CTCGCGCGCTGATGCCGATAGATTTCCTGTCGACGATCCTTCTGCGAGGGGTCTGCTAAGAATGTCGAACCGGATTCGGGTCCTCATCGTCGAAAGCTCGGCGTTGATGCGGCAGTTGCTGGTTCACATCTTCAGCAAAGATCCGGAGATCCACGTTCTTGGTACTGCAAGTGATGCGTTCGAAGCGCGGCAGAAGATTAAAGCGCTTCATCCAGACGTGCTCACTCTGGATATTGAACTGCCACGGATGGACGGGCTGACCTTTCTCGAGAAGCTAATGCGCGGGCATCCAATGCCCGTCGTAATGGTTTCGTCACTCACCGAAGAGGGGGCGGACGCTACTTTGCGGGCACTCGACCTGGGCGCGGTCGATTACATTACCAAACCTAGATTTGATGCTTCAACCCGGATGATCGAGCACGCAGACAAAATCATCGCCCGGGTCAAAGCAGCCGCAAAAGCCACGGTTCACAGGCATCACCCTCCTTCTCTCGCGCAGCGCCCTGTCAAACTGCCGGGCAATCATGCGTTCTTACCCAGCCGCAAGGTCATTGCCATCGGTTCTTCGACTGGCGGCACCGAAGCGCTGAGGGATTTGCTTGGGCCCTTGCCGGCCGACCTTCCCGGCATCGTCATCGCACAACACATGCCGCCCGCCTTCACCAAGCCATTTGCCGATCGCCTGAACACGTTGTGCAATTTACAGGTGCAGCAAGCCCAGGACGGAGACATCATTATGCAAGGCCAGGCCCTGGTAGCTCCAGGGGGTTACCAGATGGAAGTTGTTTCCCGCGGCGCGGAATACGCAGTGCGCGTATACAGCGGGGAGCGGGTCAATCGCCATATTCCTTCAGTAGACGTGCTCTTCAGTTCCTGTGCCAGAAACCTGGGCAAGAACGCATTGGGAATCATACTCACAGGTATGGGTGGGGACGGAGCACAGGGAATGCTGGAGATGAAACAAGCAAAAGCCCATACCATCGCGCAGGACGAGAGCACATCCGTTGTGTTCGGCATGCCCAAAGAGGCCATTCGGCTGGGCGGAGTCGATCAGGTTCTACCGCTGGAACGCATAGGACCCGCCTTGCTGCAAGTGCTGCGCCGCTCCTGAAGGAAAAGGCTTTGGTTTGTTTCAGAGACAGTTCCAAACGATGGTCACCTAGCAGAAAGCCGCCGGCTTGCCGATAAAGGGTCCAGCGATGTCGCTTGACTGCCGCTCGCTCGGCACCGGTTTTGCGCTCAACCCGCTTGACCCGCGCTTCGTTCTGCGGGCGCGGAGGACTGGAGTGCCGAGGATGCCTGCTGTGGATTCGGGAACGGCTCTCTATTCGCTCAACGAGCGCGAATTCCAGCTTTTTCGCAGCCTGATTCACAGCCGCACAGGGATCTGGCTGCGTGACGGTAAACAAATCATGCTAGCTTCGCGGCTCGGCAGGCGCCTTCGCCATTACGGTATGACGAGCTTTGCCGAGTACTACCAATTGCTGCAAGCGGGCGGCAACGAAGGAGAAATCGGGGAGCTCATTAATTGCGTCACCACCAACAAGACCTCTTTTTTTCGCGAGCAGCATCATTTTGATTTCCTGGCGCAGACCGTCGTTCCGGAAATCCTGTCTTCCCCCACCCGCAGCCACGCGAAGACCATATCCATTTGGAGCGCAGCCTGTTCGACAGGTGAAGAGCCTTACTCCATCGCGATAACCCTGCAGGAGGCATTGCGCGGACCGCGTGCGTACTCTGCCTCGAGCGGCTGGCAGATACACATCACCGCGTCGGATATCGATACCAGGGTCCTAGAAACCGCCCAACAAGGAATATATGACAGCAACATTCTCGACAGCGTTCCACTCGACTGCCAGAAACGTTATTTCCTCCGTGGAAAAGGCACCATGGAAGGCTGCGTCAAGGTGAAAGATACCCTCAAGAGCATGGTGGAGTTCCAGCGAATCAACCTGATGGACGCCGTATGGCCCCTCAAGGGACCGTTCGACGTCATCTTTTTTCGCAATGCTCTGATCTACTTCCAGCAGGAAACGCAGGATGCCTTCCTGCGCCGGATGGCACGCCTGCTTCGGCCTCGGGGCTACCTGTTTCTAGGACATTCCGAACACATACCGTGGCTGCATGACCTGTTGGAGCCTCTGAACAAGACGATGTATCGATTACGCAACCACAAATGAGTGATTCGCTTTCCCAGAGTCCCAGCGGCGCGAGGCGCAGCAGCCACGGCCGCAAACACAAGCAGCCGGGAGCCGCGACGCCGCTGCACAAGAGGAACGTGCGCCTGCAGATTGGCGAGGTGATGGCCAGTGCCGAACCCGTGGTATTGCAAACCCTCCTCGGCTCGTGCGTGGCCGTGTGCCTCTATGATCCCGTAGCGCGCATCGGGGGGATGAATCATATTTTGCTTCCGGGCAGCTGCTCGACCTGTCCAGGCGCACGCTTCGGTGAGCAAGCCATGGAGCTGTTGATCCATCAGCTTGTAAGAATTGGCGCGGACCAAAAGGTGTTGGTTGCCAAAGCGTTCGGCGGAGCTAACGTGCTCCAATGTTTTCAATCGCCGACCATAGGAGAAGAAAATGCGAGATTTGTTCGGCAGTTCCTTGCCGCCAAAGGAGTCCCTCTTATCGCACAGCGGCTGGGCGGCGATCACGCCGTCCAGCTGAATTTCAGCACAGATACCGGCAAGGCTTCGGTCCGTGCCGTAGATGGCTCCCGCTTGCCCGCGATCTCGAGCGCGGAGGAATCCTACGTCCACGCTGTCGATGTGGGCTACAAACGACTGTGAGCCTTTGTTATAGCTTTTCTCGAGGCACTGTATATGTCCGCTACTATCAAAGTTCTCATTATTGATGACTCCGCGCTGATGCGCGATTTGTTGACCCGCATCCTCTCATCAGATCCGCAGATCGAAGTGATCGGATCCGCCAGCGACCCCTTCATGGCGCGTGACAAAATCAAGGCGCTCCATCCGGATGTACTTACGCTGGACGTTGAGATGCCGCGCATGGATGGACTCACCTTTCTGGAAAAGCTCATGCGAGGGCATCCGATGCCAGTCGTTATGATCTCCTCGCTTACTGATAAGGGCGCAGACACAACGTTTCGTGCTTTGAGTTTGGGAGCCGTCGACTATGTGTCCAAACCCAAACTGGATATCTCAGACGGAACTCTGGAGCTGACCGATGAAATTATTACCAAGGTAAAGTGCGCAGCCCAGGCAAGAGTGCGTGCTCTCGCTCCATCCGAGGCCGAGCCGGTGGAAACCCCGGGCAGGGCTTATCACTTCTCCGCGACCCACAAGGTAGTCGCCATCGGTGCGTCGACCGGGGGAACCGAAGCCCTCAAGGAGGTTCTATCAAGGCTGCCCGCGGACTTTCCGGGAATCGTCATGGTGCAGCATATGCCCGAAGCTTATACCCGCCCCTTCGCGGAACGTCTCAATTCTGTGTGCCGTATCAGTGTGCGTGAAGCGCGAGATGGCGACAGCGTCCTGCCAGGCCACGCGCTGTTGGCGCCCGGTGGTCATCAAATGGCCATAGTTCGCCGGGGTGCAGAGTACAAGGTGAGAGTCTATCGAGGCGAGAGGGTAAATCTCCATCTGCCTTCCGTCGATGTACTCTTTTCCTCTTGCGCTCGACAACTAGGCAAGAACGCGATTGGCGTCATTCTCACGGGCATGGGAGCCGATGGCGCTCGTGGAATGCTGGAAATGAAGCAGGCCGAAGCCTACAACATCGCCCAGAACGAGGCCTCTTCCGTGGTCTTCGGCATGCCGAAGGAGGCTATTGCGCGAGGAGCGGTAGACCAGGTGGTCACGTTGCGGAAAATTCCGGAGGCATTATTGGAAAGGCTAGGGCGAGAGAAAGCCGTTTCATAGAGGTAAGGAGACGGAGCGCAAACCGAACCAGCCGGTCGATCAAGGATCGAGACCGACAAAAGAGATTGCGAAAACACAGCGCCGTGTCCGGAGCTGGCAAGCCGCCAGCTAGGTGGCGCTGAGGCCATCTACCAAAGCGTTGCGGTACGCTCGAATCGCGGGGATAAACCCGAGCAGTGCACCCGCGACCACAATAGCGCCCAGATAAGAGAGGACGCGCGAGGAAATGCCTACCATCACGAGGGGGATGCCGTAATTGTTCTCCACTGGGATGCGGATAGCAAAAAGAACGAGGTAGACGGCCGCGAGCCCGAAACCCGCCCCGACTGCGCTGATAAGCGTGGATTCGAAAATGAACAGCGCGAAGATCTGGCGAGCATTCAAACCCACGGCTCGCAGCACCGCCATCTCGTGCCGGCGCTCATTCAGGGAACTGTAGAGCGCTGTGAGCATAACGAGGAGACCCACAACGAGGACGGCGCCGCTGACTAGCGAAAGGGCGATATCGGCGGCACTGAGCACGCTCCACAGATCTTCCAGAGCGTAGGCGGGAATGATTGCGGTCAGAGGCTCCGGCTTGTAGGTGTTGATCTCGCGCTGAAGAAAGAGCGTGCTGATGCGCGAGCGTGTACGCAGCAGAAATGCGCTGATGGTCTTAATTTGCAGATCAGACTTATGGATCTGAGATTCGGGGACAGCCTGAAGCGGGGGCGCTCCATTTTGCCAGCCGTAATGCATCGCCTCATCGCCCCAGAGCGTGATATAGATGGCCCGGTCGACAGGCGTAGCTGTGCGCGCCAGGATGCCGACCACAGTGTAGGGATCAGCGGTGTGCTTGAGAAAGCTGCCCTCCAAACCGTGGCTGAGGACGATTTTTTCGCCCAGGTGATAGTGGAGCTGGGCGGCTACGGTGCTGCCCAGCACCGCGTCGAAGATGCCTTCGGCGCGCGACCCTTGAGCTAGTTGCAGGCTGTGATCCCCGCGGTAGCGGTAGTGCTCATAGAAGTTGTCATCTGTAGCCACAACGCGAAAACCGCGGTGGCTATCGCCCATGGCAAGAGGGATCGTCCATAGAACAGCCGGGTGGTGCGCGAAGTGCTGGTAGGTGTCCCACGAGATTTCGTTGTTAGCGGAACCAAGGTGGAACACGGCGTAAAGGAGCAGTGGAAGTGAGCCGCCCCGTGCGCCGACCACGAGGTCGGTCTGGCTGAGCGTACCTTCGAATCCTTGCTGAGCACCCTGGCGGATGCAATCGACACCTACAAGAAGCATGACGCTGAGACCGATGGAAAAGATAGTGAGGCCGCTGGTGAATTTCCGGCTAAGCAGCGATTGCCAGGCAAGCCGGAGAATTGTCATTCACCCACCCTGCTGATGTCCCCAAGGGAAATCTGCTCATGAAAGTGCGTCATCAAACTCCGATCATGACTGACAAAGACCAGCGTAGCGCCCGCTTCATCACAGACCTCAAAAAGCAAATCCATGAAGGCCTGCCGGCGGTCCGAATCGAGGGCTGATGTGGGTTCATCGGCGATCACCAGACTGGGCTTCCCGATAACGGCGCGGGCGATGGCGACCCGTTGTTGTTGGCCTGTGCTCAGTTGCTTCACGTTATGATCGAGATGGGTTTCAAGATCAAGCCGGCGCGCAAGGCGCTCTACCTCTTCGTGGACGGTCGCCGCCAAGATATTCCTTCTGCGGCGCTCATGCACCTGGCAAGGAAGTGCGACATTTTGGCGCACGGTGAGATATGGGATGAGGTTGAAGCTCTGGAAGATGTAGCCCATCTGCGAGCCGCGAAGGCGGTCGCGCGCCGAAGCTGATATCTTCGTCGTCTCAATACCGAGTACGCGGCAGCTGCCTTGTTGAGGCTTGAGGATTCCCGTAATGAGCCCCAGCAGCGTGGTTTTGCCACTACCGCTGGGTCCATAAACAAACACCCGTTTACCGGCCTCCACTCTCAGTTCATCGACGCGCAGAACAGTCCTTCGGGGGTTATATCCAAATACAATCCTCTGCAGATGGATGGCCTCAGGGAAAGGGGTCAATTTCTTCCCAACTCACTGCGGTTGATAGCCGGTCACGCTTTCACCGGAAAGATCGTAGGAGACGGCGCCGTAGGGGCTTTGCACCGTGGAGATCTGCAGGGTTCCTGTCACCAGAATCGGATCGGTAAATGTAACGTGCACTTGCGTGCTCTTATTCATTTTGACGTAGACAATCTGATTCGGCGGCGGCGGCGGAACGTGAATACACGCTCCGGCATAAGGCACAAGGAGAAATTCATTCACGTGATCCAGATCATCCTCGAGCGGAACCATAAACCCGGGAATGCTGACTCTCCTGCCCGCCAATTGCAGAGCTGGAGCCTTCTGTTGTGACTGGGGCAGGCTAAAGTTGAGAGTCTGAAGTGTTTGCCAGCTAACCATGACGGGCGCCGGCTGCGATGCCAGACCAACCGGGCTGCCCAGCAGCGCGATCAGGCCAATACGCCACACCCAGCATGCCGATTTCAGCCTACCCATAAGACCTCCGCCGAGCCACCCGTCGCAAGCGTTTCTTTGTGAGATGCAACAACGCCGACACACGCTACTTCTGCGCAACCGGTTGCCGTGGAGTAATTTGATCGGGCAACGGAGGCCGCGGACGAAACTCCGTCCAGTGGTTGGCCATCTGGGGGTTGCTGGAGGGATGCTCCTCGTTCCACGCATCCATGGAAATTCCGTTTAAGTCATATACGACTCTACCGGCGCGGATGGTCAGTTCACATTCAAGCCTTGTATCGGCGGCGAGCTTGGTATTGTCCATGTCTAGAAAGCCGAATTTTCCGTGGCTTTCACTCAGCACAGCGACGTCAGCCGGAGAGCCGACGGAGAGATTGCCCAGCTCGGGCCGGCGAATCTCCTGCGCGGGATGCCACGTGGTGTCGGCTACAACCTGCTGCAGGGTGAGACCCATGGCCATGAACTTGCTCATCACATTCAGCATGTCTTTCGTGCTGGAGTTCATGCTGTCCGCATGGAGATCGGTGGAGAGTGAGTCGGGCAGAAACCCTGCTTTGATCAGGGGGATGGCGACACGGAAGCGAAAACTTCCTCCCCCGGTTCCGGCGTCAAAGTAGATCCCGCGCTTGCGGCCCTCGAGCAGAGCCTTGGAGGGGCCCAGAGTCATGGTGTCCTGTTCGCCCCGAAGCCCGGAGTAGACGTGGGTGTAAATGTCGCCGGGACGGAGATATTTTGTGAGCAAATCGTACAAGGGGCGTTCGATGCGATTGGCGCCATAATCGATCATGACGGGGATATGGGCGATATTCCCCGCACCGACCGCCTCGATGTAGGGTGTCCATTCCGGTCCGGTGAAATGAGCACTCTTGATGCCGATGATGGTGTCCGGATAGCGGAGGGCCATGAAGCCCGTCGGAATCATCTGCATATCATCGATATTGTTCTCGAAACGAGCGCCACGCATGCCTGCTCCGACGATGTTCAGGAAGGCAAGAATACGGGTCTGCTCGCGGTCAATAATGTGCTGCTTGAAATCCTCAAAATTGCGCCATCCAGAGCTGCCGGCGTCACAGATCGTGGTCACGCCGTTGCGGAATGTGAACCCGTCGGGCCAGATGCCGTAATCACCGGCGTAAGAGTGGGCTTCGCCAGTGGATGCGTAGTCGTGCGTATGGATGTCGATAAGACCAGGCGTGACGTAGTCGCCAGTTGCGTCAATGGTCTTCACAGCATCGCTCGGGTTGAGGTGTTCCGCGACAGCGGCGATCTTTCCATCCTTGATGGCAACGTCCATGGCGCGGTCGATATTGTTCTTTGCGTCGATGACGTGGCCATGTTGCAACAGCAAGTCGTAAGGCAGTGGATTGGGCAGCGAAGGAGGAGGCCCGACCCGTGGCGCCTGGCCGGCGGCGCCTTGCTGTGGAATAGGCTGTGGCAGGCCGGCCTCCTGATTGGGCCCCTGGCCCGCGGGTGTCACAGGGAAGCAGCCGCGACAGTCGCTGGGACCCGCCGGGCCTGGATTCTGATAGGCATTCGCACTGACGGGGACCGAGCTCTCAGGGCGAGGGTTTGACGCAGTCTGCGCCCATGCAGCACCTGGGATCAACATTGCGCCGGCAGCGCACACAAGAACACAAGGGAACCTCAGCATCATCTCTGAACGTTTTCCTCCAACGGTCTTCCATCATAGAAGCAGTCTCTCTGTAAGACTATTCGATCAACAAAAAGTAGAGCGAGCTCCCAGGGCTGCAACCTCATTCCTAGGACTATTTACCTATACAGAAAGTGGAGAAGATGAGATTCAGGATGTGGTCGCTGGTTGTCTCGCCGGTGAGCGAATCGAGATGCCGGAGGGCCTCATACAGATCCAGAAGCACCATCTCGTGGGGAATATTTTGCCCGGCAGCCATACCGCCGGCCGCCAATGCTTCTGACGTCGCGTTCACTGCCTGGAATTGGCGCACACTGGTCAGCATGCCGGTCTCCCCTTCCACCGCGCGGTTTCCAATGATCGCCAGCACCTTTTCTTTCAACTCATCCACTCCCTGGCCTGTGAGTGCAGAGGTGTAAACCACGGGGAGGGCCAGGGCAGCGAACGCCTCCTTCATCGAGGCGGAGGGATGAGCTAAATCGCTTTTATTGACTACCCCGACTGCTCTCCGCTGCGCGAGCGTGGCCAAGAGCTCCAACTCTTCAGGGTCGGGCACCGTGGTCGCATCCAGCACCATCAGCACCAGGTCTGCGTCCGCCAGAGCCTCGCGCGATTTGCGAATGCCAATCTGCTCTGCCTCCTCGCTCGCTTCCCGCATACCCGCGGTGTCCACCAAGTCCACCGGGATTCCCCCTAAAGAGACGCGCTCAGTCACCAGGTCACGTGTGGTTCCGGGTGTTGCAGTGACAATCGCCCGCTCTCGCTGCACGAGGCAATTAAAGAGAGATGATTTGCCTGCGTTCGGGCGGCCAACGATCGCCAGCATCAGCCCCGAACGCACGATGCGCCCGTGGGCAAAGCTTTCGGCCACTGGCAGTAGATGGGCACGAATTTCGTCGATCCTGCTGACGATCTCGCTCGCGGGCAGAACATCTATATCGTCTTCAGCGAAATCGATTCCCGCTTCCAAAAGAGCAATCAGGCCCACCAGCTCTTCTTTGATCGGCTTGATGCGGCGCGAAAGTGCTCCGTGCAATTGCTGTGCCGCAACCCTGGCCTGGAAAAGAGTTTGGGCTTCAATCAGGTCGTGGACTGCCTCCGCCTGGGTGAGATCGATGCGTCCGCTAAGAAATGCCCGCTGTGTAAACTCACCCGGGGCCGCCAAACGCGCGCCACATTTCAGAGCTTGCCGCACCAGGGTATCGAGAATTACCGGGGATCCATGAGCCGCGACTTCGACCACATCCTCGCCGGTGTAGGAGTGCGGCGCAGCGAAGAACGTAACTACGGCCTCATCCAGTTTCTCCTGCGTTTCCGGATCCAGCAGATCACCGAAGCGGGCGTGGGCGTGGGCCAGCGGATTTCGCAGACGCAACATGGGCTCGGCAATCCGAGTGGCGTCCGGACCGGAAAGACGCACGATACCGATTCCTCCGCGGCCGGGCGGAGTTGCAATGGCAACGATGGTTTCGTTCTGGTAGGCGACGTGTGGGTCGGGCTGCACGGAGCCGCGATTTCCTAGTAAGGCGAGTTGCGCCGCGAGGGGCGCGCGCTGCCAATTTCCGAAGGACGCGGCCGAAGCCTGGCTGCGCCTTTGGGATAGACGACCACGTAGCGCCTGAGCCCTTCACCGCTACTTTCTGTCTCCAGATCGGAATAATCACGAAAAGCGAGATGCAGCATGCGACGTTCACGCGAGCTCATGGGCGCGAAACTATATGGCTGCGATGTACCGCGAACCCGCTCTGCGGCCGTTTCAGCCGCCAGCTTGAGCTCACGCGCGCGAAGGGCTTTGAATGAGTTCGCGTCGAACGAAACGATGTCATGCTCCTCCGGTTCAAGGCGCACGATTTTGGCGGCGATGTGTTCGAGGGCGCGCAGCAACTCGCCGCCCCGTTGTGTCAAAAGCACCGCATCCGGGCCGGACATTTCTACGTAGATCTCGCGCGCTTCCAGGCCATCGGGATCTTGGGCACCTGCGCCGGCGATAATTCTGTACTTCAGCCGCAGGCCGCCGGTTGTGGTAAGGGTCTTGAGGAACGCTGCAATCTTCTGCGCTGCAGCGGCGTGATCGTCGATCGGCATCGATTTAGTATCGCACTTTGCGTTGCGTGAAGTAAGCGCAGCCCAACAGCAGTTCCCACATACGGTAACCGCAGCCGGAAGGTAAAAGGATCAACCGCCCGTTTCCGGACGCCGCCGCGGTTCTATCGCCGGCTTGCGGCTTGGGGGCCGCAGACCACTGCGCTTAGCTGCTCGTTTTGCGGCAATTTCACGCATTTGCTTACCCATGCCGGTGCGGTTCATAATCGCCTGTTGAATCACATTGATCACGTTGCCAAAGGCCCAGTAGAGGGCCAACCCCGAGCTCAGGTTCCACGTCATGAAACCGAAGAAGACCGGCATAGTGAATGCCATCATCTTCTGCTGTGCAGGATCCATTCCCGGAGAAGGAGTCAGATACTGCACGAGAAACATGGTCACGATGAAGAAGACAGGCAGAATGTGCAGGGGGTCAGGAGCCGCCAGGTTGTGAAGCCACAGCCAGGGCGCCTGGCGCAGTTCAATGGTGTGCAACAACATGCGGTAGAAGGCGAACAGCAGGGGCCACTGCACCAGCATGGGCAAGCAGCCACCGAACATATTCACGCCCTCGCGCTTCTGCAGATCGAACATCTCCTTGTTCATGTCCGCGCGGCGCGGGTCCGTGGTCTTGTACTTCTTGTACTTTTCCTTGATCGCATTCATCTCCGGCTGAATGCGCTGCATTTTCAGCGCCGACTTCATCATCTGAATGCGAGTCGGCAGCATGGCCAGGTTGATCACTAGGGTAAGTACCAGGATGGCCCAACCCCAATTGGAGACGATGTGCTCATGTACCCAGCGCAGGGCCAGGAATAGCGGCTTGGCGATGATGCCCGTAAAACCAAAGTCGACGACAGGCTCAAGATTGGGGCCGGTCTGCGCGCCATTCTCCATGGCTCGTATAGCGGCCAGCACTTCGAGCACCTTTGGACCCGCGAACAGGCGCATGCTGGTCTGGCCTGAGTTAGAACCCATTGCAGCGCCGAGAACCGACGCAGGATCGGTCGCATCGGCCTTGCCATGGCGAGGCACGTTGATCGAATCGTGCAGGCTAACCAGCAAGGCCTGCGACGGCATGTCGGGAAGGAAAATCGCAGCAAAATACTGATCGCTCACGCCCGCCCATTGGAAGGGTCCTGGCAGAGTGCCGCCACCAGAAATCTTCTTAGCGGCCTGATTCTCGCTCTTACCGTTCTGCATGGTGTCGAACTGCGACGTCGCGTAATCCGGGAGCGTCTCCTGGTCGCCAAACCCGCCGGGCCAAGCCAACATCGCTGGGATCGGGTTGCCGTGTTCGGTTGCTGTCAGCTCAGCATGAAGCACATAAGTGGAATCGAAGGTGAATACCTTTTTCACTTCGAGACCATTGCCAGAATAGGTAAAAGTGAGTGTGGCGGGAGCGTTCAGCGTGCCAGTAGCTGAAGGGATAAACAGGGCCTGCGCGAAACGGTCGCGCAGGTTCGCATCATAGGTCCAAATCGAGAGCGGATATCCCATCTTGGCCGCGGCCATGGAATTGACCAGGTCCAGCGGCTTGCCCGAGTCGTCTTTGTATTTTTTCAAAATCCAGGAAACGACCTGGCCACCCCGATTGGAAAATGTAATCTTGTACAGTTCGTTCTCGACCACGGTGGTCGTTTCTGCAGATGCAGCAACGGCTGATTCAGGCACCGTCTTTGCGGCATCAGGACTGGTCGCAACGGGAGCCGCTGAAGCGGGCGCTGCAGGCGAGGACTTGGGCGCGGAACTGGAAGCCACCTCGGCGGGATGTTCCGCTGGCTTATTTTTCTTCGGCGAAAAGTACTGTAAGCCGAGAAAGATCAAAACAAAGACAATGGAGAAAATGAGGAGCGTGCGTGAGTCCTGGCCGCCGCCGCCCGGCTGATTAGGATTGCGAATTTCTGCCAAAGAGATTTCCTGTCGACTGTACTTTTCTATGGTAAATGGCGGGGGTCATCTATGGGGGAGCGTGGGCGGGAGAGGAGCCACTGGATAGGTGCCTGGAACCGGATCGAAGCCGCCTCGACCTAAGGGATTGCAGCGCAGAAGCCGCCAAAACGTCAAAACGGAGCCATAGAGCACACCATGTCGAGCCACGGCAGTCAGAGCATATTCAGAGCACGTAGGCTGGAAACGGCACGCGCCTGATACTCCGCTCACCGAATGCAAGCAGGGCGAAATCCAACGCCGGTAGATCTCTGCGAGGGGCGGCATCAGTTCGCCTTGCTCTGCTGAATGACGGTAAAAATTTTTGAGACTTCGCCGCGCAACCTTGCAAATTCCGCGGTGAGCACGGTTCGCCCGGGGTGCAGGACCACGTCGACATCGCGGGTCAGCAGAACCAAGCTTGAGCGCACAGCTTCACGCATGCGACGTTTGATGCGGTTGCGTTCCACCGCCTTGCCCAGAACGCGGCCAGCGGTCAAGCCCACGCGAGGACCCGGATGCAGACCTGGGGTGCGATCGGCGAAGAAGTAGGTCATCGATGGCGAGAAATGTTTTCTGCTTCGCTGATACACACGCTGATAATCAGCATGCTTGTGCAGCCGAGAATCGGTTTGGGCGAGAAGCCTCAACGTGAAAATCTTCTAGTCGCGGTAGCCGGCACTCACGGCAACGCGCTTGCGTCCTTTGGCCCGGCGACGCGAGAGGACAGTTGCTCCGGCCTTGGTCTTCATCCGCGTCAAAAAGCCGTGTGTCTTCGCCCTATGGCGTCGGTTAGGTTGAAATGTGCGCTTGGGCATAACACTGCGCTCCTGCAGTTATTCAAAATTCTGCCTTTAAGGCAAGATTTAAGTATAACGGATTCAGTCGAAAGGGCCAAGTAGCATGCAGCGTTCGCCGGCACTCCAGTTTCCTTTCACAGCGCATGGTGCAACTCTGGCAAGAAACATTTTTTTGGTGGGAATGACCCGTTGCGCGGCCTTGTAACTGTGCTAGTATCGGCTCCGATCAAGATTGAATTTCCGCACGTCCACACTACCTGATCTTTCGATCTGGATACTTTCGCGAAGGGACCGGTTCCCTCAAAGCAGTTCGCATAGCAGTGGAGCTACAATGGCACGCACGGTCCATGCCGGAGCGAGCCCGGCTCATTTGCATTTTGCGGGAATGTATCAGGCAGTCCGGCGTCGAACAAGGAAGCGTATGTCTTTTGTCGCCACCGCCCCCACCGTACCCAATCCCTGGGCACGGATTTTGGGTGCTCTCGAAAAGAAGGTTAATCGGCAATCATTCGACACCTGGTTGAAACCGACTCGATTCAGCCACGTCAATGGCCGGATGCTTTTCGTGCGGGTTCCCACGCCAGAGTTCCAGCACATCGGCGATCGCTATGGCGATCTGATCCAGGAAGCCATCGATGCCTTCCACCTGGAGTTCGACGACGTTTCCTTTGTGATTCCCCAAGAGGATCCGGCGAATGTCCGCGTGCGCGAGGATGGGGGGTTCGCTCCTGTGCCCTCGCACTCCGCGGGCGCGCAACGGGCGAACAATCGCGGGGCTGCAGTGCCGCCGTCACCGCAGCAAGCCAAGTTCGACTGGGCCACCGCCGCGCAACTGAACCCTCGTTACACCTTTGAGGCCTTTGTGATCGGTAACGGCAATCAGTTTGCCCGCGCCGCATCCGAGGCGGTCGCTGAACGCCCATCCAAAGCCTACAACCCGCTCTTCATCTACGGCGGTGTCGGCATGGGTAAGACACACCTCATGCATGCCATCGGCCACGAGGTGAAAAAGCGTCAGCCGCATTTCTCTGTCTGCTACGTCTCCAGCGAGAAGTTCACGAACGAGATGATCAACTCGTTGCGCTACGACAAGATGACCGGCTTCCGCGACAAATTTCGCTCGGTCGACTTGCTGCTGATTGACGACATCCAATTCCTGGCGCAAAAGGAGCGGACGCAGGAAGAGTTCTTCCACACCTTCAACGCACTGCACGAGAGCATGAAGCAGATCGTGATTGCCTCCGATCGACCGCCGA
>Ga0335073_10008865_pt1 | contig 14102 bp, 15 predicted proteins | sample Lox_Sample_22_FD_207093 | JGI IMG/M metagenome (GOLD analysis project Ga0335073, IMG submission 207093) | Soil microbial communities from Loxahatchee National Wildlife Refuge, Florida, United States - Lox_Sample_2.2 | ecosystem: Environmental > Terrestrial > Soil > Wetlands | place: USA... | reverse complement strand
TCAACAATCAAGGCTGGCGCCACCTGCCGGACTGGCCGCCCGCGACCACCGATCATGTGCTGTACCTGCAGCCCGGTGGCCACCTCGGGGTGACCGCGCCGGCGACCGACGCGCCCCCGGCGACATTCCGCTACGACCCGTCGAACCCGACACCGATGATCGGCGGTCCCCTGCTGACACCGACCGGCGGCTACCGCAACGACAGCCGGCTGGCGTTGCGTCATGACGTGCTCAGCTTCACCGGCGCCACCCTCCCCCGCGACCTGTACGCCTACGGAAATCCCGTCATCGAGCTGGAGCACAGCGCCGACAACCCCAACGTCGACCTGTTCGTCCGGCTCAGCGAGGTCGACGCCAAGGGCCGTTCGCGCAATGTCAGCGACAGCTACCGGCGGTTGGACGGGCGGCAGCGGGTCCGCATCGAGCTCGACGCCATCGCGCACCGGTTCCCGGCCGGCTCGCGCATCCGCGTCCTGATCACCGGCAGTTGGTTCCCGCGCTACGCGCGCAACTTCGGCACCGACGAACCACTGCTGACCGGCCGGCAGCTGAAGCCGGCCACCCACGCCGTGCACTTCGGAAGCTCCCGGTTGGTGCTTCCGGTCGGCTCGCCGGATGCTTAACCGATGGCGTCGCGAACCCGGGCGGTGACGTGCGCTAGCGCGGCCTCGCCGTGTAACGGCGCCCCCAGAGCGGGCGTCACCGGGACCTGAACCCAGCTGGTACAGCCGGCGTAGTCCGGGGTGCGGATGATGCGGACCGGCTCGAGGAGCGGGATCGCCTGGACGATCAGCACGGCCAGCTTGTGCTTGGGCCGGAAGTCGAGTCGGTCGGCGCGCACCGACTCGGCGGTCCAGATGTGCAGGTCCTCGATTTCGGACAACCCATCCGGCCGGTTGACCGCAAGCGTGGCAACGACTTTGGCTGCGGCCCTCAGCGTCAGGTGGGTTTCGGTGCTGTCGGCGGCCGCCGCGGCCAGCAACTCGCGATGCTCGGGCCGTACTCGCTTCGCGTGGCTGTGCGCGACCGTCGGGAACAACAGGAACTCGGGGGCCGTGACCTCGAAGCGCTTCTCCCCGATGCCGCCCTTGCGCAGCAGGATGGTCTGCCGGCCATCAAGCAGGCCGTGCACCGCCGCGCTCCACTCCTTGAGCGCGGGCGTCTGCGTCATCTGGCCGCCAGGCGGCGCAGCGGCGGGACGGTCTTGGGGGGCTGGCGGCGTGGCGGCAGCGACTGCAGCAGCCGCGTCGTCGTCGCGGTGACCTCGGCGACCGCGAGCTCGAACGCCTCGGCATTGGCCGCCGACGGGTGGGTGATGCCGCTGACCTTGCGCACATACTGGCGCGACGCCGCCGCGATCTCCTCGGGCGTGGCCGACGGTTGCAACCCGCGCAGTTCGGTGATGTTCCGGCACATGGGTTCCACGATAGGCGCGGACGCCAGGCCGACGATTCCAAGATTCTTGCAAGATGATTGCGATACTTATGGCCATCTTCATATCTGTCATCGCGTAGCAGATGGGGTACCGCAATGTCGGGTGAGGGGGGCGGGACGCCGTTTGGGCGCTCCCGGCTGATCGAGGTGTAGGGCCGGGGCGGTGGCGCACGCATGACACCGACACCGACCGGATCGTGGCCCTCAAACTGCTGCCCGCGGGTCTGTCGGAGGACGACGACTTTCAGCGGCGCTTCCGCCGCGAAGCCCACGCCGCCGCCCGGTTGAACAGCCCGCACGTCATCCCGATCCATCACCATGGCGAGATCGACGGGCACCTGTATGTCGACATGCGCCTGGTCGAGGGCCGCGACCTGCACACCGTGTTGGCCGACGGGCCGCTGGAACCCGCCCGCGCGGTGCATATCATCGGGCAGGTCGCCGCGGCGTTGCAGGCCGCCCACGAGGTGGGTCTGCTGCACCGCGACATCAACCCGTTCCGTCTTGCCAATCGATCCAGGACTCGTATGGCAAATGTGGCTACCCCTCGAAACTGGTGGATTCGTGCGGATGCTGAGCCACTGCTTCGAGCAGCGCCGAGCGTGCTAGCAATGCCAGCAAACCTGCGCGTTGACGGTTTGCTCCGCACCGCCGTCAAGTCCTGCGCGCGCTGCGGCATGGTGGAGCTTGCGCGAGACGCCCGCGATGCCATCCGATAGGCACAAATACCACGACCCCAACAGTGCTAAGAAGGCCCCATGACCGACGACATCCTGCTGATCGACACCGACGACCGGGTTCGCACCCTGACGCTCAACCGGCCGCAGTCCCGCAACGCGCTGTCCTCGGCGCTGCGGGACCGGTTCTTCGGGGCGCTGACCGACGCCGAGGCCGACGACGACGTCGACGTCGTCATCGTCACCGGCGCCGACCCGGTGTTCTGCGCCGGACTGGACCTCAAAGAGCTGGGCGGGTCCTCGGCGCTGCCGGACATTTCGCCGCGCTGGCCACCGATGACCAAGCCGGTAATCGGCGCGATCAACGGCGCCGCGGTCACCGGTGGGCTGGAGATCGCGCTGTACTGCGACATCCTGATCGCGTCGGAGCAGGCGCGCTTCGCCGACACCCACGCCCGGGTCGGCCTGCTGCCCACCTGGGGCCTGAGTGTGCGGCTACCACAGAAGGTCGGGGTCGGCCTGGCCCGGCGGATGAGCATGACCGGCGACTACCTGTCCGCCGCCGACGCGCTGCGGGCCGGCCTGGTCACCGAGGTGGTGCCGCACGAGCAGCTACTGAGCACCGCGCGCCAGGTCGCCGCGACCATCGTCGGCAACAACCAGAACGCGGTACGGGCGTTGCTGGCGTCCTACCACCGCATCGACGAGTCACAGACCAGCGAGGGGCTGTGGTTGGAAGCCATGGCGGCCAAGCAATTCCGGACCAGCGGCGACGACATCGCCGCCAACCGTGAGGCCGTGCTGCAACGCGGACGCTCGCAGGTGCGCTGATCGAGCCGAAAATAATTCGCGAGCTTTCCCGACGTTTGCAGGCCATCATTGGTCTCTATGAAGCGAATCCACGGGCACAAGCTGCTCAACTTCGCCTCCGAGATCGACGACGGCACGATCGAACAGGCCAAGGAGACCGCCTCGATGCCGTTCGTGCATCCGCATGTGGCGCTGATGCCCGACGCGCACGTGGGCAAGGGCTCTGCGGTGGGCACGGTGATCCCGACGCTGGGTGCGGTGATTCCCGCCGCGGTGGGCGTGGACATCGGCTGCGGCATGATCGCCGCGCGGACCAAGTACACCCAGGACGACATCGCCGACCTGCCCCTAAGCGAGCTGCGCTCCTCCATCGAGTCAGCCATCCCGATGAGCAAGGGCGGTTACAACGACCGGTCCGACCGCTTCGACTTCACCGCGGGACGCCTCGAATCCCTGGCACACCAAGCGGAATCGAGCGGAGTCGACCTCAGTCACTCCCCCAACTGGCGCCTGCAGCTGGGCACCCTCGGCGGCGGCAACCACTTCATCGAGTTGTGCCTGGACGACCACGATCACGTCTGGATGTTCCTGCATTCCGGCAGCCGCGGCGTCGGCAACAAGATCGCCAACCGGCACATCAAGATCGCCCAGAAGCTGATGGCCCAGTTCTGGATCAAGCTGCCCAATCCGGACCTGGCGTACCTGCCGCAGGGCACCCGCGAATTCACCAGCTACATTACCGAATTGAAGTGGGCGCAGGCGTTCGCGCTGGCCAACCGCGCCGAGATGATGGACCGCTTCCGGCAGGTGCTCGCCGGGCACATGAACGACGACCCCGCCGACATCGAGGTCGACCGGGTGAATTGTCACCATAACTACACCGCGGTGGAAAACCACGGCGGCAAGGACGTCTGGATCACCCGCAAGGGCGCGATCAACGCCAATAAGGGTGTGCGCGCGGTCATTCCGGGCAGCATGGGCACCCGCTCCTACATCGTGACCGGCCTGGGGAACCAAGCCGGTCTGTGCAGCGCCCCGCACGGTGCGGGCCGGCGCTTTTCGCGCACCGAGGCACGGCGTCGATTCACCACCGACGACCTCGCGCAGGCGATGCAGGGCATCGAGTACCGGCACGGCGCCGCGTGGATCGACGAGATCCCGTCGGCGTACAAGGACATCGACGCGGTGATGGACGACGCGCGGGAGCTGGTGCAGATCGACTTCGAGCTGCGCCAGATACTCAACGTCAAAGGCGAGTGACCGCTAGCGAATACGGTCTTCGGTTGCCGGATCGAAGAAGCACACTTCGTGCGAGTGCGGCACGATCGACAACGCATCGCCTACGGTGACCGCGGTGCGACGGTCGGTGCGGAACACGATCCGTTGCGCGCGCAGCGACCAGCCCTGCTGATCGGCCGGTGTTGCGTAGACAAACGATTCGAAGCCGAGTTCTTCGACCAATTCGACGTGCACCGTGAAAGCTCCCGGCATATCGGCTGTCACGACGTCCCACGACTCGGGCCGGACGCCGATCAGCACCCGGCCGCCCACCGAGCGTGGGACCGGTATCGCCAGATCGGGCGACTTGACCACGCCGTCGGCCACCGTGGCATCGATGAGGTTCATCGCGGGCGCGCCGATGAACGTCGCGACGAACGTGTTGACCGGGTCGTCGTAGAGGGCGCGAGGAGTGTCAACCTGTTGTAGCACACCGTCTTTGAGTACGGCCACCCGATCGCCCATCGTCATCGCCTCGACTTGGTCGTGGGTGACGTAGACGGTGGTGGTGCCCAGCCGCCGTTGCAGTCCCGAGATCTGCGACCGGGTGCTCACCCTCAGCTTGGCATCCAGATTCGACAGCGGCTCGTCCATACAGAACACCTGGGGCCGCCGCACGATCGCGCGTCCCATCGCCACCCGCTGCCGCTGCCCGCCGGACAGCTTCGAGGGCTTGCGGTCAAGCAGCTCAGTCAGTTCCAGCATGTCGGCGACTTCCAGCACTCGTTGCCGGGTGTCCGCACGCGACATGCCGGCGTTGCGCAACGCGAAACCCATGTTGCCGGCGACGGTCATGTTCGGGTACAGCGCGTAGTTCTGGAATACCATCGCGACGTCGCGCGCCCGCGCCGGCAGGTGCGTCACGTCCACGTCGCCGATGCTGATTTGGCCGCTGGCAACCGATTCCAGCCCGGCAAGCATACGCAAGGTGGTGGACTTGCCGCAGCCGGACGGGCCGACAAGTACCAGGAATTCGCCGTCGGCGACGTCGAGTTCCAGGTTGTCGACGGCCGGCGTGTCGGCGCCGGGATAGCGATGGGTGACCGCTGAATACTGCACTCTGGCCATGGCGCTAACTCTGCAGCTTTCGCTTCATCTGGCGCTCGTAGATGACCCGCAGCTGTTGTTCGATGCTGGTGAAGGTTGCGGTCACGTCGGATCCCTTCAGTCCGATGGATTCCAGGCCGGCGGAGATGATGCGGTCACCGCCGGGCAGGAAAACACGCGCGTAGTCCTGCGGCCGGGTGTGCGGGAGTTGGTCGAGCGCGACGCGCGCACGCGGGTTGTCCGCCAGGTATTTCTGTTCGCCCGGATCGTCGGCGGCAGACTTTCGCACCGCCAGGTAGCCGGTACGCCGACTGAAATAGGCGGTGTTCGCCGGGTTGGTGACGAATTGGATGAACTTGAGCGCGTTGATCTTTCGTTCGTCAGAGAGCTGGGCGGGAATCGCCAGCCCGGCCCCGCCGGTGGGGCATCCGGGCGTTCCGCCGGGGCCGGTCGGCAGGGGTGCGGCGCCGAAGTCGAATCTGGCCGCGGCGGTGATCCCGACCAGGCCGCCGGTCGACACCACGGTCGAGGCCAGGATGCCGGTGGCGAACTCGTTGGCGCTGTCGTGGGCCACCGCCGCATAACCCTTGCGGTGGATGGAATCCCGCAGAAAGTTGCCCGCCGCGATGGTGGCCGGTTCGGTGAACGTCAACGTCCACTTGTCGGAATAGGCGCCGCCGAACGTCCAGATCGGTCCCTGGAACGTCCAGGAAATCGTTTCGGCATTGGCCCAGCCGTGCGCCCGTTTTCCGGCACCGACGACCTCCTGCAGCCGCGGACCCCAGTCGTCGAATTCCGGCCAGCTGTCGGGCCCGCGATCGGGCAGGCCGGCCCGCTGCCACACCTGTTTGTTGTAGTAGAAGAGCGGCGTCGAGCGCGCATAGGGCAGGGCGTAATGCTTGCCGTCGAACTCGTAGTCGGCCAGCAGCGTGTCGACGTAATCCGTTGTGTCCACTCCTACTTCACGAAAAAGTTCGTCGAGCGGGGCGATGACACCGCTGAGGGCGAAGTGGAACCACCAAATATCGTCCAGCACCACGACGTCGGGCACATCGGCGCCGATCAGAGCCGCGTTGAACTTCTGCGCCACCTCGTCGTAGTCCTTACCCGCGTCGATCAGCTTGACGGACAACCCGGGGAACTGGTTCTGGAATCGGCTGACCAATTCCCGTTCCACCGCCACGGATTGGCCGGGGTGGTTGGACCAGAACGCGATCGGCCCGGATCCCGACTTGACCGGGCGGGTGCCGCCCATGCCGGCGCACCCGGTCGCCAAACCCGCGCCCAGCAGGGCGAGAAACGTTCTGCGGCTCAAGGCAGCTGGTGCGTTCATGGCAAATCAGCCCTTCACCGCACCCGAGGTGAGGCCTTTGATCATCTGTCGTTGCAGGACGATGAAGATGAGCAGGATCGGCAGCATCGCCAGCAGCGTTACCGCCATCACCGGGCCCCAGTTCGTCACGCCTTCGGCTTGCTGCAGGAACGTCAGGCCGACCGGCAGCGGCGCCACCGATTCGTCGTCGGACATCAGGAACGGCCAGAGGTATTCGTTCCATTCGTTGACCACGGTGATGACGCCGAAGGCCACCATGGTGGGCCCGGACAGCGGCAACACGACCCGCAGCAGAAGTTGCCACCAACGCGCGCCGTCCATCTCGGCCGCTTCGATGACCTCCGACGGCAGCGACAGAAAGTGGTTGCGCATCAGGAATGTCCCGAACGCTACCCCGGCCAGCGGCAGGATGATGCCCGGAAACGTATTCCGCAGTCCCACTTGGGAAATCAGCGAATAGTTCGAGATCACGGTGATCTGGTTGGGCACCATCAGCGCGGCGATGATCAACAAGAACACCGCGTTGCGGCCCGGGAACCGCACGAACACCAGGCCGAACGCGCTGAGCACACCGAGCACGAACTTCACCAGGGCCAGCGCCGACGTGATGATCACCGAGTTGCGCAGGAAGGTCCAGAACGGAATCTGGTGGGTGGCCGTCCGGTAGTTCTGCGGATGCCAGCGCGGCGGCCACCAGGTGGTCGGCTGCGAATAGATGTCCGGCTGGTTCTTGAACGACGTGAAGAACACGAATATCAACGGCCCGGCGATGAGTAGGACAACCATCAGCATCGCGGCGTAGCCCAGCGTGCGCGCCGACCTTCCGGCCCTCACTGCCGCTGCTCCCGGTCCATGACTCGCACCTGGTAGTACGTGATGGCCAGCAGGACAAGAAACATGATGGTGGCGATGGTGGCGCCGTAACCGGCCCGGAAGTTCCGGAAGGTCTCCAGATACACCTGGAACACCATGGTTGTGGTGCCGGTGCCCATCGGCCCGCCCCGGGTCATCACGTTGATCACGTCGAACACCTGCAGCGAGTTGATCAGAACGGTGATCGACAGGAAGAACGTGGTCGGGCGCAGCTGGGGCAACAACACTCGGGAGAAGGTGGCCCACCGGCTGGCGCCGTCGATTTCGGCCGCCTCCAACAGGTCTCGGCGCACGCCCTGCAACGCGGCCAGATAGATCACGAAGGTGTAGCCGAGGTTCTTCCAGACGTAGGTGACCGTCACCATGAACATCGCCCAATGCGGGTCCTGGTAGAAGTCGGGCACGCCGATCCCGATGCGGTGCAACAGGTCTTGCACCAGGCCGAAATGCGGGTCGAAGACGAACTGGGCCGCCAGCCCGACCGCGGCACCGGAGATCACGAACGGTGCGAATACGGTTGAGCGCACCAGGTTCCGTCCGCGTAACGGCTGGTCGAGCAGCATCGCCATGACCAGCCCCAGCACCATCGACCCGACCACCGCCGCCACGGTGAACACCAGCGTGTTCAGCACTATCTGGCGGGTGTCCGCACGGGTGAACCACTCCGCGTAGTTGGACAGCCCGACGAACTGTGCCGTGGGGTCGGAGATGTTCCAGTCGAAGAACGACAGTCGGATGTTGTCGGCCAACGGTCGGTAGATGAACAGCAGCAACAACGCCACATTGGGGCCCACCAAGACGGTGAACAGCGCGTAATCCCGCGACGACCGCCGTCGGGTTCGCCGCGTCGCCGTCATCGGCGCAGTGTAACCGCGAATGGGGCGTTACGCGGTGGGAGTCTTTCCTGAACCTGGAACGAATGCGATTGGGCGAGGAACGCTGCTGACGCCCGGTTGAACTGCCCAAGGAATCTATGGAGCTGAGGCGTAAAGCTTTGTGCAGTAACGCTCATAGGTAGGGGTGCCGACCAGTTGCCACATCATCCTGGCGGCCGACGGTACACCTGCCAGGAAGCGGTGCGCCCGGGCGTACAGCTTCGGCCAGATCAGGTCGTCTTCGGCTGCGTGATGGTGATGCAGCACGGCAACGATGAAGCTCAGATGCGTTGACGACCGCAGCGCGTTTCGCATCCCCCGCACGGACGCCATCGATCAGTTCCGGAACACCGTGTAACTCGTTGCGGAAAACGCGATGAACCATCGCCATGTCGAACGCGGCAGTCGAGGTCATCACATGCTCCTCCGCCGATGTTCAACAGCTGGTGCGGGTCGAGGCGAACGAATGATGTGGCTCGTCGCAGAATCCGGAGGTTGGGGCGCCGTGGCAGTCTCGGCGGCGCTGAACGCCGCGTCGGTGATCGCAACGAGATCCCCATCGTCAGTCCGTGCCCAGGTTTCCAATGCGGCCACAAAAACGGCAACGGCGACCCTCGCCTGGACGCTCACCACCAAACTGTCTTCAGCTTGGCGGTTCCGTCGCGCGAGGGAACGCGCGAACAGGTCGCGGGTGTCATCCATCGCGACTATCTGCCGGGCCCGCAGCTCAGGTGTACTCATCATGAGGCGAACGCGCGTAAGAATTCTTTGGCGATCGGTGAGCATGATCGCCGCGAAACTGGTGGACAGCGCGGCGCCGATTGCGGCGATTGGTGACTCGTGCGGTGGTCGGGCGAGGATGAGTTCCTCGATCATCGGGTCGTACTCACGTGTTTCGACGACGTTTTCCTTGCGGGGGAAATAGCGGAAGAACGTCATATGCGACACACCCGCGGCCGCGGCGATGTCCTCGACTGTTGTGTTGTCGTAACCATTGGCGGCGAACAGGCGCAGCGCGTGTTCCTGGATCGACCTGCGGGTGGCCGCTTTCTTACGGCTGCGCCAGTCGTCGTTCGTCACCGTGCCGACACCGCGTTCACGGCACTCGGACGCCCCAAAGCGGTGTCGAGCCATACCTCGAGCAGGCGGGGATCGGATCCGCGCCACGCGAGATGCCCGTCTGGCCGCACCAGCAAGCCGTCACCGTCTGCCGGCAGCATCGCGATGTCGCCCAGCCGCGCCTGCGCGATCGCGCCCAGTGCCCGCGGACCCAGAAAAGCCCACCCGGGCCCCAACACCGCATAAAGCCTGACCACTTTCCCACCGTCGCAACGGTATTCGGCGTCGGGCATCCGGTCTCCCGGTCGAAGACCTGGCAGCAGCGCAGCCAATGCCTTCAGCTGAGGTCGTACCCCGAGTCGCCCCCCGCGGTAGGTGACAGACAACTGCGACGCCTTATCCGCGAGGTGCCGTTGCACCCACCGCTGCTTCAACATCGGCACCACGACACGATCGCGCAGCAGCCGCGTTCTCGCCCGGCCGCCGGCGAGCAGTCCGGTCACGCCTGTCGTGTTGGACAGCACTTCTGCGGCGATCGGCCGCCGCTCGGACTCGTAGCTGTCGAGCAAGTCTTCGTGTGCGCGCCCTTGCATGACGAGTATGAGCTTCCACGCGAGATTCTCGGCGTCACCGATTCCGGTGTTCAGTCCCTGCGCGCCTACAAAGCTGTGGATGTGCGCGGCGTCCCCGACCAGCAGCAGTCTGCCCTGGCGGTAGGAGTCGGCGAGTCGGCGGTGTATCCGAAACGACGACGCCCACTCGACCGATCGAATGGTGCCGCCGCCGTGTCGAGCCAGCCCAGCTTCCAGTTCAGCATGGATGTCCTGTGCTGCGCGATCGCTGCGATCTGAGTCAGCCGCCCCTGCCATCAGGCGCCATACGTTGTCGCCCGGTAGCGGGAACGCAGACATAACGCCCACGGGACTGACCCAAAACGCCACCGCGTCCCTCGGGGTATCGAGGTCGGCATGGACGTCGGCGATGAAGACATGCTCGAACAGCGGGACGCCCGGAAACTCGATTCCGGCAGACTTCCGCACCACGCTGTGCGCGCCGTCTGCGCCAATCACCCACTTAGCGCGGATCACCGACCCATCGTCGAGTCGCACTAAGGCGTTCTCGCCGGTTTCCTCGACACTCACCACCCGGTGGCCCCATTCGACCGTTCCGCCTGCATCGGCGAGGCGTTCACGCAGCGATGCCTCGATATCGGCCTGGGAAATCAGGATCGGATTTGGCGGGCCGTGCCGAGTCGGGTTGACCCACGACAGCTCCGCGAGTTGCCGACCGTTGGAACGGAAGATGGTCCGGCACAACGGCATTGCATGGTCGCGCAGCTTGCCGATGGCGCCAAGCCGGTCCAAGACCTCAATGCCGCGCGGCTGCAAACCGAACGCTCGAGACGTGGTCGCCGGCGCCAATGCGGCGTCGAGCGTTCGGACGTCGACCCCAGCGGCGCACAGCGCAGACGACGCCGCTAAGCCGCTCGGACCCGCGCCGACCACGACGACACCCGCAGAACCCGACTCCATCGACATGTTATTACGCTAACATGTTAGTAGACTAACTGGAAGAGGGTTGACCCCGCGGCAATTACGCGGCGCCCGGCACCGCCCAACGGCCGGACCAGGCCCGCCATCCCACGAAGATCAACCGCAGGACCACGAACGTGCTCAGCCCCGACCAGATCCCCGCCAGCCCCCAGCCGTAGGCCAGCGACAACCAGACCAGCGGCAAGAAGCCGAACAGCGCACTGACCACGGTCGCGGTGCGCAGGTAGGCGGCGTCACCGGCACCCAGCAACACCCCGTCGAGCGCGAAAACGATTCCTCCGAGCGGCAATTGGGCGACCATGAACCACCAGGGCACGCCGATCGCGGCGAGCACCGACCGGTCGTCGGTGAACAGTTCGGGCAGGACGGGGGCACCTGTTGCGAACATCGCGGCCAGGAGGCCCGCGGCGGCGAATGAGAACACCGTCACCCGCCGCGCCACCGACTTTGCGTGGGCGACATCGCCGGCCCCCAGCGCGGCACCGACCAGCGACTGTGCCGCGATGGCCAGCGAGTCGAGAACCAGCGCAAGGAAATTCCACAGCTGCAGCACCACTTGGTGGGCGGCGACCGCCGCAGCCCCGAACCTCGCCGCGACCGCCGCGGCCGACACGAAGCAGACCTGAAAGGACAGGGTCCGCAGCACCAGGTCACGGCCCATCAGCAGTTGGGCGCGCAGCACCGCGCCGTCCGGCCGCAGCGGCGCCCGCTCGGCGAGCAGCGCACCCAGGAACAGCAGCGCCGCCACCCACTGGCCAGCCAAATTGGCCACCGCCGAACCGGACAACCCCCAGCGCGGCAACCCCAGCCAGCCGTACACCAACAGCGGGCACAGCAGCGCGGACAGCACGAAACCGGCAAGCACGTAGCGCAGCGGTCGCACCGTGTCCTGCACCCCTCGCATCCACCCGTTTCCGGCGAGCGACACCAGAATCGCGGGCGCGCCCAGGATCGCGATCCGCAGCCAGGGCAAGGCCGCCGCGGCGATCCCTGGTCTGCTGCCCGCGATCACCGACACCAACGGGACCGCCGTCGCCTCCACCACGGCGACGATCAGCCCGCCCAGACCGAGCGCCGCCAGGTCGCCTGCACTCCTTCGGTGACCGCCGCCGCCCGATCGGAGGCGCCGAAGTGGCGCGCGGCACGCGCCGTGGTGCCGTAGGACAGGAAGTTCAACTGGGATCCGAGCAGGGCGAGGACCAGGCTGCCGATGGCCAGACCCGCCAGGGACAGCGCCCCCAGCCGCCCGACCACCGCGGTATCGAACAACAGGTACAGCGGCTCCGCGGCCAGCACGCCCAGCGCCGGCAACGCCAGCTTCGTGATCTGCCGGTAGTCAGCCAAGCGCCGCGCGCAACGAGGAAACGGCATCCTCGATCGAGCCGGTGGTCGAATAGCCGGCGGCCAACCGGTGGCCGCCACCACCGAACGCGCATGCGACAGCCGACAGATCCACGTCGGCCTTGGCGCGCATCGACACCGACCACTGTTGCGGGTCAACCTCTTTGAACACCGCAGCCACTTCGGCCTGTTGCGTGGTGCGGACGATGTCGACGATGCTCTCGACTTCCTCGGGACGCGCGCGCACCCATTCCTCGTTGCCGACGACCGCATAAACCAGCCCGCGACCACCCGCCGCGTCGGGCACCAGTTGCGCGGAGCCCAGCACCCGGGACAGCATCGGCAGCCACCCGAACGGATGGCTGTCCATCACGGTCCGGCTGATCGCGGCGTTGTCCACGCCCAGCTCGACCAGCCGGGCCGCCAACCGCAGGGCGCGGGCGCTGGCCCAGCGGAACGAGCCGGTGTCCGTCGTCAATCCGGCGTAGATGCAGTGCGCGACCTCGAGGTCGATCGGTATCTCCCACGCGTCGAGCAGGTCGGCGACCAGCATCGTGGTGGAATCCGCGGACGGGTCAACGAAATTCGCGGTGCCGAACAAGTCGTTGGAGGCGTGGTGGTCGATCACCAGCAGCTGCTGGTCCGGACCGGCGAGATCGCTCAGGCGACCCAGTCGATGCAGGCTCGGAACGTCAACGGTCACAACCAGATCCACGTCGCGGCAGAGCACGTCGGGACTGACCAGCAAGTCGCATCCGGGCAACGACCGCAGCGACTCCGGCAGGGTCGCCGGCGCGCCGAAGCTGACCTCGACACGTTTGCCACACCGGTCCAGCACCAGGCCCAACGCTAGCCCGGCACCGATGGTGTCCGCGTCGGGGTGGACGTGGCAGATCACCGCGACGGTCTCGGCGGCCGACAACAGCACGACCGCCTCGACGGCATCGACACGTGTGCCCCGGACCGGGACGCGCACCAGCTCAGTTTTCGGATCGATCGCCGTCACCAATGTCTCCAGGGTCAGCTGAAGGTTCTGCTCCGCCTTCAGACGCCCCCGCCCGATATGGATCGGCCTCCCCAGCCGGCTTTGCTCCCACCCGGACCCGGGCGACGTCCTCGTCGGCGGCCCGAGCCCGGGCCAGCAGCTCGTCCATCCGCTGCACGCTGTCCGACGTGGTGTCCCGGGTGAAGGTCAGGGTGGGCGTGAAGCGCACCCCGGTGCCCGCACCGACCTTGGTGCGCAGCGTGCCCTTGGCCCGGTCCAGGGCAGCCGCGGCTGCCGCGTAATCGGGCTCGGCGTCCAGCGAGGGCCCCATCACCGTGTAGTACACGGTCGCGTCGTGCAGGTCGGCGGTGACCTTCGCATCGACGATGGTCACCCCGGCCAGCCCCGGATCCTTGATCTCGAACTCGATCGCGGTGGCCACGATCGTGTTGATCCGCTTGGCCAGTCGACGTGCCCGGGCGGGATCAGGCATCTCGATTCACCGCCTCTCCCCCGCAAGCGGGAGGTACCCCCACCTCATCACACATTCCTTTTCTGCATCGTCGGCGGTGGTCAGGCGCGTTCTTTCTGGACGAGCTCGTAGGACTCGATGATGTCGCCTTCCTTGATGTCGGAGTAGCCCAGCGTCATACCGCACTCGAAGCCCTCACGGACCTCGGTGACGTCGTCCTTCTCCCGTCGCAGCGAGTTGATCGAGAGGTTGTCGGTGACCACGATGTTGTCGCGCAGCAAGCGAGCCTTCGCGTTGCGGCGCACCACTCCCGAGGTGATCATGCAGCCGGCGATGATGCCCACCTTGGAGGACCGGAAGATCGC
>Ga0335073_10008864_pt1 | contig 14102 bp, 7 predicted proteins | sample Lox_Sample_22_FD_207093 | JGI IMG/M metagenome (GOLD analysis project Ga0335073, IMG submission 207093) | Soil microbial communities from Loxahatchee National Wildlife Refuge, Florida, United States - Lox_Sample_2.2 | ecosystem: Environmental > Terrestrial > Soil > Wetlands | place: USA: Florida... | reverse complement strand
CGGCCCATTCTGCCATTCCAGCGAGGTATCGGCAGCTTTGTCGCCGGCCGGCGCTCCCGAAGGCAGATAGACCATCAAGCGGATGCCGCGCTTCTGCAAGGCGGCTGCAAGGTCGGCCACCAAATCGCGGCGGGAGCACTTGTCCGGCTGAATACCCACAAACCGGTGATAAGCAGAGTTAGGTGAAAGGTAATAGCCGGAGTTCTGGCCGATTGTGATCTGGTAGTAACCTGCTCCTACAGCCTTCAACTGGCTGGCGATGCCCTCCACATCGAAGCCGTCCACCAGCCTATTCCATTCCTCAACGCTCATCGTGAGATTGTGAACGCGCGCCTGCCAATCGGCAAGGTAGTGGGTCATGACGCCCCATTGGGCCTGTTGCATCCACAGCGCCCGGTTTTGCGCGGCGAGGCCGGAGGCGCAGAACGATAGCACGGCAAGGGGTGCCAGGATCTTTTCTCCAAACATCTCCATTCACCTCCATTTCATCTGCATGATATCGCTCGCCATTTGCCGCCGCTCTTCTCCGTATTTTTCCCCATCCCTCGACAGATAGATCGTTCAAACAGGGAGTCTCCAGGACAGAAGGCGCCGGCGAGTCGTCCCATCGCGGTCGCGTCGTGGCGGTTTGATACACCGTTTGCACAAGCACGTTCAGATGGGATAGCCGATTGAAGCCAGTCCCGCAATACAGTTAATATGCTCGAATGCAAAAAGGATGGCCAGAATCCGAATGCCGGCCGGCGTGTCCCCGATGTGCGTTGTGTCTGGTTTCGGTGCTCGCTTTTTTGGTCATGACCGCAGGGGCGCAAACCGCCAGGGTGATGCCGATCGGAGAGGCGATCCGTAATCGTGCGGATCACACTCCAGCGCACGGCGGGGAAACAATCACGATCAGCGGGGTCGTCACTGATGGATCTCACGACGTAGGTTCGGGCAGCAGCCTGGCGAATGTGCAAGATCAGAGCGGCGGCATTGCACTCTTCGGAAACCATATGACACTCCCTCCAGAAGCCTTCCAGCCAGGAGATGCGGTTCAGGTGCGGGGAAGGCTTTCCGAGTATCTGGGAATGGAGGAACTGCAGGTTGCGGAAATTCATCGCACCGGCCCGGTCCAGCCGCCCGCCCCCCTGAATCTCACGGCTGCGCAGTTGATTGGCGAGGATTACTCCGGCCGTCTGGTTCGAGTCACGGGTCAATTGATCCTGGGGCCGAAAGGCAGTGTGACCCTGCGCGACCGGTCGGGTGACATTCCGGTTTACCTGTTCCATTCCTTCTTCCAGGACACCGATTTTATGCAGAGGCTTCTGCAGGGTGGGCCGGTAGCGATAGTCGGGCTTGCAAGGCAGCGGGTCACGCAGGGGCAACCGCCGAACTCCGGCTATCTGCTGTCGCCCCGCGACGAGCACGACTTTCACTTCGGCCCGCTTCCAAAGTATCGGGAGATGGCGATCGCCGGCCTCCTGGTGCTCAGCTGCTTCATCTATTTATGGCAGCGCCGTCGCGCGGCTGAACAACGAGCGCGCAAGCTCGCCGCCCTCTCCGAAAGCCTGAAGGAAAGCGACGAGCGGTTCCGGCAGATGGCCGACAGCATTCACCAGATCTTCTGGATGTTGGACGTAGTCAGCAATCGCATCCTTTATGTGAGCCCTGCCTTCGAAAGAGTATGGGGCCGAAGCCCGGACAGCCTCGCCGAGCGCGGCAGCCTTCTCCAGACAGTGTATCCCGACGATCGCGCGGCCGTCGCCGAGTACTTTAGGAAGAGTGCAGCGCAAGCCTGCACGGAACCCTGCAAGGAGACGTACCGGATCATCCGGCCTGACGGGGCCGTGCGCTGGATCCTTGACCAGGCCTTCCCCGTCTTTGACCAGGATGGCAGACTGTACCGGATCACGGGGACGCTGGAAGACGTTACGGAACGCCGCGCGCTGGAAGAGCAGCTGCGGCAGGCACAGAAGATGGAAGCGGTGGGCCGTCTGGCGGGTGGCATTGCCCACGACTTCAATAATCTGCTGACCGTCGTCGGCGGCTACGTCCAGATCCTGCTCGACGTGACGCCCCCCGTAGATCCCCGGCACGACAAGCTGAAGGAGATCATGGCTGCCACCAATCGTGCCACCACGCTCACCAGCCAACTTCTCGCATTCGGCCGCAAGCAGATGTTCCAGCCGAGGCTGGTCCAGGTGAACAACCTGCTGACCGACATGGAGGCGCTGCTGCGGCGCGTGATGGGCGAACACATTGAACTGAGAACGGAGTTCGGCAGCGATCTGCCTTGCGTGAAAGCCGATCCCAATCAGCTTGAACAGGTGCTCATCAATCTGGCGGCGAATGCGCGCGACGCGATGCCCGAAGGCGGCGAATTTCGGATCCGGACCACTCTGATCGATTCACAAGCTGGCACTGGCTCCGATCAGGATCCCAGTAGTCACGTCTGCATTCAAGTCGGCGATACCGGATGCGGTATGGGTCAGGATGTTCTCGAGCACATCTTCGAGCCGTTCTTCACCACGAAGGGCGTGGGCAAAGGCACGGGGCTCGGCTTAAGTTCCGTCTACGGCACCATTCAACAGAATCAAGGCACGATTCAGGTCAGCAGCACTCCAGGCCAGGGAACCACATTCCAAATCCTTCTGCCGGCCGCACCGGGCAGCGAAGAGGCGAAGCCGGCAGGCTCGCCCCTCGAAAGCCTGCGTGGCACCGAAACGGTTTTAGTGGCGGAAGACGAGCCGGCGGTCAGGGAATTGGTATGCCAAACGCTCGAACAGCTCGGATACACTGTCTTGCGGGCGGCGGACGGTCATGAAGCTCTGGACATTCTGGAACGGCAGGGTCCGGTTCACCTGGTTCTCACCGATGTAATCATGCCGGTGATGGGTGGCCGGGAGTTGGCCAAGCGCGTAAGTTCCTTTGAGCCCGGGACGAAGGTGGTATATATGTCGGGCTACACGGACGATACTCTTGCATTCCACGGGCTGCCCGAGCCCGGCGTGGCTTATATCCAGAAGCCCTTCACCCCAATGGCCCTGGCGAAGAAACTGCGCGGTGTGCTATCGGCAGTGAGCCGAAACGGAGGCTGAACCCGATGCGTGAAGGCAGGACCTTCGACTGTTGAGCTGGATGGAGCCCACCTGGAGCACCCCGGCTTTTTATGGAGCACTCCAGAGGGGCAGTGCCGTTGCGACCGAAGGTCACTCCTTCGGCGCGTAATAACCTTGACGCCAGACGGCGTGGAACCGCGGAAACCCCTTCGGCCTGGTGATCTTTAGCTGGATCCTGCGATAAGTACCATCCATGGCGTTGCGATTGGGCACGTAACCCAGCACGTACTGGTTGCGCAGCCACCCTCCGATTTTGTCCGCGACATCCGGTAATTGTTGCACTTTGGCGACCGGGAACATGCGCCCACCGGTCTCTTCGGCGATTTCTTTCAGCAGGGCTTCTCCCATCTTCTCCAGCGGCGAGAAGTAGCCTTGTGCCGGGTTTGTAATGGCGATCGCATAGATCAGAATGTCCTGTTCGCGCACAGCAGCCTTCAACTCACTCACGGTCCAATGGCTGGAATTGTCTTCGCCATCAGAGATGATAATGATCGCTTTCCGCGAATATTGCGCGTGCGCCATCTCAGTCATTGCCAGACGAACGCCGTCTAGCAGGGCGGTACTTCCGTCCACCTCCATGCTCTCAACAGAGTCTCGAACATCCTGGAGCCTCCTGGTCATCGGGACAAGGACTCGTGCCCTGGTACTGAACTTCACCAGAAAGCATTCGCTATCGGGGTTAATGCTGTCGAGGAGAACATTCACTGCTTCTCGCGCTTTGCGGAGCTTCGACCCCATGCTCCCGCTGGCATCAAAAACGATGCCGATCGATGCCGGTGCATCTTCCGCGGCGAAATAGGTAATGTTCTGTTCCGTATCATCTTCGAAAAGCGCGAAATGCTCCTTTTCAAGGCCCGACACCGCTTTTCCCCGCTTGTCGGTAACGGTCACGGGAATCAGCACGAGGTCGGAATGCACCCGAATCGTGGCGTCGGTCTTATGGACACCCGACGACGCCGAGACCTCGGCCGCAGTCGCGCCCGCAGTAGAAGAAGAAAGCTCCTGTTTGCCGGGCGCTACGAGGCAGAACAATGAAAAGAGACAACACCCGAGCACGCCCGCCAGGGACGTCCGAGCAACAGATCGCTTCCTGATCGTCCATCGCAGCTTCGGCTGCTGAAAACCTCGATGCCGATTGGCGCTAGAATCACTTTGCTTCGAACCAAGATGGGTTTCCATGATTTCGCTCCCGAAATGACAAACGGTGGGTGGCGGCGATCGCAATGGCTGGAAAGGTCATGATGCTCTCCTAGAGGCATGGAGTTCCGGCAAGTCAATCCGGAGACGCATGCAGGCCTGAGAACCATACCCGCTCAGGAGTCGTGGCGAGCTATCGGTACCATGCGCTAGGAGGCTGCAAACCTGTCACCAAGGCTGGCACCTGCACATTCGAACGAATGGTAAAGGCCCCCAAACGGAACATGCCTGTGTCGGGCGCATACACGCGAGCCGCACAGGTGACCGAAATGTTTTGATTGCCCTTTTGTTCTTGCCTTGGCCGACTAAACTTACTCGTATGGCTAGGTCGCGCCTTTGAAATGATGATTTGACTTCCGCCTTAAGCGCGGACCGTGCGGCTGGGCTTTGGGGCGGCGATGCCGCCCGGCACAGCACCTGGCAAGGAAGCGAGCCGGGGCAACAGCGCCGGCGATCGTGTGGCGCTGGCAGAGGGCTGGACAGCAGTTTTTGCACGGTGATTGGCGTCGTGCGCCGCGCAGTTTGCGCCAGCACATTAGCAGTCCGTTTGCATCTTCTGCTATCGGGGTACTGGACACGCCCCAGCCCAGCGCTGACTGGGAGATTGATCCGCGGTCGCGACTTATGTGCCTGCTCTCCATCAATTTCGTGATGTCTAGCGACTTATGGAGCGCTGCCAAAACAATCGTTTTGTTCCACCATCATGAGGACCCACGAGAGTAACGTCAGCCTTACCGCTGGTCCGAAACTCTGCGCGCCTGTGCCAGGCACGGATGTCAGTTATGAACTTCCATCCGGCCTCTGCGAACCACCCCGGCGTCTACATCACTTCTTCGAGAGTTGCGTCGATGCCGTGGATCCGGGTGCGCTCGCCGTGGTGTCGGGCGTAGACCGGCTTAGTTACGCAGAGCTCGAACGCCGGGCCAATCGCCTGGCACATGTTCTGACCGCTCGGGGTGCCGCGCCGGGCGGCGCGGTCGGAATCTTGCTGAATCGTTCCCCGCACACTTATATTGCCATGCTCGCGGTGCTGAAGGCGGGGTCGGCTTTTGTTCCCATGGATCCATCCTATCCGGCGGACCGCCTGGCGTTCATGGCCGCCGACGCCGGAGTGGCACTGATCCTTAGCACTTCGGATCTTGCCGCCTGCTATTCCGGTGTGCGCTGCCAGGTGCTGTGCCTCGACCGCGAGGCCAGCGCGGTAAGCGCCATGCCATCCACACGCCCGTCCCTGGCGGATGCGAGTGACGAGCTGGCGTATATTATCTATACTTCCGGAACGACCGGCCGTCCAAAGGGCGTGGCGGTTACGCACGTCAACATCTGCCACTTCCTCTCGGTATGCACACCGATCTACAATGTCGGGCGCCACGACCGTGTCTACCAGGGCATGACTCTGGCCTTCGATTTCTCGGTTGAAGAGATCTGGCCCACCTTCGTCGCAGGCGGCACGCTGGTTACCGGCCCCACGGATGGCAGAAAGTTCGGTCCGGCCCTGGTTGAATTCCTGATCGAACATGAGATTAATGTTCTCTGCTGCGTTCCGACGCTGCTCGCCACGCTTGACCGTGACGTGCCGTCCATCCATACCTTGATCGTCGGCGGCGAGCCCTGCCCGCGAGACCTTGTGGAACGCTGGAGCCGGGCGGGGCGCCGGATCCTGAACACGTACGGTCCCACTGAAACCACGGTGACCGCTACCTGGTGCGAACTCAAGCCCGGCCGCCCCGTCACGATTGGCCGGGCATTGCCCGGTTACCGCACCTATGTACTCGACGATGATCTCCGACCCGTCCCACGCGGTGAAACCGGTGAGATCTGTATCGGCGGAGCAGGCGTAGCACGGGGCTACGTGAATCGTCCCGACCTCACGGCGGCCAAATTTCTGCCCGATCCATTTGAACCCGGAAATCGCCTTTACCGTTCCGGCGATCTGGGCCGCTTGACCGCAAATGGCGAAATCGAATTCCTTGGCCGCATCGACAGCCAAGTCAAGATCCGAGGTCACCGCGTCGAATCAGCGGAAATCGAAGCCGTGCTGCTTGACGATCCCGCGGTGGAGGACGCCATTGTCACCGCCTATCCGGCCGACGCCCCGGCGCAGGATCTTGCGGCTTACGTCACCCTGCGTGTACCAATTCCCCCTGAACCCCTTCGAGAGCGGCTGACAGCAGAGTTACGCGACCGCCTGCCCGCCTACATGGTGCCCGCCTACATCGAGGTGCTGGAGACGCTTCCGGTGCTACCCAACGGGAAGGCCGACCGCCGCGCTCTGCCGGCACCGGTGCTGCCGCGCGTGGCACTCCGGGCGGGCGGCTATGAACCGCCGGACACGCCCCTGGAGAACAAGATCGCGGGCGTCTGGGAGGTTTTGTTCGGCCGGGAACGCATTTCCGTCGACTCTGATTTCTTCCTGGACCTGGGCGGCCATTCGCTGCTCGCGGCACAGCTTGTTTCGAGGTTACGGGAACAGCCGGAAATGACGGGACTCAGCGTGGCGGATGTTTATGCCAACCCGACAATACGCTCCCTGGCGGCGCACGTCGCATCGCAGACGGAAGGCGCACCCACGGCCGCGGGCCAGCGGCCCGCCCTGCGGCATTCGAGCCGCCGCGTGTGGGCCGCAGGCCTGGCGCAATTCGGGCTCCTCTACGCGCTGCTGGCCGTCCTGGGCACACCGGTTTCGCTATTCATGACTTCGCATCGCAGCTCGAGCGGCCTGAACGTCACAGCACTTGACCTTCTGATGCCGCTGCTCGTGGTGCTGACCTCGTTCCTCGTCCCGTTGGCTTTGAAATGGCTGCTGATCGGCCGATTCCAGCCGGGTGAACACGAGTTGTGGGGGTGGTACTTCTGCCGCTGGTGGATTGTGCGCAAGGCCCTGGAATTTTCACCTCTGCACTTTCTGGCCGGCTCTCCTCTCATGCCAGTCTACGCTCGCCTCCTCGGTGCGCGCGTGAAGCGAGGCTGCCAAATTGCCACAGCCCAATTGCACCTCCCGGACCTGATCGAAATCGACGAAGGCGCCAGCATCGGCTATGACGTGGAAATCCAGCCGTTTGTGATCGAGGGTGGCCGGCTGCGGATGGCTCCAATTCGTATCGGCGCCGGAGCGTTCGTCGGCACCAAGGCGGTAATTCTCGCCGGCGCCGAGATTGGAGCGGGTGCGCACATCGCCGAACAGACTTTGGTCGCAAGCGATCAGAAGATACCCGGTTCCGAAACCTGGACAGGTTCGCCCGCGCAGCGCACGAATGGCCCGGATAGTCTGCTCGCCGAGATTGAGGCGCTCGGACGGGCCCCGGCGAGGATTAGCGCCGCGCTGTGGGCCAGTTTCATGACGATTGCTGTCCTGCTCGAAGCTCTCCCGCTCGCCTTGGCCATTCCCGGCCTCCTGATCGTCGCCTGGGCGGACAAAATCGGCGGACTCCAGGCGGCTCTTGGGGCCACGCCGCTGGCCGGCATGACCTTCGTGCTGGCAACGTGCTGGGTGGTGTTCGTCGCTAAAAGACTCGTTATGCCGAACGCCCGGCCCGGCATTTACTCACAAAACTCCTGGTTCGCCTTGCGAAAGTGGACTTCAGACCAGTTGATGTCTCTGAGCCTTTCGCTGACCAACACCCTATATGCCACGCTTTACACGCTTCCCTGGCTACGCGCCTTGGGCGCACGCATCGGTTCCCGTTCGGAAGTCTCGACGGTTTCTCATATCGACCCGGATCTTCTGACGCTCGGCTCTGAAACGTTTGTGGCCGACATCGCCTCGATCGGTGCGGCCACGTTTCACAACGGCTGGGTGGCGCTGGCACGGACGGAAACAGGCGGCCGCACGTTCCTGGGCAATGCCTCCGTAATCCACAGCGGCCGCCGGCTCCCGGATAATTGCCTGATCGGAGTGCAATCTGTCCTGCCACGCGAAGGGCTGAGGCCCGGCTCCTCCTGGCTCGGCTCGCCAGCGATTTTCCTGCCGCATCGGCAGGCCTCCCAGAGTTTCGCGGATAGTCTGACCTACCGCCCGTCCGTCCTACTGTTGGCCTACCGCCTTTTCATCGAGTTCTTTCGCGTAATCCTTCCTGCATCGCTCTTTTACGCATTGGGGGCGACAACCATCCTGGCCTGCTTATCCGGATTGACGTCTTCGCCGGCCGCAGTCGCATTTGCTCTCCCTGGGTTGTATCTGGCCGCCGCCGTGGTTTTGACTTTGGCCGTCGCGATGTTCAAGTGGACTCTCGTAGGCCGCTATCGTCCACGCGTGGAGCCGCTCTGGGCACCGTTCGTCAGGCACTCGGAGCTGATTACGGGACTGTACGAAAGCTTCACCGTGCCTGCTTTGGCCACCCTGCTTACCGGCACTCCATGGTTCGCGATGGTTCTTCGCCTCTTCGGCGCCCACCTGGGCAAGCACGTGTATTGCGAAACCACCTTCACTACGGAGTTCGACTTAGTGCACGTGGGCGACGACGCCACAATCGGCCGGGCGGCATCCCTGCAGACTCACCTCTTCGAGGATCGTGTCATGAAGATGTCCGGACTAACGGTGGGCTCCAGCGCCGCCATCGGTCCGCGATCCGTCGTGCTTTATGATGCCACGGTTGGTGAGGGAGCCACGCTTGACTCCCTATCGCTGGCGATGAAAGGGGAGTCGATCCCCTCCGCGACCCACTGGCGAGGCATTCCGGCCCGTCTGGCAATCAAGCGAACCGTGGCGAGCGTTCAAGACCTTTGTAATTGAGATCGAACGAGGGCGCCGAAAGCGGTCGGAAAGTAGTTTGGTGCCCGTGGCTGCAGGACCAGGTGCGGACGATCCACCCAACTCCAGGCTGTCCAGCCGAGACCCAACTCGCGCATTCGGCCAGACAAATCCTCGCCGAAGCGAAGATCCTTGTCGCTACCGCCCCACTCACCTACGAGTATGGGAACATCATCGGATCGGCCGAGCGGCCTGTGCCATCGGTCCCGGCGGTGGTGAGGGTAAATATGAGCGGAGTAGATGATGGCGCCTGCGTTCACGTGAATGCGACTGAGGTCGAAGGACCAATCGACGCCGGCGATGAGAATGAGTCCACGAGGGCGCACGGTGCGTACTTCGGCGACGAGACGCTCCGCCCAGGGGTTCCACTCCTCGGGTCCCACAAACGAAGCATTGGACTCAAAGACGGAGCCATCGGGAGCGATCAGGTGGATGGGCGTGGAGTCGTCCTTCAAGGGATCGTGCGGCTCGTTGAAGAGGTCGAAGATAACGGCGGGTTCGTCACGATAGCGATCGGCGAGAGTCCGCCAGAGGAGGATGGAACTGGCGTTCGGAGTCGGAGCGACACGGTTCGGTACTTTGGCGCGATTCGTGCCCCGGATGTGGCCGTACACGGTATCAGCATCGAGCCACTGCAAGTCGAGGATGGTGTAAGCGCCGAGTTCCGCCGCCCAGGAGATAACCTGGTCGAGCGAGGACAGATATTCCTCGGCCGAGTGCCCACGGCGGCCTCGCAAGGCCCAGTCCTGGTTGAAAGGGATGCGAAGCACGTTCGCGTTCCAGTTCAGCACGATCTCCCGCACCTCTTCTATGGTAAACTCGGCGGCGGCGAGAAATCCGGCACTGGTGGGCTCAGTGTGCTCCAGACCTGAACGATTGATGCCACGCAGCAGTTTGGGCTCTCCGGTGTCTGTGCGCAGAATCCGGTTACGATCCGTAGTCAGCCAGGGTAATGCGTGAGAGAGCCTCCCTTGCATATTCGACATTACGCCGGCTGAGCTCGCGGGCTCAATTCCATGGCACGGCGGCAACGGATCACGCCAGCCCGATCTTAACTGGCACTTGCCCCATGCGCAACCAAACGCGCGATCTTGTCCAGCAGCAGCGAGACACTGTACGGCTTTGGCAGAAATTCAGAATAGCCGGGGAAGACGGGGTTTCGCTCCACCTCGCGAGTCGAGTAGCCGCTTGATAAGAGAATCGGCAAGTCTGGCCGAAGGCTGCGGATGTGGGATGCCGCCACATCGCCGCCCATGTTAGGCATGGTGAGGTCCATTAGGACGGCGCGGATTTCAGGATGTTCCACGACTTGTTGGATCGCCGCCAAACCGTCGCCGGCGATCAGCACCTGGTATCCGTTGGATTCCAGCGCGCACCTGGACATTTCCTGCACGGCGAGTTCGTCATCGACGATCAGAATAGTCCCACTTCCACGGCCCACCGAATGAGTCACCTGCCTGGCCTTCGACTCTCCCCCGTGCGATGCGGCCGGAAGGAAAACTGCGAAGCAGCTCCCCTCTCCCGGGATACTTTTGAGAGTAATGGTCCCGGCATGTGCGCTGACGATGCCCAGAACCGCCGACAAACCGAGACCGCGCCCGGTGAACTTTGTTGTATAGAACGGATCGAAGATACGGGCCTGCGTCGCCTGGTCCATCCCGCAACCGGTATCGTGGACCGAGAGCTCAATATACTCGTTCGCGATATTCACAAGAGGTACTACTGCATTGCGCAGATCATCCGGCAGAACCTGACGCCGCCTCGTGGCAACCGTAACGATACCCGTCCTGCGCTCGGGAATAGCCTCGGCTGCGTTGATCACGAGATTCATGATGACCTGCTGGAGTTGTGTCTCATCGGCCAGTACATGGGGCAGATCCGGCTCCAACTTCAGGCGGAGGGTAACCAGCCTGGGGATACTGGCGTGCAGCAGAGATCCGAGTTCCTGTACCAGTGCAGAGAGGTCCGTTGGCGTGGCGTTGGAACGGTCCTTGCCGGCGTACGCCAGGATCTGGCGGGTCAACAGAGCAGCCCGTTCACAGGCGGCCAGGACATTCTGCAGCATGGGAACGGCAGGGGCGGATGGAGGTAGCGCGTCGCGAGCGAGGCCGGCGTTGCCCATAATCGCGACAAGGAGGTTATTGAAGTCATGCGCAATACCGCCGGCCAGAATACCCAGGCTCTCTAGCCGCTGAGTCTGACAGAGCTGCTCTTGAAACCGATGCCTTGCGGTAACGTCCATGCAAATCCCCGACATCCACGCCGGCTCTCCAGTTTCATCGCGGATCACACGTCCCCGCCCTTCAAACCACCTCACGCTGCCATCCGGGTCGGTCGAACGATATTCGACGGCATATGGGCCGGCGGCGGCAACGGCAGACCGGATGGCTTCGACCACTGGCTGGCGATCATCCGGATACACGCCATCGAGAAAGCCCTCGAATGTGCCTTTGAATTGGCCGGGCGCCTGTCCATGAAGACGCTCGAGATTGTCGGACCAGCGGACCTGTCCGGTCCGGATGTTCCAGTCCCAGGTGCCGACTCCGGCCGAGTCCAGGCTGATCTGCAGCCGCTCCTCGCGCGCACGCAGATCCGCTTCCGCTTGCCGTGAGGCCTTCAGTGCATGCTCGAGTTGGCTGTTTTGCATTGTTCTTCAGTCAATGCCTGATGGCCCGCCAGGCCAAGCCAATCCGAAGAATTCTATCATGCAAACGGCGAGCCCCACCGATAGAAATCAGTCCTACGACCGCCAGGACCCGTGCGGCTACAGACAATCATTCTGAGTACTCGCCGTCCTTCACCAAGAACAACCATCCCGGATTACAATGAGCCGATATGCCCTTGCGCCCGCCGCACAACCGAAAAAACACCGCACGCCCGGCGAGAAGAGCACGGAAACTGAGTTCTCCCGACCCGATTTTCGCCCAGCCGCAGCCTTCACCGGACCCGACGGGATTCAAGAATCCAGTCACCGATCAGAAGTTAAAGGAGATCAAGACTCTGGAACCGGTGCCGGAACCTGCAGGAGGTGCGGTGGAACCGATTCTCACTCTAGAGCAGGTGTACGGCAGCAACGGGGAGGCCAAAGCGAAGGCGATCCAGCAGGCGGGCCAAATTGTGTTCCACTCGGTGGGCGACACCGGCAGCGCGGCCGGCCCAACGACTCAATCACTGGTGGCGGATAAGATGGTGAGTGATTTTGACGAAGAGGATCCCACCAATATCCCCTCATTCCTTTATCACCTTGGCGACGTGGTGTATTACTTCGGTGAGGCGACTTACTATTACGATCAGTTCTACGAACCATACCGCAATTACCCGGCTCCAATTCTAGCTATACCCGGGAATCACGACGGAGTCGTATACCCGCAGGATCCCGAGCCGAGCCTGGAGGCTTTCCTGCGGAATTTCTGTGCTCCGGAGTTCGCACAGTCTCCCGATTCGGGGGGCCTCCTGCGCACGACAATGATCCAGCCGGGGGTGTATTTCACATTCGACGCCCTATTTGTTCGCATACTCGGGCTATACAGCAACGTGTTGGAAGATCCAGGCGTTATCTCTGGCGAAAACGGCCAAAATACCGTGCTTGACAGCCGTCAGCTGAATTTCTTACAAACGGCGCTGGCCAGAGTGAAGAGCGAGAAGTATCCCGGCGCAGTGATCATCGCCGTCCACCATCCGCCTTTCACAGGCGGGGCTACGCACGGAGGGAGCCCGGCGATGTTGCAGGATATCGATAGCGCCTGCCAGGCCGCGGGCGTTTGGCCTCATGCGGTGTTCGCCGGCCATGCCCACAATTACCAGCGGTTCACCCGCGTGGTGAATGGCCTGCAGATTCCATACCTGGTGGCGGGTGGCGGGGGCCACTCGCCGCTCGCGGCAATGCGAGAACCATACCGTACACCGTACCCGATCGACAGTACACTTACCCTCGAAAGTTACGACGACACCGATTACGGCTACTTGCGCGTGGTTGTGAACGCCACCCAGATGCGGATCGAATACCATCCGGAAAGCGACGGCGGGACAACCAAGACTCCGGATGACGTCGTGACCGTCACCCTCGCCAGCCATACCGTCGGTTGAACGCCCGATCTCTACCTGTGGTTTGCCGGCACCACATCATAGGGTCGCATCATTTCGTTGTCCTCGTGCTCCAGGATGTGGCAGTGCCACACATAGCGACCGGCGTAACCCTCAAAGCGGACGATGATCCGCGTGACCATGCGCGGGTCCGCACGCACCGTGTCCTTCCAGCCGGCTTCTTCGGGCGCCGGAGGTATGGCTGGACCGGTGTAGCGAACTTCACCCGATGTGGTGTAGAAGAACGGTTCGAACCGCCGGCGGTCCAGGAAGAGGCTAAGTTGAAGTCAGGAAACAATGAACGAAGGCCGCATGGATTCTTGCCGATGAAGCCCACTTATGAAACGACTCGTTCAGCCGCGTTTCCAAGACGGGGGCGCTCCTCACGCCCCCGCCGCACGATTGTCCGGCCGTGCTGCCCCGCCGCGAACGATGCCACAACGGCGCTGTCCCACGCGCTACAGCCCACCGGACGGAAATGGAGCCGGGAACGCTCTCAGTCTTGCCAGTCCGTCCACAAGCTGCTCCAGCTCGGTTTCACGCTGCGAATACGCCGCACACAAGGAACGAACCGCTTCAGCTTGACGGTCGAGCCGCTCCAGCAGTGTATCTACCCTGGAAGACAAGGTACAAAGTGTCAGCTTAAAGGCGGCAAGATCGTCTTGATGGACGCCTAGTTCTCTGGCCAAGCCATCGATCCGCTCGGAAGCCCACTGCGACAGCTCTTTCGTCTGGATCTGCAATGCCGCCAGGTCCGCCGCCTGCCGCGCGTCAACTTCCTGCAGCGCTGCCGTCGTGCTCTCGATGCGTTGCGACACCGATGTCGAAAACTCCGCCGCCTCGGTGCGGAGCGCCGTAATTCCTGCTTCATGCCGGTCTTCGGTTTCCCGCAGACCAGCAGCCAATTCCTGGAACCGCGTTTGTACAGAACTGTTGGTGGAGCGCTGCTCCGCGACGAAATCGGACAGCGC
>Ga0335073_10008861_pt1 | contig 14105 bp, 13 predicted proteins | sample Lox_Sample_22_FD_207093 | JGI IMG/M metagenome (GOLD analysis project Ga0335073, IMG submission 207093) | Soil microbial communities from Loxahatchee National Wildlife Refuge, Florida, United States - Lox_Sample_2.2 | ecosystem: Environmental > Terrestrial > Soil > Wetlands | place: USA... | reverse complement strand
CATCCCGCACTATGTGCGCCACTACTACGGGCTGACCGGGACGGACATGCCGGGCACCGAGACGCTGTCGCAGATCGCCGAGAGCTGGCGGCCGTTCCGGACCTGGGCGGCGGTGCTGATCCGGGTGGCCGGCGACCGGGACGGCGTGTCCTGGCGGGCCGAGCGGGCCGAGGCGATGCGGCCGGAGCGCGAATCGCCGGAACGGACGGGGCGTTAGCGCGGCCGGACCGGTTGCCGGCTCCGGAAACGATCAGTGCCGGCGTGGATAGGCCCGCGCGGCCGCGAGGAAGGCGTCGTTGGCCTCCCGGTCGCCGATAGATATCCGTGCGCCCTCGGCGCCGAACGGGCGCACGCTCACCCCGTGGCGGTCGCAGGCCTCGGCGAAGTCCGCGGTGTCGGCCCCGAGCCGCAGCCAGACGAAGTTCGCCTCGCTCTCGGGCACCGTCCAGCCCTGGCCGAGCAGCTCGGCGCGCACCCGGTCGCGCTCGCCGACCACGAACTCCACCCGCTCCAGCAGCTCGGGCTCGGCCTCGAGCGACGCGACCGCCGCGGCCTGGGCCAGGGCGTTCACCGTGAAGGTCAGCATGGTCTTGCGGACGGCGGCCGCCACGGGCTCGTGAGCGATCATGAAGCCGACGCGCAGGCCCGCCAGCCCGTACGCCTTGGAGAACGTGCGCAGCACGGCCAGGTTGGGCCGGTCGCGGTACAGGTCCATCCCGTCCGGCACGCCGGCGTCCCTGACGTACTCGTTGTAGGCCTCGTCCAGCACCACCAGGCAGTCCCCGGGGACCCGGCCGAGGAACTCCTCGAGCTCGGCGCGGCGCACGACCGTGCCGGTCGGGTTGTTCGGGTTGCACACGAAGATCAACCGGGTCCGGTCGGTGATCGCGTCCGCCATCGCGGCCAGGTCGTGCGCCTCGCCGCGCAGCGGCACCCGCACCGACGTCACGCCGGCCAGGTCCGACAGGTAGGGGTAGGCCTCGAACGACCGCCAGGCGTACACGACCTCGGCGCCGGGCTCGCCGACGGCCTCGAGCAGTTGCTGAGCCACGCCGACCGAGCCGCAGCCGAGCGCCACGTGCGAGGCAGGGACGCCGAACCGCGTCGCGATCGCCGCGGTAAGCTCGGCCGCGCCGTTGTCGGGATACCGGTTGATCCCGGCGGCGGCCTCGGCGATGACCTTGAGCACCGACGGCAGCGGGCCGTACGGCGACTCGTTCGACGACAGCTTGAACGACCTGCCGCCCGGAGCAGACGGGGCCTTGCCCGGCTTGTACGGGGCGAACTGGTCGAGAACCGGCCGAAAGCGCGGATACTGAACGGACACCTTTGTCCTCCCGGCTCGGGGCAGCCTTGGATCACCTGCAGCCAGCATGCCACGCCCGCGACGATGCGCTGGCGCCGGTCGCCGGGCGGCGAGGCCGGCCGCACGCCGGGCCGATCCGGCTGGGATCGGCTCGCGCGGGCGGGGCAGGGCACAAGGAAGTTGATGCTGCCGGGACTGTGGCGCGGGCGGGACGAAGGCGCCAAGGGCCGGGCTGCGGAGTGCGCCTGATGCTGGCGGAACTGTGGCGCGGGCGGCGCGCGGGTCGCCAGGCTGCGCTGCGGCGCAGGCGCATGCTAGCTGGGCCAAGTGTGAATAAGCAATTGCAAATGCACGTGCGTTACGCATTTTGCCATCGCAGTGGCGCACTTCTCATTGCGGGCGGAAACCACGTATGCCGGGCGTCGTTGCCAACGGCACGTTCGTGAGTCGGTTTCACCCGTCGGCGCGAGAAGTCGCTGCATATCGGCCATTCGCCGAAGAAGGAGGGCGCCGAGGGCGGGTATCTCCAGCTGTCACCACAGCCGGGAGGGGGGGATCCGCGGCTGTGGGGATAAGAAGGGAGACGCCCGTCCCCGACGGCTAGATAGTACAACTCAATTACGTTCGCGCGTAATGCCCACCCACGAATAGTTCTCACCAGTCCGACCCATATACTGCTTCGCTCCGTGGTGCGATGTCCCGTTCATCCGATAACTGGCTTCGTCCGCGCGGCGCGCAAAGCCATCGGGTGTGCGCGTTAAGAACCGGGCGCCCGCGAAGTGGCCGGCGGACCTCCCGGCCGCCGCCGGGGCGCAAAGCTGTACCGGTACCAGCAGCAATGGGACTCCGCCGCTGCTGAAAACGGCCGATCTGTTGGAGCGGGCGTCGCGGGCTTCGCCCCCGCGGCCGTCGCCGGCCGTGCCGGCCGCCCAAGCCGGACCGGAATGCCCGCAAGCGCGGCTTAGGCCAACCGTCGGCCGGCCGGGCTACGGAGACGTACGCGTGGGTACAGTATCGGCGTGAACCGTCTCGGCGAGCTAGAACGCGCGATCATGGACATCCTCTGGGAAAGTCCGGACCCGCTCACGGTCCGGCAGGTCAGTGGTAACCTCACCGAGCGTGACCTGGCGCACACCACGGTCATGACGGTGCTGGACCGGCTGGCGAAGAAGGGATTCGCCCGGCGGGAACGAGACGGGCGCGCCTGGCGGTACCGCGCCGCGGAGACCAGGGAAGCGTACGTGACCGAACTCATGCTGAGCGCGCTGGAGCAGACCGGCGACCGCCATGCGGCCCTGGCCAGGTTCGCCCGGAGCGTGTCGCAGACCGAGGCGGCCGCGCTGCGGCGGGCGCTGGAGGCGCTCGGCCAGGGCACGGTCGCCCGTCACCCCGGCGACGACAGGGCGAGCAGCCTCGGGGAGTGACCACAAGTGCCCGCCCCCGCCATTGCCCTTGCCGCGTTCTCGGCTGCCTGCATCCCGGCCGGCTCGGCGCTGGCCGCTGCGCGCTGGCCGCGCCGGTCACCGGCGGCGGCGATCCTGCTCTGGCAGGCGCTCGGGCTCGGCTGGGGCGTCGCGGCGGTCGGTGCGCTGGCCGCGCTGGGCGCGGCTGACGCCCGCTCGGGCGTGGCCGGAGGCGCGTTCGCGCTGATCGCGCGCGTGCCGGACATGCTCAGCGGCGCATCGGGTCCGCAGCGGTTGCTGGCCTGGACGATGGGGCTGAGGCTGCTGGCCCTGGCGGCGGGTCTGGTCTTGCTGCTGCTGCTCTGCTGGATCCTGGTGGCGGCGTTGGCCGCGGGGCTACGCGCCCGGCGGCGGCAGCGCATGCTGCTCAGCCTGCTCGCATACGGCGATCCCAAGGTCCCGGGGGCGCTGGTCGTCGATCACCCGGCGGCGACCGCCTACTGCGTGCCCGGGCTCCGCTCCCGGATCGTGATCAGCGCGGGCGCCCTGAACCTGCTGGACCAGGCCGAGCTGGCCGCTGTGCTGGCGCACGAGCGGGCGCACCTGCGGGAGCGGCACGACCTGGTGCTGCTGCCGTTCACGGCGCTGCTGCGGGCGTTCCGCTGGTCGGCGGTGGCCCGGGAGGCCGAGGCGGCGGTCTCGCTGCTGGTCGAGATGCTGGCCGATGACCGGGCGCTGCGGCACCGCCCGGCGAGGGAACTCGCCACGGCACTGCTGCGGTTCGGCGCGGCGGGCTGGGTGCACGCCCCGGCGGGCGCGCTCGCGGCCGCCGACGGCGAGGTGGCAGCCCGGGTCTCCCGGCTGCTGCGGCCGGACCCGAGGCTGTCCGCCGCGGCCCTGATGCTGGTGACCGCGGCCGCGGTCGCCGCCGTCGCGATCCCGGCCGCGCTACTCACCATGCCATTCTGAACGCCCCGTCAGCCGCCGGGACTAGCACCGGACGGCCGGTGCCGCCCGCCGCTAGTCGGTGACCCGGATCCGCAGCCGGCGGAAGCCCTTGCCCTTGTTCTCGATCTTGACGACCTCGATCCGGCCGATCTGGCTGGTCGACGCGACGTGGGTGCCGCCGTCGGCCTGCTGGTCGAGCCCGACGATGTCGACGATGCGGACGTCGGGCACGTCCGGGGGGATGAGGTTGGTCGCGGTGCGGATGATGTCCGGGATGGCCAGGGCCTCGTCCCGGGGCAGCACCCGCACGTCGATCCGCCGCCCGGCCGCGATCTCGGCGTTGCACGCCGCCTCGACCGTCTCCTTGAATCCGGCGGGCACCTCCGGCAGGTCGAAGTCCATCCGGGCCGTGAACGGCTCCATGTTGCCGCCGGTCACCGGCGAGCCGTAGTCACGGAACACCACGCCGCACAGCACGTGCAGGCCGGAGTGGGTGCGCATCAACGCGGTGCGCCGCTCGTCCTCGACGGCGCCCCTGACCGCGGTCCCGGGCGGCGGGACCGGGTCCCCCTCGGCGGGGATCAGGTACTCCTCATCGCCCTTCCTTACGCCCTCGATGCGGGTCTGCACCCCGCCCCAGAGCAGCACGCCGTGATCGGGGGGCTGGCCGCCGCCGCCCGGGTAGAACGCCGAGCGGTCGAGCACGATCCCGTCCGGGCCGTTATCCAGGACCGCGGCGTCCCACTCACGCAGTGTCTGGTCCTCAAGGTCAAGCCGGTGCGTGCGCCAGGCCGTCACCATGGACCGTAGGGGCCCATGTGGGTGCCGGTCCCGCCGCTGCGGCGGTAGTCCCTGACCTTGGGCCGGACGTCGGTGACGTAGATGGCCGCGGCCACGAACGCCACCACGGACAGGATGCCGACCACCGCGAAGCTGCCGGTGGCGGCGGTGGCGAGGCCGATGACCGTGGCCACACCGGTGATGATCAGCCAGAGCGGCTTGTTCTGCTTGCTGGCCGCGACGAAGGCCTGGGCAGGCCTGCGGATCGCGTCAACGAACGCGAAGCCCTCGAAGATGAGGGCGGCCACGGCCAGCACCTCGAAGAACCAGTCGAGGACCGAGAGCGCGGCCGGATGCGAGTAAATCACGCTGTCACGCTACCCGGTCGCGGGACTGTTCGGGAGCCGGCGCGGCACCGGGCCGGGGCGCCTCGTCGGTGCCGGCCGGCCCGGCCTGCTCCTCGCCGCTGGCCTCCGGCACGTACCCGTCCGCCTCCGCCGGCCCGGCCTGCTCCTCGCCGCTGGCCTCCGGCACGTACCCGTCCGCCTCCGCCGGCGGAGCCTGCCCGTTCGGCGGGGCCGCGGGTGCCTGCTCGGCTCCGGCTTCGAGGTGGCCGACCAGCACGGTCCGCTCCCGGTCGGCCGCCGTCTCCTTGCGGAACGACTCGTAGACCTCGAGCAGCATCTGCTTCTGCCGCTCGCTGAGATCGGGGTCGGCCAGCACCGCGTCGCGCACGCCGGACCCGGCCGGGCGGTCCTCGAGGAATCCCGCCTGGACATACAGCGCCTCCGCCGAGATCCGCAGCCCGCGGGCGATCTGCTGCAGGATGTCGGCGCTCGGGCGGCGCAGCCCGCGCTCGATCTGGCTCAGGTACGGGTTGGAGACGCCAGCCGCCTGGGCAAGCTGGCGGAGCGAGATCTTGGCCTGTTCCCGCTGCTCGCGGATGTAGGCACCGATCGCTGGAACGTTTACCGGACTCATGGTCCCAGTCTCGCTCCGAGTGCTTGCATTTGCAAACTGGGTGCTATACCGGGCTAATCAGGCACGAGCCAGTGCGGCTCGCAGCGGACCGGGCGCTGTCGGTCAGAACGGCAGCGTGGCGCGGATCTCGCCGACCTCACGCCCGCCTCCGTACACCGGCGGAGCCGCCAGATCGTGGAGGACGGCCCGGTCGGTGCCCGGCAGGTCGCCGGCGCCGAGCTCACGAAGCAGCGCGACCGCGACAGCGATGCGCGCCCGCCGGGCGCCGTCACCATCGTCGATCTTGAACGCCACGCCACGGCCGTCGGCGAGCGCCATGCCGTGGACCCCCTCGGCTCCGGACTTCAGCAGCAGGCCGGGTACCGCGTCCACCAGCGCCCGGTCCGGCCGCCTGCTGCCGGAAGTCCAGGCGGGGTTGGCGCGCATGGCGTCGGCCACCCGCCGTTCCGCAGAACCAGGCTCGGCGCTGGCCAGCGTGCCGAAGGCGCGGGCCAGGCCGGTGAGCGAGATCGCGAACAGCGGGGCGCCGCAGCCGTCCACACCGGGCGGGACGGTAATCCGCTCTCCCGCGAGCCGCTCGATCGTGGCCCGGATCTCGATCTGCAGAGGATGATCCGGCCTGGTGTACGTCGTGGTGTCCCAGCCCGCCGCCACGCAGGTGGCGAGCATCGCCGCGTGCTTGCCCGAGCAGTTCATGTGCACTCGGTCCTCGCCACCCCCGGCCCGCAGCAGCGCGCGTTTGGCCGCCTCGTCGCCGGGCAGGTCGGGCGGGCACTGCAGGGCTTCCTCGGCCAGCCCGGCCCGGGCCAGGATCTCCCGCGCGCCTGCCACGTGGAAGTCCTCGCCCGAGTGGCTGGCGGCGGCCAGGGCGAGCAGGTGCCCGTCCAGGTCCAGGCCGCACCGCAGCATCGCCGCCGCCTGCATCGGCTTGTTCGAGGACCGGGGGAACACGGGCACGCCGACGGCGCCCGCGCTCAGCAGCACCTCGCCGTCGGGCGCGAGGGCGACGACCGCGCCGCGGTGCCGGGACTCGGTGAAGCCGGACCTCACCACCTCGGCGAGGACCGGGTTACCGGCAGTGATCTCGGGGGAGAGCGTGCTCTGCTGCGTCATCGGAGGCAGAATTCCTTCTCGTGCGAGCTGTGGTCCAGCGTGCCAGCCGGGCAAGTGTCGAGGTGAACGGGGAGACGGTCGGACGGCTTCCCGCACCGGGCCTGGTCGTGCTGGTCGGGGTGACCCATACCGATACCGCGCAGACGGCCGCCGCCCTGGCCAGGAAGGTCTACCACCTGCGGATCCTGCGGGACGAGAAGTCTGCCGCGGACGTGGCCGCGCCGCTGCTGGTGATCAGCCAGTTCACCCTGTACGGCGACACCAGGAAGGGCCGCCGGCCCACCTGGCAGGCGGCGGCGCCGGGCCCGGTGGCCGAGCCGCTGGTCACCGCGTTCGCCGCGGCCCTTCGCGAGCTGGGGGCGAGCGTGCAGACCGGCGTGTTCGGCGCGGATATGCAGGTGATGCTCGTCAACGACGGGCCGGTCACGCTGATCCTGGAGGTCCCGGAGGCGCGGTCCGCGCCGGGCCCTTCAGGTGCTGGCGCGTGAACGCGAGCGCATCGGCCAGATCGGCCCGCCGGGCCTCGGGTGTCGGCGCCCGGCGGGTGGTGACCTCGAGCACGACCATGCCGGTGTACCCCCTCGGGCACAGGCTGGCCAGCAGCTCCGCGCAGGGCTGGGTGCCGCGCCCGGGGACCAGGTGCTCGTCCGGCAGGCCCGTGGCGGTGCCGTCGGCCATGTGCACGTGGACCAGCCTGCTGCCAAGCTGGTCGGCCATGGCCAGCGCGTCGGAGCCGGACACCGCGGTGTGCGAGAGGTCGAGCGTGACGTGCGGCGTGTCGATCTCCACCGGGTTCCAGTGCGGCGCGTACGCGGTCACCTCGGCGCCGCGGGCGCGCAGCGGGTAGAGGTTCTCGACCGCGAACTTGACGTCGGTCTCCTGGGCCAGCTGGGTCAGCCCGGCCGCGAAGTCCCTGGCGTACTCGCGCTGCCAGCGGAACGGCGGGTGCACCACGACCACCTTCGCGCCGAGCTTCTCCGCCACCTCCCGGGCACGGTTCAGCTTGCCCCAGGGCTCGCGGCCCCAGACCCGCTGGGTGACCAGCAGGCACGGGGCGTGGACGGCCAGCACGGGCACGCCGTGGTAGTCGGACAGCCGGCGCAAGATGTCGAGGTCCTGGCTGATGGGGTCCATGGTGACCATGACCTCGATGCCGTCGTACCCGAGGCGCGCCGCGGCCTCGAAGGCATCCGGCACCCGTTCGGGGAAGACCGAGGCGGTGGACAGCGCCACCTGCACACCCGCGACCGGGGCGACGTGGCCCAAGGAACCTCCTCCGCTGCTGACCGGGTCCTCCGTACGCGGCACCCGCCTCCATCCTGCGCCATTCAGCTTATGCCGCCCGGCGACCGCCGCGGCGGCGCCCGGCCGGTTGTCGGTACCTGCGGCTACCGTTCCGCTCATGGCGAAGCCGGCCGCCGTGGCGGCGTTCTACCAGTGCTCCGAGTGCGGCTGGCAGAGCATGAAGTGGGCGGGCAGGTGCGGCGAGTGCCAGCAGTGGGGCACCGTAGTCGAGGGCCGTGCCCCGGCGCGGGACCGGCGGCGCGGGCCGGGCCGCGGCGGCATGGCGGCGCTCCCGGCCACCGCCGCGGTGCCGATCGCGGACGTGGACCCCACCGTGGCCCGGGCGCGGCCCACCGGGCTCGGCGAACTTGACCGGGTGCTCGGCGGCGGCCTGGTGCCCGGCGCGGTGGTGCTGCTGGCCGGGGAGCCCGGGGTCGGCAAGTCCACGCTGCTGCTCGAGGCGGGCGCGCTGGCCGCCGCGAGCGGCCCGGTGCTGTACGTGACCGGGGAGGAATCCGCGGCGCAGGTGCGGCTGCGCGCCGACCGGATCGGCGCGCTCGGCCAGCGCCTGTTCCTGGCCGCCGAGACCGATCTCGGCGCGCTGCTTGAGCACGTGGACGCCGTGAGGCCGTCCCTGCTGATCGTGGACTCGGTGCAGACGATCTGCGTGCCGGGCGTTGAGGGCGCGCCCGGCGGGGTCACGCAGATCCGCGAGGTCACCGGCGCGCTGACCGCGCTGGCCAAGCAGCGGACGCTGACCACGGTCCTGGTCGGTCACGTCACCAAGGACGGGTCGATCGCGGGCCCGCGCTCGCTGGAGCACCTGGTGGACGTGGTGCTGCACTTCGACGGCGACCGGCACGCCCAGCTGCGGATGGTCCGCGCGCTGAAGAACCGGTTCGGGCCCACCGACGAGATCGGCTGCTTCGAACTCGGCGAGTACGGGCTGACCGAGCTGCCGGACCCGAGCGGGCTGTTCCTGTCCCGGCTGAGCGACCCGGTGCCTGGCACCTGCGTGACGGTCACCCTGGAGGGCCGGCGCCCGCTGCTGACCGAGGTGCAGACGCTCATCTGTGAGTCGGCCGCCGAGCCGCCGCGCCGGGTGACGTCCGGACTGGACTCGTCCCGTGTCGGCATGGTGGTGGCGGTACTGCAGAGCCGGGCCGGGGTGACGATCGGCAAGCGGGACGTCTACGCGGCCACCGTCGGCGGGGTGCGGCTGACCGAGCCGTCCGTCGACCTGTCGATCGGGCTCGCCCTGGCCAGCGCGATCAGCAACCTCACCCTGCCCGCCGGGCTCATCGCCGTCGGCGAGGTCGGCCTGGCCGGCGAGATACGCCGGGTCACCGGCGTGCAGCGCCGGCTCGCCGAGGCCGCGCGGATGGGCTTCCGCCGCGCGATCGTGCCGCCCGGCTCGCCGTGCCTGCCGCCGGGCGAGGGCCCGGCGATGGCGGTGACCGAGGCGCCGACGATCGTGAAGGCCATCGCCGCGGCGCTGGGCGGGCCTCCGGACGCCACCGCGACCGCCCGCTAAAGCCCCCGGCACAGCCTGCGGCGCATCGATACACTGACAGTAATGACCGACCTCTCCCGGGACCGGCCCGCCCTGAGCAACGGGCTCGACGAGCGTCGCCGGGCTGCCCTGGCCGCGCTGGCGCCCGGCACCACGCTGCGGGACGGTCTGGAGCGCATCCTGCGCGGCAGCACGGGTGCGCTGATCGTGCTCGGGTTCGACCAGGTTGTCGCGGACATCTGCTCCGGCGGCTTCGAGCTGAACGTCGAGTTCTCCGCCACGCGGCTGCGCGAGCTGGCCAAGATGGACGGCGCGATCGTGCTCGACGGCGCCGCGCGGACGATCGTGTGCGCGGCCGTGCAGCTGGTACCCGACCCGGGCATCCCGACCGACGAGGCCGGCACCCGGCACCGGACCGCGGAGCGGGTGGCCAGGCAAACGGGGCACCCGGTGATCGCGGTCAGCAAGTCGATGCGGATCATCGCGCTGTTCATCGACGGGACCCGGTTCGTCCTTGAGGACTCGGCCGCGATCTTGTCGCACGCCAACCAGGCCCTGGCCACGCTCGAGCGGTACAAGCGGCGGCTCGACGAGGTCTCCGGGGCGCTGTCCGCGCTGGAGATCGAGGACCTCGCCACGGTGCGCGACGTCACGGCCGTGGCGCAGCGGCTGGAGATGGTCCGCCGGATCGCGGCCGAGATCGAGGGCTACATGGTGGAGCTGGGCACGGACGGCCGGCTGCTCGCGCTGCACCTCGATGAGCTGGTGGCCGGCACCGAGCAGGAACGGGTGATGCTCGCGCAGGACTACGTGCCCGCCGCGCCGCAGGCCCGCACGTCGGCGGCCGCGGCCGTGCTGGCCCGGCTCGGGGGCCTGCCGCTCGACGAACTCCTGGACACCGCCGCGGTCGCGGCCGTACTCGGGTTCGGCGGCGCCGACGCGCTGGACGACCTGGTGAGCCCGCACGGGTACCGGCTGCTGGCCCGGGTTCCCCGGCTACCGCGTTCGGCGGTCGCCGGCCTCATCGAGCACTTCGGCGGGTTGCAGAAGCTGCTGGCCGCGGGCGTGGAGGACCTGAACGAGGTGGAGGGCATCGGCCCCTCGCACGCCCGCAGCGTGCGCGAGGGCCTGTCCCGGCTGGCCGAGGCGTCCATTCTCGAACGGTACGTTTGACGTCGCGCCGGTGCCGGCGCCCCGCGACGACGCGCCGGGCCGTGGCGTGCCCCGGCTCGCGCGGGAGGATCTGTCCGTCATGACGAATCGGTACGCCGCGCCGGTGCTGCGCTGGTACGCCGCGAACGCCCGGGATCTGCCCTGGCGGCGTCCGGATGCCTCGGCCTGGTCGGTGCTGGTCAGCGAGATCATGCTGCAGCAGACGCCGGTGGCGCGGGTGCTGCCGGCTCACGCCGCCTGGCTGGAGCGCTGGCCGACCCCGCAGGCTCTGGCGGCGGCCGCCCCCGGCGACGCCGTCCGGCAGTGGGGACGGCTTGGGTACCCGCGCCGGGCGCTGTGGCTGCACGCCTCGGCCGTGATCCTGGCCGAGGAGCACGGCGGGCGGGTGCCCGCGTCGGTGCACGCGCTGCGCGGGCTGCCGGGGGTGGGCGGCTACACCGCCGCCGCGGTGGCCAGCTTCGCCTTCGGGCAGCGCCACGCGGTGCTGGACACGAACGTGCGCCGGGTCCTCGCCCGGCTGGTGCGCGGCGAGGAACAGCCGCCGCGCAGCGCCTCGGCCGCCGAGGCGCTGCTCGCGCAGTCGCTGCTCCCGGCGGCGCCCGCGCGGGCCGCGCGGTGGTCGGTCGCGGTCATGGAACTCGGGGCGCTGGTATGCACGGCGGCCAGCCCCGACTGCGCCGGCTGCCCGGTGGCGCGCCAGTGCGCGTGGCGTCGCGCCGGAAGCCCGGCCGGGCCGCGGCGGGCGGGCCAGCCCCGCTACGAGGGCAGCGACCGGGAGTGCCGGGGCCGGCTGCTGGGCGTCCTGCGGGAGGCCTCCGGGCCGGTCGCGGCCGGACGGCTGGCGGCGGCCTGGCCCGACCGGGAGCAGTTCGCCCGGGCGCTGCGGGCGCTGGTCGCCGACGGCCTGGCCGCCGATCTGGCGGACGGGAGGTACGCGCTGCCCGGCCGTGCCGCGGCGCTCCGATGACGGCCGATCCGGGGTGAAGCCCCGGGCCCGGTCACCATCGCGGTGACCGGGCCCGGGGCTCTCTCCGGCTGGCGGCGCCGTGATTACTCGGCGCTCAGCTGTCCCTCGGTACCGCCGCCGGTGGCGCCGCGGCTGACCCCGGACGCGGCGGGCCTGCTCTCGATCTCCGGCGGCGGCGCGTCCGGCACGGCGTCGGGCTTGGGCTCGCCCCGGAAGATGAACTTCGCCTCCGGCCCGGTGCCGCCCTCCGCGTCGACGATGACGATCTGCCCGGCCTTGAGCTCGCCGAACAGGATCTTCTCGGACAGCAGGTCCTCGATCTCCCGCTGGATCGTCCGGCGCAGCGGCCGTGCCCCGAGCACCGGGTCGTAGCCGCGCGCGGACAGCAGCTCCTTGGCGGCCGGCCGCAGCTCGATCCCCATGTCGCGGTCCTTCAGCCGGTCGTCGACCTTGGCGATCATCAGGTCCACGATGCTGAAGATCTCCTCCTGGCTGAGCTGGTGGAAGACGATCGTGTCGTCCACGCGGTTCAGGAACTCGGGCCGGAAGTGCGTCTTCAGCTCGTCCTGGACCTTGGCCTTCATCCGGTCGTAGGAGCCCTTCGACTGGCCGACCGTGCCGAAGCCGATCGAGACACCCTTGGAGATGTCCTTGGTGCCCAGGTTCGTGGTCATGATGATCACGGTGTTCTTGAAGTCCACCACCCGGCCCTGGGCGTCGGTCAGGCGCCCGTCCTCAAGGATCTGCAGCAGCGAGTTGAAGATGTCCGGGTGGGCCTTCTCGATCTCGTCGAACAACACCACGGAGAACGGCCTGCGGCGGACCTTCTCGGTGAGCTGGCCGCCCTCCTCGTACCCGACGTAACCGGGCGGCGAGCCGAACAGCCGGGACACCGTGTGCTTCTCCATGTACTCGCTCATGTCGAGCTGGATCAGCGCGTCCTCGTCGCCGAACAGGAACTCGGCCAGGGTCTTGGACAGCTCGGTCTTGCCCACCCCGGACGGTCCGGCGAAGATGAACGACCCGCCGGGCCGCTTCGGGTCCTTCAGGCCGGCCCTGGTGCGCCGGATCGCCTGCGACAGCGACTTGATGGCCTCGTTCTGGCCGATCACCCGCCGGTGCAGCTCGTCCTCCATGCGCAGCAGCCGCTGCGACTCTTCCTCGGTGAGCTTGAAGACCGGGATGCCGGTGGCCGTCGCGAGCACCTCCGCGATCAGCTCCTCGTTCACCTCGGCGACCGCGTCCATGTCGCCGGCCTTCCACTCCTTCTCCCTGGTGTCCTTCTTGTCGATCAGCTGCTTCTCCGTGTCGCGGAGCGCCGCCGCCTTCTCGAAGTCCTGGGAGTCGATGGCCGACTCCTTCTCCCGCCGCACGTCGGCGATCTTCTCGTCGAACTCGCGCAGGTCTGGCGGAGCGGTCATCCGCCGGATCCGCATCCGGGAACCCGCCTCGTCGATCAGGTCGATCGCCTTGTCCGGCAGGAACCGGTCGCTGATGTAGCGGTCGGCCAGCTGGGCGGCCGCGACCAGCGCGTCGTCGGTGATCGAGACCCGATGGTGCGCCTCGTAGCGGTCGCGCAGGCCCTTGAGGATCTCGATCGTGTGCGAGATCGTCGGCTCGGCCACCTGGATCGGCTGGAACCGGCGCTCGAGCGCCGCGTCCTTCTCCAGGTGCTTGCGGTACTCGTCGAGCGTGGTCGCGCCGATCGTCTGCAGCTCGCCGCGGGCCAGCATCGGCTTCAGTATCGAGGCCGCGTCGATCGCGCCCTCGGCGGCGCCGGCGCCGACCAGGGTGTGGATCTCGTCGATGAACAGGATGATGTCGCCGCGGGTGCGGATCTCCTTCAGGACCTTCTTCAGCCGCTCCTCGAAGTCACCGCGGTATCGCGAGCCCGCCACCAGCGCGCCCAGGTCCAGCGTGTAGAGCTGCTTGTCCTTGATGGTCTCCGGCACTTCGCTCTTGACAATCTTCTGGGCCAGGCCCTCGACGACCGCGGTCTTGCCCACGCCGGGCTCGCCGACCAGCACCGGGTTGTTCTTGGTGCGCCGGGAGAGCACCTGCATCACGCGCTCGATTTCCTTCTCCCGGCCGATCACCGGGTCGAGCTTGCCCTCGCGGGCCGCGGCGGTGAGGTTGCGGCCGAACTGGTCAAGAACGAGCGACGTCGACGGCGCCGTCTCCGACGGCGCGCCCGCGGCGGCCGGCTCCTTGCCCTGGTAGCCGTGCAGCAGCTGGATCACCTGCTGCCGGACCCGGTTCAGGTCGGCGCCGAGCCGCACCAGCACCTGGGCGGCCACGCCCTCGCCCTCGCGGATCAGCCCCAGCAGGATGTGCTCGGTGCCGATGTAGTTGTGGCCAAGCTGCAGGGCCTCGCGCAGCGACAGCTCGAGCACCTTCTTGGCCCGCGGAGTGAACGGGATGTGCCCGGACGGCGCCTGCTGGCCCTGGCCGATGATCTCCTCGACCTGCTGGCGCACCGCCTCCAGGCTTATGCCCAGCGACTCGAGCGCCTTGGCCGCAACGCCCTCGCCCTCATGGATGAGGCCGAGCAGGATATGCTCGGTGCCGATGTAGTTGTGGTTTAGCATCCTGGCCTCTTCTTGAGCCAGGACAACGACCCGGCGCGCCCGGTCGGTA
>Ga0335073_10008860_pt1 | contig 14107 bp, 10 predicted proteins | sample Lox_Sample_22_FD_207093 | JGI IMG/M metagenome (GOLD analysis project Ga0335073, IMG submission 207093) | Soil microbial communities from Loxahatchee National Wildlife Refuge, Florida, United States - Lox_Sample_2.2 | ecosystem: Environmental > Terrestrial > Soil > Wetlands | place: USA... | reverse complement strand
TCCTGGCCCGCAACGTAGTATTGCTGAGCGACACCCAGGTTTTGAAGGGTATCGACGGCCGACGCTTGCGCCCGTTGTTGCGAGTATGACTGAACGGAATCGTAGGGAGATTGCGGCTGCTGTTGCGATTGCGCAGGCACGTTGTACATAATGTTGGGACCATACTGCTGGTAAGGCTGTTGGAGTCTTTGCGACGTCGCCGCCGTGTCTTGGGCGTATTGAGTCGGATAGGCTTGTATGGGTGCGGCTTGCATCGGTGACTCGGCGAAAGAAGTGTTCTCACCGTATGGATAGCTGTAGCCTTGGATACTTCCGCTTCTTGTCTGAACGGCGGTGGCAGACGTTGGAGACTGAGCCGACAGATGGGACTGCTGCCGAAAGCGCTCCGCGGATGAGTATTGTGGTGATGATTGAAGTAGGCTTTGTTGACCGGTGTAGCCTGAAGGATTGCTCTGCCGTTGTCGACGGTGGTCATTGTTGTCCATGCCCGTCGGCGGGCCCTTCAAAGTCGCTATCGACTGTTCAGGGGCCGTTCGTTGCGCCGATGGCGAAAGAGGTGGGGTCGCATAGACGATTGCCAGCTTTTCGGATTGGTGAGAGTTCTTTTCTAAGAAATGGGTGGAGATGGAGTTGAGAATTCCCACGTGGGCAACCTTGTCGACCGAGGTTGGAATCAAGAAAAGATTATCTGACGCATCGGAAGGCAACATTAGAATAGGAACGGAAGCATAGGCAGATAATAAGACTCACGGTTTGTTAAGAGAAGATGGAATAGATATAAGGAGGTAGCTTCATGACAAAGGGGATAGAAAAACCAACCACCAAGCTACGATTCAGCAGTTGGGCAGCAGTGGTGATTGGCTTGAAGCCTTACTGCAAACTAAGCTGGTGCGGCAAGGGTGTTACTCTAGGATGCAGCTTTTTTGAGTTGGTGATGATCGGGATGGATTGATGGTCGTCAGACACGGCGCCACCAAGCGCAGCGCACGAGATGGGAAGATGGGTTGGGGGGATAAGCTGCCCGCTGACTGCGGAACGGTCGAAAATAAATCGCGGGGAGCAGCTTTTTTTCATACGCCAACAGCCGCGTCGTTGGAAGACAGGGCTGCGAAACGGACGGGAGAAAGGATGACCTGGTCAAGGTGGATCGGCAGTGAGGCGCAAGAAAAGAGCCGAAAAGCGAAAGGCGGATGAGATGAGCGCTTCAAGCCAAAAAAGCCCCAGGGATCCGATCTTGGACGGCTGCTTCCGGCCGAGCTTGACTTTTTATAATTGATAAACAGCCGGAGCTATCCCAGCGAGTTCTTACCCCGGACACCCACCGTCTGGCTTGCTTTGAGGCCGAATGATCCGAGTGTTTAATGCAAAACTGAAGTATGGCCCATCGGCGAATTGCGCTTCAGTACGGCCTGGCTTTCCTCAGCTGGCGCCAATGCCGGTCGGGTCAAGAGTAGAGACGAGCGTCGAGAGTGCAGGTTGAGAAAGCGTAGGAGAGTACGATTGGCCGGCGAGGCAGCGCAGAAGTGAGACGGGACCAGAGACAGGTCAATTGGAGGAATGGGTTTTGAGAGGCGAGCAAAGGCAAGTTCCTCGGGATTGGGTGAAGCGGGAGACGAGAGAAAAGAGAGAGGTGGAAAAGGGTCGCGGGATACACTCCAGGGCGTCGCTATATTTGTAGAAGCAGCAAAAAAAGTCGTAGGTGTTACAGCTCGCGATGAGTATGACACAACCGACGCCACCATTTGGGCTTGCTTGGGCTGTTGCCAGGAGCGCGAAAGACAGCCAGATCGGGAGAAGCAAGCAGGTGAGCTTCGTCAATGTTGGAGAGACGTAGGCTGGAGCTGGACGAGCACGCACAAACACCAAAGGCACCACCGACCGCCGTGGTGCGCGTCGGGATCCGAGCAGCTGGATTTGGTCGAGGTCTCGGGCTGTTTTCTGGTCCAGGAGGCGAAATTTCCTGAGCTTCGACGCACACTGCGCACCCTCTGACTGACACCAACGCTAGCATAGGACGACCTGCTGAGAGGCGCATGAGCTGAACGGGAAAGGAATTGTGACGGAGGTGGTTTTGCCTACGACGCTCGGGCTCCTGTTTTCTTCGCAAGCCACCAGAGGCGACGACTACATGTACGCTGCGAGGCGTTGAGATGGAGCCAAAAAGCCCTGTTGCAGATCGCCGTAGCTGCTGACTGCCTTCGCTGGGCGGGCGCACCCCCCACCTCCGGCAGGCGATGGGCGCTGGCGAACGGCGTACTGTACCTCCCCGGAAGCCTCCCTTACCACTATCAACCGGGCAGATGGCTCGGTGGTAGGGCGCAGCCCGTTCCGTAGAAAGGCTGGCTGCCACCGGCGCTCTGAAACAGGCGGAGCGCCGAGATGGAGTCGGACCAGAGCGTCCCTTGAGCCCGGCGTCATCGTCATCTCGCTCAGAACAGAGTTGGTTGCGGTGACAGTCTCATGCCAGGCCAGGCCAGAAATTCAGCGCTGAACCAATCTTGTCCGTGCTACGGCCGCGGCTATCGATCGAGTGTGGCCCATCTCGTGGCAAAAAAATGAACATGGCCGGCCACTCCCCCTGGTGAAATCGCGCTTCCCCTGCCACTTCCACTTCCACTGCCGCAAATCCGGAGCCGTTCGTCTAAGAGCAGCCCTGCTTTTTTGGCGGCCGCTGGCTCTGGTGTGTGATGCGCTACGGCGCCATCGCCCCTCACATCACACACATTCACCCATCACCGTTCCGCCGCGAGATCCAATTTCATCCGTTGCTAATTAGCCTTCGATCCTGCCGGCCGACTCGCTCGCTCAATTCAGAAACCTGCACACGCTACTGAGTGGACGTCGGCGCGTCGGCGTGTCGGCGGTACACGTTTTCGTCACTATATGTTCTAGTCGCTCAGGTAATTAACGCGTCCGGCATCGGTACTGCGAAACCAACAGAGCGGTAGGCCGAATACGGCGCTGTCGCTTCGCTCAATTGCCTTGATTGCCGGTTGGGCCTTGTTCTGGTCGTGTTCAACTAGTGTGTTTCGAGCCCATCTTCCCGTCGTCGGTGCCTGCGTCAATGTCCACGAGCAGTGGCATCGCCGTTGGGCCCTTGGTTGATCAATTCTGCCGGCACGGCGTTGCTCGGGTTGCTCGGACGCCTCTGTAAGTTAGTCTGGCGTCGACCTTTGGCTGTGAGAGAGCTCGACCGCGGTTTCAAGCGTGGACCAGCTCCCGCCCGGTTTTGGTCTGCTGATTAGCGAAGGATTCACACGCTTCCTCGACGGGACAAAAACGTGGTGGCTGTGCGGGCCCCGTATCGTATCGTACCTGCGTTACCGCATGAGCATTTTCGTGGTGATGATGGACAGCCGGCAAGGCCCCTTGTCTGTTACCCTTTACTCTGCATCGTCGCCGGAGAGGAGGCGCCGCCTGAATAACGGCGGCCGGGTGCCGAAAAGTGCCAACCGTTTGATTATGCCGCCTCCTCATCATCAAGATTTGCAGCGTGGTCCATCACTTTCCTGACTGGGACCAAGTGGATAGGGCGGCAAATCGAGTCTCTACCACACTCTTCGCCTCACTTGCATTCAATGATCCGCAGAACGATCGACGTGATGCTGTAGTGCTGTGGAGTCCCTTGTGCTAAGTTTACGAGGCAGTGCTAATTGCGACCGCTCACGGATGCGTCGGGCGACCAGCGTCCCGATACCCACTCTGCCATTGCCCTATTCGCCTCGGGGATATGTATGTCCACATTGCATTTTGGTGGTCAGTTTGGTAATATTGATCGAAAGTGCTGATCGAAAGTCAACGTCCACTCGGCTCGTTCGGCAATGGCGCCGTTCAAGGACATGATTCATCAACGCCATGCTCGACTCAACGTGCTTGCTCGCGTAAACGGCCCTTCATTACATCCAACGCTTGGGCGGTAATTCATGGCTTTGGATCCATCATGCTGATGGGTGTGCCTGCGATTGGGCCACCTTCAGCCTTAGCGACCGTTGCAGAGCGGGAAAAAGTGATGCTAAAACGCATCGTACACGTGTCTCAGCACATCATGCAAGCCACCTCAGGGAAGATTAAACTGGAGACAACCTTGAACCTTCATCTCGCTCCCGCTCCCTCCACCCATGCGTGGCGCCTTCGCTTGACTGTGCGAATGAGCGTGCGGAAAGCGTCAGGAACTCTCTTTCCGTTTTTTCCATCCTTGCCCGCTGACCAGACCTTCGGCCTTGCTCATGGCAGCTCACAAGAAAGTCATGCGGCCAAAGCCAAGGTATGAAACCCCGTCTTGGTCGTCCGACAGCAGGTATCCTCCCCATCGCGCTACTGCGAACCCCCCTCTAGCGCAGGAGTGAAGGCTTGTGCTTCGGATATGCGGAAATTGAGAGAAGTTCCAGAAGGTTTCATGTCTTTCCAGAATGCTGTCTTCGTACCACTCTCTACTTCGGTTCTCTTCCCATTTCGTTTCCCATTCCCTTAGATTTCCGCATGCGGCCTGTTTCATGGCCCCAATGCACGCTACGTGTACCTCGTGTGGTTCGCGTTTCATGACCTCCGCAACAATCTACATACAATCTACCCGCAGGCAAGCAACTCCCGAAACCCTAGTTCGTGTACAATGCACCGTCCACGCGATGGAACCAGGATACTCATAGACACAGCATGAGTCGAGCAGAGACGGCCCGTTCAACCAACATGATGAACAATTCCATGCAAGCAATGAGATTTGCCGTACATCTTCTCCACGCTGACAAACTCCTTTGGCATCTAGACCTTTAACCCATCGTAATCTCCAGGATTGCTAGTCTGTTTCAGATGGCCAGCTCTCCCTTACTTTTGGAAGTGCTGACTGGATCGATCTCCCCCACGGCTAGATATGCTAAAGCAACGGAAGAACTGTTGCGCCTTTTTCGAGAAATGGGAGTCGTTCTCCCGTTGTTGTGTAGTTGGCTGGATTGCGCAACGCCATCAACCGCACCTTCGTACTTCATGCGCCCCAAAGAATGCTCCGGTTGGATCTTTCACTTTGCCCTAAGAACATCCATGAAACTTGGCCAGGCTCGCACGAACGCAAATTGATGGTACACTGTCTCAATCTCTTGACACCGACGTCGTGCTCTCCCATGGGCCATTGCGCTGGATGAACGCTTTAACATCCCACGCAATCGTAAGCCGCACTGTTTCATCGTCCAAAAATATTCCAACAGGGAAGGTTAAGCTTGCGAAATGAAGTGCAAAATCGTGTGAATCATACAGATCCGTTGTTTTCATTCGCGGTTCACAGAACATCGCATGATGTTTGATACTCTCGCTTTTGATCCTTCGACCCTTCGACCTTCCCTTTCCGGTTCAGAGTGCTACATTAGCTTTTTCAATAGTCAAAAACGCTCACAACATCTTCTATTCAGCTTACAACAGAGCTTCGGCTTGCGTCGGCTGGATCCATTCTTCCATTTTCTCCTTCTCGAGCGAGTAACGGGCAGGAGCATAATCGATCGTTAGGCCGGCCATTGTCAATGCCTTTCGGCCGCATGTGAACTCAAAAGGGAAATCAACTCCGTCAGAAACAAGGGGAAATACGATGTAGTGATCTATGTACGTGATGCAACATTATACACGACATTTTAACGCTTGACCCATGCTGGTTTCTTCCTGGCCTTAAGATGTCCAGCCTTCTTTCGTTCTACACCACGGGGATCTCGAGTGATACAACCGGCTATTGCTGTCGTCAGCTTTCTTCTCAACCAACCAAAAAGTAAGGCCAGCTTCATATAGACTAAATGCATGAACCATAAGGTCGCAATGCCTTGTCATGAAACCTTCACACGGGATAGTGCATGGCTTCGGAACAGCGACAATACGAGAAATTTAGTAGAAGGATTGGAATCTTAGCCAATGTGTAGGTGAAGCTTTGAGACATTCTGGAGTTTTGCGTGTGATCCATCATCGCCATGGAACGATCACTCAATGTGATCGGACTACCACGACTGATGATGATCAAGAAAGCCATAATGCATAGATTGATCAGATCAAAAGAGCATGCATTGATTGTAGTATGGCCATAATTCTTAGCCACAATTCATGGCCTATAGTCAAGAGTAGTAGCATGGCAAAAGAAATGAACGTACCTCTTCTCAAAACCGGCTTCAACGCTGGCTCGTGAACCAGCAAAGCCTTCGCAACCGCCAGCGTGAGCGCTTCAGCTTGTCCTGTCACACCTCCTCCCTTGACCACAGCAAACACATTGTACTTGTCGACACGATCCGTGCTCTTGAGCTCCCACATCGCACTCTCGCGGTGATGCAATCGCTCGAAGAAGTTCGCCAGACTACGCCCATTGATGCGCACCTCACCATCACCCTCAACAAGCCACACCTGGGCGCTGGAGGTCTTGCGGCGACCGACAGCGCGCGCGCGCCCAAACTCATCCACCTCGATGGGGCGCGCCGCCACCGCCGCCGGCTGCACGGCGCGCTTGAAGCGGTCCATCGCGGTCCGCACCTCGGCCGGCATGACCGCCGCCGCGATCGCATTCAGCCGCTTCAGCACCCGCACCAGCTTCGCGTAGCTGCCGCTGCGCACGTGCTCCGCCGTCGTGTTGTACTCCGCCAGCGTCTTCCACGCCACTCGCCGCGTCTGGCCCGCCGGTTGGAGTGGCAGCGTCGCGTGCTTGCGGAGCAGCGCTGATAGCGAGAGGAGGTCGTCCGTGAACGTCGGTTTGCCTGTGAAGTACGACGGTGATTCGGGTACGATGCGCACACGTTTGAGGAGAGGGAGAGAGTCGTCTCCGAGTTGTATTGGCGGTGCAGCTACGAAGTCAGGTCTGGAGGTTTGGGCTTGAGTTTCATGGAGATCTTCGTGGTTGCGGCTTGTGGTTGTGAATATTCTTAATGCCGTCTTCGGTTGCTGATGTTTTAGTCGTGGTCGTGGCCGTGGCCGTGTGCCATTGAAGAGATTGATGGCCCTTCTGAGGCTCCGTAGAGCTTCGGGACTGGGCATTGATGGTGTGAAAGGATGTGAGAAATCGGTGTAGTTGATAATTTGTGATTGATGCACGTTGTACGGAGTAAAAGTTCAAAAGCTTCGAGGGAAGCTGTGCTGAGTCAGCGGCTCGGCCTAAATTTTCCACTTTTGACACGACGATGATACTTCAAAGAACAAAATTAACCAGAACTCTACTACTCTCGACCGCTCAGGCTTGAGCACTTATTATATCGTCTTCATATTGCCTAAGAACTAGATACAGTAGTCATGTCGTTCGGCAAGCTCTACTCATATCCTGTGAGCATATCTTTGATTCACTGTTTTCACTACTCTAGCCTTCTAACTTTCCGTAGACCAATCCGCGCACTACCGCAATCCTCGCTGTTGGAAAGGCAAACAATCTCGACATTGAGCTTGTTCATACTGAACCTGCCAAAGGTCTCTCAGAGGAGTACCTGAAGCTCAACAAGCTGGGCAAGGTCCCCAGTTTCCAAGGGGCCGATGGCTATGTGTTGACAGAATGCATCGCCATTGCCATCTACCGTACGTACACTTTTGCCATTATGTCTTTTTCTCAAAGATGAGGCTATTTATTACCAGTTTATCCCTGTCTGAATGGCAAACAATCTTGTTGATACGTATTCACACTCTGATTCTTTCCCTCCCTCCTAATATGAATAGATGTCTTTATTGAAATAGTCGCTAAAATTGCGCTCAGTTACCTCGCAGAATGAAAAAACTACCCTCCTCGGCAAAACCAAGAAGGACTATGCCTCCATCCTTCGCTGGACGTCGTTCGCGAACACCGAATTCTTGCCCGCACTCGCTGGCTGGTTCCGTCCTCTTGTCGGTCGCGATCCATACAACAAGAAACACGTCGAGGAGAGCATGCACACTACTCTCAAGGTTCTAAAAGTCTTTGAAGAGCATCTATTGCTTAATACCTACCTTGTCGGCGAGCGTCTGACTCTGGCAGACCTTTTTGTAGCTGGCACATTCTACCGTGGATTCCAGTACTTGTTCGACAAGAAATGGCGTGAAGAGCACCCCAACATTACCCGTTGGTACGAGACTATCGTCAACCAACCCATTTACTCGGCGGTCGCTGAGAAGCTCGCGTACATTGAGACTGCTATTCCAAACCATCCGCCAAAGAAGGAACCTGCACCGAAGAAGGAGACACCAAAGAAGAAAGAGGAGCCTAAGCCGAAGGCCAAGGAGGTAGATGATGACGAGGAAGATGAGGCACCGGCAGCTCCCAAGGCTAAGCATCCGCTCGAGGCACTTGGTCGTTCGAACTTTGTGCTTGACGATTGGAAGCGCAAATACAGCAACGAAGACACACGCTCGGTTGCTTTGCCATGGTTCTGGGAGAATGCTAACTTCGAGGAATACAGCTTGTGGCGCGTGGACTACAAATACAACGATGAGTTGACGCAAGTGTTCATGACATCCAATCTCATTGGTAAGGCGGACTTTCCGAACCCCTCCAAGCGAATTGTGATGAGATTTTCTGCTAACAGGTATTTAATAGGTGGTTTCTTCAACCGTCTTGAGGCAAGCCGAAAGTACATCTTCGGTGCGGCCAGCGTCTACGGCAAGGCCAATGACAGTGTCGTCAGCGGTGCCTTCTTCATCAGAGGCCAGGAAGCTCTTCCGGCTTTTGACGTTGCGCCCGACTACGAAAGCTACGAATTCACCAAGCTCAGTCCCAAGGACGCCAAAGACAAGGAATTTGTCGATGACATGTGGGCCTGGGATAAGCCAATTGTCGTCGGCGGTAAGACCTATGAGTGGGCTGACGGCAAGGTTTTCAAGTAGAGTCACCGAGATGTGTTCACCGGCTGCAGCCTAGATTAGCAAATAGTCATGGATGAGTTGATGATGGAATGAAATGACATTGTTAGCGGATCTATGGATGACTAGGAGGAGATGATAATAAAACTCGTGCGCTGTGGCTCCACGACACAGATTCGATGGTATTGCCTTGGTAGTCTGCTAGTGCTTTCTTCTCCAACTTGCCCGCTGCGTGTCTCAGTACACGGGCTTTTTTTTGTGCTACTGTTGGGAGAAAATAAAATTCCAAACGGGAGATGCGCTAGAATTGTTCTAGAAAGAAGCTTGCAGATGTATGAATCGAAGGATCTCGCTACTCATCCGTGATGCGCCGTCTCAGCCAGAGTGTGATGCCATTGGTAGCACAGCAAAGCTCAGCTTTGCGCACGCAAGCTGCAGCTCGGCGCTCAATTAACATGACACGTGCGGCCAACATGATGTGCCATGTAGGACGAATGAAATATTGAGTCGTTGTCAGTGCAGACGGGCTTTGAGGGTTCGAGGCCACATGAGCAGCGTTCAACTACCGCCCAACTGATTGGACCGTGCCATCGCATAGCGCCATACAAATCCGAAAACCAGCGAATCTCCAGTTCTCGCCCACCAGCCTCAACCTCCATAAGAAGCCCAGCCTGTACTCCATCCACCGACGGCTCTTGTCCTAATCCCGCCGTTGTTATTCCTTCTCCAAGCCCATCCAAATCCGCGGTACGCTTTGTTTGGAAGTCGTGCGAACACCCCGTTTCAGCTCCTCACGTGCTCTCGAGACCGATCGGTCTGCGGCGACAAAAAGCAAGCCTAAAGGCATCGGTCTGGACGTTACGAATAGAAAAGAGGCAATCTCGAGCTTAATGAAACCGATATTCAGCGCCTTTCTGTTGCCGTTTGCCATCCGCTAACAGCCTGTCCGGAAACGATATCTTGGTAGCCAGTCTCCATCGAACTTCAGCCTGCGACCACTCTCATTTTGCCGAACAGCCTGGTCAAAGCCATAATTACCGAATTCATCCTTGGCAGAACTCGGCGAAATTCATAGACATCTATTTGGATCATCTTCTCGCCCCGGCGTTAAGGTTTGCGTGAGTTACTCAAGTTTAGCCACTTTCGATCTCAAATCGTCATCATCACTGAGACATTCGATCCGCTTTTCGTACCATCTTGGCGTTCCCGACGGCACTTGCGGCTGCACACGCCCTTCATGAAAGACAGCCATGGGCCGGTAGCGAGACGCTTCGCCGGCGAGAATCCGGCTATTCAGGTCATTTGTTTGGTACGTTGCTTTGTGTTCCGTTCTGCGTTTGTCAAACCGCGCCTGATACTAAGCTTCACGAATACCTATTGCTTTTAAATCGGTGCAGTGATGCTTGGGATATCTAAATATTGACTTCGTTCTCATGACACTGCTTCAACAATACTGCTTCAACCGTAGCGTTAGCCCGATCACATTGATACGAAGGCTAATCTCGTCACCAGGGCGCCGGAGGTGGGCCGAGCGAGGACAACGTCACTGGCTTTCTCATCCGCAGTACATCTTCGAATTGGTCTAAGGGCTCTCTTCTCGCTGTGGATGCAGGATCTCATCTCGCTGCTATCCAACGGATCTTGCTATCGCATTTCCCTGCTGTGGCTCCACTACGAACAACAAACTCTCTTCCCCTTCGCCCTAGCTCTAATCATGTTCCAGCAGCGGAGACCGATGCGTCATCTCCAGATCTTTCCAGTGAAAGTAGTGGCGACTCCGAAACACCTGAACCTCCACTAGGGCTACCTGCTACCATTTTAGAAGATGGACCTTTCGCTGGCCTTTCATTTCCATATGCATCTGCGCGTGCAAATGCAGTCCACGTAGTCCGCGAACATGTTTCGACCTATCTAATAACTCATCCGCATCTCGACCACCTTTCTGGTTTTGCCATCAATACTGCGGCATTTCACAATACCTCGCGCCCGAAACGACTCGCCGCGCTTCCATTTTGTGTCAACGCCATCAAGCAGCATATCTTCAACGATCTCATCTGGCCCAATCTCACTGACGAAGATAATGGTGTCGGATTCGTGACATTCCAACGTCTTACTGAAGGTGGAAATCTCGCACTCGGCGAAGGGAACTCGAGAGGATTCATTGAAGTATGTGACGGTCTTGCCGCCAAAGGCTTCAAAGTCTCGCACGGTCGTTGCGCCGCCATACCTAGAGTCTACGACTATGGACGACGAGGTTCAGGCGCACAATTCGTCGATCCTGGAGCTGGCCAACACAGTCACTCTGGTGGCCCGTCACATGGCCACGGCCACGCGCACCAACAACAGCACAATGGAGCTCCAAATGCAAATCCATCTACAGCCAAAACACCCGATCCGAGTGGAAGACGTGCCAGTATCTTCAGTGTTCCTTCTCAACCCGGAACGCCTACCTTCTATGGTGGTGGGCAGCAGGACTACCAGCAATGTGTGGTAGATAGCACCGCTTACTTCGTCCGTTGCTCCAATACCGGCCGGGAGATTTTGATCTTTGGTGACGTCGAGCCAGACTCTGTGTCATCGTTTCCTCGCAACCACGCCGTATGGGCAGAGGCTGCACCCAAGATCGCGCAAGGGATCTTGTCTGGCATTTTCATTGAATGTAGCTATGACGATAGCGCCAAAGATGAGAGCTTATTTGGGCATCTCGCGCCGAGGCACTTGATCAAGGAACTGGAAGGACTGGCTGAGATGGTAGCGGAGAAGCGCAAAGAAGAGGCAGCTGTGCGGTCCGGTCGCAAGCGCAAACGATGGAGTCAACAGCACGGTAGTGACGCGGCATTCGGCATAGCTAGCCGAAAACACCGACACACGTTCAACGCCGGCAGCACAGACGAAACCATGCGCGACGCCACTGGCGAGGAGCTACCTCCGCACTCGCTCGCCAACCTCTTCGACGGGCCGGTGCTAGCCATGGATAGAGACAGCAGTGGCAGCGCCAAAGCCAAAGCCGCGACGCTCCGCAAAGCCGCGACTATGGACTCATCCACAATCCGCGATACCACCGCCGCCACCGACCCGTTGCTGCCCAACCACACCGACGCGCTCTTACTGCCCGACCATGCCGCGCATGACGCCGACGCTGAAGGGCCCCTCCGCGGCATCAGCGTCGTCATCATCCACGTCAAGGATACGCTGACTGACGGCCCGCTCGTCGGCGACACCATACTGACCGATCTTCGGCAGCATGAGGCTCGCCTCGCCAAGGACAAGAAGGCACTGGGTTGCACGTTTGAGATTTGCGCCGTTGGTGGGAGTTGGTGGTTTTGAGATGGTGTTGACGCTGAGTGGCATGGGAATGGTTTGAGGTTGGTTTTTAGGATGCTGAATGTGCGGACTTCTCAAGCGTGCTCCAGACGACTGTGTGTGGAGCTTGAGTGCGAGTTTTAGCGGAAGGTCGTGTTGTCTCTTGTAGGAGAAGGTGTGGATATCTGTATATTTGTTGGAGGGTATCTCAGACTTGTTACGCAATTCTGCGACTGCACTCAGGAAATGTACGTTGGTTATTCGTTACGGAAGTGCTCATATGAAGCCGAGGTATCGAGGTTGAGACGCGAACGATGAAGCGCTCGCAACCAGCTTATCCCTTAGATTTTCTCAGGGGCACAGCAGTAATGAATATTGGTTAGTAGTGGTCCATGTTCATGACACGAGCCGCTGGTAGAGATTTGACTATTAGATTGCACTGATTTCCAATACCAACTACTCTTCTTGGATTACCTTCGCGATGATTGATGATGCACAGCACAGCGAATAGGAATGAATTCGAATTGAGCTTCAAAAAATGGAATATTAGAAAGACGCTCTACATAACTATATGTACTCTGCACATGCTTACTGTCATTACTAGAGTAGTGCATTCTCATTCTCATTATTTTGTTTATTTTTGTGTCGGCGTTCCTAGTGCCAACCTTTCTACAAATCAACCGTGATGGAAGTTCGGCCATTGACTAACTACAACATTGTCAATGTTACTTCTGGGTCACAGAACCATTTCGCTTTCTCTTTTGGCCAGTATGTGGACAAAAATCCAGCTCGCTCAAAAGTCATCCCTTTCTCGTCCAGACACTTTAGAACAAGGCATATCATTTCAGGTTCATATTCATCAACTTCGCCCTTCTCATGTTCATTCGTAGTAGCCATCTTGAGAAGAAATACCGTTGGCCCTAGGTCAACGGATAGTTTGCGATCTACAACTGGATCATCCCATTGAGGCGATACTCCTTTCTGCCCTTGAACTTCGAGATACGGCCCATCAAGTCGACCAGAGTCATAGTAAGGTCTGGCAGCAGTGATCAAACCCCGTAAAGTAAGATTTCCGCTAGACAATTCGCCGTATGGATGAACCATTGGTGTACAATGCACACTTTGAACATGAATGTACGTTTTAGCGATGGAGGTAGAGCTGATTCGACGACCGGCCAGCGTTTGGTATCGAATGGAAGATAGCGTCGATGCCCAAGACCATGATGGTGCCCGCCAGTGTTGCGGACGTGAATTGGATGTATTAATGTACACGCACCAGAGCAGATCGATCCTGAGATTTTGTCTCCAAAGCCCAGCACAATAATCCCTCGCAGACAGCTTCATGAAACTTCCGATGGTGATATTGCTGGCATAGAGTACGAAATTTTCTGCCAATCCAGATAAAGCGGGAAGGATATCTTTTTGGAAAGTTAGGTTCAGCTTTGTGTACCTTGCGATAATATCCCTCCATATGTCACCGGGCTGAGTTACTAATACCGATGAAAAATGCCGATCAAGTGCGGATTTGCTGTCCAAAGAATCGCTTGGAGACCATGCTGTCAGAGCATGACTACACTCACAAAGAGTTTGCTCTCTACACTCCCAGACTATTTCTTCTCCTGTGAAATGTAGAACACGCTTCGATAGAAATCGCTCTTGGAAAACCCAGCCGCGCTTGAGCAGTGGCCAGACAGTGTGATTAATCGGTTTGCGCACATACACTGTCGAGACTCTCTTATTTTCAAGGCCTATAACTTCAAACTCTTTAGAAAGGTATTGCCGAGGTGTTACTGAAAAGCAACCATCTTCTGGTCCAGTCGCTTTGGATGCGGCTAATGTGAGATAGGCATTGCTATAGATGCCGGCCATGCGATTTGCCTCTTTCGCCCAGTCTTCTAGTGAGTCCTGGATAATGCACAAGGAATCGATCCAAATATATGACACATCCAATCTTTTTACTGCGATGATAGCCTCCTGGAAAGTTTTGGGCAAAGCGTTGAATTGTATACCTTGCTTGTAGTTTGATATGTTT
>Ga0335073_10008859_pt1 | contig 14108 bp, 8 predicted proteins | sample Lox_Sample_22_FD_207093 | JGI IMG/M metagenome (GOLD analysis project Ga0335073, IMG submission 207093) | Soil microbial communities from Loxahatchee National Wildlife Refuge, Florida, United States - Lox_Sample_2.2 | ecosystem: Environmental > Terrestrial > Soil > Wetlands | place: USA: Florida... | reverse complement strand
CCCGACCACCTCGCGATGAACGTCTTCGACGCCTTCCAGATCCCGTACTCGGCCGTTCAGCGCGACCACGAGACCCTCATCACCCAGGCGGCGGAGCACGCGGCCGGCACGCTGATCCGCGGCGGCGCGGCCCGCGGCGCCGCGTCGGAAGAGAAGAACTGGAGCGTAGGCCCGCTCACCCAGGAGCCCGGCCTCGGTCAGCGTAACTGGGAGGCCTCGGGCATCGAGGACCTCCTCAACGAGGCCGGCCTGGACAGGATGGAGTTCATCCTCCGCTTCACCCTCAGCCACCCCGGCCTGTCCACCACGATCGTCGGTACCTCGAACCCGGCCCATCTCGCCAGCAACATCACGATGGCCGAGCGCGGCCCGCTCTCGCCCGACCTCTACGAGGAAGCAAAAAAGCGCCTCCCTCACCCCGCCGGCTGAGACCCAAGCGTGGAAACTCTGCGCAGCATGGAAATAAAGCGTCTCCTGCGCACGCGGAAATGACATCGGGCGCAGAGTTTCCACGCTAAGACGCGGCCGCGGGAGCCGGGTAACGGAAATACCGGGGCAAATTGCCCCGCCCTGCGGTTTCCGCGCTGTCGGCCGGCTACAACCGGGGATCAACCGGCTCGGACTCGAGCGCGAGCACGCCGAACACGCACTCATGCACCCGCCACAACGGCTCGCCCCCGGCTGCCCGGTCGAGGCCCGCGAGGCCGAGTGCGTACTCGCGCAGCGCCAGTGACCGCTTCTTTCCAACCGAACGGTTGCGCAGCCTCGCCAGGTTCGCCGGCTCGGTGTAGTCGGGGCCGTAGATGATGCGCAGGTACTCCCGGCCGCGTACCTTCAGTCCCGGCTGGGCGAGCCCCTTCGGCCCGCGCACCAGGCCTGCGGCCGGCTTGACGACCATGCCCTCGCCGCCCGCCTCGGTCAGCGCGAGCCACCAGTCGGTCGCCGCCACGCGGGACGCGGGGTCGCCGGTGTCGGCGAACACGTGCCTGGTCGCGATGAGCAGTTCCGGGTCGGCCGCGGCCAGCCGGGCCGCCGCCGCCAGGTGCCAGGAGTGCGGCCGCGTGGCATGCGCCGCGCCCTGCGAGGCGAGCAGCGCGAACGGTGCGATCCGCACCCCGTCAAGGCCGTCGACCGGCCAGCAGTAGCGCTGGTAGGCGGCCGCGAACGAGCCGGCGTTCGCCAGCCGCGACCGGGTACGCGCGAGCAGCGGGGCAAGCCCGTCGCCCGCGCCCGTGTCCGCTGCGGCCGCGACCGGGTCTGCCGCCACCTCGGACGGTGCGGCGTCCGCCTGTCCGACGCCCCGGGCCAGGGCCTGCTCAAGGACGGCGATCGCCGCCGGCAGCGCGGCCCCGGCGGCCGCGCCGACGGAAGCGTACTGGTCGCGCAGCAGCTGCCCGGCCTTGGCGGACCATGGCAGCAGTTCCGCGTCGAGCAGCAGCCACGAGGTCGAGAGTTCCTCGAAGAGCCCGGCCTCGACCGCGGCGGCCCGGATCCGGTCGACCAGCCGCGACGTCAGCGCGGGACCGAAGAACGGGCGCCCGGTCCGGGTCCACACCGCACCCGGTCCCATACCGGGAGCCACCCCGAAGCGGGCCACCGCGTCGGCCTCCGACCGGCACACCAGGACGACGGCACGCGACCCCATGTGCTTCTCCTCGCACACGACCTGCCGCACCCCGCCGTCCGCGTAGGCGGCGAACGCCTGACCGGGGTGCTCAAGCAGGTCGCCGTCGGACGTGGTGGCTACCGGGGACATGGTCGGTGGCAGGTACAGGAGCCAGCGGGGGTCGATCGCGAACCGGCTCATCACCTCGAGCGCCGCCGCGGCGCTGTCCGGCCCGATCTTGACCCGCGGGCCGTGGCCGGTCTCGATTACCCGCGTCCCGGTCACGTCCGCGATGTCCAGCACGGACGGCTCCCGCCGCGCTCCAGCCGGCCCCGCACCGCTTAGCCCCGTGCCGGCCAGCCCCGTGCGGGCCACCTCCGTGCCGGCCAGCTCCGTGCGGGCCAGCTCCGTGCCGGCCAGCTCCGTGCCGGCCAGCCCTGTGCCGGGGGATCCCGTGTCGCGATGCCCTGTCGTGTCCCTGGCCGCCGGCCGTGGCGCTGCCTGCCCGTTCTCGGCCGCCGGGGAGGTCACCGCGTTCCCGGCTGGGGTTCCTGCCGGGAACGGCCTGGCTGGCTCGTAGTAGACACGTGCGGAAGGCACGGAGACCAGCATCCGTTCCGGGTAGCTCAGTGCGGTGAGTGACCCGCCGAAGACGCAGCCGGTGTCCAGGCACAGCGTGTTGTTCACCCATTCCGGCGCTGGAACCGGCGTGTGACCGTAGAGCACCATGGCGCGGCCCCGGTAGTCCTCCGCCCACGGGTAGCGGACCGGCAGGCCGTAGGCGTCGGTCTCCCCGGTGGTCTGCCCGTAGAGGCAGAACGAGCGGACCCTGCCAGAGGCGCGGCCCTGGAGCCTTTCCGTCAGCCCGGCGTGCGCGACCACAAGCCGCCCACCGTCGAGCACGTAGTGGCTGGTCAGGCCGTCGAGGAAGGTCTCCACCGCGCTCCGGAACGCGGCAGGCTCGGCTTCAAGCTGGGCAAGCGTCGTCTCGAGCCCGTGCGAAATGCGCACGTTCCTGCCCCGTATCGCGCGCAGCAGCTTGTCCTCGTGGTTACCGGGAACGCACAGGGCGTGGCCGGCCGCGACCATGCCCATCGCCAGCCTGAGCACGCCGGGGGAGTCGGGGCCGCGGTCGACCAGGTCGCCGAGGAAGATGACCCGGCGACCCCCGGGGTGCGCGGCATTCACCGGCCGCCCGTCGCTGCCGCGTCTGACCACGTACCCGAGCTTCTCAAGCAGCGCGACAAGCTCGGGCAGGCAGCCGTGCACGTCGCCGATCACGTCGAACGGGCCGGCCTCGGCCCGCAGATCGCTGAACAGCCTGGTACGAGTGACCGTCACGTCCGCGATCTCTTCCGCCGACCGCAGCACGTGGACGGCGCGGAAGCCCTCCTGCCTCAGGCGGCTGGCCGACCGGCGGAGCTGCTGGTGCTGGCGGCGGACCACGTGCGGGCCGAAGTCCCGGTCGGGCCGCACCGCGTTGCGCGCGAGGCACACCGCTTCCGGCAGGTCAAGGACGATCGCGACGGGCAGGACGTCATGCTCGCGGGCCAGTTCGACCAGCGGCCGGCGGGCCTCCGGCTGGACGTTCGTCGCATCCACGACGGTCAGCCGGCCGGCCGCTAGCCGCTTGCCCGCGATGTAGTGCAGCACGTCGAACGCGTCGGGAGTGGCCGCCTGGTCGTTCTCGTCGTCGGCCACCAGGCCGCGGCAGTAGTCAGAGGAAAGGACCTCAGTCGACTTGAAGTGCGCGCCGGCGAACGTCGACTTGCCCGATCCTGTCACCCCGACGAGGACCACGAGTGACATCTCGGGAATGCTCAGCTCCCGGCTCACGCACTATCCCCTGCCCAGGTGACGGCTGTCCCGGTGACGTCCGGCGCCCTGGCCGGTGCCCGGCGGCGGGTGAAGACGGCCAACTGGGTCGGCGCCCCGGCGGCCGTGCTCGACGGACCCACCCCGCCGAACCGGACCGCGTAGCCATACGCCATGCAGATCCGCGCGGCCCACACCGCGAACTCGGCCCGGCCCCACTCGAAGCGGTGGTCGCGGTGCCGCAGTTCGCCCTCCGCCATCCCGTACTCGGCGTTGTAGTCGCGGTTCGGCGTGGTGACGACCACCATGGCCGGCCCGGCGAACCCGAAGACCGCCCGCTCAAGCGCGCCGAGCCGGCCCTCGTCGACGTGCTCGATCACCTCCATGAGCACCGCCGCGTCAAGCCCCTCCAGCCGCGCGTCCCGGTAGCTGAGCGAGGACTGGAACATCGTCAGCCGCGCCCGCCGTGCCTCGGGCATCCGGTCGAGCCGTAGCCGCCGCGCCGCCTGCGCGAGCGCCCTCATGGACACGTCGGTTGCGATGACCTGCGTGAACTCGCTGTCAAGGAGCAGGTCAGCGGTGAGCGCGCCTTCACCGCAGCCGAGGTCGGCGACGCTCCGCGCCCCGGCCGCCCGCAGCACCTCGAGCACGGCCTGCCGCCGTAGCACCGCCAGCGGTACCGGCCGCTCCGCTTCGTTCGCAGTCTCGGCCTGCTCCGCCGGGTCGGGCTCAAGCTCCGGCACGGCGTTGTCGAGTTCCTCCGGGTCGAGGTCGTCGGATTCGGCGAGCCGGGCCAGGGCAGCGTCGGTCAGCGACCGGCGGTGCGCCAGGTACCGCCCGGTGATCAGTTCCTTCTCGGGGTGCGCGGCCAGCCAGCCGGACCCGGCGCGAATGAGCTTGTCCACCTCGTCGGTGGACACCCAGTAGTGCTTGCTGTCGTCGAGCACGGGCAACGCCACGTACAGGTGATTAAGGGCGTCGGCGAGCCGCATGGTCCCGGTCAGCCGCAGGTCAACGTAGGCCGAGTCACCCCACGACGCTGGCTCGAGCGGCACCGGCTCGGCGCAGACCGTCCAGCCGAGGGGCCCGAAGACCCGCTCTGCCAGCCCCGCTCCGCCCGCGCACCGCAGCGCGGGCACGTGGATCTCCAGCGGCATCGCGCTTGCCGCGAGTTCGGGCCGCGCCGCGCAGCGTCCGGCGAGCGCGGTACCGAACACACTCTTGAGCGCGACCGCCAACAGGCTGGACGCGGCATACGGCCGGTCGTTCACGTAATGCGTCACGCTGTCCCCGGCCCCGCGGACCAGCGCCACAGGGTCGACTTCAAGCAGCAGCGCCGCCGTGCACCGCTCCTGCGAGGCCTCGGGGTAGAACACGTGCGCCGTCCCGCTGGCCATGCGGAACGCCTGCACCCGTTCGGGATGCTTATGCAATAGGAACCCCAGGTCGGTTGCGGGCACCTGGGTGGTGGTAACGGTCAGCAGCACGCCACGATTCTTTCGGTCCCGCTGGTGAATTCAAACGCAGTTATCGTAAACGTAAGCTGACTCTCCCGGCCCCATTGCGGCGTTGTGTCGCCCGTGCTTGATGACATCAAGCGCAACTTTTCCTTGGGAGCGGGCTGGGATAAAGGCGCGGGTAACGCGCGACCGCTTGACGGGGTAAAACTCTCAGCATGAGCCGGTGGGTGCTGCACGTGGACATGGACCAGTTCATCGCGGCCGTCGAAGTCATGCGCCACCCCGAACTGCGCGGAAAGCCGGTCGTGGTCGGCGGGGACGGGGATCCGACCAAGCGCGGCGTGGTCTCCACGGCCTCCTACGAGGCGCGGAAGTTCGGCGTGCACTCGGGTCAGCCGCTCCGCACGGCGGCCAAGCGCTGCCCGGATTGCGTGTTCCTGCCGGTGGACGCGGACGCCTACAACGAGGTCTCGGCGCGGGTCATGGCCGTGCTGCGGGAGACCGGCTGCCCGGTGGAGGTGCTCGGCTGGGACGAGGCGTTCGTGGGCGTGCAGACCGACGACCCGGAGGGCTTCGCGCGCGGCCTCGCCGCCGACGTGAAGGCGGCCACGGACCTTGACTGCTCGGTCGGTATCGGCGAAAACAAGCTGCAGGCCAAGATCGCCACCGGCTTCGGCAAGCCGGCGGGCGTCTCCCGGCTCACGACCGCCACCTGGTTCGACGTCCTCGGCGACCGTCCGCCGGACGCGATCTGGGGGATCGGTGCCAAGACGGTGGCGAAGCTGGCCACGCTCGGCATCACGACGGTCAGCCAACTCGCCGCCGCCGACATGGCCCGCCTCGCCAGCGAGTTCGGCCCCACGACCGGCCCGTGGCTGGTCCTGCTCGGCAACGGCCGCGGCGAGTCCGAGGTCGACCCCACTCCGTACGTCCCGCGTTCGCACGGCCGTGAGGTCACCTTCCAGCGCAACCTCACCGACTGGACCGAGATAGCGGCTCAGGTGACCCGCCTGGCCCGACAGGTGGCCGCCGAGGTCACCGACCGCCCGGTAGCCCGCGTGGTGGTGAAGGTGCGCTACGCGCCGTTCGTCACCATCACCCATGGCGCCCCGCTCCCCGCGGGCGAGCAGTCGCCTCCCGGAGTCCCCCAGCCCTACGGGGATCCGCTCCCTCTCGACGACCTGCCCGCACGCGGCGCACCGGCACCGCCGGGACGGCCGGCGGCCCCGGGTGAGCCGTCGCCGGGCGGCGACGCCGGCGCGGGCGCCGGGCGCTGGGCCGACATGGTCGAGCAGGCCGCTCAGACCGCGCTGTCCAGGTTCACTCCCGGCCGCCCGGTCCGCCTGCTCGGGGTCCGCGCCGAGTTCGCCGATAACCGCGCCTAGCCAAGGGCTGCCACGTCGTGCGGGTGTCACACCAGCGGGTGTGGTGCGCTTACCGGTGCAGCCATTTCCCCACTGCCGAGGCTGGCCGTACCGGGTGGCTGCCGCTCGTAGCCCAGGCGCCTCGTATCGCGCTGGCTGTCCGTTCTCGGGTTGTCCGTAGCCGAGCGGGCCGTTGGCGGAGCGGACGCGGAACGGCTCAGAGCTCCCGGCTCATCCAGATTTCGGCGAGGGCGGGGTCCGAGGGAAGTGGCTGGCGGTCACCGGTCGGTGTGAACCCGCAGCGCTCGTAAAGTCGCCGGGCCGGCCCGTTGGACTCCGTCACCCACAGGAACAGGGTCTCGTGGTCGTGTTCTTTGGCCCACGAGACCGCCGCCTCCACCAGAGCCTCCCCGACGCCGCGGCCGCGGAAGCCGGGCCGCACCCACATGGAGACGAGATGCGCGGCCCCGTCCTCGACATAGACCCCGGCGAGCCCCGCGATGCCCGCGGCCGGGCAAGCCGAGTCGTCCGCGTCGTCGTGCGCGAAGAACGTGACCGATCGCTCGCTGATCCGGCCGCGCCACTTCTCCTCGGTAAAGCCGACCTCGCCCGCGTACGTCGAACCGAAGGCATACGGCGCCTCGGCCAGGGCGGAAAGCCGCACGTCCCGCATCAGTCCCCAGTCATCCGCCGTAACCTCACGCACCAAGACCATGCCGCACATAGTCTCGCGCCGGCCGGGCCGGGTGCGAGCCATTTACCCGCGCCCGGTGCCGCCTGACTAGCCGCCGACGTGAGAGGTGAGCCAGTCGCAGAAGTCATTGGTCGTCTGAAAGAACTCCCTCAGCCTTGACGCGGGCTCCGGGGTCGACAGCCAGGACTCGGGGTTCCAGTGCTGCCACGTGGTCAGTCCCTTGTGCCTGAGCAGGTCGATCCGCGGATGGTCGGCCGGGTACCCGCGCGGCGCGGACTTCAGCGTGCCGTGCCCGTGCACCTCCACGCCGTCCGCTGTCAGCGAGGTCACCAAGGCGGCGAGTTCGGCACCGTCCGGTCCCGCGACCCCGGCCCGGTACCTGGTCAGTTCGTCAGGCTCCAGATGCCACCGGCCCGTGCCCGCCGACAGTCCGTCGGCCGACAGCTGCACGTAGCAGGTCGCACCGAGTGTCGCCCCCATATGCGTCTTATAGGGCGTTTTATCTGCGCTGAACCGGATGTCGCGGTACGGCCGGAAGATCTTCGGCTCCCCGAACTCGGGCGCCAGTTCCTCCAGCAGTTCCTCCATCGGCCGCAGCACCATCTCCTGGTACACCGCCTTGCGGCTGGTCCAGTACTCCTTCGAGTTGTCATCCTCAAGGCCCGCGTAAAACGCCAGCGCCTCCGCCGGCCAGCCACCGAACGCCATTGGCCCAGCCTACGCCGCAAGTGGCGAGGCGGAGTGCCGGCCGCCGGTCCCGGCACGCCGCCGGTTTGGATAATTCGACGATTTCACACGTCGGCCGGAGTGCCTGGCCCTAGAATCAAACGTTTTCCGCCCCCGGTGGTCCCGAACTGGCTGGGCCTTCCAGGGGCGAAGGCAGACGAAACGTTCGTCCCGGTTCTCCCTGGCGATGATTGGAGTTGCCCGAGCGTGCATCAAGATGAGCTATCCGCCAGGGAGCGGGCGGTGCTGTTCGCACTGCTCTCCCAGGCGCGCAGCCTCTCCAACGCGGAACTCGAGGCGATGATCGGAACGCGACTTGAGGGCAGCCAGCGGCGCAGGCTGAACGACCTGAAGCTCGTCGAGTCGCAGAAATCCGGTCGGGCGTTCGTGCACGAGCTCTCCGACGCCGGCTGGCGCTGGTGTGCCGACGAACTGGCCGCCGGACCTAGCGGCCGCGCCACCAGCCTGGAGCGGGCGCATTACCTGGTGTTCGGCGTGTTCGGGCGTTACCTGGACGCGGCGCGGCTGAGCCTCGCCGAGGTGGTCAGCCTCGACCTCAAGGCCCGCCCGGAAGGCCGGCACAAGCGGACGGACACCACGGAAGGCGACGGCGACCTGACGGGGCGCGTGGTAGCCGCCTACCGCGCGCTCGCGGCCGGTACGGGCGAATTCGTCAAGCTCAGAGAGCTGCGCGCGGGACTGGCCGACATCCAGAGGTCGGCACTCGACCCGGCGCTCGCCGCGATGTTCACCGCGCGGCGGGTCAACCTCATCCCGCAGTCCAATCAGCAGGCGCTGACGGACGCCGACCGCGACGCCGCGCTCCTTATCGGCGGCGAGCACAAGCACCTCATGTCGATGGAGTAGGGGAGAAGTTGAGCACACTTCACCCCGGCGCCCGCGGTCGGCTGGGCCGCCAGGATCCAGGGCAGGACGAAAAGACTTCGCTGGCCGCGCTGGCCGCGCTGAACTTCAACTGGACGCGCACGCTCAACGACGTGTGGGCGCCCGCGCCCTTTCACGTCGAGGGACTGCACGCCGAGGTTTCCGCTGCCATCGACCGGGCCATCGCCACAGCGGAGGCCGGCGACGCCAACCCCCTGGGTCTGGTGATCCAGGGCCAGCGCGGCGTCGGCAAGACTCACCTGCTTGGCTGGACCAGGGAGCAGGTGCAGCGCGCGGGCGGGTACTTCTTCCTGGTCGGCGACCTGTCGGCCAAGGCGTTCTGGGAGGAACTGCTCGGCTGCGTCGTTGAGCAGCTGCTGCCGCTGCCGGACGGCAGCCGCGACCAGCTCCGCACCCTGCTCACCGCCCTGGCGGACCGGACCGGCCTCGAGCCAGTCATCCGCGACGCCGTGACCGGGCAGACGACGCCGACCCCGGTGACGCTGCGGGTCTTCATCAGGGAGCTCCGCCGCATCGACCCGCGCATCGGCCTGATCTGCCAGGACACCGCGCGGGCGCTCGTACTGCTCGCCTCGCCCGACCAGGATGACCAGGACGTCGGGTATTACTTCATGACCGGCAACGAGGTCGACCAGGAGGACCGGCACCGCTGGGGAATCCACGCGACCCGCAGCATCCCGAGACTGCTGGTCACCGAGCTGTCGAGGCTGCTCGCGCTTACCGGCCCCACCGTCATCGCCATCGACCAGGTCGACGCGCTCATCGACGAGCTCGTCGGCCAGGCAACAGAAACCGGACTGCGGTCGCCGGGGCTCGCGGAGATGGGCACCGGACTCATGACGCTGCGCGACCGGACCTTCCGCACGCTGACGATCCTCTCCGCCCTGCCGGAGAGCTGGGACGCGATCCGCAAGTACGGCACCGATTCGGTGGTCGACCGGTTCGGCGCCCCTCGCCAGCTGCAGAACATTCCGAGTGCCGACATCGGGCGCCTGATGATCGAGAAGCGGTTTCTCGCGGATTACACGCGCGCCCGGTTCCAGCCGCCGTATCCGACCTGGCCGATCTTGCCGTCGGCGTTCGATGACGCCGGCCGCTATACCGCGCGCGCCCTGCTTAAGCGCGTCGAGGCGCACATCGACCAGTGCCTGCGCATTCGGACCGTGACCGAACTCGGCAGGCTCGCCTCCACGTCGGACTTTGACGCGGCCGGCGGGCTCGCCTCGGCTGCCATCTCCCCGGCGGAGACACCGCTGGGCGACGCGACCCCCGTCGGCGAGGGCAGCGCAGTCGCCGGCAGCGCGGCACGCGCCGCCCGGGCTTCGGGCGCCGACGACGAGCTCGCCGCCCTTGACGCACGGTTCGCCGAACTGCGCGCGGACGCGGCCGTGGCCTCCCTGGTGGCGGCGGCGCTCGCCCCGGAGACCGAGGACACCGTCATGCCCGCGCTGCTCGCCGCCGGACTTGAGGCGTGGGTTAGGGAACTAGGCACCGGAACAGACGACGACGACCACCCGTTCGCCCTTGACCCGCCGCCAGGCAAGAACCCGCGGCTGCACGCATCGCTCCGGCTGGTGCTCGACCCCCGCACCGAGCGGCACCGCCGGTGGGCGTTCCGCGCGATCTCGGCTGGCCATCCCAACGCGGTGCAGAGCCGCCTGCGCAAGGCGACAGAAGCGTCGGGTCTTGACGCGGGCCGCACCGACCGGCACCTGTTCATACTGCGGAACGCCCGGTGGCCGAACGGGACGGTGACCGAACGGGAGACGGCCAGCGTCGAGGCCAAGGGCGGCGTCGTGCTGCCGGTGCCGTCCGAGGACCTCGCGACCTTCGCGGCCCTCGCCGCGCTCACCGCCGAGCACCATCCGGGACTCAACGCCTGGCTGGCCGCGCGCAAGCCCGCGCACGCCGTGCAGCTGCTGGCCGTCGCCCTGTGGGACGTAGCCGGGCCCTCACTGCCCGAGCCGTCGTCCGCCTCCGCCGCATCAGTCCCGGTGTCCGCCGCGATGCCGGCGGCAAAGACTCCGGCGTCCGCGGCCGTGCCGCCGGCCGGCACCGCGGCGTCGGCGGCCGTGCCGCCGGCCGAGATCCCCCTGACCGCGGCCGTGCCGCCGGCCTACTCCGCGGCCTCCGCCGTCACCTGCTCGGCGGAGGCTCCGGTGTCGGCTGTCATGCCGCCGGCGAAGACTCCGGCGTCGGCGGCTACGTCTCCGGCCGCCGCCGCTGCGTCCGCGGGCGCGCCGTCGGCGGAGAGTCGGGTGTCCGCGGTCATGCCGCCGGCCGACACCCCGGTGGCCGGGGCCGCGGCAATTCGGGTCGGCCTGCCCGCCATCGGCCGCCCGGGCGTCACCCTCGGCCTCGCGTCCCTGCGCCGTCATGTGGCTATCTTCGCCGGGTCCGGCTCGGGCAAGACGGTCCTGCTGCGCCGGGTGATCGAGGAGTGCGCGCTCCAGGGCGTCTCGTCCATCGTCCTGGACCCCAACAACGACCTGGCCAGGCTCGGTGACGAGTGGCCCGCGACCCCGGACCCGTGGCTGAGCGATGACGGCGACCGTGCCCGGTCGTACCTGGCCGAGACCGACGTAGTCGTCTGGACTCCGCGCCGCGAGAGCGGACGGCCGCTCACCTTCCGGCCGCTCCCCGACTTCGGCGCGGTCAGCGACGACGCGGACGAGTTCAGTGCGGCCGTCGAGGCGGCGGTCGAGGCGCTCGCGCCGCGCGTCGGCGCACACCGCCAGAGTCCGAAGAGCGCCCAGGAGAAGGCGGTGCTGACCGAGGCGATGCGGTATTTCGCCCAGCACGCGGGCTACGACCTCGGCGCGTTCATCGACCTGCTCGCCAGCCTCCCCGAGGGTGTCTCCGAGCAGACCAGGGCGGCGTACATCGCCGCCGACCTCGCCGACCGCCTCCGCGCCGTCCGCGCCACCGACCCGCTCTTCGGCGGCACGGGCGAGGCCGCCGACCCGGGCATCCTGCTCACGCCACCGCCAGGCAAGCGCGCCCGCGTCAGCATCATCAGCATGGTCGGCATGCTCGGCCTCGACCAGTGGCAGGCCTTCGTCAACCAGCTCCAGATGGCCCTGTTCTCCTGGGTCAAGCGGAACCCGGCGCAGGACCGGCCGCTGGCCGGCCTGCTCGTCATGGACGAGGCACAGGATCTGGTGCCGTCCACGGGTACGACCGCGTGCAGCGAGTCGACCAGGCGGCTGGCCTCCCAGGCACGCAAGTACGGCCTCGGCCTGCTCTTCGCTACCCAGTCACCGAAGGCCCTGCACAACTCCATTCCAGGCAACGCCACCACGCAGTTCTTCGGCCTGCTCAACGCCCCCGCGCAGATCGACGCCGCCAGGGACCTCGCCAGGGCTAAGGGCGGCGACGTCCCCGCGATCAGCCGCCTGGCCGCCGGCGAGTTCTACCTCGCCACCGAGGGCAGCGGCTTCCAGCAGATCCGCACCCCGATGTGCCTCAGCCATCACCCGTCCACCCCCCTCACGGAAGAAGAGGTCCTGTCCCGGGCCGCGGCGAAAGAACAAGGCTGAGAATCAGCGGATCCGGACGGGCGCGGCCGACCCTGCAGCCCCTTGCCACTGAGTTGCAGCCCCATGCCACTGAGTTACCCAGCCGCACGCGCCGTGGCCAGCACCGCTCCCTCGACGCTGCCGCCGCCGAGCCGCCCGCCCTGCACAGTCCTTTCCCGGCCGGTCGGGAAAGATCTTGGAAACTTTGCGCAACATGTCACTTCCGCGTGCGCCACGCACGCGTAGTTTCCAGCTTGCGCAAAGTTTCCAGCCTTTGGCCCGCATCTCGTGGTGGTAACGCCCAGCGTGATGACGATCGATGGCGCCGGCCGGCCCGCGGCGCGGTTTCGCCGCAACCCTCGCCCCAGGGACACCGTGCGTCACCGCAGCCTCACCCCGCTAGGCCGGAGGGCTGACGCCGCGGCAATGGTTGCGGCAGCCGTACGCCCATAACCGTATCGTTGCCACAACCATCCAGCCTGTCCGCTGTTACGGTCACGTTATTGAGCCAGAGGCAGTTTCCAGGCTCATGGCCTCCAAAAGTCACGGACAGTGAAACCGCTGCGCCCGGGATGTCGCATTATGTGCGGTTTGGTGTCGCGGGCGGTCCGGTTGTTACAGTTGTTTCCGGGGTCCTTGATTTGGTTTGCGACTGTGCGGGTGCCATGACTTCGTTCGCTGAGAGCATCGACCGGGTAACCGCCGACGAACTGCGTGCTCGCGGCGGCTGGAAGTGGGGGAAGGGCGGCCCCGGCGTGATCGGGGCCTTCGTTGCCGAGATGGACTTCGGCGCCGCGCCGCCGGTGGAGGCCGCGCTGCGCGAGGTGATCGGGCGCGCAGAATTCGGCTACCTCAGCGAGCGTGCCGTGACCGAGATGGCGACCGCGTGCGCGGCGTGGCAGCAAGACCGCTACGGCTGGACAGTGGACCCCGAGCGCATCCGCCCGCTGCCCGACGTGATCACCGGACTCGGCGCCGCGATCAGGGTCTTCTCCCGCCCTGGCAGCCCGGTGATCGTGCCGACTCCGGCCTACATGCCGTTCCTGACCTACCCACAGAGCCTGGACAGGGAGATCATCCAGGTCCCGATGGCCACCGGAGGCGGCCGCCATCACCTCGATCTCGACGGCATCGACGCGGCCTTCAAGCGCGGCGGGCACCTGCTCATCCTCTGCAACCCGGCCAATCCGGTGGGCCGCGTCTACACGAGGGAAGAACTGGCCGCCGTCGCCGATGTCGTCGATGCCAACGGCGGCCTGGTCTACGCCGACGAGGTGCACGCCCCGTTGATCTACCCCGGCGGCGCGCACATCCCTTACGCGTCCCTGAGCGCGGTCACCGCCGGGCACACCGTGACCGGCACCGCCGCCTCCAAGGGCTGGAACCTGCCCGGCCTCAAGTGCGCTCAGCTGCTGCTGTCCAGTGACAGGGACGCGGCGGTCTGGGCGGAGCGCGGGTCGACGTTCGAGCACGGCGCGTCCACCCCGGGAGTATGGGCGACCGTGGCCGCCTACCGCGACGGCGGACCGTGGCTGGACGAGGTTGTGGGCTACCTGGACGGCAGCCGGACGCTCCTCGAACGGCTCCTCGCCGAGTACCTGCCGGAGGTTGGCTACCGGCCTCCCGAGGGCACCTACCTGGCCTGGCTTGACTGCCGCGCGCTGTTCGCCGAGCGCGGTCATCCCGTGGCGGAGCGGCCCGCCGTGCCCGAGGAGACAGGGGTGCCCGGGACGAGTCCGGCCGACTTCTTCCTCGCCAAGGCGCAGGTCATGCTGACGGACGGGGCTGCATGCGGCGAGGCGGGCCGCGGCCACGTCAGGCTGAACTTCGCGACGCCGCGGCCGATCCTCACCGAGATCGTGCAGCGCCTGGCCGCCGCGGCGGCCAGCCGCTGACCGCCGCGGCGGCGGCGACCCCGGGGGAGGGATAGCCCCGCACCCGGAGGCGGTGGCTGGGCGCTGCTAGCCGCCAGCGTTCCTCCTGCTATGTAGGGTTTTGTCCTTTTTATTACTTATATTG
>Ga0335073_10008858_pt1 | contig 14109 bp, 20 predicted proteins | sample Lox_Sample_22_FD_207093 | JGI IMG/M metagenome (GOLD analysis project Ga0335073, IMG submission 207093) | Soil microbial communities from Loxahatchee National Wildlife Refuge, Florida, United States - Lox_Sample_2.2 | ecosystem: Environmental > Terrestrial > Soil > Wetlands | place: USA... | reverse complement strand
TAACAAATTAGCTGCATGGCGTGCCATCTGCCTCTAATCTTGCATACGTTGGCGTGCTCCGCCACGGCTCAGCCTCGCTTGCACTCAAGCATTCAAGATCCAAATAGCAGATCGATGACACTCAATTTGATGCTATGGATTAAATCTAAATCCTCAAAGTTCTCTTATGAATTCAGTCATTTCCTTTGAGTCTATGAATTTCGTTCTTACTATGCCGAAGCTGTTGGAAACACCAGCATGGAATCAAAACTCTTGAGCCTCCCAGCGGAGATGCTCACACAAATAACAGAGTATCTTGGACCATGCGATATCTCTTGTCCGACATGTTCATTGCCAAATCACTATGAAAAGCATCGTAGATCCATCCTTAACGTGCGGCTGGTGCACTCATCCCTGGAACTCGCGAGCAGACCAGTCTTCCAACGTATCTACTTTACCACACGATCATGCGATCTCAACAACCGACCCGGCAACGCACATCTCCGCTCACTAGACCACATCTCCGCGCACCCGCTCTACCGCCACGCCGTACGCACCGTGTCCATCTCGCTGCACATCGACTTCGTAGGCGTAGGCCTAGACGCGCCATCAACACTACCACCGCTACTCTTCGCCTCGACCGGCCTGACCACGACGCTCAACAACCTGCCGAACCTGCGCGAGCTGTTCATCGACGGGCGGTTCCTGGCGCCGGGTCTGTACAGCCCGCCGCCGTGGGCGCTGCCGGCGACGCTGTCGCTGCCCAACCTGCGGCTGTTCTCGTTCGCGTGCGTCCCCGTCGCCTCCCCGAACCTTGCTGCGTTCGTGCGCCGCCACCGAGCGCTAGAGATTCTCGATCTGCGCTACACCCTGCTGGCTCAAGGCTCCTACGCCGATGTGCTTGATGCTGCCGAGTTGCTGCCAAACTTGCGCGATGTGCGTCTGAGACGGTTTGCGGACGGTGAGTCGAGGAGCCGCGCGGAGGTGAAGCCGCTTTATAGTGATGCGGTTGTGGGATTGATGGGCGATGAGAGTATGGGGTGGATAGTCTTTGACGTACATGATGTGAGGATTCAGACGACTGTTGAGGGTGTTAGGAAGGGCTTGAAAGCAGTAAGAAATGCGATGGAGATGCAGCAATGACTAGATGGTGTTGATATTTGACGAAACTGGATTTTGTAATACAGAATGTGGCTGCGTCGCGATTTATGCAATACTCAAGCTGCAGGATGAAGTAAGCGGTGATGTACAGATTGACAAACCACTGTTATACAGTTACAAACACTTTCGCCGGAAATGCTCGTTCAATAGCTGCCTTTCCTTTTATACTCTTTCTCCGCAGCCAGTTCCTTTCTTCTCCTTCCCTCATATGCCTCCGCGCGGTTGACAAACCCTTTCGGCCTGCTTCCAGGATTTCCACGTTGACCGGCCCTATCCCGAACCATCTGATCTGTCCTCTTCCTTACTTCTTCAAAGTAAGAGCTGACACCGCTCAGCATACCCTTCTTCTTCGTCGTGGCTTGACTAGGTGCCTCATAAGACATTTGCGCCATATTCAACTTGGATTCCATTGCTGCAAGCTGCCTCCGGCGTCGTTGCTCCGGTGTGAGCGGTGCCTGTGGCTTGATTAGAGGATGCAGACCAGCCCATTGACGGAATCGAGCGTTCTGAAACAGTCGTCCTTGGACTACGCCGAAAATTGTCGTGACAAGGAAAGTGAGTTGAAGTGCAGCTGGTTGCCAGAAGGTGAATAGGAAAAACATTCCGGGCATAACATAGTACATCAATGGGCGGATGATATTCGATGTCATTGCCGCGCCGGATTCTCCTCCTATCTGTAAATATATTTAGAGTAGCTCAGTGCGATACTCAAGTACAAAACTTACGCGAGCCATGATATGTAAGGTTAAAGCCATGCTAACCGGCAAAATGTAGTATGGATCTGCAACTGTAAGGTCCGTGATCCAACCGAAACCTCCAAACTCCCACGAAGGTATGGGTAGCTGAGCAGCTTGTCTCGAAAGCCGAAAAGCACCAAAACCAAGCGGAGCCTGGATAAGCAACGGAATATACATGCGCATGGGTTTGATTCCAGCTGAACCCATGGCTTGCCGTAACTCCTGATACGATTGTGACATGGCCGCTGCGTCACCAGATTCACGCGCTTCCTCTTGCTTTTTCTTCAAGTCATCCATGATGGGTTTGAAGGCCATCATTTTTGCCATCTCGTGTGTCTGCTGCAGCGCGAAAGGAAATACCAGAGTGCGGAAAAGAGCAGTAGTCATCATAATGGATGCCCACCAAGGCAAGCCAGTGTAAAGATAGATATGCTCAAGTATCCATTCGACGTAATTGGTAGGATCATACCACTTGTAGTTCAAGCCAAGCTCTTTCATGAATCCTACCTGTTCCGTGATAGCAGAGTAGTCGGGAGCGGAGGCGATTTCGCCGAGGTTTTGTATGAGATAGTCATTTGAGTCAACTGGCGGCGACGTAGAAGCCACCGATGGAATATGAGGTGAGGAGGTGGTTGTGGATTGATTGCGGCGGAAGGTGTAAGAGATGGGTAGTGTAATTCTAGCATCTTGTTTTCGCCATGACTGGGAGGATCTATAGAGTGGTGAAGCTGAATATCGCGTTGAATACTATGGTGTGTAATGTCAATTGTTGCTTCTTGAAGCTCGTCGGCAGTGAATCACCCACCAATCGTATTGACAAATTAGCAAGCCTTGTAGATGAAGGAGTTAGTCGAGTAATGGATTGAATTAACCGCGATGGCGAGCCTCGACTGGGAGGCATCTCGTTGAAGATTGAATATTCTGAAGAAAAAGAGATGGAAGCTCAAGTTTGTTGTCGGCAACATCTCGGATCTGCGGTGATACCACGGAGATTGTGAAGGCTTCGACTTTGCACAACCACCAAATCATACCCGATAGTATTTCTGTTTGCTAGCTTCCATTTATCTTTCTATTTCCTTTTTAATTTATTCTGCATTTGCTCTGTTCTTCTCTAGACCTTCCATCGGATTTGTACGCAGCTCACCAGATCGAATATCCACACCATCAAGTCTTACTCCAACTATCTCAGGTGCCACGTATTCAGTGCATTTCAATGCAGAACTTCTTACTTTTCTATAAACAAGGATCAATTGGGATTCAAGAATTTGCATCCGATAACTAACTATGCACTTCACTCTCCTAACATTCGGTATGCCGGCAGCAGAGTCCTACTCCGAAGAAGTTCTGTTCTCCGGAGAGCATCGGGGGTTTTGTCCAAGTTTGCGAAATTATTCGGTCTTTTACATCAGGCCCTCCATGGATTTACGAATATTTCCGTAGTTGCAACCAGGATTCTCTTCTTTGATTGGAGTCCAGACGAATATTTTGAAAACTTCTTTCACAAGACGGAGCATCGGCAAGCCGTGATATGTACACTATTCTTTAGCTTTTCGGACACCCATTGATCGGCGATTAAGTCCACTATAGCCGCTGTTCGCATTGCACCAGTGATCCTTTTGATGTGATGTGCATTCTCGTAGTATATAAAGACCTCACTTTCCAAATCCAACGGCTGCTCTTTCAACATCATCAAATTTCAACATCCAATTAACATTCTAGATCTCACTCCTTGCGGAGAAACCTGGGAAGACTCATTCAGTATCTGACAATGGCATCTATATGCATCCCAAAGCGCGGGATTCATCTTGCTGGGCTTCTTTTTAAGCCTACGAAAACTTCATCAGCCAAATCAAGGAGCAAGCTGCACAACTATACGCCAAAAAATTCTCAGAGCTAGGCTTCATCACGATCGCATATGACGCTTCATACCAAGGCGAAAGCGGAGGCGAGCCACGCTTCCTAGAAGATCCAAACGCGCGAACTACCGACATTAGCGCCGTCGTCGACTACCTCGAGAACCAACCCGACGTTGATGCTAGCAAGATTGGCGTCTTCGGCGTGTGCGCTGGCAGCGGCTTCTCCATCGCAGCAAGCAAGACTGACTACCGCATCAAAGCCGTGGCAACTACCAGCATGGTGAACATCGGTGATTCGTTCCGTCTCAGTTGGGAAGGAAAAGACCCGCCGGAGAAACAAGTGGAAACGCTCAAGTTCATTTCCGGCGCTTTGGAAGCCGAGGCCACGGGCAAGACACCAGACTACCTTCCTTACGTGCCCGAGAAGCCGCACGCGAGCACTCCACTCGATCTCGCGCAAGCAACCGACTACTATCGTACTCCTCGAGCGTGTCACCCACGAGCTGCGAACAAGATGACTATGCGCAGTGTCCCATTGCTGGCGGCCTTTGATGCCTTCTACTTGGCCGACATCTATCTTCAGCAGCCGGCGTTGCTGATCGCAGGAGACAAGGCTGGGTCCCTATGGCACACGACAGGATTGGCTAAGAAGCTCAACGGCAGAGCCAAAACACTAATTGTTCCGAATGTGACGCATATGGGCTTCTACGATCAGCCGTTTGCAGTTGACCAGGCAGTGAAGGCAGCTGGTGAATTCTTTAAGGAACGTCTAGCATGAGCAAACTAAATACATGGATATATGAGGTCTCGAAGTTGAGTTTCTGGATGTGTTAGTGTAACAGACACTCCCTAACCGTAATCAAGGATTAGTGTAAAGACCCCAGTTAACGTTGTCGTTTCCTACATCTCCTTGGCATGCCATGTTGCCTGAAGCACCCACCAAGCCATTCGAGGCGAACATTTGAATTGATGTATTTATAATGTCGACTATATCCTGAGCGCCAACATGGAAGTCAACGTCACCGGTTCCAACCGTTCCCGTCACCCCAAAGGCGCAAGTTCCGTACTGCACCAGTTGATGCTGCTCACCAACCGCAGCTTCGACCTCCCACGAGCCCTGGGTGCCCGCAATATTGGCCACAATCTGCTGGCAATCAGTAACCTGTGGAGAGGCGTCACTGGTTGCGTCGATGAACGTCGAGGTTCCGCAGTCCTTCGGGCTAGGCGGTAGGGCGCAGGGATAATTGGCCTCGCCAGAGGTAGTGTCGCTGGCGTCAACGGCAGTTTGGGCCATCTCTGGGCTGCATACCGGAATATTGATAAAGCCAGGAGTAGTGTAGTCCTGGTTAAACAAATCATCAAAGGTTGATTGGGCGCCAGGGTTTGCTACGGGGCCACCGTTGGCATTGTTGTTGGCTTGATAGCTGCGAACGGCTCTGTGAGTTTTTGTTAGTCAGGCTCGTCCGAAGCCAACATAGTTAAAAGGTGCAACTTACCCTTGAATAAGCAATTGTCTAGTGACACCTCCCCATGTACCCGAGTCCCCAGTCAATGCCGCAAGTCCGGGCGGTGCTGTGAATAAAACATGTGGACAACGTCCATCTACTAGGTCACTGTCGTCGCAATTGGGCTGAAATTGACTCGTAACTGGCATAGCGAGGTAGTAAAGCTCCCCGGTATCAGCTGGATAACAGCCCCATGAGGCTTCCTGGTCTGAACCGGTCATGTAACTGGTGATCGGATTGGTTGTGCCGCAAGAAGTTCCGCTGTCGATGACAAACACGTCATAGCTCGCAGCTGCCCAGATAGCAGGGATAGCGTAAGCAAAAAAGGCGGAAGTAATTGACACCGTAAGGGATTCCTCATCCGGCGGAAAGGCATTCGTGTCTGGCATACCAGCGATGAGTTTACCGCCCGTGATTAGGGTATCAAGATTAGGAAGCGAGGTCGAGGAGCCAGAGAATAAATCTTTCAGCGCCAGATCCGTTAAATTTCCCCAAGCGCCTACAACTTGGCCAATGTATGTAGAAAACGCGTTTTGGTCTTGCACTGTCCATTGTCCACTGAGTGTTTGAAACGTTAGCGAGGATCCAAAGCAAATATGTACTGCATCCTATAAGCACCAAAGAGGCAAAATTCTAAAACGATTTTTAAAGTTCCACCGCAGTAGAGTGAGCAGGTAGGCCAACACACAGTAGGGTAAGCAGTCGAGCCAGCAGTCGAGCCAGCAGCGACCAGGAAGCAGCCATGCCGGGAACCAAGCCAGCGTCGAGCAGCTGGGTGCTCATTACGGTGAGTGAACTACTAGCGAGGCTGCCAGATTATCACACTGCTGGTACACCTGCTTACTCTACCCTGTTCCAGTGTGGGATTTTGAAAAATGGCTTTCAAATCTTAACCCTTTGGTGCTCATAGGATACCGTAAATGTGGGGCTAATTTGGGGATTAGCAGATGAGAGCTTCAAGGAAATCTTACATTGCTGTTCCTTCGCCTGAGACAAGTGCTTGACCTACAGACACGCCGGATTGGATGGCGGCATAAGCAATGTCCTTAGTATTTTCGAGAGCCGCCGTATTCGCGACAAAATACGGCAACTGGGATAGGACTATTCAGTTTAGACAGTGAACATTGGTTTGACATAAATGGTGGGATATGGGCACTCACAAGAATTGAAAAGCGGCGCAGCCAAAGCGGTAGCTCCAAGGGTGACAAGGCTCAGGAGGATTTGAAGCCATAAATCGTCGGGTTGCGGAGCTACCGGGGCAAAGATGGTCTCAAACTGAGTGAGGCTGGGTTCGAAAACATTGGCCGCTGATCCTAGGGCCTCCCAAACATCCTGGAACATCTGAGTAATTGTTAGTTAACCCGTTGGTGTAAGCCGCAAGGCGTAATATCTCCCAGCTGCAACAATTGGATGATACGTACCTCGTGGACAATAACAAAGGAATTAAAGATCTCGTAAGAAACCGCACCGGCAGCTGGTGAACCGTCAGAACCCGCTGGATCGAACCAACACAGTACAGTCATTTGACAATTGTTATCCGGCCCTATCGACCCACAAGCGGCAAGCTCAGGACCATGGATTGAATTCACGACAGACGCAACGAAGGTGATGTCCCCGGCGGGTTGATCCACATTTATCCACTGGTTTGTGACATCCGACCAGGCGTCATCCCCATCGAGCTCGCTCCAGCGTTGCTCTGCACTCATATCATCTTCAACCCAATAGTTAACGGCCGGGTCGGTGCATTGTACACTAGTCCAGTTCCCAGTTATCGTTTCTTTTTCAGAGAAAGGGTATTGACCGTTCTCGATATCTGAGATGAAGTCAGCCCATGAAGTTGCTGGGTATGGGACATCGTTGTAAGCCTCCAAATCTGTAGCCCAATCCGTTGAGCCACCCATGCTTAGAGCTTGGTAGACAGCTATCCTTGCGGCTCTGACGTCATCGTCCATATAACCAACCCATTGAACATCGTCGTAGACGAGGATGTTTGTGTTGCTGGGTCCGTCGATGTAGTTCTGATTGACGCGGCTGGGGTCATTGAGAATGTCTTGAATCTCAGCGTTCGCAATGTAGCCAGCCGTGGCTGTGCATGGGCCCTCTTCTGCGTTTGATTGCGAATTAGAACCAGTGAAAGTACACTCTTCAGTCCAGCAGGAGGCATCCGACATTTCGAAGGACCGTCCATAGCTGGTAACGCCAACGATGACTTGGCTGGAAGGCACACCGGCTTTTGTTATCTAAAGTGGTATTAATCACAAGCAATACACAGGAAGCCTTAGAGTAGATAAATCCTTGCGTTCACTGTCACGTCACGAATTGAGCCTTTCATCAAAGTTGGTGACGTGACTTGAAAGTGAGAGAAAAGTAACAGAAAAGTGACAGAAAAGTGACAGAAAAGTGACAGTTCATCTGGAGCTCAGTAAAGTAGGCTTTGCTTACCATGGATAGGGCGTTCAATGTCTCAGTCAAGTTGACGTCGCTACGCAGACAATTTCCCGTTGGGCAGCCGTCTTGAGAGTATGAGTTGGATGCATCCCACTATAAATAATTAGTATGTTTCTCAATTTGAAGTGACAGTGCTTACCTGGCCATGCAAATCATAGGTCATGAAAATGATATAGTCGATCACCTCGGCAATCTCTTGAATGGGGAAGTTTTGCAAATACCAGTACGAGGCAGGTGCCGCAATAGAGACTGTTTGGTCAGGGAGCAAGCCCTTCAAAATGGTAAGGAATGCCAAGTAGTTCGCACCGTCATCCGGAGATGCAGGAGGAATGCCTGGAATATCTGGAGCCTAAATAAAACGGTTTGGAATCAATTCAATAAACGCAGAGGAGTCATCGGCACTTACCCCAGGGTACTCCCAGTCAATGTCAATACCATCGAGATTATTTTGAAGGATAAAATTGGCCATGTTTGTCGCCATGGTGTTCGCATTATCAGGCGTCACACCTTCGCGGAAGATCATATAAGTGGATGGATCCGTTGAGAAAGCCCAGCCGCCAAATGACAGGATTCTTGCCGGTCCCGAGATTCTCAGAAACTGTGAAAACTCAAAGCTCGACAGCGGATCACCTCCAAAGGTGGTGTCCACCGTGTAGTCGGGATTTAGAATGCCGAAACCAAAGTGCAAGTTCGTATACGCTGTAGGGTCAATTTGCATGGCATCCTGATAGAGGCAAGGACGGTCGAGACCGAATCCTTCAAAGTATGCGACCGTTCTCCACACATCGGGCGCATCGCCTGAGATAATGTCGGTGCCGCAGTTGGAAATACAGCCATTGGTTCCTGGTGCGGCAGTGCCTGGTGAACCAGTGTTGGTGTCTATGCAGAAGTCGATCGTAGTACCGCACTACAGGCATATTCGTTAGTTAGTCGGAGACACGGAGTGGTTGCTTCGGTTGAGGGTGAGCTTACCTGGCCCCAGACATCGCAGCATGCATTGAGAGGGCAAGGGTTGAGCATGGAAATATTCGTCCCAGCTGGTGGCGTTGGCGTGCCAGGTACGGTTGGTCCGCAAAGAGAATTGGCGACCGCAGCCGGCATGGGTGGAGTACCAGTGCTTAGACAAATGATGATCCCGACGAACAGATCGTCGCAGCCGTTCCAAGACCAAGTATCAGCATTGTACTCGGTCAACTCATCAACAGTTATGCTATTCGCTGCAGCAATGGCCGAACAGTAGTCGCCGCTCTGAACAGTGTATGTGGCACAAGATCCATCAGCGTTGGGCTGTGGAGCAAAGTTTGGAAGCGTTCCCTCTGAGCAGCAGACATACTCGCCAGGCTGAAGATCGCTGCAAAAGTTGGGGTCCGAAGGATTATACTGGGAAAGTTGGGCCTGGGTAATGCCGCATTTTTGAGACAAAGAGTAGCAACCATCGCCCGAGGCAACTTGAATGTAGGAGCAAGTATCGCGACGCTGGAAACGCCCGGTCCATGATCTCTTGGAGATAGAGCCGGACGTGGAGTTGGTCTGAATAGTCGAGTTTGTGGTGTTTCCTTGCGGCAAATTGAGTACCAATGGAGTGGTTATGTAGGCAGGACCGGTAATGTTTGTGGTATTGCTGAAAGACAGGCATTCTGCATTGGACCATGACTGAAGCGCTTCTTGAATGGGTTCGAAAGTTGAATTGCTCGTCGCAATGATGCCAAATACGTGATCCCCATCGTTTCCAGGCTGGCAGAGCTGCATGGCCACGGTTCCAGTACCTGGGACAGTAGACGCAACGGCCTTTTCAAAGGATGTCAAGGCAAAATAACTGGTACCTTCATTTTGGAGCCCCTTGCCAATGTAGAGGCCGACTGAAGTCTTGCCCGCTCGGGCGAACAGAATAACGGAATTGTTCGTAGCCCCAAATCCATTTGCGAGGTACTCGCGTATCTGCCTCGACAATGAACGGACATAGGCAGGAGTCATGCCACCTTCGTTTCCCGTGCCAAATTGGTATGTAGAATTAATGGGAGTACCAAGAACCGTATTCCTCGTTGCATTGGGCAAGTTCGACCAATCAGGGCCATAGGAAGAGCAAGAATAGATGCGGTGAAAGGTGCTTGGATCGTCGACGGGGTCTAAAAGAGAGAAGTGGTAGAACATAGTCTGATCGCAGAACTCAATTTGATCCAAGTTATGATAGAGGGACCAGTTGCCTGGATTGGGTCCAGCAGTGCTACATCGTCCTGGACAAGGCTTCTTGGGCTGATAGCCCGGGCTGGCAGGCAGTCTACCTCCAAGCCCGGTATAGGCAAGAGCAGTATCTGAAAAGAGGGCCACGGCTCCGAGGACGAGTTTGATCCAGGAAGAAGACATGACTTTGTTCGCCTTCAAAGAGGACGATAACAACAAAAGGAGCGAGAATGAAAGAAAGAGTCGAATGATTTCAACGTTAGACTCAATGCTTTTGTATCTCTGGACCATGCTTTTCTATCTCTGGAGAAGCCTCGGTCTCACCAATTGCGTTCTGTGTGACCCCATCCTAGCCATCCTACTACTGCAGTTGCCATCAGAGAGGCTGCCACAATGTGTCGCATGGGGGCTAAAGCCAAGAATATTCAGAACGATAAAATCAGCGAGCCGTGCTCTTGGCAAATTGGGTGGCCTTGGACCGGGAATTGGATCCTAATTTGACCGTATAGTACCCAATACACCCCCATTTCGTAACCTTTTTCTAACCTCAGTTCTCACGGAGAGTGCTCACACTGCGTTCATCTCATTTTGGATTGTTTGAGAGCAAGACTGGATGTGAAAGTTGCGTGGTGTTGTAGAAAGACTCTGAAAGGTAGGTACATATACACTGCAATGCTGATAAAGTCGAACGAGGAAAACGCCTTCGGAAGGCGCCCGTAATGGGTAAGCAGGGGTTATGTTTGCTTTATGGTGGCAAATGAGACTCCACGTTCCTCATCTCATGCACGTATTGAGCAAAAAGGAAATGGTACCTTAGTCTTGATTCAGGCCGCCGTTTGTGTGGCTACTCAATGCTTGGAGAGGTTCAGTGATCTCTCGGTGCATAAGGAGTTGCAGACGGTGGAGGAACGGTAGGCTGGCGGTTCGCGTGTCGTGGCGTTGGAAAACGTCGTATCGTATTCGGCAAAAACGATGGGCCATTGCTGACAGGGTTCCAGGGCATTCCTGCGCTACGGGCCGTTCCCGTGCTAACTGGAATTTCTTGAAGCGTACTAGGTAACGAGGTAATTATGTGGGAGGGCGGGAGGTGGAAGGTTGCGCGTCAAAATCCTCCGAGTCTTCCACTCCACTCAGTACCCTTGACGTTCCTCTAAATTAGCGACTCTAAATTAGCGAACAAAACAATTTAGCGGCAAAAACTTAGCGCCCGTTTTGTTAGGATGAGGCAACCCGGCACATTCTGCGGAAGACCGAGTCCGCAATATTAACCAAGCACGTCGTTACTAGTTAAGTTAGCTATAGTTAGTATATTGTACGCAGTATCTTACATATCTTATTACCTCAGATATGTACGGCATCGTCTGGTGAAGGCTCTGTTCGGGCTTGTGGCTGGTCCGGCCTGTGGCTAGTGAAGGCCCATCTCCGTGCTCCCCCTACATGTACATCTTCTCTGATATTCATCCACTTCGCAACACTCAACCAAGAATCTCCCGCCTTCTCCCTACTCCGTGCATCATATAGTGAATGCGCATCCTTCACTGAACTTGGAGTCCGGGTCGATTACAAGTTCTTTATCATCATCATCACCACCACCGGTTGCCTGCTGCGTAGCTCTCAAGTCTTGCGAGCCAGAAACGCTCAGTTCTCGCTCTTGATCAACATGTTTCCCTCCAGCAATGCGGCATGGCTTCTCTTGGCCCAGTTGATATGTTGGTCTTCTGCGCAAACTTTCCCGTCAATTGCAGAAGTCGACCTTCTTTTTCCCAGAAACGACACCTATGCGCCTACCGCCCTAATGCCTACGGTGTTCGCCATCCAAAATCCTGCAGTCTCCGTACCCCTCGACCTAGCTCTAGAATGGCACCTCTACCAACTCACAGACGGCAACGTAACAGCAGTCGGTACGGGATTCATAACCAAGTCATATTTAACCGCATCCACTCCCGGTGCGTATTACGAGTACAGCAGTCTTTACAACCTCACTACCATGGAAGGCACCTGGTCACTCTTCTGGACCATTTCCTCTGTCAACTGTACTCAGTTCCCAACCAGCGACACTTCCATACCTGGCTATACCCAAGGGAAAGCCGTGTACTTCACAACCAAGAACGGCTCGCAAGCGACCGATCTTGTTGCTGCCACCGCCAGTGATGTCTGTGCTAGTGCGGAGAGCTTCAGCTTTAACGTTACGGGCGAAGAAACCGTATCTGCGGGGAGTGGGAATTCTGTGACGACTTGTGCGGTGGTTGCGCCTATGGCGCCTACCTATACTCCGAACCCTTGTGCGGCACAGTTGAATGCGACAGGCGCGTCAAGCATTTCAGCAGCTCTTACGGGTTCGGCTTGTAGCTTGCCATCTCCGTTGGTGAGCTGCCCGACTAAGAGTGCAGGGAGCGTAGAAGCTCAATTAAGAGGGCCGATATGGGTGGTAGCGATTTTCGGCTGGCTTATATACGCCATTATGAGATGATGAAATCATGAATTCACTGTACTAGTATTCCTTACGATCATGGCGACGGAATATAACTGTTTGCTCTTGCACGATTTCCCCTTTTGGACGTACAGCAACCTGTACAAACGGGATTATTTCTGCAATGTCAGACGGTACAAATTCATTGAACTTCAAGTCCCGTACTGGGTTTCGGTAACGGAAAGCATCACGGAAATCAGCAATATCAGATGTTCGGAAATTACCTCGTCTCCATTGCTCTACTGAGTGTTACGTGCAAGCAATTACTGGTTAGATCTGGATCCTCCAGGAAGGTGACCCAAAAATATTACAACTCAACAGTGTGTAATTCTGCAATCTGAAATCACGATAATTCGGAGACGAAAGAAAGGATGCACGGAACTCCCGCTTCTGCAACAAGGCACTGCATGAACTCAGTGCGCCTGATTCCATCCCACCCCCAAAAGCTGTACCACAATTAGTAAAAACTGCCGCAAGAACAACGGATAATACGACTTCGTGAAGAGAAGCGTTGATGGACGCGAGATCGGCTTTTCTCTCTGATCAACCATACGCCGGTTCATTGGCGGCCAAGGCCATGTTAGTGCTTGGAGTTAAGATTAGAGTGAGACGGGAGCCGTTGACGGGGCTAGGTGACAGGCCACGGGCCGTTCAGAGCTTATCTGGCTACCGAGAACCGAGTAACCGCACTGCCCTACCATTGGTTAGATTGATATCGATCGCAGTACGTGCATCCTGCACCCATCCACAAGAGAGAATCGAACGAGTTCCCTAGGTCGAGCTAACCCTCACATCCTGGCTGTGAGATAGCCAACCCGCAACTGCCCGTGACAGAGCCAAACATTTCGAAAAGGTGTGGGGAGGGCGCTAAGAAAGACACCGCTGCAGGGGAGAGACAATTGGGAATTTTCTCATGGAGTTCCCAAATCCTTCTTGGCATGCGGCCGCAGGATGCAATGCAACATTTTTAGGACCAACGACATTGGCCTATGAATAACTCGCTATCTTCGCGAATGAACAATAATAGGGAATCCATTAACCAGAATTGTCTTGAATTTGGTTGAGCTTGCAGAACAGTCCAAATTATCAGGTGTTTTGTATCGTACTTCGGCGAGATGCAACACACAGACAAAACGGTACGTCGGAGCACAATGTAGTCGCAAGCTATGATCAGCTTGGGTGTATGTTCGGTTGGGACAGATGCTTGAGCTGTTGCCGTTGGGCTCGCAAAGTCAGATGGATCTCTCCAAATCACCCTTCAGCTGGCTGGATGGGACTGCCAAGGCTTGGAAGGCGGTGGTGGTAGTATTTCATTACCCGGTGGGCACTCTTCCGCATGCCATCATATGTGTCGTGGGCGTCCTTCACTGGCTTGGTGATGAAAGTACTGACGAAGGCCTTAAGCACGTGATAAACATCGTAAGGAATGAGAAGCTCAAAGCGTTGTTCACTACGACGGCGCGATCTACGGATCTAGCTGCTTGAGTGACGAGATTTCCTTGGGACTCGTTCGAGGTGGAACTTGAAGACTTGCGTGGTGTAGACACTAGTGCGGATTGGGTAGAGCTAGCTATCTGTTCCCATTTGTGAAACAGGTCAGACAAAGGATATCAATCCGAGTCCAATCGAAGGAGACCCAAGATTAACACAAGTATACCTTAAGGTAAGTTGTATCGTTGACACTTGCATTATCCTATAGAGGCTAGTTAGCTAAGATCGGATAAGATGAGATGTGGAAACACCGCGGATTCTTCCGGCAGCTTCTTCTGGAT
>Ga0335073_10008857_pt1 | contig 14112 bp, 6 predicted proteins | sample Lox_Sample_22_FD_207093 | JGI IMG/M metagenome (GOLD analysis project Ga0335073, IMG submission 207093) | Soil microbial communities from Loxahatchee National Wildlife Refuge, Florida, United States - Lox_Sample_2.2 | ecosystem: Environmental > Terrestrial > Soil > Wetlands | place: USA: Florida... | reverse complement strand
TCCGCCCGGCCGGCCGGCGGAACATCAATCGAAGTCACCATCGGATCACCCGTGACGGGAACGCCATCCAGGCCAATCACTTCGAGCGTCTGCGGGGTCGTACCGAACAAGACCTGTAATGAGAGAAACTCCTGCGTCGAGGCGTTGGCAACACGCCAGAATTGTTTTTCGCCCGCCCCCATCTGAATAATCGGCGCCGCATTGGAGGGATAAGTCGCAGGCTGGAAATTCAGCGTGAGCTGATACGGGCCGGGAATCCAAGCGAGAGGGTTTAGGAATTGCTGGCGAATGACCAGCACCCGTTCCGTGAGTCCGAGCACTTGCGGTTTCACTTTTTCGATTCCACCAACAATGAGTGCTCCAGCAGCGCCTCCATTAACTTGCAGCGCGGTGACTCCGTGCGGATGCGGATGGTACCAATACAGGCCCGGCGGCTCGTTGGTAGGAATTTGAATCTGATATTGGAAAGTCTGTCCCGTCTGAATGAGCGTGTGGATGACGTCATCCTGATGACAGACGGGAGGGATATTCAATCCGTGAAAATGCATGTTAGTAGTGTTGAAATTAACGAGCGTGCTCTGACACGGATTCGTCGAAGAACGGCTTTGCATGTGCCCCATCATCTGCTTCATGTGCGCGGCCGAGTACGGTCCATCGGCGGTGGGGGCGTTGGTCACATTCAGAGAGTCGGTGAGATTGAGGGTGAGCGTGTCGCCGGGATTCAGCCGCAAGGTGGGGGCTTCGATCATTCCATTCGACGTGGCGTAGTCGAAGCAGTAGTGCATGAATCCGAAAGGATCAGCCGCGTTGCGCAGAGTCAAGCCAAGCGTGAGCGCAGCGTTTTGGCTATTGAGGCTGAGTGCATCCTGCACGATGCTCCCGGGATTGGGGCGCAACGGACATTCGGGCAATTGCGCCCATGCGCTCAGACACGTCCACGCGATTACCTGAAAGGCAAATCCTAGCTTGAACAGCTTGCTCATCGTGTGCTCCCTGTGCAGTGCTTGAAACTGTCTTGTCATCGAAAGGCTAGAACGAACGCGGAGGGTAGACTCCGATCGACAGCAAGGTCGTGCTGTTGGGATCCAAGACCGGAGATCCGGCTGCTTCGGTCAGCGTACACTTTCCGCCGCTGGAGGCCACATTGACGACGGCAATGCCGGAGCTTGAACCGTACTCAGCCATATAGACGACCGATCCCGTGCCGGTGTTGAGTTCGGTGACCGGACTGGAAAGAAAGATCCAGGTGTTGTCGAATTTCTTCAGAGTTGGGGAAGTGCAACCGGGCTTGAGGGCGCCAGTCGCGGCATTGAAGAAAGCAGCTGTGAGTTGTCCGCTGCCGGTGTTGGCGATATAGAGGAGGGTTTCGTCGGGACTTAAGTAAATGTTGGCGGAGTTGGCCGCGGTGCCGAGCTTGTAGAGCTTCGTTTTGGTCAGCTTGCCCGAAGAAATATCCGAGACTTCGACTGCCGTGACTACCGATTGATCACCGAAGATGGCGTAATGACCATCCGCCGTGATGTCCACGCCAATCGCGAATTGATCCGTAGAGAAGCCAGTCGTATTTTGCAGGTCGCCATTCGAAACTGGAATGCCGCCGGAGACATTGAAAGACTCGATGGAGCCGTCGCCATAAGCGACGACGAGAATATTCTGGTGAACCGCCATGCCCTTCACATTGCCGGATTGCATGCCAAGTGCAGAGACGTCGCCGAGAAAGTTGAGCGTGCATCCGGATTGAATTGCAAAGGTGGCAATTGTGTTCGAGCCGGTGAAATTCGCATACAGATATGTGCCGTTGTTCACCAGGCCAATGCCATTGACTTGGCCGGAGTCGTTGGTGCCACCGTAAAAGTCGCCGATGACTTCCATGGCATTGATATCAATGGCGCCAATTTCGCCGGACGCGGCGATCGACCCGAAAGCGCACCCATCGCTGCTGCCTTGCAGCAGGTTCATGCGAGCGGCATCGAAATATCCCCCCCCGCCGCCCGTACCGCCGAGAGAGACGCGGGTTGGAGTCCCCAGCAAACCGTTGGCGCTGATGGGAAATACCGTACTACCATTCGAGCCCGCTTTGCCGGGCAAATCGTCATTCGTAAACAGGTAGCTCGTCGTTGAGGGAACTTGCGGCGTGGAGGGATGTTCGGGACCGCTCGCGGCAAACCCTTGCATGCCAAGCGCGCAGACCAGAACGAAGGGCAGCGATTTCATGACTTTTTCCCTTTCGGGGTTGAAGGAAGTAATACGTGTGCAAGGGGAGAACTAGGCTTAAGTCAGCATGAAGGCGGGCGGACACGGTGTCAAGATGCAAGAACTTGCATCATCCGCGCCACGAAAGTGCTAAGAAATCGCCATTAGAAAAGGCGCTACGCGATTCGTCGAGCTGACGAGGGCGCAGCGCCTGAATTACCGGCCCCTTGCGAGGGCGGTAGATTAGTTGATGGTGACGGACTTGGGCGCCGAAGCGATGCCGTTCGCCACCACTTCCAGCGTTGCCGGTCCCGTAGCTATAGTCGACGGAATGTCAAATTGCGCGTTGACCGTCGCCGATCCGGTCTGCACACCAGGCGTCCAGTTGTGAGTGTTGCAATAGACGACTGCACCGCTCGCGTCGGTGATGCGGATGATCGGGAAATTCGTGTTGCTCTGGTTGTCATCGCCGTAGACGCCGCCTTGGCCCATGCCAGTGAACTGCGTTCCGGAAATGAAGTTGTTGCTCGAGCCGTGCGTCAGAGTGCTCTTCACGAATTTAATCGTGGGAGCGCAACCTGAGCAGGAACTGCCCGCCGGAGTGTAGATCTGTACGGTTGAGGTGAAATCGGTGTACATGACCTGACCGGTAGGAAGAACAACCATGTCGCCCACGTAGGACGAGTCGGTCGAAGCGTTCAGCGGAGCCGAGGTCACATTCAGGTTCGTTCCGTCCCACTCAAACATCTCGACGCCGGTGGCGTAGATGCCTTTGCTGGCATCAAGCAGAACGTTGCCATCGGGCAGAAGGGCGCCAGGACCGTCAGCGATGTCGTAGGTGCTCGGGAAGTTCGGACCTGCGGTCCAGGTGCCGGTCGAAACGTTGTAAACGGCGGTATGGCCGGCGCCGCATTTGTTTGCGCCAGTGGCGAATACGGTGCCATTCGGCATCAGCGCGGCGGGACCGACTTCGTAGGAAGCCGAACCGGAACCACCGCATTTCGCGGCGGAATCCCACAATTGAACAACGGTGCTGCCCGCGGAGGACCAGGTTCCGGTCGAGGCGTTGTAGATTTCAGAGTTCGTGCCCGTCGCGTTGTAGCTATCGACATAAGCATCGACGGTGAGGACGTTGCCGCCCGGCAGCATCGTCCAACCTTCTTCATCATTCCAGTCGGCTTTGCCGGTGCCGGTAGCGGTCCAGCTGGCCTTGCCACCCGTAAGGGTCAGGATGGCCATATCAGTGTTGCAGCAATTGGCCTGCATCAACTTACCATTGGTCAGCACGATGCTCTGCGCGTCGCCCACGGTGCTCCATCCGGTCGGGGCGGCTAGCTTCTCCCACTTGTTGGCTTTAGGGAGATAGATGGCGCCGAGATTCGACCACACGCCGCTGCCATTGTTATATTCGCCCCCGATGACTGTTACTTGGCCACTAGGCAGGACTTCCGATCCGAAGTAAAGCGGGTTGTATCCCGTGGGCAGCGTGCCAGCTTTAGACCACGTTCCATTGAGATAGCTCCCCGTGCTGTCTGGGCAGAATTGGTACCAAGGATCACTGTGAGTGGAGAAGTAGAAGCTGTTGACGAGCGCGCAACCGTTACTCAGAAGCATGACGTGCGCGACAGCGGAAGGAGGAGCATTCGTGATCGTCGTCCACGTGCCTGCGGTGAACGGTTGCTGGGCAAACGCACTGGCGCAGACCAGCGCAAGCAAAGCTACTCCGAGAGACCGGAACACCTTCATGATGAACCTCGCATTTCAATTGGATTGGAACTGGCTTCGAACCCGGACTTCGATTGATCTACCCCCACAGACGGAAGGAAAAACTCCCCAGGCAGGCAAAACGAAATCCCAAAGTCGTCGGATTATACCTTGGGTGGATCGCGTTCAAAGCACGTAGTCGATAAAAAATAGAAAAAAACTTTTGCAGGCGGAACATGTTCGCAAGAATCTGCAATCTCACGCACAACAATTTGCAAAATGTTGCACTTCCCCCATTCGATGGAGACGAAGGACTTCGGGTTACGTTCTTGGTTCCGCGCAACGGGAAATCTCGGCGAGCGATGGAGCGAGTCTCACTCTTCGTCGACTTGCGTCTGCTCCATGTGAATTTCTGAGCCCACACTAATCTCAGGGATGTGCAATTCGCGGAGTGAACGATTGGCCGTCGGCAAATCAAAATTAACGAACTGTTGCCAGCGTTTCATTACTTCGGCGCACGCCGGTTGCGTTGCGGTCAAGGCCTGCATTTGAGAAGAAGTTGGGAGCGCGTCGGCTTGCCAGACTTGCTGATAGAGCGTGCTGGCTTCGCCGTTCACGCGCGTGAGAGTGAACTCGGCGGAGGGCGGAGCGAAGAATCCACCGGGCGTGCCGAGGAGTGCCGTGAGTTTTTTCTCCAGCGACTCCGTCGTTTCTTTGGCTGGACCATTTGCTTCATTCAACTTCTTGAGCTGATCGCGGATGGATCCAGCTTGCATGATGGCGTGCGTTGTCTCATTCATTAGGGAGGCGAGTTCAGTTTCTGCGTGGAATTTCTTTTGAAGGTCAAGCGCAGTAGCTTTGACGCGCGGATCCATTTTGATGAGGAGCGGCGCCGTCGAAGTTTTTCCATCGACCGTAAGGCGCACAGAATAACTTCCGGGCAAAGCATTGGGACCGAGCGGATACCGCGGCGTGTCGTGCGGAACGGCGGAAATCGGATATTCATGTCGCGTTGCGGCTGGTGCCGCGTAGTGCAGGTCCCAAACCCAGCGATGCATTCCGATTTCGGTAGAAAGCTGGCGCTGAGGGCGCAACCAGTAAAGCGGAATGAGTTGCTTTTCCAGTTCCTGTGGGGTCGCTTCCGGCTTGTCATCACTGGCATAACGGCGGACTGATTTCCCCTGAGCGTCGAGGATCTCCAGAGTGACCTTGCTGGCCGATGAGGGCAGAAAGTAATCAACGATGGCGCCGTCAGGAGGATTTTGCGCCATGGGTTCGTCCGGCGGAAGAGGAGTATCGGTGTTGGTATCGCGCTGAATGCGGTAGGCCGGAGCCGGCTTGAAGAGATGAACTGAGCTGGAGAGTGCCGCCGAAGTTTCGCGCAATGGCTTGATGTCATCGAGAATCCAGAATGCGCGGCCATGCGTACCGACGATCAGATCATCATCGTGAATCCAGAGATCGCGCATGGAAGTGTGCGGCAGGTTCAGCTGCAACGACTGCCAGTGGTTGCCGTCATCGAAGGAAACCCAAACTGCGTTTTCCGTCCCGGCGAAAAGGAGGCCTTTGCGGACGGGATCTTCGCGAACAGTATCAACCGGGCCGAAGTCGGGAAGACCGTTGGTGATGAGCATCCAGGATTTGCCGCCATCGTGCGTGCGGTAAATGTAAGGGTGCATGTCGTTGATGCGGAAGCGACTGACGGAAACATAGGCGGTATCTTCGTCAAAGTGCGAGGCTGATATTTGCGTCACCTTGCTCCACGGCGTCAGCTCTTTCGGAGTGATCTGGCTCCAGTTCTTGCCGGCGTCACGGGTGATCCATACTTGGCCATCGTCAGTCCCGGCCCAAAGTGTATTGACAGTTTTGTAAGATGGCGCGAGGGCATAGATGACTCCACGCGCTTTTTCGACGCCCTTGTTATGGAGCGTTCCCACGCTTTCTGGAATGCCGGGATTTTCACGCGTGAGGTCGGGGCTGATGATCTGCCACGAGTTACCGCCGTCGGTGGTTTTGAACAGCATGTTGGCGGCGTAATAAAGGATGTGCGGATCGACCGGCGAAAACATAAGCGGCTCGGTGCGGTCGGTCCGGTATTTCGGGTTTCGCAGTGGAATGGGAGTGACATCCTGCACTTCGCCGGTAGACCAGTGAAATTTGGAAACTTCATTTCGCCCGCCGCCATAGACGAGATCTTCATTTAGTGGATCGGGCGCGACGTAACCGTACTCGATGACGCCGACAGGATGCCAATCGCGAAAGGTGATTGCCCCATCATTACCGCGGCTGCGGATGCCGACAGAACCGCTCTCCTGCTGGCCTCCGTAAACGCGATATGGAAAAGAATTGTCGGCGATGGCGTGATAGAACTGCGCCGTCGGCTGGTTATACCAGGAACTCCAGGTTTGGCCGCGATTCACGGTGACAATCGCACCCTGATCGCTGACGAGAAGAATGATGTCGCCGTGGTTGGGATTAATCCAGAGATTCTGATAATCATCGCCACCGGGAGCGCCGCGAAAGCCGGACCACGTCTTACCGCCGTCAGTCGAACGCATGGTGACGGTGCTGGCGACGTAGACGAGATCGGGATTCTTGGGATCAACTTTGGGAATGGGAAGATCGCCGCCGCCGATACGTCCTGAAGCGCGCGGATCGTCCGTCGCCTGCGCCCAGTTTTCGCCCCCGTCGTCGGAACGATACACCGAAAGTTTTCCGGAGGCTGTGCTCAACGTGGCGTAGAGCCGTCGTGGATCACTCGGCGCGATGGCGATATAAATTTGCGAGAGATCTTTGGGCAGGCCGTTTGTCAGCTGATGCCACGTAGCGCCGCCATCTGTCGATTTGAATAATCCCCCGCCGGAGCCGTTGAATTCGTTGCCATCCTCCCATGGCCCTTCACGAACTTCCCACAGCGAGGCGTAAACGACGTCAGGATTCGAAGGATCAAGTTCCACATCGGAGGCGCCGGTATTTTCGTCTTTGCCTAGAACTTTTTTCCACGACTCGCCGCCATCGGTGGAGAGATAAAGGCCGCGTTCTTCGCTGGGACCATAGGGATGTCCCAGCACGGCGGCGAAAACTTTACTTGAATCGCGCGGATCGACAGCGAGGGCGGGAATTTGCTGAGCATCATGCAGGCCGAGATGCGTCCACGTCTCTCCGGCGTCGGTCGATTTATACATGCCGTTGCCCACAGAAAGATCGGGGCGATGCAGACCTTCGCCGCCGCTAACGTAAACAATGTTGGGATCTGACGGCGCGACGGCGATGGCGCCAATAGATTGAGTTGGTTCCTTGTCGAATAGAGGATTCCACGTGCGACCGTAGTCGTCCGACTTCCACACGCCTCCATTCACCTGCGCCATATAAAACACGTTTGGCTGGGTAGGAACGCCGCAGGCAGCCCGCGTGCGACCACCGCGAAATGGACCGATCATCCGCCAGTGCAGATCCTGGTAGGTGGATTCAGGGATTTGTGCGTGAATGGCGGCGGAAGAGATAAGAATCAGGCATGAAATAAGCAGAAGGCGGAAGCGAGCTTGGATCAAGTTGTGCCCCCTCGGATGTTTCAACCGCAAAACCTAGAGCATAAATCAAATCAGACCGGCAAGGCTGGAGATTCAGTATTTCGGTGCTGGCTAATAAGAAACGGGCTTTGGGTTATGATGGTCGCTTTTACAGTCATGGAATTGCCGATTGCGAACATTTCGCGGCCAAGCCTGGCAAAAGCGGGGACTGCCGATTTCTGGCAGGCGCGCGGGCTCAGATCAGCACTGACACTGCTGTTGCTGTCTGTTTTATCTTGGAGCGCTGCGGCGCAAACCGCCGCACCGGTTCCACCTCAAAGCGCCGGACTCAGGCCGATTCTCGACTACATCTCCTCCGCCTGGGATACGCTGACGCGCTCCATGACGGATTGTCAGAGCATCGTCGACCCGAAAATCCGGACCGCGTCGGTGCTGTATTTACCGGCGGACTTTCCCGAGCCCGAGGCCATTCAGAAGTTGAGCGCGAACTGCAACGTGGAAGTGAAACGCTTGCCGGTGAAGATTCGCCGGCTCGGGCAAATTACGGCCAGCGATCAGGACCCATCGGGGCTGCTGTACCTGCCGGACAAATACGTTGTGCCGGGTGGCCGCTTCAATGAAATGTACGGGTGGGACAGTTACTTCATTATTCGTGGATTGTTGCGCGCGGGACGGATGGAACTAGCGCGCGACATGGTCAACAACTTTTTATTTGAGATCGAGAATTACGGTGCGATGCTCAATGGAAACCGCACCTACTACCTCACGCGTTCGCAGCCGCCATTCGTCAGTTCAGCGTTCGTCGATGTTTATCAGTCCATCGCACACGACAAGCCGGACGTTGCATGGCTTGAGCGCGCTTACGCGGATATCACAAAGGATTACGAGATGTGGATGCGGGAACCGCATCTCGCGGGAGAGACGGGATTATCGCGTTATTACGATTTTGGCGAAGGGCCGCCTGCCGAAGCGGCAAAAGACGAGACAGGCTTCTATAAAAAGGTCGCGTCGTATTTCTTTTTCCATCCCAAGCAGGAGGATGAGTACATTGTGCGACTCGAAGCGGGGCAGACGCAGCCGGTAGCCGGTGCGCCATATTCGATGGAAGTCTGCGACGTGCCGCTGACCATGCAGCGGCCGGCATGCGACACACCGCAAAAATACAAGCTGAGCGCGGACTACTATGAGGGCGACCGCGCCATGCGGGAATCTGGATTCGATGTCAGCTTCCGCTTTGGGCCGTTCGGGGATGCAACACATCATTACGCGCCAGTCTGCCTGAATTCCCTGCTTTACAAGAACGAAAAAGATCTGGAACAGATCGCGCGTTGGCTGGGCCGAACCGCCGATGCGGAGCGGTGGAAACAGCGCGCCGAGGAACGCAAGAAAAAAATCAACCAGTATCTGTGGAATACGAAGCTGGGAATGTTTTTCGATTACAACTTCAAGCTGGGAACGATGTCGAGCTATCGCTATGCCACGACGTTTTATCCGTTATGGGCAGGGCTGGCCACGCCGGAACAGGCGAAAGCGGTGGCCGCGAATGTGAAGGTCTTTGAAAAACCGGGTGGGATTCCCATGAGCACGGAGGATACTGGCGCGCAGTGGGACCTGCCCTATGGTTGGGGGAATATTGAGATGCTGGTGGTCGAAGGCTTGCGCCGATATGGATTCAATGCCGATGCCGACCGCATCTCGTATGAGTTCCTTTCGATGGTGGCGGAGAACTTTCAGCGTGACGGGAACATTCGCGAAAAGTACAACGTGGTGACGCGATCCTCTGAATCGCACGTTGAGTTGGGATACGAGATGAACGTGGTTGGCTTCGGATGGACGAATGCGGCATTCCTGGAGCTTCTACACCAGCTTCCAAAAGAGATGGCCGTGCGGTTGGCGGAGGAACAAAGTCGCACAAAAACCGACGCGCACTGAAGAGAAATGGCATGTTTTGTCCAGGACCTTTCGTTGACGGCCCTCGTTGCACCTCCTAAGATAAAAAGACTCCGCGCACTGCAACAGGTCGTACATGATCAATCAGCAAATCCTGCATTACCGCGTCATTGGCCAGCTTGGCGCCGGCGGCATGGGTGTGGTCTATGAAGCCGAAGACGTGAATCTGGGACGCAAGGTCGCGCTGAAGTTTTTGCCAGCCCAACTTTCTCGCGATCCGAATGCGCTTGAGCGATTCCTGCTTGAAGCGCGGACGGCTTCGGCGCTGAACCATCCCAACATTTGCACGATCTACGCCGTGGAAAAGACGCCTGGCGAAGCGGGACAGCCGCAGTCGTTTATTGCCATGGAATTGCTCGAGGGCCAAAGCCTTGATGAGCGGATCATAAATGGACCGATTCCCAGCGAGAAGCTGCTCGATATTGCCATTCAGCTTGCGGACGCGCTGGACGCCGCACACTCCAAAGGAATCATTCACCGCGACATCAAGCCGGCGAATATCTTTCTCACCCAGCGCGCGCAGGCGAAGATTCTCGACTTCGGGTTGGCCAAGCTGACGCGGCCTGAGATGGACATGACGACGATCGGGGCCACGCTGGATTCGCCGAATGCCATGCAGTTGACGAGTCCGGGATCGACTGTGGGTACGATCGCCTACATGTCTCCAGAGCAAGCGCGCGGCGAAGAGCTCGATACGCGGACAGATCTGTTTTCGCTCGGCGCCGTGATCTATCAGATAGCGACAGGACGGCTGCCCTTTGCGGGAGCGACATCAGCCGTTGTCTTCCATGCCATTCTCGAGCTCGATCCGGCGCCGGTGCAGCAGTGGAACCCGTCTTTGCCCCTGAAGCTGCAGGAGATTGTCGAGAAGCTGCTGGAAAAAGATCGCGACCTGCGTTATCAGTCTGCTGCCGATCTCCGGGGCGATCTGAAGCGGCTGAAGCGCGATATGGAATCTGGTCGAAGAGCTTCGACCACATCGTCAGGGGCCAGCGCAGTCTCAGCCGAGTCCGGACTCGCCGAAGTTCGACAGGCGAGGGGCGCAGCCGGTTCTGCAAGCCACGCGTCCGCTACTGGGGCCACGCAGTTGGCGGAAGATCAGTCGAAGCGGGTCGGCAAGAATCGCTGGCTCGGCTTGACCGGCACGGCAATCGCATTGCTGCTGGCCGGTTTTCTCGCCTATTCCATCTTTTTCCGTGACCACGCTCTTCCCTTTCAAAACATTTCTGTCAGCAAGGTGACGGATTCAGGCGACGTCATCATGGCGGCCATTTCGCCGGATGGGAAATACATACTCAGCCTGATCCGTCAGAATGGACTGTCGAGTTTGTGGCTGAGAAATGTTCCCACGAACAGCAACGTACAGGTGCAGCCGCCAGCTGAGGTTTATTACAACGGCCTGACGTTTTCGAAAGATGGGAACTATTTTTATTTTGTCCGCAGCGATCCGGGAAACGCGATCTTGAAATTCCTGTATCGGGCCCCGTTGCTGGGCGGTGCGGCGCAGAAATTAGCCAGCGATGTGGATTCCAACATCACATTTTCGCCCGATGGAAAACAGTTTGCCTTCCTGCGCTACGACAATCCGGAGGCGGGTAAGTATCAGCTCATCCTCCGCGATGCGGATGGGGGAGCTGAACGCGTACTCACGAACGGTTCGAACGAACAACAGCTGTTTTATCCCGCGTGGTCGCCTGACGGAAAGACGATCATCTGCACCAAGCTGCATGTCGGCAATGCGCTGGAAGGTGTGACCGCGATTGACGCGGCGAGTGGTAGCCAAAAAGACGTGGCCATCGCCGGATCGCAAATCTTCGAGGCGCCTGCGTGGCTGCCGAATGGGCGCGGACTTCTGGGATTAACGAGGGCGCAAAGTACAAACTTCACTCTGTCGCAAATTGCCTACATTTCGTATCCCGCCGGCAATTTCCTACCGGTCACGCGAGACATCAACAATTACTACTACCTCAGCCTGGCGTCGAGCGGAAGACTTGCCTCGGCGGTTTTCAGTGAGCCGCGGTGGAATATCTATGTCATGCCTTCCGGTGCGCCGGGTTCCGAGGCTCACATTGTCAGTTCCTCCAGCGCAGATACGAACCTGACCTGGACGAAAGATGGCCGAATCATGGAAGACCAGTCGAATTCTCTGCACTCCGTGAATCCGGCTACGGGGAGCAAGACCGATATTGCCGAAGCAGCACCCAGCGGAAATCCAAATGCGTGCCGCGATGGCCGGTATGTGGTGTTCGATGAATTTACTCGGGCGACTGGACAGAGTGGCAATCAAAACATCTGGCGCATGGACGCCGCGGCAGGCAATCTCAAGCAGCTGACCCATGGCCGGCAGGAAGATCACGCGCAGTGTTCCGCCGATAGCCGATGGGTGTATTTCATAGAGCGTGGTGACAACCTCCAGCTGGCGAAAGTTCCGATGGATGGCGGCGAGGCGGAAGTTGTTTCGAAGCTTCCAATGGAAAATCAGTTTGATCTCTCACCCGATAGCAAGCTGGCAGCGTTTGTCACAGAGGATCACGTCGCCGGGCATAAAGAAAGACTCGCGCTGGTTGCTGTCGATTCGGGTCAAACAGTGAAACTGATGGACCCGCAACGCGAGGCGTTCGGATCACCGCGCTTTAGTCCTGACGGCAAAGCCGTTGTCTATGAAACGCGGGAGAATGGTGTCGACAATCTCTGGGCGCAGCCAATCGACGGATCCGCAGGCCGCTTTGTGACGGATTTCAAGGCAGAGCGAATCTACGATTTTCACTGGTCATTTGATGGCAGGCAGCTGGCGCTGGTTCGAGGGCATGCGGATTCCGACGTGGTGCTGATCAGAGATCAGGGACAGTAAGTTGCCGCCAGATCAAACGGCGCGGGCCACCTGGAACTTTTCGAGACTCCTGTCGTATTCCACTAAGTCGTCTCTTGGGACACCATCATGAACAAGTGCTTGCTGCTGTTCGCTTTTCTGTGTGTGTTGATCTGTTCAGCGGATTCTGTTTGCTCGGCGCAATCCGCGCCGAACTCTACTTCCAGTCGAACCTGGATCACCGACGTTTTTATCGTTTCTCCAGAGAATCTCGATCACGTCGAAAAAGGCAGTGTGCTAATTGAGAACGAACGAATTTCCAAAGTCGAACGTGGACGGAGTGTCACGAACCGTGCGGGAGCGACGGTCATCGACGGCCATGGAGGATACCTGATTCCCGGGTTGATCGATTCGCACGTTCATCTCGCGAGCGTTCCCGGGATGAACTACGACCAAACAGAGGGCAAGAACAAAGCGATGGTCGACGCCTACTATCGGCAGATGCCGCGTTCGTATCTCTATTACGGTTACACGACGCTGATTGATCTGGCGGTTTACGAGCCGCAGGTACTTACGCAATTTCGTGAAGCGCCGTTGCATCCGGATCTGTACGACTGCGGCGGGTCGCTGCCTTTCGCGAATGGATATCCGATGTCGTACGTGCCGTCGCCGCTGCGCTTCCAGGCTTTTCCGAACTTTATCTACGATCCGAAGCAGGCGGCATTAATTCCTGCCGAATATAAGCCCGAGGATCACACGCCGGCAGCGGACGTCGCGAAGGTGAAGGCTTCCGGTGGAATTTGCGTCAAAACGTATTTTGAGCGCGGCTTCGACAAGAACCGGAATCTGCCGGTGATCACGTCGGACGATTTGGCGCAGGTTCGCAAGGCGGCGACTGCGGATGGCCTTGTTTTGATGATGCATGCCAATAGCTTTGAGGCACAGAAGTTCGCGGTGGCGGGAAATGTCGACGTGATTGCGCATGGATTGTGGAATTGGGGCGATGATTTGAGTAAGAGCGCAGGACTGCCGCATGAGATCAAGCGGCTATTGGATGAAGTTGTCGAGAAGAAGATTGGATATCAGGCGACGACGCAGGTTCTGTTTGGATTGGAGGCGTACTTCGATCCGGAATATCTGAAGAATCCTGCGTTGGGGAAGGTTGTGCCTAAGGATTTGCTGGAGTGGTTCCAGACTCCTGAGGGCAAGTGGTTCGGCAAAGAATTGAACGATGATGGAGCGCCGGATGCAGTTGTGATGGGGCATCTGGAACACGGGCCGATGCGGCATGTGAAATTGGTTGTGGGATATCTAGCGAGCAAGGATGCGAATTTTCTGTTTGGCACAGATACGCCGTCAGCGCCGACCTATGGAAACTTGCCGGGGCTGAATGGATACATGGAAATGAGGCGGCTACACGATTCTGGAATGTCACTGAAGCAGATTTTACGCGCGGCGACCAGCAGCAACGCGCGCGAGTTCAAGCTGGATTCGCAGATGGGGAGCATTGAGCCGGGGAAACTGGCGAACCTGGTGCTGATGAAGAAGTCTCCGCTGGAAAGTGTGGAGGCGTATGACAGCATCAGCGAGGTTTGGATGCATGGGAAGGAAGTGGAGCGGGAAAGCTTGGCGGCGGATGGGAAATAATCTCGCACCGATGACACTTTGTGTGAAATCGGAAGCAATGATTGCCGAAATCGGAAGATTTCAGAAATCCATCGCTTTTGAAAGAACGCCCCGAAAACACTAAAGGCGGCCATTGCTGGCCGCCCTTATGCGGATTGTACGTGCGAAGCGGTATTAGACGCCTTTGACGTTCTCTGCCTGCCAGCCTTTGGGGCCTTTGACCACGTCAAATTGCACTTGCTGTCCTTCTTGAAGGCTGCGGAATCCACTGGCCTGGATGGCGGAGAAATGCACGAAGAC
>Ga0335073_10008856_pt1 | contig 14113 bp, 8 predicted proteins | sample Lox_Sample_22_FD_207093 | JGI IMG/M metagenome (GOLD analysis project Ga0335073, IMG submission 207093) | Soil microbial communities from Loxahatchee National Wildlife Refuge, Florida, United States - Lox_Sample_2.2 | ecosystem: Environmental > Terrestrial > Soil > Wetlands | place: USA: Florida... | reverse complement strand
CCAATGGCGACACTGACACGCGGACCCCAGTTGCTGCCTAACGACGGGAGCTTTTCAGTCTGCGGTAGTTCAGGGTTAGCCAATGCGGCGATGGGCGGCGGCATCTGCTCAAGTTCCCAGCGAACGCTGGCGGAGAAGACCGCAATCTTGTTTGCCTGCCATTGAGCGGTTGCAAAGCCGGCCCAGTCATTCGTGCTGAGATGCCAGAAGGTCGGACCCATCGTTTGCGAATAGTAGGAGTAACAGGGCTGGCTGCCCAGCATTGCACTGGTTCGGCCGCAGTTGTGGGGATTGCTGGGATCGAGCGCATCGGCGAGGCCGAACTTCTGAAAGGCAAGCGCGTCTGAGATAAAGTTCGCGACCTTTGAGTAATTGTAAGTGCCGGTCTGATTGCGCAGAAGATTGGTTGCGTCGGCGTTGTGGTCCAGCTGAAAGCCAGCTTTGGCGAGGAGCTTGCCGTGGACCCAGTCAACCAATTCCTGCGCGTGGAAGAGTTTTTCGTCGGGGTAACTGCCCTGACCGAAACGTGAAGGGTTGCCGATGGTGAATCCGTAGCGCGAATCCACAACAATCTGTGGCAGCTGACCCCAGAAGTTGCCGGCGAGGAATGTCTGCTCGAAATCGGAAGGCGTTTCAGGATGCGCGGTGAGGATGTCGCGGCCTGCCGATGCCTGCGTGACTGCCAGCAGGTTCGGCGTGAGGTAAGCCTCCCAGCGCGCAAGCAGCCACTCTTCGCCGGCTTGGCTGGAACCAAAGCTGTGGCTGCCGTAAGTCTCCGATACGCGTGTGAGGCCTCCGCCGGGAGCGCTCCAGCGAGCACCAGAAGCTTCCATCGTCAAGCGATGACGTTCGGCGATCTGCCAGTCAACGCGGGCGAAGCCGAGACCTTGCGTTGCGGAACGCGGCGCGGGGCCGAGCAGGCCGGCCAACTGCTCGAGCAATGCGTAATAGTCCGCCGTCGCCTGGGTGGTGGGGCAGGAGGACTGCGTTCCCGGGGACCCTTGAACAGTCAGGCCAAGCTGCGCGCAGAGTAACTGGATTTGCGGGCCGCTCGGAGAACAGAAGAAGCCTACACAGTTCCCATACTGATCTGTGCCGATGGGATTCTTCACAGTAGACAGGCCGGGATCGTTGCGCCTGTAGCTGTCGAATGCGGCAAACCAGAAAAGCCTGTCGCGGCGGATGCGGCCGCCGATGCCGAGTCCCCAAACCATTTCGTGATCCGGCGGCGTGAAGGGCTCGGGCGCGAAATCCGGCGCTGCCGTGGTGCCGAGATTCTGGACCCACTGCGTGAAGGGGTTGCGCGCTCCCCAGGTATTCTGCCGGTCAAAGAGGAAGGCCTGGCCGTGCAGCGCGTCGCTTCCGCTTTGCGTTTGAATGTTGGTGCGTCCACCGGAAGAGCGCATGCTGTCGGCTTCAGCGTTGCCGGCGGTCGCAGATACTTCACGGATCGCGGCTTCACCCACGCCAGGCCCGCGACCGCCGCTCCATGCCTGGCCGAAAGCGCTGGACTGGCGATTGTTCTGGCTGTCTGGATCGGAGAGTTGCGAGCCTGCGCCCGATCCGGCAGCGACACCAAAGGCGAGACGCGTGCTGAGGCCATCGACGGTCATCTCGGCTGATTGATCGCTTGCGCCGCGAAACGATGTATTGCCGGTTTCAGATGAGGGAGTTGCCGCGGGAGAATCGGCGAGGAACTGCTGCCAGCGGCGGCCGCTTACGGGCAGCGATTGCAGCTCAGCGGCGGCGATAGTTGAAGTGACGGCTGGGGCGGTTGGATCGGGCTTTTGCGAAGCGGCCACGACGGGGCCAAGCCGAGCGGGATTGTGAAGCACGGAAGACTTGATGGCAGCGGAAGCGGCAGTGTTCACCGCAGACACCAGCGACACGTACGGCACCAGCGGCAGGGTATGGGGAATTGCAAGACGAAGGGCCGGCTCGATCTGCGCGGACTGGCTTTCGATGGCGGCATGCTGCGATGGGCGAACGTGGAGGACGGTTGGAGGTTGTGGCTGATTGGGCGTGCCAGCAAGTGCGAGAGGCGGAGTGGTGGATGCGGCGAAGATGGCTGCTGGCTGCGGCGTGGCCGGCGCGACAGGAATCAGGGATGCGAGCCTGGCCGGCTGAAGCGGAACGAGCATGGCTTGATTGGAACTGAAAGCGCTGAGAGCTGGCGGCGCATCGGCCGGCGGCAAAACGGTTGACTGCATCGGCTGCTGAAGCAGGGCAGATTGGGGGACGGGCGGCTGCGGGAGCGGAGGGATTGACTGCGGTAGCAGAGCCGAATCGGCGAGCAGTGCCGGCGGGAAAGGCTCGAACTGCATCGCGGCCTGCACGTGCGATTCCATGCCGCCGGAAACGACGATGCCATCGAGCCAGCCGCGGCCGAGGTGCGGTTCGTCCGCTTCAAGCGAGTAGTCGCCGACATCGAGCGATACGAAGTGGAAGGCTCCGTTCTTTGCTGTTGTTGTGCGCAGCTCAGCGCCTGTGAGCCGATTGCGCAGGACAACCGAGATGCCGGAGAGCGGAGCGGAATGAAGATCGGTGAGACGGCCCGAAAGCGATCCGGAGGGAGGAGATTCGATTTGGACCAGGTGCGGCGGCGGAGATGCGGCAGGGTCGCGTTGAGCGATGAGTGTTGTGGGGAACGCAGAACTGACGCAGAGGCACAAAGCCCCGAGCCCAAACGATCTGATCCGGTCCCGCCTTACGTCTGCCATCGACCACACAGCCCGGCAGAATCTGGGAAAAATACAATTCCGGCCGGCGACTCGCTCTCGTGGCGATTTCGGCCTGTGGACAGGGGGTCGAACTCACCTGGTTCGGCGCCCCGGAACTATCAATGGGAAGATTGGAGGGATTCTATGCCTGGCGGACCGGAATGAAAAGTAATGCCGGTCACAAATGAGAGTTTTTTGATGTGAGGTTTGGAGTCCTAGCGAGATGATTTGCCGGAGAAGGGAACGGCACAGGCCCGTGCCCGAATGAATTCGCTCCTTTGGAGTTCCTGGCTTCCCACCCTTTCGCCAAAAAGGGCGAAAGGATGGGGCACGGACTGGATACGAATCTCGCGGTCAGAGAACTAGTCTTCAGGTTCGCGACGGAGGCGCTTGGCGAGGGCCCATTTCAATTCTTCAATGCCTTCGCCGGTGACGGCGGAGATGGCGTGAAACTCGAGCTTGCGCCGCTTTGCATGGGCGGAAAGCTTCTTGAGCTTCTCGGGATTGGCGGCATCGATCTTGGTGGCGACGACGATCATCGGCTTGGTTTCGAGCGGATGTTCGCCGGCATTGTCAGTGAAGCTTGCCAGCTCGTTGTTGATGACCTTGAAGTCTTCAACCGGATCGGGGCGGCCGGATGCGTCGGACACGTCGACAAGATGCACGAGGAGCCGGGTGCGCTCAATGTGGCGCAGAAACTGCGTGCCGAGGCCGGAGCCGAGGTGCGCGCCTTCGATGAGGCCCGGGAGATCGGCCACGACGAAGGATTCCTGATCCGGCTCTTCGCCGACGGTGACCACGCCAAGATTTGGCTCGAGGGTGGTGAACGGATAGTCGGCGATCCTGGGACGCGCGGCAGAGATGCGGGAGATGAGCGTCGACTTGCCGGCGTTGGGGTAACCGACGAGGCCGACATCGGCGAGCAGCTTCAGCTCCAGCCGAAAGGCGCGTTCTTCGCCGGCGCGACCCATCTCGTGCTCGCGCGGAGCCTGATGCGTGCTGGTGGCGAAGTGCTGGTTACCGCGTCCACCGCGGCCACCTTTGGCGATGACAAGGCGCTCGTCGGGCTGCTGAAAGTCGTGCACGAGCTCGCCGGTGTCGGCATCGTAGAGCGAAGTGCCGACGGGAACCTGCAGCGTGATGGAGCGGCCGTCGAGCCCGGTGCAGTTGGAGCCCATACCATGCTCGCCGCGCTGCGCTTTGTGTTCTGGGTTGTAGCGGAAGTGGATGAGTGTATTGTGGCGCTGGGTCGACTCCATGATGACGTCGCCGCCGCGGCCGCCGTCGCCGCCGGAAGGGCCGCCACGGGGAACGAATTTCTCGCGGCGGAAGGCCATGCAGCCATTGCCGCCGTCGCCGGCCTTGACACGAATTTTGGCTTCGTCGATGAACACGGGGATCAGGTTTCAGGTTGCAGGTTACAGGTTGCAGGTTACAGGTTGCAGGTTACAGGTGTCAGGGTTCAGGTTGCAGGTTACAGGTGTCAGGGTTCAGGGGCCGAGCCATTTGGCGCCGATTGAACCCGCGAACTCAGTGATTTCAGTTTATCGGAGCGATCTGCTCGGCGGCGCCGAAGCCGATTGGGCGAGCTCCGCAGGCAAGGCGGTGCACGATTGATTGTCGCGATCTGGCAATCGATTGCGTGGGGAAATTCACAGAGCGATGCGCGACTTATGCGCGTCTAACAGGAAGAAGGCACGTTGAAGTTGAACCGTGGTTGAATCGGCAGATTCGACTCGATGGTTGTGGCAACCCTGCGCGCTGCGGCTGCCATCTGAAGAATTACCGAACGCTCGTTGAATGTATCCATTGGAGATTTTTTTCATCATGAATTCCCTCAAGCGCGACATTGCTTCGGGCCTTGCTATGAGTGCAGCTGCACTTGTGATCGCGCTGGCCTGGGGAAGCCCCTTTGTGAGCCCCCGCGCGGCGCATGCCGCCGATCCGCAGCCGCAGGTGCTGCGAGAACAAGAGCAAAATCAAAAAGCTGTCGAGGCGAAGGCGAAGCCGCATCCCGGGACGCCTGAGCACGCTCACGGATACTGATCGCGCACTCACCTTTCGGGCGTGCGATTGAGCCCTGTGGGGCTTGTTTGCCGCGGCTTGCGCGGTTTTGAGGCACTTTCAAGCGAAAAACTGCGATTTTTCCCCCGATGGCCGTATCTCTTGGGAAGAGCTGTCATTCAAGTTATTGATTATATTCGGTTTGCGAGCGCTCCACGGTTTCACAGTTTCTGTGTTTCTGTAAGTCTATAGAGCGTTGTCGGTATTGTTTTGATTCTTATAGAGTTGCAAGGGCTGCATTCTCACAGTATTGCGAAGAGTGGGTATTGACGCAGAGAGCCGGCGCGGCTAGTAACGGGAGACCGTAAAGGCGATGTTGATATGCGCAGGGTGGAGTGCCTGTTATTCAGCCGAGCGGTTATTTGAAGATGCTGGAAGCGGCGTCACGCCGCATTTGCGAAGGAACTCCGCTGTCGAGTCGAATTCATCCGGACTGTTCGTGGAATCAGAGGGGTCGCCTTTTGGAACGAAGATGATCATCCCCTGGCGCGCCCTCGTCATCAAAACTCTGTAGGCGTTCTTTCTGAATGTTCGCCTGTCCGGGTTCTTAATTGAGTTCCACCGATTCGTCGGTCCCGGCCGAAGGGTCCGCAAGCTCCAGCCGTCTCGTTCGCCCCAAATGAAGTCGCCACCCCAGCAGAGCCCAATCCAATCAAGTTCGAGACCTTGGATCTCAAACTCTGTTGCGAAAACCTCGCACTGATAGCTGGATCGGAGATCGGACTTCTCTGCCAAATACCAATGTTCCCAAGGGTAGTCCGCATGGAAACTTGAATTTGGTTCGAGGCCCTCAGCGCGGAGACGTGCGGCACCCGAAGAACCGACGAGTCCATATCGGGTCGGGCCGATCCCTTGCTGCTTCAGTTTCTCGCGTGTTTCCTCCAAGTCGCGGGCGAGGAAAATCGGGAATTTATCCGTAATACCTAATTCCGCTGCGCTCTGGGAGTCGCCGTCGAGAACCAAGTTGACCCAAGTAGCCAACTTTTCAGCGCGAATGCTTCGATTTGAAGTTCGAAGATGAAGTGTCGCGTCGGTTTGCACGTTCAATTGCTTAAATTTGTCTTCGAAGAGACGGTGCCCGGCGGTGGAGGGCCCACCCTCCAAAACTTCGGGCGACGCATAAATCACCCAATTTTTTTCACTTTCAGCAAGAGCTCTTCCCCATTCTTCGAGGCCCGCTTCGCCGTCGTTTATTTCCTGTCCACCGCCGACAAGCGCGATAACTGCGGACCAGTCGGAGTGGCGCTCCATGATTCCTAGGAGCATTTGAGGTTCCGAATAGTCACGATTGAATTTCTTTTTATTCTGTGCACGGTTCCAGGCACGCTGGGCTTCGTCGAAGATGATTGCATGATTCGAAGGGGCGCGAGAGTCGTCCTCCATATAATTGCGCGCAAAGACATGCACATTTTCGATGAGGGTCCTTGCCTTTGTTCTTGCCATCACTGTGCTTGCGCCGTCTCGTCGTCCTTCTTGAGTGAAGAGGTGTTGGAGCACTTTGACCAGAGGACCGTTTCCGCTCATGAAGTGGATCGCGTTTATCTGATTCTCATGAGAATGCGCAAGGCTTAGTCCGACCAAGGTTTTTCCTGATCCGGGAACACCCGTTAAGAAACAGATGATGTGCTGACCTTGAGAGCGCGCCTGATCAACGAAGGACTGGATCTTTTGTCTAACCTCGCTTATCTCGTGCTCTGATGCTTCAGAATGGGCGATCTCTCTTATCGACAGTCCGCTCTTCAATGCAATTGCAGCTTCAATGATGCTTGGAACCGGGTAGTACGGACTTTTGTCCCACGATTGCGGGTCTGTTTGCGTTTCGCTGGCATTTCCGACAGCGCCTAAGACTGTCGCAAGCGATTCCCAAGGTGTAAGGACGACTCCGCTGATCCAATAGATGGCGAGTTGAGAAAACATTTCGGATTGCTTCAGGGCGTTAAGGTTTGGCACATTTGCTTCTGGCGAAACAATGATTGGGATAATCCTTCGATTATTGGAGGCTTTATGAAAATAGTGAAGCTGGAGGGCGTATTCCTCAATTTGTCTCTTGGCCGGGAGAAAATCGGAACCGGATTTAGCTTCAATGATCACAATCTGGTCGCTAGTCAGCAGGACAGCGTCGATTCGCATCTCTTTGCGTGGAATGGAGAACTCGAGAAGGATTCCCCATTCGTTTGCGCGTGAATCAGCCTCGACGCATTTCAAAAGTGCCAAGCGCAACGAATGAAGGTCGCGGTCCCAAGTTAGAGTTTGATCGGAGTATTGACTCGAGTAGCCGCGTTTAGCGTAGGCAATCTCTAGTTGAGCCAGAAGTTCCGAATGAGACAAGGCGAGGAATTCCGCGACCCTTGACCGAAAGAATGAGGCCATGATTTACGGAGTTCCTCCCGTTGGATCGACGTTAGAAGTATCCCATGCCCGCCGCGGCAAGAACTATTTGCGGCGCGTGTGACCTCTTGCCCTGACGCGAGGTACACTATTTCAGGTCCGAGATGCTCGGACACGCAAACGAAAGACAACTGCAGATCCTTCGACTGCGGTCGGTGCGCTCAATCGCGCCGACCTTCGCTCAGGATGACTGTGCTGACTTGAGATCTGAGGGATCCCACCCCAGCGACAAAGAGAAGAACATCGCAAGGGCGGGGCAACCCATACCCCACCCAAGCGAAGCCTGGATGGGGCAGCCCATATTCGCGGCGAGTTGGTCCCCGATCAACGCGTAACTGCTAGCACTTTGGATGGGGGTTCTTGAAGTCGAGTTCGATGGTCGTCCAGTCGGAGAGCCGGTGAGCGTTGACCTGGTCGTCGGTGGCGTTGAGAGGGATCGACGACTTGGTGAGGGCGACGGAGATCTTAACCTTTCCCTTGACGCAGTAGGCCGTGAGCATCTTCGAGAGGTCGGTGCTGGCCTTGGCGACGTAGTCGGGAGGGAGGGTCCCGCTGGAGCCGGGAATATCGACCGCTCCCATCACCATCTGGTCCATCACCGGCCCATTGCTCTTGGCCACCTTTGAGTCGAACTCGACGACCAGATTGGCCCGGGTCTCAAGCATCTCGGGGTTTGCCGTGTAAGTGATGGGCGGAATGGTAAGGCCCGATGGGTTCGGTTTGGCCGGCAGCGCGCCAAAGGCGATGTGGTAGGGAGCGCCCTGCCACTTGGGCGGAATGGGAATTCCGGAGTTCTGATTCTGGTTTCCGCATCCAGCAAGGAATGCCAGGGCCGCGATCGCAAGCGTAGACAGGACGATTTTTTTCACGTCATCCTCCGAGGTCGATTTCGATGACGGGAAAGGATAGCACTTGTACGCGAGTGGGGAAGTGATGGGTGGTGCAGCTTAGCGAGTCAGCAAGACGGCGAGTCGGCCGGGTAGCGGCCCGACCCAAGCAAAGCCGGGAATGCGCATCCCAGGTTTGAGGCGAGCTTAAGTTCGTGGTATCCCACATCTCAGAATCGAGATGTGGGGCACCCGGATTGTGACGCGGAGTGTCGGGTGGTATCCCACCCTTTCCATCCGCGACGGCGGATGAAAAGGATGGGGGCACGGAACGGAGTTGATTGCAGGAGGAGCTACTCCTCTTCTTCTTCGATGGGGCGCTTGGCGTTGGCGAGGATTTTGTCGGCGACGAGTTGCGGGACGAAGTCGTAGTGGTCCATCTCCATGCGGTAGCTGCCCTTGCCTTGCGTCATGGAGGTGAGCTGCGTGCCGTAGCTGAGCATTTCGGCCATGGGGACTTCGGCGTTGACGACGGAGACTTTGCCCTTGCTCTCCATGCCCTGGGGACGGCCGCGGCGACCGCTGAGGTCGCCCATGATGGCGCCGGCGAACTCGTCGGGCGCTTCGATTTCAACCTTCATGATGGGCTCAAGCAGAGCGGGCTTGCAGACTTCCATGGCTTTGCGGAAAGCGAGGCGGCCGGCGGTCTTGAAGGAGAGCTCGTTGGAGTCGACGTCGTGGTAGCTGCCGTCGTAGACGATGACCTTGAAGTCGACGACGGGGTAGCCGGCGAGGTAGCCGCGCGCAGCCGACTCGACGACTCCCTTTTCGATGGCGGGAATAAAGTTTTTGGGGATGGCGCCGCCGAAGATTTCGCTGGCGAACTCGAAGCCGCCGCCGCGGGGCATGGGCTCCATGCGAATCTTGCAGTCGCCGAACTGGCCGTGACCGCCGGACTGCTTTTTGTGGCGGCCGTGAGCTTCACCTTTGGCGCGGATGGTCTCAAGATAGGGAACCTTGGGTGCTTTGAGCGTGACCTCGGCGTGATAGCGCTTTTTGAGACGCGAGACGATGGCCTCGATGTGCGGCTGACCGGCGCCGGCGATGAGGAACTCGTTGGTTTGCGGATCGCGATAGAAACGGATGAGGAGATCCTCTTCCATTAATTTGTGGATGGCGGGTGCGAGCTTGTCTTCGTCAGCCCGCGACTTGGGCTCGATGGCGTAGGTCATGGCGGGGATGGGCAGCGGGGGCAACGCGAACTGGATGTCGGCGCCTTTCTGGCCGAGGGTGTCGCCGGTGAGCGTGTCGCGCAGCTTGCCGATGCCGCCGATGTCGCCGGCGTGCAGCTCCGGGACTTCAACGGGTTTGCGGCCCTGCATGATGCTGAGGTGGGAGAACTTTTCAGAACCGCGACGGGTGTAGTTCTCAAGCGTGGCGTCGTTTTTGACGATGCCGCTGACAACCTTGAAAAAGCTGATGCGGCCGGCGAAGGGGTCGGCCATGGTTTTGAAGACGACGACGGCGGTTGGGCAGTTGTCGGCGACGCAGCGACTGGGCGGATCGGCGTCGGCCGAGGCGGGTTTGCCTGTGATGGGAGCGCGCTCAGCGGCAGAAGGCGCGTAGTCCTTGATGAAGTCGAGGAGATGGTCGAGGGCCATGTTGGCGAGGCCGCTGGAAAAGAGGATGGGGAAGATGCGGTCTTCGCGAATGGCCTCGTGCAGCGCGGCGATGAGGTGATCTTCGGGGATGGTGCCCTTCTCGAAGAACTCTTCCATCAGCTCGTCTTTGCCTTCGGCGACGAGCTCGACGAGAGCTTCATGGCGGGCCTTGGCGTCGGCTGCGAGAGAGGCGGGAATTTCAGCAGAGACTTTACCGCGGCCGTCGCCGCCGGGCGTGTATGTGAACGCCTGCATGGTGACGAGATCGACGACGCCGTGAAATCCGTTGGCATCGGAGATAGGCAACTGGACGGCAACACAGTTGCGGCCCCAGCGATCCTGCAGATCGTCGATGAGGGCGCTCAATCCGCCGCCACCGCCGGCCTTGGGGTGATCCATTTGATTGACGAGGACGATGCGGGGGACGTTGGCTTCTTCAGCAAATCGCCAGACGCGCTCAGTGACGGGCTCGACGCCGTTCTGCGCGTTGACAAGGACGATGGCGGATTCGACGGGAAAGAGCGCGGCACGGGCTTCGTGGGTGAACATGTGGAAGCCGGGGGTGTCGACGAGATTGATTTTGGCGCCCTGCCACTCGGCGAAGGCGACAGCGTTCTGCATGGTTGCGCCGCGAGCGACTTCTTCTTCGTCGTAGGCGGTGACGGCCGAGCCATCTTCAACGCGGCCCTGGGTGGGCGTCATTTTGGCGGCATGCAGCAGAGCGGCGACGAGCGTGGTTTTGCCGCTGTGCGCATGCCCGACTACAGCTACGTTGCGGATCTCACTTCCCTGGTACGTTTTCATGTGTTTCTCCTAGGTGCGAATCGGTCGACGGGGTGTGGAAGAGCGAAGGTGGTCTCCCCGGTCCCCAAATGCAAGGGACCGGGGGCACCCGGTTCTCAATTTGGATATGGTCTCCCACCCATTTCGCCCGCACGACGGTCGAAATGGATGGGGCACGGAAATGTGTGCAAGAGGAGTGGGGCAGGGAATGAGGGGGGACGCCGGGGTGGGCGTTCAAGCGGCCGAATTGCCGGAATCGGGCTCCGGGTTTGGGGTCTGCCTCGTCCATATCGGCTCTGCGACCTCCTGCGGAGGTCTCACAGAGAGGTCTCACGGCGTGCGGCGGGAAAAGAGGGGGTTTCCGCCGGGCGCTGCATCAAAAACCGGATGCTATCACAGCGAGAGTGTGAACGTCCTGTGACGGAAAGTACAAAGCAGCTTTTAGCCATTAGCTATTAGCTTTCAGCTCATTGTGCGTAGGGCAGGCCCTAGAGAGAGCAACACGAAGCGGGGAACAGGGACTCAGGGACTAAGGGACTAAGGGACTGCGAGGGTCCGGGTGGGGAAAATAGATGCGAGCGCCGATACACTTGGCGGAAAAGGAAGAGTGGTAGACTTTTTTTGCTTTGGAGGAGTTGTGATGAAAGGGATCATACGGTTGGTTGGGCTATTGGCGTTACTGGCGGCGATTCCGGCGGCGCGTGCGGCGGACGCGAACGGGACGTGGAAGGGCAGCGTTGACGTAAATGGCGGGAGCATGCCGCTGGTGTTTCACCTGACGGTGGCGAATGGAACGGTGACGGGAACCATCGAGGGGATGCCGACGACACCGGCGGAGATTCACGAGGGGAAGGCGGACGCGGATGGGATCACGTTCAGCGCCAATTCCGACTACCAGGGGCAGACGTACAAGGTGGTGTTTCACGGCAAGCTGGCGCCGGCTGGCGACGAGATTGCGTTTACGGTTGGCACCGATGACGGGAGCTGGAGTTCGCAAATGACGGTTGAGCGGGCCAGCGCTGCAGCTCCGGCAGCCGCTGCCGCCGCGGTAGATGTGAATGGTGCGTGGAAGGGCGCGTTCGATTACAACGGAACGAGCGTGCCGCAGGTGATTCATCTAACGGCCGCGAACGGAGTGGTGACGGGGACGGTGGAAGGGCTGCCGACAACGCCGGCGGAGATTCATGAAGGCAAGATCGATGGCGGGACCGTGACTTTCTGGGTGAACACCGACTACCAGGGGACCACATACAAGCTGATCTACAAGGGCAAGGTCGCTGCGGGACAGATTGTGTTTACGCTGGGCGTTGATGACGGCAGTTGGAGCACACAGATGACGGCGACGAAGGCGGGAGCGTAAACGCAGCTATTAGCTCTTAGCTATTAGCTTTTAGCTCCATCCCGTGGGTTTTGAAGTTTGTGGAATGAAGCCGAGAACCGGAGAGTGCCTCGGGCCCTGCAAAGCGACAACCTTAACTAAATCGATTATTCTACTTGGCACGAGAAAGAAGGCCAAGGAATGAGCCGCTTAAGGTGGGTTCTGCTTGCATGCTGTTTTTGGATTGTTGTTACCCCAAGGTCGCAGGCGCAGGCGACGGGCAGCGCTGCCGGACAACAGCCGTCGGCGGCTGTCGCGATGCTGGCGCCGCATGAGAATGCGCCTCTGGGAGAGATTCAGCGCTTCCCGGGAGATGGCGAAGGCGCGTACAAGACGGGCAAGTATCGCGATTTGTTTGCCGAGCAGGGGCATACGCCGGAAGAGACTCACGCGAAGATCGAGAAGGCGTTCCAGCAACTCTTCCATGGGGACGGGCAGGAAGAGCGCGTCTATTTTGAGACGGGCGCGAATGAGAACGGGACGCTGGCGTACATCACGGATTGGGCGAACAACGACGCGCGCACCGAAGGCATGAGCTACGGCATGATGATTTGCGTGGAGCTCAACAAGAAGCGCGAGTTCGATGCGATATGGAACTGGGCGCACACGTACATGCTGGTGACTGACCCCAAGAATCCGTCGGTGGGTTACTTTGCGTGGTCGATGAATACGGATGGGACACCGCGTTCGACTGGCGCGGCGCCGGACGGGGAAGAGTATTTCACGATGGCGCTTTATTTTGCGGCGCACCGGTGGGGCAACGGGAAGGGAATCTACAACTACCAGGCGCAGGCAGACAAGATTCTTCGCGGGATGCGGCATCATCCGGTGCTGACGGGGATGAGCCCGTTCCGCATTCACCCGAACGATCCAGCATTCCAAATGCCGGACCATCCGTGGCCGAGCCTGAGCAATCGCAGGATGATGGAACAGATGAAGGCGGGCGGACAGACGATGCCTGCGTTCCGGATTCCGCGCGGCCCGCATGAAGAGACGATCGGGCCGATGGTGGACGAGAGTCACAACATGATCAAGTTTGTGCCCGACCTGCCGGATGGCGTGACGGACGCGAGCTATCACCTGCCGGCGTTTTACGAATTGTGGGCGCGATGGGGTCCGGTGGAGGACCGCGCGTTCTGGGCCAAGGCGGCAGATGTGAGCCGCGACTTTTTCAATCGCGTGACGGGGCCGGAGACGGGACTGACGCCGGACCGCAACAATTTTGATGGCTCGCCGGTGATGGAGCGCAATGGAACGCCGGTGCCGTTTATGTCTGATTCGTGGCGCAGCGTGAGCAACTGGAGCGTGGATTACTCGTGGTGGCACAAGGACCCGCGCGAGACGGTGCTGAGCGGGCGGATACAGAAATTCCTGTATGGGCTGGGGATCGATTCGTTTGTAAACAAGTTCACGCTGGATGGGAAACCGCTGTCGACGACGCACTCGCCGGGGATGGTGGCGACGACGGCGGTGGGAAGCCTGGCCGCGCCCGACAGTGCCGAGTCGAAGGCGTTTGTGGATGCGCTGTGGAAGATGCCGGTGCCCTCGGGCGATTATCGCTACTACGACGGAATGCTTTATCTGATGAGCATGATGCACGCGAGCGGGGAGTTTCGCGTCATTGAGAAGTAAGCTTCCAGCTTCTAGTGTGGTGAGTCTGGAATTCGTTGAAGAAGAAATGCAGGTCCTTCGACTCCGTTTGCCGCAAAAAACGCGGCAAACTTCGCTCAGGATGACCGCTCATTATGATGCGAACTTCTGACTCGGGACACTAGAACCGGTCTCATAAACCGACTTAGTCAACTCGCTAATCTCCTGGGACCCGCCTTGTTGTTGGGTCCCACACCTGCACGGCGGAGTGCATTGCCATTTATGAGACCGGTTGTAGCTCCTAGCTGCTGGCTTCGTCGTGCGAATACAACCTGCTCTTCCCGTCAAGAGATTCCTCTGCAAGCGGGGACGCGACGTAGGCGCATTCAAGGCCCTATTGCGGTGTGATCTGGACGATGGTGACCTGGTCAGTGACGGTGAGGCCGGCGTAGTAGGTGCTCATCGTCAGGTCGATTGGGCTGACGTTGCCGGTGGCATCGAATTGATAAGCGGTCGTTGTTGTGTAAGCGCCGTTGAGTTCGAGGGTGATGTCTTCGGGCGTGACGGAAACCGGCGCAGCGTTGACCGGATCCCAACTTGGTTCTTCGAGCCAGAGGACAAGCCAGTACGATCCGTCACTTTTTTCGAGAAGCAAGTGGTTGAGATTGGCGTCACCGCCGGAGAGCTGATAGGGCAGCGAGC
>Ga0335073_10008855_pt1 | contig 14114 bp, 9 predicted proteins | sample Lox_Sample_22_FD_207093 | JGI IMG/M metagenome (GOLD analysis project Ga0335073, IMG submission 207093) | Soil microbial communities from Loxahatchee National Wildlife Refuge, Florida, United States - Lox_Sample_2.2 | ecosystem: Environmental > Terrestrial > Soil > Wetlands | place: USA: Florida... | reverse complement strand
CGTCGCCGTCCGTGGATTTTGCCGGTTCGCGCCGTCGGCGGGGTTTTGGTGGCGCCTCGTCCTCGTCGCCGCTGCGGACGGCGGCCAGGCTGGCCTCGAGTGCGGCCATCAGATCGGGCGCGGCCTCGGGCTCCTCGGCCTGCGGCTGGACTGCGATCTCCTCGCCCGCGGCCTTCCGCTCGATCAGCTCGAGGACCTGCTCGCGGTACTCATCGCGGAACTTCGTCGGCTCGAACTCGGCCGACAGCGAGGCGATCAGCTGCTCGGCCATCTTCAGCTCGCGATCGGTGGCCTGGGCCTCCTCGATCTCGCCGATCTCGTCGAGCCGGTCGGGCGACAGCACCTCGTCCCCCCACAGCATCGTGGTCAGGGTCAGCACGTCTCCGGTGGGCCGCAGCGCGGCGAGCTGCTGCTTGGAGCGCAGGACGACCTTGCCGATGCCGACCTTGCCCGCCTCGCGCATCGCGTCAAGCAGCAGGCGGTAGGCCTTGGCCCCGCCGGCCGTGGGGGCGAGGTAGTAGTTGTGGTCGTAGTAGATCGGGTCGATCTCGGACAGGTCGACGAACTCCTCGATGTCGATCGTCCTCGTCGCCTTGGGGTCGAGCGCGTCGAGTTCGTCGTTGGTGATCACCACGAAGCGATCGGGCGTGATCTCGTAGCCCTTGACGATGTCCTCGTAGGGCACCTCTTCGTCGGTTGTCGGGTCGACGCGCTTCTGCCGGATGCGCGCGCCGGTCTTGCTCGAGAGCTGGTTGAAGCGAACGGTCTTGGGCGAGGTCGCGGTGTAGAGCTTGACGGGCACGTTTACGAGTCCGAAGCTGATCGCGCCTGACCAGATTGCACGGGCCATATGTGTCCTTGTATAGCGAACGGGTCGTGGTGGCAAGGGTTGATCGGCGTCTTGCCGGCGCCGCTCGTATCTAAGACGCCGGCGCAGGGTCGAAATCATCGGTCGGCAGCCGGCGACCCGGGGGTGCCGAACTCGCCAAAGCGCCCCATCGCGACCGACCTCGGCGACATAAGCGCCTCACAGGCGCTTATGCCGCCAGGGCGGATTGGTCGGCCGAGGTTTGGCGCGAAACGCACCGCCCACACGTTCGGCGCCGGCGACCCGCCACCATCTCACGAGATGCCCGCGCGGCGCGTTTCATCCTCGGTGCACCTCCCCCCCTTTCAAACCCTGCTCGACACCCATGGCCGCGACGTCCACCGCTTCCTGGTCGCGACCGTCGGCGGAGTCGACGCCGACGACTGCTACCAGGAAACGTGGCTGGCGGCGCTCCGCGCCTATCCCAAGCTGCGCGATGCCTCGAACCTGCGGTCGTGGATCTTCACGGTCGCCTACCGCAAGGCGATCGACCACGTCCGGACCCGCCGCCGGGCCGCCGTCCCGGTCGGCGAGGTCCCTGACATCCCGGTGGACGGCGTTCCCTCTCTGCCCGACGACGGCTTGTGGGAGCGAGTGCGAGAACTGCCCGACAAGCAGCGGACCGCGCTCGCCCTCCGCTACCTGGCCGACGCCGGCTATGAGGAGATCGCCGCGGTCATGAGCACGAGCCAGGACGCGGCGCGGCGCAACGTCCACGAAGCCCTGAAGCGACTGCGAACGGAGTACCAGACATGAACATCGAACTTGACCTGAGGCGGGCCGCCGAATCGGCGACGCCGGAGCTACCCGACATCGGCGAGGCCGCCGCGGCGGCCGGGCTGCTCGACGTCGCCTACGTGACCACAGACTCGCCGCTGGGGACATTGCTGCTGGCCACCACCCCGCGCGGGCTTGTGCGGCTGGCCTATGTCGACCACGAGGACGAAGACGAGGTCCTCGAACAGCTCGCGACCAAGGTTTCCCCGCGCGTGCTGCGCGTCGCACGCCGGCTCGACGATCCGCGCCGCGAGCTCGACCAGTACTTCGCGGGCCGGCGAGAGCAGTTCGGCCTCCCGCTCGACTGGCAGCTGTCGCACGGCTTCGGGCGGCGCGTGCTCGAGGCGACGGCCCGGATCCCGTTCGGGTCGACCGCGACCTACAAGCAGGTCGCGACCGACGCCGGCAACGCGCGCGCATATCGTGCCGCCGGCAACGCGCTCGGCTCGAACCCGATCCCGATCATCGTCCCGTGCCACCGCATCCTGCACTCGGGGGGTGGCCTCGGCGGCTACACCGGCGGCCTGGACCGCAAGCGCGTGCTGTTGGGAGTCGAGGGCTACAGCGGGTTGAAGCAGCCGTAGATCACGAACAGCGGGTTCACGACCTGGTTGCCCGCGGCGTCCTTCATCGTCTGCTGACCCACGAACGACGGCGGTGATTCGGCCTTGTAGCACCCGTTCGACTGGACACTCACGTCGTAGGTCACCGGTGTCTGCTGGAACGGGACCGCGCCGGGCTGGGGAATGAACACGTCGAGGTTGCAGATCCAGTCGCCCGGGCCGGTGGGGGTGCTCGCGCGCCGGCTGCAGTTCGTGAGCACATTCAGCTTCGCGCCGGGCGCCACCGTCCGGCCGAGCTCGCGCTGCTGGAGCAGGGTCAGGTTGTTGAAGGTCGGGTTGATGCTCGCCTTCAGCTTCGCGGCCGTGTCGCCGGCCGGGCCCCAGTTGCTGGCGATCGCCAGCAACGCGACCAGCGCGGCCGATCCGACGGCGACGCGGACCGGCACGACCCAGCCCGGCCGGCGGCTGACCGCCGTCCCGGCGTAGTCGCGCCTGCGGATCAGCAGCCACGCGCCGAGGAGCGAGGCGACGATCCAGATCACGCTGACGATGCACGCAACGACGAGCGGCCCGAAGAACGGGTGGGCGGTGAACAGCGCGTACCAATCCTGGAAGGCCGACGAGGCCAGCAGCAAGTGGAGCCAGACCCCGGACCCGACGAGCAGCAGCAACTGCATCACCAGGGCGATCAGCGCGGGGCCGACCACGCCGACGATGCCGTTACGGGTCGCGATCGAGAGGAGCACGGCGAGGCTCGTGAACGCGAGCATCGGCAGCACATTGAGCAGCCACGCCGCGAGCACCAGCACCAGGCTGTGCCCGGTCGACAGCGTCCTCCCGCCCAGATCGACGAGCGCGCCGTCGCCGACCAGCAGCAGCCCGGCGACGAGGCTCGAGACCGCGAGCAGCACGAGCAGCGCGACCGAGAACGTGACCGCCGCGAGCAGCTTTCCGGCGAACAGGTCCCGCCTGGTCGAGGACCGGGTCAGCACCATCTTCCAGGTCCCGTAGCGGTCCTCGGAGGCAAAGATGTCGCCGCACAGGACGCCGGCGAGAACCGGGAAGCCCCACGCGCCGCAGAACGACAGCACGACCAGCGAGAGCGCGAACCCCGACTGGTGAACCCACACGCCGAACAGCGTGTCCGCCGGGCTGCCCGACTGGATCTTCAGCACGCCGGCGAACGCGAACGGGCCCAGCACGCAGAACAGCGCCAGCAGGCGCGTCGACAACTGCGTCGACAGCTTGCGGCGCTCGGCCCTGTAGACGTGCCAGACGCCGCCGTGGCTCCGCGCCGGTTGACCGGGAACCGCCTCGCCGGGCCGGAGTGCGTGGGTCGCGCTCATGTCTCCGCCAGCGCCGCTTCGATCAGCTCGGTGAGGCCCGCCGGGTCGAGCTCGACATCGCTGGTGAGCGCGAAGAACATCGACTCGAGCGGGCTGACGACGAGCTCGAGCCGCCGGACCGCGACGTCGGCGCGGCCGAGATCGAGCACGTACGCGTCGATCCGACCCTGTACCGCAAGCCGGACCTCGCCGGTTGGGGCTCGCGAAGCGTGCACGCCGGGGTGCTGTTCGGCGATCTCGAGCGCGCGGGCGTCGTCGCTGGTCGCCAGCCGGTACGCCGACCCAGGCGCCTGGTCGCGCAGCTGCTGGGCGCTTCCGTTCCACACCACCTTGCCGAGGCGGAGCACGGTGTACGAGTCGCACACGTTCTCGAGGTCCCCGATCAGGTGACTCGAGAGCAGCACGGCGGTGCCCTCGGTCGCGAGCCGGCGCACGAGCCCGCCCATGTCGCGGGCGCCCGCGGGGTCGAGTCCGCTCGTCGGTTCGTCGAGCAGCAGCAGCCGCGGCGAGCGCAGCAGTGCGGCGGCGATCCCGAGGCGCTGGCGCATCCCGGTCGAGTATCCGCTGACCCGGTCGCTGCCGCGGGAGGCGAGACCGACCCGCTCGAGCACTTCATCGACACGGCTCGCGTCGGCGCCGCCGTCGAGCTCGGCGAACAGCTCGAGGTTCACCCGCCCCGACAGGTAGGGATAGAACGTGGGCTCCTCGACGAACCCGGCTACGCCGTCGAGGTTGATCGTGTCGGAGGCGCCGAGCGGGCGCCCGAACAGCTCGACAGCGCCCTCGTCGGGGGCGACCAGACCGAATAGAAGGCGCAGCAGGGTGGTCTTGCCGGCGCCGTTCGGACCGAGCAGCCCGCGGACCTCGCCCTCCTCGACGATGAGGTCGACCCGATCCACTGCGACCGTCGTCTCGAACCGCTTGACGAGGCCGCGCGCACGTACAGCTGCCACCGCCGTCACTATACGGCGAAGCTTTTCCGCTATTTGCGTCGGGTAGGACCCCGAACATGGATCTCCTCAGCCCGATCAAGAGGTTCGACCGCTTCCAACAGCGCCATCGCGCGTGGGCCGTTCCGATGGCCGTGATCCGGAAGTTCGGCAACGACTCGGCGGGCAACCTCGCCGCGCTCGTGGCCTACTACGCGTTCTTCTCGATCTTCCCGCTGCTGCTCGTGCTCACGACGATCCTCGCGTTCGTGCTCCAGGGGAACAAGGACCTGTACGACGACGTCAGGAAATCCGTGCTCGCCCAGTTCCCGGTCGTCGGCGACCAGTTGCAGACGCAGGCGCTGACGGGAAAGGTGACCGCGCTCGTCCTGGGCCTGCTCACCTCGCTGTGGGGCGGGCTCGGGGTGACGCAGGCGACCCAGAGCGCGTTCGACCGGATCTGGGCCGTCCCCTTCAAGGATCGCCCCGACTTCTTCATGAAGCGAATCCGCGGGCTGCTGCTGTTGATGTGCCTCGGCGTGATGTTCGTGCTCTCGGCGGTGGTTACCGGGCTCGTGACCAACGCGTTCCACGGCCCGCTGGTCAAGATCGCCGGATACGCGATCGGGTTCGGACTCAACTTCGGGCTGTACGTCGCCTCCTTCCGGTTCCTCACCTCGGCCAGCATCCCGACCCGGTACCTGTGGCTGGGCGCAGCGGTCGCGGCGGTGTTCCTGACGATCCTCCAGCTCGTCGGAAGCATCTACATCGAGCACGTGGTCAAGAAGGCCAGCAACACGTACGGGACGTTCGCCACCGTGATCGGCCTGCTCGTGTGGCTGCACCTGATCGCCCAGCTGACGATGTACTCCGCCGAGATCAACACGGTCGTGGTGCGCCGGCTGTGGCCGCGCAGCCTGCTCGGGCCACCCGAGTCCGAGGCCGACCGGGAGACGCTGCGCGCGCTGGCGAAAATCGAGGAGCGCGACGCCCGCGAGCAGGTCGACGTCCACTTCGAGGACGCCTAGAAAAGGCGGTCCGCGGCTTCGCGCCGGGTCATCTCGAGCGGCCAGGAGCACAGCCCGCCCTCGGCCGGACAGCCGTCGCAGACGCCGCGGTGCGGCGCGTCGGTGACCCTGAAATCGCGCGCCAGCACGCCGGCGGCGAGCGCGGTCAGCTGCGCCTCGAGCGCCGGCGCCTGATCGCGGGTGAACGTCGCCACCGCCGGCCGCTGCGGCCGCTCGAGGAACGTGTGGACGACCTCGACCTCGGTCGCTCCGGCGCGGAGCGCGGCCAGCGCGTACACGAGGCGCTGGGTCGAGTACGCGCTGTCGGCGAGCTCCTGGGGATCAGCACCCTCGAGCCGGTCGGTCTTGTAGTCGACGACGAGCGTCCGCCCGCCGGGCTCGCGGGCGATCACATCGAACACGCCACCGATCAGCACCCGGTCGAGCAGGAATCGGAAGCGGGCTTCGCGCCGGACCGCGGTGGCGCGGCCGAGGCGCTGGCACAGATCGCCGGCGGCGAACCGCTCGACGAGCTCGGCGACCTGCGCGGCATCGTCGGCTCCGATCGCGGCGCGCAGCCCCGACCGCACGGAGGCCTCGGCGATGATCGCCTCGGTCGGTCGCACCGGGCGGCGGAAGTCCAGCCGCTCGAGTAGGGCGTGGACGAGCGTGCCGCGGTCGAGCGCGCTGATCGCGGCGGGGCGCTCGCCGGTGCCCGGGGGAGCGAGCGACGGCAGTCGCATGACGCGTTCGGCGTAGAAGCGGTACCCGCAGCGCTGGTACTCGGCCAGCGAGGAGTAGCTGAGCGCGCTTACCGGTGGCGTCTGCCGCGCCGCATCGGGCGCCACGGGCGCGTCGTGGAGCTCGGCGAGCTCGACCCCGCGAACCGCGAACTCCTCGGCGGTCGCCACCGGCGCGGGAACATCCTCGGGACCGACGAACGTGATCTCGACGCCGGGCTGCTGCTCCACCGCCGGCCCGATCCACACGATCGGACCGCCACCGCCGCCGTTCTCGAGCGCGGGCCAGGCGTCGAGCTTGGCGGCGCCGCTCAGGATCAGTCGCTCGCGGGCGCGGGTCATGGCCACGTAGAACAGTCGGCGCTCCTCGCGTGCCTCGGTCTCGAACCGCTCGTCGCCGAGCGCCTTGTAGTCGAGCGCCGACTCGCGCTTACCCGTGCCCGGCTCGGCCAGCCTCATCCCGAAGCGGCCGTCGCGCCCGACCCGGATCAGGTCGGCCCGCCACCGCGGCCCCCGGCCGAGATCGGCGACGCACACGACCTCGAACTCGAGTCCCTTGGCGCGATGGATCGTCATCAGCCGCACCGCGTCGAGCGCCTCGCCCTCGACCGGTGCCTCGCTCTCGCGCGGGTCGCCGCCGCCGAGGCCCCGCGCGCGCCCCGCGACCAACTCGAGGAACCCGCGCAGGTCGGGCCCGTGCGCCGCCTCATGCTCGCGCGCGAGGCGCATGAGCTTGCGGATGTTGGCCAGCCGGCGCTGCCCGCCGGGCATCGCGAGCACGGCCAGGTCATAGCCCGTCTGCTCGAGCACCCGGTCGATCAGGCGCTCGGCACCCGCCCGCGCTGCCACCTCTCGCTCGATGGCGAACACGTTTACGAACCGATCCAGAAAATCCCTATCCACAGAATCCAGCGCATCGAACGCGCCGTCCTGCTCGCGGAGGACGGACCACGGATCGCGGCGCCGGTCGCGGGCGGTGGCGGCGAGCACGACGAGCGCGTCGGCGGACACGCCGACGAGCGGCGAGGCGAGCACTCCGAACAGGGCCTCCTCGTTGAGCGGGTTGGCGAGCGCCTCGAGGTAGCCGACCATGTCGATCACCTGCGGATGGGCCCAGTAGCCGCGGCCGCCGATCACGTAGGTGGGGATCCCGCGGTCCTCGAGCGCGCGCTCGTATACCCGCAGGTCGGTGGTGGCGCGGGTCAGCAGAACGACGTCGCGCGCCGCGGTGCCGTCCCCGAGCAGCCGCTCGACCCGGGCCGCGAGCGCGCGGGCCTCGGCGATCCGCCACGGCGACCCGAGGCCCTCCATCGTCCAGTCCGCGCCCTTGTCGGCGACGAGCAGCTCTACGCGCGGCTCGCCTTCGGCGGTTGGCGCGTCCGTCCGGCCGGCGCGCAACGGCCGGAAGCTGTCCCCGAGCTCGTGCCCGAACACGCCGTTGATCACCGCCAAGATCTCGGGCCGCGAGCGGAAGTTCGTGTCGAGCGTCGCCCGCGCGCCGACCGCGGCGAGCCGCTCCCCGAGCCGCTCGAACAGCTCGACGTCGGCATGGCGGAACCCGTAGATCGACTGCTGGGCGTCCCCGACCGTGAACAGGTTGCCGCCGGCGATCAGCTCGATCAGCTCGAGCTGCACCTGGTTCGTGTCCTGGAGCTCGTCGACCATGATCCGGGTGAATCGCGCCCGGTAGCGCTCGCGGAGGGCCGTGGCGGTGCGCAGCAGCTCGCGGCACTCGAGCTCGAGATCCTCGAAGTCGAGCCCCGACACCTCGCGCTTGGCCCGCGCGTACCGCTCGCCGAACAGCCGGAGCAGGCGGTCGAGCAGCTCGTGCGCGCTTGTCGCGCGGCGGTGCTCGGCGGCCGTCCGGAACGCCGACAGCGCGTCCGTGTACCGCAGGCATGCGTCCGTGCAAAGGGCGGCGCCGTTGCCGCCCGGTATCGCCACGCCCCAGAGGTCGCCCGGCCATGGAGCGGCGGGCGCGATCACGTCGGGTAGGCGCTCGAGCCGCGCGATCGCCTGGAGCACCTTGGCTCCGGGGTCTTGGATCGCGGCGAGCTCCGTCAGGGCAGCCGTTCCGGCCTTCTCGAGCTTTTGGCGGGCGCTCTCCAGATCCGGCGCGGGGCCGAGCGCCGGCAACCGCGGGCGGCGCTCGCCGCGGGAGCGGAGCTCCTCGTGGAGCGACTGGATCGCGGCGCGCAGGCCGACGGCGGTGTACGAAGCGATCAGGTCGATCGCGCCGGGCGCGCTCTTGGCCAGCTCCTCCAGCGCGTCGTCGAAGGCGGCGTCGGCGAGCCGCTCGGCGTCCTGGGCGTCGAGCACGACGAACGCCGGATCAAGGCCGGCGGCGAGCGCGTGGGCGCGGAGCACCCGCGCGCAAAAGCCGTGGATCGTCGAGATGAACGCGCCCTCGGTCGCCCGCGCGGCCTCGTCGGCGTCGAGCTCGCGCAGCCTCGCGCGGATCCGTTCGCGCATCTCGGCCGCTGCCTTCTCCGTGAAGGTGATCGTCAGGATCGCGCCTACGTCGAGCCCGTCCTCGAGCACCGAGCGGACGAACCGCTCGACGAGCACGGAGGTCTTGCCGCTGCCGGCGCCGGCGTCGAGCAGCAGGTCGCCTTCCCGGCGCTCGATCGCGACGAGCTGCTCACCGGTGAAGGACCGCGTCGGCATCTCCAGGTCAAGCACGACAGATCCCGGGGTACCGGCAGCCGTCCCGCGAGCAATGCGTCGGACACGGCTCGAGCTCCCCGGCGCGCAGGCGGGTCGCGAGGGCGATCGAGCGGACGCGAGCGTCGTCGAGGATCTCGTCGAGCTGTTGCTGATCTCGCGCGTCGTTGGCGACGACCGAGCCGCCGACTTTCGCGTCTTCGAGGAACACTCCGCGGGAGCGGAGGTCGCCCCCGCCGAGCGGCTGGTAGAAGCCGGCGACGGGTTCGAGTTTCAAGAGCTCGCGCACGACGAGCATGTAGAGCGCGACCTGGAGTTGGCGGTCGAGCGCCCAGCGCGCCCCCTGGTACTCGGGGCGGGTGCCGCCGCTCTTGTAGTCGCGCACGACCGCATGTCCGTCCTCGTCGGCGTCGACCCGGTCGACGATCCCGCGCACGTGGACGTCGTCGCCGAGGTCGAGCGGAGGCAGGGATTCTTCGTCCTCGTCGAAGCCGAAGCGGAGCTCGAGACCGTAGGGCGGCCAGTCGAGGCCGTCCCGCGCCTCGTGGGCCAGGTAGCGGCGCAGGTCGGCTCTCACGCCCTGCTTCGCCGCGGCCCGGATCGCGTGGCCGCTGCCGACGGCGATCCTGTGCGGCTCCTGATCGAGGACCTCGTCGAGGATGTGGAGCGCGCGCGGAAGTGATTGCCGGGTCACCGGCTCCCCGAGGCGGCGCAGGACCTGCTCGATCACGTTGTGCATGTAGGCGCCGCGGACGAGCGGATCGGGATCGGGCTCGAGCTTTTGCGGCTGGAGCTCGCGCTCGATCAACCACCGCACCGGGCAGTCGCCGTAGCTCTCGAGCGCGCCGGCGGAGAGGATCCGGCGGTGGCGGACGTGTTCGAGCGCGACATCGGATAGAGAGCCGATCGGCGAGGGCACGTCGCCGGCTTCCGGTGCTTTCGCAGCCGCGAGGGTCCGGGCGAGCTCGCGCTCGGTCGGGGCCTCGCTCGCCGGCCACGTGATGTCGGCGAGCATCCGGCGCCGGCGGCGCTCGGGCCAGTCCTCGACGAGCAGCTCGGCCACATCGGCGAGGAACGGCGACGGCAGCGCAAGATTCCCCTCCTCGTCCGAGCTGCGATACGCCAGGACCACCCGCTCGGTAGCCCGGGACACGCTGGTGTAGAACAGGTAGCGCTCACGCCCGAGCGTGTCCTCCCGGGGTCGCAGCCGCAGATCGCTGCATATCGCGAGCTCGCGGCGGACCTCGTCGGATAGGAACGGCTCCGGCATGGCCGGCGCGGGGAACTCGCTTTCGGTCAGCCCGCACACCAGCACCGCCTTGAACCTCCTCGCCCGGATCGCGAGCGGGTCGCTTAGGAGGACCGCGCCGGCGGCGGGCACTGCCGGGGCGCCGGAGGGCACCTCGAGGGTTTCCAGCAGCTCGATCAGCTCGGCACTCGTTGGCGTGTCGCCGAGCTCGTCGAGCTCTGCCAGCGCATGGGTCAGGGCCCCGACGGCACGGGCGTCGAGTTCCTCGTCCGGGGTGAGCACGGGGGCTTGGCGGCGGTGGGGCGCGGCCAGTAGGCGCAGGGCGTGCTCGGCCAGCGCCGCGGCAGGGTCCGCCGCGGCCCGGAGCGCGTCGATCTCGGGCAGCTCCAAACCGGTCCGCGCACGCGCCTCGGCCAGCGTCCGCAGGCCGTTGCGGCGGATCTCCGCCTCGAGCCGGTCGACCAGGTCCCCCGCAGCGAGGCCGGGCGCGCGCAGGTACCCGACCAGGTCCTCAGCACCGCCCTGGCCGTCCTGAGGGAACGCGCAGCGAGCGAGCGCGAGCAAAGAATGGCCGAGAGCCGTGCGGTGGAACGTGGTCCTCTGGTCGGCCGCGATCGGGATTCCGTAGCGGCGGAAGGTGTTCTGGATGAGCGAGAACGCCTTTGCCGGCGAGCGGTACACGACCGCGATCTCCTCCGCCCTGGCTCCGGAGCGGAGCAATGACAGCACCTCGGCGGCAATGAGCTCGGCCTCGGCCAGCTCGCCCCCGGCCTCCTGCAGGGCGATCGCGTCGCCCGGGTCGATCCGGCCGGGGCCGTCTTCGAACAGCTGGCGCTCGAGGTGATGGAGCGCCTCTCGGCTTTGCGGTTCGTAGTGCTCGGCCGACGCCGGCAACTCGCGGACGTGCTCGGCCAAAGGACGGAGGTCCTCGACCACCTCGGCGCGTGCCGTCAGCGCCTCGCGCCCCGCCTCGTACGTGAGCGAGACGGTCACGTCCGCCCCGGCAACCCGCGCCAATGTCTCGATCGCATCGCGCTCGAGCGGGTGGAGGTCGTCGAACCCGTAGAAGAACACCGACGTCGTGCCCCAGCGGCCGGGCGCGGCGCGCAGTACGTCGAGCGCCCGCCAGGCGTATAGCTCGCCGTCGACCCGGTTCAGATGGTCGAGCTCGGCTCGGTACGCCTCGTAGATCGCGGCCACGTCCCGGGCGTACGGGCGCCGGCGAGGGTCCTCGGCCGCCCAGATGCTCATGGCCGCCGTGAACCTTTGCGGTTCGATCAGCGATCGCTGCAGCTCGGCGATGAGCTCACCGGCGGCGTCCGGGAAGCCCGACGTGGCGGCGGCGGCTCGGAGCGCCGTGAACTCGGTGGTTCTGAGCGCGGCGGCGATGACCCGCTCGCGCTGGAGCTTCGTCAGCCGGCGGGCGCCGTAGCCGGCTCGGCTCGCGATCTCGGCCGCGAGCCCGTTGAACGTGAGGACCGAGCCGAGGATCGCCCCAGAGCCCGCGAGCTCACGGGAGAAGTGGTCGGCGTCGATGGCGGTCGGGACGACCAGGATCGCGCCGCGGTTCGCGGCGGCGGCGAACGCGCCCAGCACCTCACCGGCCTTGGCGGAGTTCGCGGGTCCTGTGACGAGCGTGAGCGGCATCGGTCCCCATAGTGGCGCGCGCTCCAGACGGGGGAGGAAATCGGTCCGCTCGAGGCTCTTAACCCCGATGTCCCCGAACCAACCGAGAAAACCCGCGACTATCGCGGGAAAGCTCAGTCGCGTCGCGTGATCGACCGGTTGATCGCGGCGCTTGCGGAGCGGCAGCACGGAGTGGTCGCGATCTGGCAACTGCTGGAAATGGGCCTCGGGCCCGACGCCATTCAGTACCGGGTCTCCATCGGCCGCTGGCACCGGATCCATCGCGGCGTGTTCGCCCTCGGCCATCGGAAGCTCACCCGCGAGGGCCTCCGGATGGCGGCCGTCCTCGCCTACGGTCCGGACGCCGTCCTCAGCCATTGGTCCGCCGCGGCCCACTGGGGAATCGGCAGCGCCCGGAGCAAGTACGACGTGACCACGCCGCACAGCAAGCGGAGCCGCAGAACGATCCGGGCGCACACGGCCAGGCTCCACCCGGAGGACCGCACTATCCACAACGGCATCCCAATAACCACCGTCGAACGCACGATCATCGATCTCGCCGCCACCTGCTCCAAGGACCAGATCACGTATTTGATCGAGGACGCCGACCGCAAGCAACTGTTCGACCTGAACGCATTCGACCGCGCCATCGCGCGCCGGCCCAGAGCCGCCGGCGTCGCCCGGCTCAGGGCGGTCCTACGCGCCTACCGCGGCGCCGCCGACACAAGGTCAAAGCTCGAGCGCCAGTTCCGCGCCCTGATCACCCGCGCCAACCTCCCCGAGCCCCAGTTCAACGTCCTCATCGCCGGCATCACCGTCGACGTCTACTGGCCGGAATGGAAGCTCGTGGTCGAGCTCGACAGCAAGCCGTACCACGGGAACCCGCGCGCGTTCGAGAACGACCGCATCCGCGACGCCATCCTCCAGAAGCACGATCTCCGGGTCCTCCGAGTCACCGACGATCGCCTCGACCACACACCGAACAAGGTGCTCGAAGACATCCTGGCCTTGAGGCGGCCTCCAACCTAGACCTATCGTCCAGCGACCACCTGCGCGCTCAGAGAACCGCCACCCCGGCTCGATGCATAGCGCTGAAAAGCACGGAAGCAGGTTGGCCCAATGCCGGTGCCGGGTACACCGGGATCACGGAGATCCCTGGACGGCGCCACGTGCCGACAAGACCCAAGGAGGGACCGGATGAAGAGGCTCTGGAGGGTACTTGCCTTCCTGGCCGCCACGGGAGCAGCGCTCTTTCTGTCGACGGCCGCATTCGCGGTCGGCGCCGGCTCGAGCCCGCCTCAGGCCCAATGGAAGGTGAACCGCGGACCAGCCACCTGGTCGGGGAAATTGACCGCGCTATATCCGGGCGCCCCGAACGACACCGAGCGGTTCACGGTCACGATCGTCAACCGCGGCAGATCAGCTCAGATCCTGCACTCCGTCACGGCATCGATCGCGACCACGGCGGCCGCCGGCTGCCGGACGAGTTGGTTCACCGTCGCAGTCCGGCACGAACGGCCGCTTCCCGCGCGGATCGCATCCGGCGCGTCGTACATCGCACAGGTCGGCCTCGCCATGCGCAACAGCGGCACGAACCAGGACGCGTGCAGGCGCGCATCGCCCGCCTTCACGATCACGGCGCGCTGATCACGCCAACGTCAGCGCCGGACCGGTGAAGCTGACCGACCCCGCGGTCCCACCCAGACCCGCGGCGCCGCCCGCGCCACCGCCGCCGTTCGAGGCCGAGGTCACCGTGACCTTGTAGTTGGTCGCGGTCCCTCCGGTGTAGCCCGAGCCACCGCCACCGCCGCCGGCGAAGTTGCTGACGCCGCTCCTGGCGGCGCCGCCGGCGCCGCCCGAGGCCTCGCCGCCACCGCCGCCACCGGCCCCGAACGTGGCGCCGCTTCCGCCGGTTCCGCCCGGCCCGCAGGCGCCGCCGCTGCAGACGCCGCCGGTGCCGCCGGCGGAGACCGATCCGGTGCCGCCCGCGCCACCGGTGTTGGTGATTGCGAACGGGAAGGAACCCGCGGTCAGGGTGCTGCCGCCGGCGCCACCGGTGGCCGATGACACGGTCGCCCCAGAAGCCGCCGTGTTCGTTCCGGGGTTGCTCGACGGACCACCGCCACCGGCGCCGCCCGTCGCACTGGAGCTGCCGGCGCCACCACCGCCGCCGCCGCCAACGGTGACGATCGCTCCCGCGGGCGCGCCCGACAGGTAGATGCAGGTGGCACCGCCGCCACCGCCGCCTCCGGCGGTGGTGCCCGTGGCGCCGCTGCCGCCCGCGGCACAACCGCTGCCGCTCGCGCCGCCCGCGCCGCCGGCCGTGCCCGCCGACCCCGCGCCGG
>Ga0335073_10008854_pt1 | contig 14116 bp, 12 predicted proteins | sample Lox_Sample_22_FD_207093 | JGI IMG/M metagenome (GOLD analysis project Ga0335073, IMG submission 207093) | Soil microbial communities from Loxahatchee National Wildlife Refuge, Florida, United States - Lox_Sample_2.2 | ecosystem: Environmental > Terrestrial > Soil > Wetlands | place: USA... | reverse complement strand
TTGGGCCAACGCGGCCGCGTCATTGACGCCGTCACCGGCCATGGCCACCCGCAGACCAGCCGCCTGGAGTTCCCGTACCACGCCGACCTTGCCGTCCGGCCGGACGCCAGCGAAAACGTCCACGTCCGGAATGCCCAGCTGCGCGGCAACCGCCCGCGCCGTGCGCTCGTTATCCCCCGTGACCAGCACAGGGCGGACGCCGAGCCGCCGAATCTGGCGCACCGCAGCGGCACCGCCCGGCTTGACGCTGTCGGCGACCACGAGCACCGCCTTTGCGGTGCTGTCCCAGGCAAGCAGCACCGCCGTCCGTCCGGAATCTTCCGCACGCGCGGCCGCGTCCCGCAACTCAGCGGGCACCACCAGCCCCAGCTCACTCACGTGCCGGGGACTGCCAAGCATGGCCGCGCGCCCGGCCGCGGTACCGGTGACGCCCGCGCCGGGCAGGCTGGCGAACCCGGTCACGGCGGGCAGGGTGCCGAACCTCGCCATCGCGGCCCGCGCGATGGCCTGGCCGATCGGATGCTCCGAGGCGTCTTCTACCGCCCCCGCGACCAGCAGGCACTCCCGCTCGTCAGCACCCGGCCCCGGGATGATCTCGTCTAGGCTCATCGTCCCGGTGGTGAGCGTGCCCGTCTTGTCGAGCACCACGACGTCGATGCGGCGGGCAGACTCGAGCGCCTGAGTGCCGCGGACCAGGATCCCCAGCTCGGCGCCGCGGCCAACGCCGGCGAGCAGCGCGGTGCTCGTGGCCAGCCCGAGCGCGCAGGGACAGGCCACGACCAGGACCGCGAACGCCGCGCTCCAGGCGTCCTGGGACGGCAGGCCCGCCCCAATCCAGAAGCCGAGCGTGACAACGGCCATGCTGATCACGCAAGGCACGAACACGGCGGCCAGGCGGTCGGCGAGGCGCTGCGCAGCCGTCTTGCTGGTCTGCGCCTGGTTCACGAGGCTGACGAGCTGCGCCAGCATCGTCTCGGCGCCCACCCGAGTGGCCCGAACGACCAGCCGCCCGCTCATGTTGACTGTCGCACCGGTCACGTTGTCGCCGACGCCGACCTCGGCCGGTACCGACTCGCCCGTCAGCAGCGACGCATCAATCGTGGAGGCACCCTCGGCCACGACCCCGTCGGTTGCGATCTTCTCGCCGGGCCGGACGACGAACAGGTCCCTAACCTGCAGCGCGCCGGCGCTGATCCGGACCTCAGATCCGCCGCGGAGCACGGCGACGGTCTTGGCGCCGAGCTGGGCCAGCGCGGTGAGCGCGGAACCGGACCGGTCCTTGGCCCGCGCCTCCAGGTAACGGCCGGTGAGCACCGAAACCGTCACCCCGGCGGCCACGTCCAGGTACAGGGCCTGCTGCCCAGCCGGGGTGAACGTCAACGGGAACGGCATCCGCATGCCGAGCATGCCGGCCCCGCCGAAGAACAGCGCGTAGAGCGACCAGACAAAAGAGGCCGTGATGCCGAGACTGACCAGCGTGTCCATGGTCGCGCTGGCGTGCCGCAGGCTCGCCCACGCCGCCTGGTGCAGTGGCCACGCGCCCCAGGAGGCAACGGGGAGCGCCAGGGCCAGGCTGGCCCACTGCCAGCCACGGAACTGCGCCGCCGGGACCATCGCCAGCACCACCACGCCAACGGCCAGGGGCACACAGGCGGCTAGCCGCCAGCCGAGCGCGCGGGTCCGGGACTCGGTGGCCAGCTCCTCAGCGCCGTCCTGCCCGGGGATCGCGGCCGAGTAACCCGCAGCCTCGATCGCGGTCATCAGCTCGGAGACGTCCCGCCCCCCCGTGGCGGTGATGTACGCGCGCTCGGTGGCGTAATTGACGCTGGCGGCCACGCCGTCGAGCAGGTTCAGCCGTTTCTCGATCCTGGCCGCGCACGCGGCACAACTCATCCCGCCAATTGCCAGCTCGACCGGGGCGCCGACCGCTGTGGACGTGCCCGTCATCGCGGCTTCTTCTCCCCAGACGGTGCCGCGGAGGCGGCCGGAGAGGGCCGGGTGGCACCCGAGCCCGGGATGCTGGGGAACATGTTCATCCCGGGCATGCCCGGACCGGTGTGCACCGAAGTCCCGCCGCGGCTGTAGCTCGTGGCGACGGGCCCGAACGAGGAGCCGACGGCCCGGGCCGTGAGGAAGATTGCCACAAGCAGCAGCCCGAACGCACACAGCTTTGCCGGGGGGCTCACCGCAGCTCCTGACCATCTGGTTGGACGCCAGCCGCGATTAACGCGACGGCAGCATCGTACTCGCGCCGCAATGTCGTCGACACGGCTATACCCCTCAGGGTGCCGGTGGTTACCCTACACGGGTTTAATGAATATGACTCGAGTCTCTTGGCATATGCCAATAGAGTATCGGTCAGAATAAGCGCGGCCGCGCAAACGATCATTAACCTCACGCCATCGTACGAGGGAATGTCGGCGGATGACGCGGCGCTCGAAGCGCCGCACCGGTTACGACGTCGGCACGTTATTGTCATGGCCAGGCACGGGCACCCCGCAACCGAGCAGGCCAGACGCTTACCGTGCCAGCTCGTAGCCGGCCGCGTTGACCGCGGCCCGCAGTTCCTCGTCATCCGGCACCTGCGCGGCGGTGATTTTCACCTCTCCGGAGGCGACGTCCACGTCGACTTTGGTCACGCCAGGCAGGCCGCGGACCTCGGTCCGCACAGCATTGGCGCAATGCTCACAGGTCATACCAATGACGTTTATGACAATCGGGGTCATGCTAACAATCGTAGCCATGCGGAGGCCACAGAAACGGCCAAAATCCGGGGGTCAGGAGCCCGCGGTCACGGCCCACCGTGGGTTGGTTCCGAGAAGCTGGTCGAGCAGGCTGCGGCCTTCGAGCGTGGCCCACTCCACGTCACGCAGCCGCTCGAGCCTGGCCCGGCCCCACGGGCTGTTCTCGACCAGGGTGACCATCTCGGCCGGGGTTATGCCGTTCGCGTGCGGCAGGGCGCTGACCACCCGGTCGGTGTAGTGACCGTGGTGGCCCGGCTCGGCACCACGGATCCGCCTGGCCAGCCTCCTGGCCTCGGCCTGCACCGCGGGGATCCCGGTGGTCTCGCCCCAGGTTCCCTCGATCAGCACCAGGCGGCCGGCCGGCACCGCCTGCCGCCAGGCGGCCAGTGCCGCGCCGGGATCGGGCAGGGTCCAGAGCACGTGCCGCTCCACCACCGCGTCGAACGGGCCGCCGGACGGACTGGCCGCGTCGGCCCTCACGATCTCCACGCCCAGTCCCTGGCGCGCGGCCTTGGCCCGCAGCTTCTCGAGCATGCCCGGCGACAGGTCCATCGCGGTGACCTGATACCCCTGCGCGGCCAGCAGCAGCGAGAGGAATCCCGTGCCGGCGCCGGCGTCCAGGACCCGTGCGGGCGGATCGGGCAGCAGCCGCCGCAGCGTCGCGCTCCAGGCGGCCCGCTCGTGCGGCCGCCGCGGATGATGCTCCGGCGAGTCGTCGTAGACCGCGGCATCCTCGTCCCAGAACTGCTGGATCTCCTCGGAGACGCTGCCGGTCGCCATCGACGTCTTCTCCCTTCGGCTATTCCGGGCGGTTACTCTTGCGCAGTCGCATTCGCCGCGTCCCACTTCTGCTCGATCTTGGCGAACCGCCAGACCGACAGGGCCACGATCCACGTGAGGACGAACACGCCGACGATCACAAACCCGGCGGTGTTGATGTTGAAGTTCTCCAGCCAGGCCCACCCGGATCCGCTGAGGTTGCCGTCCTGGGCGAGCAGGCCGAGCACCTCGACCGCGCCGATGAACACCGCGACGAACACCGAGAGGCCGGTGATCGTGAGGTTGTAGTAGACCTTGCGGATCGGCCGGGCGAAGGCCCAGTCGTAGGCGAAGTTCATGAAGCAGCCGTCGGCGGTGTCGAACAGGCTCATCCCGGCGGCGAACAAGATCGGCAGCGACAGCACCGCGTAGAACGGCAGCCCACCCACGACGGCCGTGCCAGCCAGTACCAGCAGCGCCACCTCGGTCGCGGTATCAAAGCCGAGACCAAATAGGAACCCGACCGGATACATCTTCCACGGGGCGTCAACGTTGCGGTAGAACCGCCCGAGGAACCGGTTCATCAGACCGCGCTTGGCCAGCTGTTCCTCCAGCTCGCGGTCGTTGTAAGCGCCCGCGCGCATCTCCCGGAACACCTTGATGATGCTGGCCAGGATCACGACGTTCAGCGCGGCGATCAGGAACAGGAACACCCCGGACACCAGCGTGCCGATGATGTTGGTCGTGTACTGCAGGTGCGAGCTGGAATTCTTCACCTGATCGTCCAGGCCCCGGATGCCGAAGTTCAGCAGCACCGCCAGCACGAACACGACGCTGGAATGGCCGAGGGAGAAGAAGAACCCGACCGACAGCGGCCGCTTGCCCTCATTCACGAGCTTCCGGGTGGTGTTGTCGATCGCGGCGATGTGGTCGGCGTCGAAGGCGTGCCGCATGCCGAGCGTGTAGGCGAGTATCCCGGTGCCCGCGCCAAAGACCTCGGTCTTGTTTATGTGGTAGTGACCGCCGGTTGCCGCGGCCAGCATCCCCCAGCCGAGCACGTTCAGCCCGATGATCGTGAGGACCATTCCCCCGGTCCTTGCCCACTCGCGGGGGGTCAGTCCATCGCGGATCTTCGTGATGCGGACCCGCGGGTCGACCATCGGGGCTCCCTCCCTGGCTCGGCTCGTGATCATTGTAGAAACTACTGCAACTCATTTGCAATAGCATTCGATTAGCGCTGCATCTGAGCCACACAGGCCACTCAGGTCGCGGCCCCGCCGATTGGCCCTGCAGGTACGCCGGACTGGCCAGTCAGGCAAGGCCGCGCCCGCCCGCGCTTCCGCTGCGGGCGAGGCGTTCCAGGATCAGAGATCCCTGGCGGGCGGCTGGAAAGCCCTGATCGCCGGCGCTCCGGCATGCGGTCGGCTGATGTCAAGGGCCCGGGTGTGGGTCCGTCCGTAGCCGATCGCGCCAAGGGCCGTCACCGTCAGCAGCGCGCCGCCGAGCAGGTAGGCGGCTGGCACCCCGAATGCCCCTGCTATCGCACCTGCGGCGACTGCCCCCGCGCCCTCAAGCACGATCAGGCTCCCGATCATCGTGCTCGTGACGTGAGCCATCCGCTCAACAGGTATGACGTGTATGAAGGTCGTCTGCGCGGCCACGGTCCAGCCGAAGCTGAGGCCGACCAGGAAGTTCCCGGCCACAACGAGTCGGGGGTCCACGCGCATGCCGACCGCCGTGAGCATGAACGCGGCGCCACTCGCTGTCATGCAGCCGAACTGACCGAGAATCCGCTCGCTCAGCGCAGTCCGGCCGACCACGGTGGCGGAGATGGCAGCGCCCGCCGCCATCGCCGCCAGGGCGACAGGGACCCAGCCGTGGTCGGTCCTCAGTGCCGCGGCCGCCAGGGACTGCGGTACGGCCCCGAGTGCCAGCCCGATCCACGCCACGGGCACCAGCAGCGCCAGCGTCCGGTCCCCGAAGATCGTGCGGATCCCCGTCGTCATGGACGCAGGGTGCGGGGATCTTTCTGCCACCGGCAGCCTGAGCCCGGCGAGCAACACCGCGGCGATGACGAACGTGGCGGCGTCGGCAGCAAGCGCGGTCCCGGCGCCGATCGCGATCGCGACCGACGACCCGGCGACGTAGCCGACGACTTCGGACACCTGGTTGGAGGTTGAGAGCAGGGCTACGAGCCGCCCCCGGACGTTCCGCGGCACACCGTCGGCGATCGCCCCGGTCCTTATCGAGTTGAAGGCGGTCCTGATCCCGCCGATGGCGGCCGCAGCCACGAGCACCGCCCACAATCCGGAAAAGACGATCGGCAGTGCAACCGCCACGCCGCCCAGGAGGCTCAGGGCGATCAGGCCGCCCCGACGCGGGATGCGGTCCAGCCAGGGCCCGATGACCGCCGAGATCGCAAACGCGGGCACCGCCTGGATCCCGAAGACCGCCGCCGATCCCAGCGGATGCCCGCCGGAACGGGCGTAGCCGGCCAGCAGCAGGGCCCCTAGACCGACGAAGTCGCCGAAGTACGAGATCGTGGCGGCGGTCCAGATGCGCCATGCGGTGGGATCTCTGAAGACCGCCCGGTACCGGGCGGTCCCGTCATCGCTCAACCAGCGCACCTCTGCCGTCGTGCCCGCGCCGTGGCGGCTGACATCAGCGAAATAAACGCATTTGCGGGCATTAGTAACACTTGACACCTTCGCCGGGAACCACTATACGGATTCGCGCTGTGACAGAAAGCGTCAGCGCTACTCGCTCTCGCACATTCTCACGTTACCGAGCGCAAGTGAAGGGAACCACGCTACGACGGCACGAGCGGAGCCAGCCCCGTGCCCCAGGCTGGCTCCCGCTCAGGCCGCAGTGATGAGGTCAGGAGGCCAGCACGGCCTCGATCTCGAGCTGGAGCGTGACCTTGTCGGACACGACCACGCCGCCGCCCTCGCCCAGGCCGAAGTTGACGCCGAAGTCGCTCCGGTTGATCTCGCCCGTGGCGGTGAACCCGGCCCTGGTGCCGCCGTAGGGGTCGGGGCCGAAGCCGTTGAGATCCAGCTTCAGCGGGACGCTCCTGGTTACATCCTTGAGTGTGAGCTCGCCGTCGAGAACGTACTCGCCGTCGACGGCGCGGACGCCGGTCGAGCGGTACGTCATCTTCTGGTGCTTCTCGACCTCGAAGAAATCAGCCGACCGGATGTGCGCGTCGCGCTGCTCGTTGCCGGTGTTGATCGAGGACAGCTCGATCTCGGCGGTCACCGAGGAGCTGAGCGGGTCCTCGCCGGTGACGAGCTCACCGGAGAACGTGTCGAACTTGCCGCGGACCTTGCTGACCATCATGTGCCGCACCGAGAAGCCAACCTCGGAGTGCACCGGGTCGATGGTCCATTTCCCGGCGACGTAGCCCGGAATGCTGGTCGCCGTGGTTGGGACGGTCATCGTCACTCCCGTGCTTGTTGGTTGAATACTCAAGCAATATCAGCCCCGATCGTGATTGTCAAACGCTCAACCATCCAACGGGTATGCTGGTAGCATGCTCAGTTCACAGACCCGCTGGCTGACAGCGGAGGAGCAGCTTGCCTGGCGGACGTTCCTGGCCGCCTGCAACACGCTGTTCCCCGCCGTCGAGGGGCAGCTGCTGCGCGATTCTGACATCCCGCACGGGTACTACGAGATCCTCGTCCGGCTGTCCGAGACGCCAGGCCGGGCGCTGCGGATGACCCAGCTCGCCGAGGCGTCCACGTCGAGCAAGAGCAGGCTCTCACACGCGGTGGCGCGGCTGGAGGAACGCGGCTGGGTCAAGCGCCTCGACTGCGCCACGGACCGTCGCGGGCAGATAGCCCAGCTCACGGACGAGGGCTTCGCCGCGCTGGCAGCGGCCGCCCCCGGCCACGCCGAGCAGGTCAGGCGCTCCCTCATCGACCGGCTCACCCCCGCGCAGGTGCAACAGCTGCGCGAGATCAGCGAGGCGATCCTCGCGAACGCCGAGCCGCTGCCCGAGGGCTCCGGGGGGTGCGGAGGCTGCGGAAGCGAGGCGTGAGCTGACGCCAGCTAGTCGGACTGGCCCGCGGCCTCGAGGTTGGCGGCCATCTTGTCGGCGATCGCGGCCGGGCCGGGACCCGGCACGTCTCGCAGCCCGGTGATCACGCCGGCCTGGTCGAGCGTGCTCCGGTTCTGGCTCAGCTTGTCCTTGGCTTCGACATCCGTGATCGTCATCTCGACGCCCACGATCGCTTTCAGCTGGCCGTTGATGTATTCCGCCGGGGCGTCGGTCACGGCCCACGGCCGCGGGTTCGCCGCCTCATGGCGCCGGGTCAGCCGGGTCACCAGGTCGCGCAGCCACTCGGCATCCCGGTGGAAGGCGACGCTCCCGGTGAGATGGACCGTCCGGTAGTTCCAGGTGGGGACCACCCGGCCGTGCCTGGCCTTGCTCTCGTACCAGGAGGGCGATATGTACGCCTGCGGCCCGTGCACGATGGCCAGGGCGAGCGAGCCCGGCTGCGCGGTCTGCCACTGCGGGTTGGCCAGCGCGAGATGACCGAGCAGCCGCCCGTATTCCCCCTCGCGATGGGGGAAGTCTGGCGGCCGGTCCCAGATCACCGGGAGCAGGGTGGATAGCGGCCTGCTGCCGTCGAACGTCACGAGGTCGGCCGCATCGGCGGCGTCGACGAACGCGGCGATCTCGGTCAGGTCGGTGGCGGCAAAGTGGCGCGGCACGTACATGTCACCAGGCTATGTGCCCGCGGACGCGGCTATTCTTGGTCCCAACGCGCCGACGGAGACGAGTAGCGCGGGGTCACGCGAGCGAAGAGAGCAGCCGGCAGCTGAGAAGGCGGCCTCGCGGCCCCGATGCGAAGACCCTCCCGAGCGCGGGGAGGAACGGCCGTCACGATCCAGCGATGTGCCCCATGCCCCGCCGGCCGGCCCCCGTCAACGGGCCTGAACGAGGCGTCGCCATCATCTGGCGCCGCGAAGGTGCGGTGGCACCGCGAGTTCCCTTCTCGCCCGCACTCCCAAGGGGTCGTCGAGCACATCCCTGGAGGAGTGCGATGATCTCTCGTGTTCTGGCTGCCGACCTGCCCAAGCATGTCGGCGGGCAGGTCAGGATCGCCGGCTGGCTGCACCGTCGGCGTGAGCTCAAGTCGGTCACCTTTCTGATCGTCAGGGACCGATCGGGCCTGGCCCAGGTGGTTGCCGCGGGGCCGGGCGAAACCGGCCCGGCCGCCGGCCATGGCCTGCCCGAGGAAACGGTCATCGAGGTCGTCGGGCTGGTCACGGCGAACGCCCAGGCACCGGGCGGCGCCGAGCTGACCGGGCCGGTGATCACACCGCTGTCCGGGCCAGCGGCTGCGCCGCCGTTCGACCTGTACCGGCCCGCGGTCACCGCTGGCCTGCCGACGATCCTTGACCACTCGCCGACCACACTGCGCCATCCGGCGCTGCGGGCCGGGTTCGAGATCGCGGCCGCCAGCGTCGCGGGCTTCCGCGCGGCCCTGGACGGGCTGTGCTTCACCGAGGTGCACACCCCGAAGATCGTCGGGTCGGCCACCGAGTCGGGCGCGAACGTGTTCGGCATCGACTACTTCGGCCAGCCCGCGTATCTGGCCCAGTCGCCACAGTTCTACAAGCAGGCGCTGGTTGGGGTGTTCGAGCGGGTCTTCGAGGTGGGGCCCGTGTTCAGGGCGGAGCCGCACGACACGGCCCGGCATCTGGCCGAGTACACCAGCCTCGACGCCGAGTTCGGCTTTATCGACGACCATCACGACGTCATGGCGGTGCTCCGCGACGTGGTGGCCGGGATGGCGGCCGGGGCGGCCGAGCGCGCTGGGGCCGCGCTGGACCTGCTGGGTCTGACCGTGCCCGTGGTCCCGGCGCAGATCCCCGAGATCCACTTCGCCGACGCCCAGGAGCTGATCGCGACGCACACCGGCCGCGACCCGCGGGGTGAGCCGGACCTCTCGCCCGAGGACGAGCGGTCGGTCGCTGACTGGGCGCTGCGCGAGCACGGATCTGAGTTCCTGTTCGTGACCGGGTACCCGATGGCCAAGCGGCCGTTCTACACCCATCCCGACCCGGCCAGGCCCAGCTTCTCCAACAGCTTCGACCTGATATTCCGAGGCCTCGAGCTGGTCACTGGCGGGCAGCGCCTGCACCGGCACGCGGACTACCTGACCGCGCTGGCGCAGCGCGGCGAGGACCCCGGCCCTTTCGCCGGTTACCTGCAGGTCTTCGAGCACGGGATGCCTCCGCACGGCGGATTCGCCATCGGGCTGGAGCGCTGGACGGCACGGCTGACCGGCGCGGCCAACGTGCGGCAGGTCACGCTGTTCCCCCGCGACCTGCATCGCCTCAGCCCGTAGCACCGGGCGGGAGAAGCAGCCGTTGGACCTTCCCCACGCCGCTGCCACCGGCCCACGATGAGCCGGTGGCCGGCGGCGGAATGGCTGATCCCTCGAAGCCGCACGTCGCGCGCCCAGTTCCTGGATGTCGGGTCCGGGCTGCCCACCGCCGACAACGTCCACCAGATCGCGCACCGGATCGACCCGCAAACCCGGGTGGTCTACGTCGACAACGACCCCGACGTGATCGCGCACGCACAGGCTCTTCTCGCCGCCGAACGGGGAGCGATCGCGGTCGAGGGAGACCTGCGCCATCCGCCCGACGTCCGCACGAACCGCGATGTCTCGGCGCAGCTGGACTGGGACCAGCCGATCGGCATGCTGCTGCGACGCGGGCGATCCCGCGATCGCCGACGTTCAGGCCGCGCTCCAGGCGGGGCTCGGGCGAGGGCAGTTCCGGACGTGGGCCGAGACAAGCAGCCTTCTCGACGAGCTGGACCTGGCAGATCCGGGATTGGTCCTGGTGTCGCAGTGGCGCCCGGACGCGGACATGCCTGGCGAGCGAGATCGTCCCGTGCTGCGGCTGGCCCGCGCCGGTGTCGGCAGGAAGCGCTGACTGCGGCTTAGTAGGCGACGGTGATCCGGCGCCGGAACGCCTCGCCGTCCTCCAGTTCGTCGGCGAACGCTATCGCGTAGTCCGGGATGCTGATCCGGCTCTGGCCGTCGTCGCCGACGAGCAGCTGGTCCCCGCCGATCCGGAATTCCCCGGTCCGGTCCCCCGGGCCGATCACCCCGGCCGGACAGACGTAGGTCCAGTCGAGATCGTCGATCTCCCGGTACACCTCTTCGAGGATCCTTGCGTGAGCGAGGGCGGCGGGCTTCCAGGATGGGGGGAAATCCGGGGTGTCCAGAAGCCGCTGACCGGGCCCCACCTCGAGGCTGCCGGCCCCGCCGACTACCACGAGGCGGCGCACCCCGGCCCGCCGGAGCCCCTCGGCCAGACCTCGGGCGGCGCCGAGCAGGCTCTCCTCGGGATCCTCGCCATCGGCGCCGCGGCGGGGGCCGGTCGCCGAGACGATGGCGTCCTTGCCGGCGGCGAGGCGTGCTACCGAGCCTGGATCGGCGGCGTCACCGGTGACGACCTGCACGACCAGACCCTCGACCGGCGCGCCACTTCTGGTAGCTGCCGTCACGGTATGTCCGCGTGCCAGCAGTTCTGCGGTGATTGCCCGGCCGATGACACCTGAAGCGCCGAACACGACAATCTTCATGGTTTCACCTCATCCTGCCCTGCGCTCGCTGCGCCGGCCACGGTAGGTGCTTCCCGGGACGGACAGGCACAATCTTGATGCGAGCACGGCTTTGGTGGCGGATTGCCGGGCGTCAGCCGGGAACGACGAGAACCTTGCCCACCGCCCCGGCCTCGACTGCATCCTGCGCAGCGGCGATCTCATCGAGAGAGAACGTGGTTACCGGCAGCTCGGTCAGCGACCCATCCGCGAGCGCTGCCGTGATGTCCACCGCGGCTCGCTCGAGCGCCTCCTGCGGCACCCCGTACAGCAGCACGAACCTGAGGATGACGTTCGCGTTCATGCAGGCACGAACCGGCACCACCGGGTCGGTCGCTTCGGCGGCGTAGCAGACAATCCGCCCATCTGGTCGCGCCATCACCGCCAGGTCGAGCTGCAGATTCGCGCCGAGGGCCAGCTCGACCACGTGGTCGACACCTCCAGGGCCCGCAAAGGAGCTGATCTGATCGGCCGCGTCCGGCTCCCGGTAGTTGACGACCAGGTCCGCACCTGCCTTCGCGGCCAGCTCGGCCTTGTGCGGCCCGCTGACCGTGGTGACCACCCGGGCTCCCGCGTGCTTGGCCAGCTCGATGGCGAAGTGGCCGACGGCGCCGGCACCGCCAGCGACCAAGACCGTCTTCCCGTCCATCGGCCCGTCGGCGAACAGGCACCGGTGAGCCGTGATCGCGGGAACGCCCAGGCTGGCCCCGAGCTCGGCCGAAACGCCCGGGGGCAGCGCGACCGCGTTCCGCTCCGGGACCACGCTCCACTGGGCGGCCGTTCCCCACGGGCGGCCGGCCGCCGCCATCCACAGCCACACCCGCTGGCCGATACGAGCCGGGTCCACACCCTTGCCAACCGCGTCGATCACGCCCGCGCCGTCGTGATGTGGGATCTGAAAGGCGTCGATCGGCCTGGGGGTCGCGCCGCTGCGGGACTTCCAGTCGGTAGGATTTACGCCAGAAAGGTCTATTTTGACGCGAACCTCTCCTGGGCCAGGCTCCGGCCGATCCATCTCCTCGACCCGCAGCACCTCGCGGGCTGCCCCGAAACGGTCATAGAGTGCAGCTTTCATCGCTGGAACGCCTCCTGACTCATCGACTCGGGCCACTGCGATTGTCTCATCCACGGGCCGAGGTCCCTCGAATGCCGACAGGGCAACGCGCCCGGCCCGCGCGCTGCCAGCCAATCGACGCGGGTACGCCCCGACCCGGCTAAGACCGTTCTTGCTGCTGACCGGAACTCCTTCAGTTCCCCGGATCCTCGATGGCGTCGGGCAGGACGTACACCTTGCTCCATCCGGAGCTTTTGGCCTGGCCAAGGGCGTTATCCGCGGCACCGATCAGTTCGGCGAGCGCCCGTCTGGACTCGTTCATAATCGCGACCCCGATGGATACGGTCAGGCGGAACACGAAGCCTTCCTGGCTGCCGGACTCGATGGCAATGGGCTCGCCCGCTATGTGATCACGCAACCGCTCGCTGATCCGCAGCGCTTCGTCCCGCCCGGTCTGCGGCAGCAGGATGGCGAACTCATCACTGCCGAAGCGGCCGATCAGATCATGCCCAGGTAGTTGATCTTTGAGCATGCTTGCTATATCTCGAATAAGCTGATCACGAACGGATTGCCCTGCCATATCATGTACATCAGTAAAATGATCGATGTTCACCATCGCAAGAGCCAAGGGCACGCCGCGACGCAGCGCCCTGAAGAATTCAGCTTCTGCCTCACGCTGCCACGTCCCGGCATTCAGCAGTCCGGTCTTTGGATCAATTCGGGCATGAGAGACGAGCTGGGATCGCATAATTGAACGCTTGCACAACACCACAGACGGCAGCGCCAGGGCCATTAGTATTGGATTAATCCTGACGACAAGGGTGATCGATACTGCAAGGCTGAGCTCAAGTAGGTCAGACGTCAGGGATTCCCTGGTGCCTACGAGATCACGAAGCCGTGCACCGCGATCGGAGATTTTTATTGCAAGGACCACAAGGCCACAATTTATGAACCATGCGACAAGACCACAGAAAGCAACGCTGGCAGTCCAGGTAAGCGCGTGCCTGTCGATTCCAGGAAAGGGTCCCGCAATTGACGCAGGAATTGCGTGAAACACTACAGATGCGAATCCATAGCCCAGGCTCAGCGTGGCGTTGCTCATGACCCGCCGATAGATCACCAGGCGAGGGACGCGCACCAACTTGTAAATCATCAACGGAAACGGCGCGAGGAATGCATAAGCAGGAGGCAAAGCTACCGCAATCGCCAGAAACCACACCGACTGCAGGTCCCTGACAACCTCACCGTGCGCCTCCCTGACGCTTCGCGTTGACTCGATTGCGGCGATACCGCAACCGAGCAGCGCTGAACCCAGAAGCAAGTCCGAAGCATGGACCCTGGTGTGTGCAATCGCCGTAACGATTGCACAGAGGGTAAGCGCATCGATACAGAGCACATACGCGAGCACAGGGCGCGGCAGGGTCCACAGTTGCCACCTGCGGACATGTCGAGCTAGAGCGAGCAATCCGCCCGATACTTGACTAAGCAGGCGGAGTGCAGGCATGAACTCCCCCAGCCATGATTGAAACGTCGTTCTCGGCTTCTTGTGGGCGGTAAGGAATAGATGTCACATCGTCACAGAGAGCTAACGAGCCTGTCAAGGCGAGCTCCCCCGGGTACCGCCCACCGTACGTGCGGCTCGAACCTCCGCCGCAATCCCATTCCCACGCACAAGGAGGAGTCCATCTTGCGCGTCGAGCGGAGATGAAGTCGTTCTATCAAGCCCAAACCATAATATATCGGCACTCATGGAAGGAGGAGCCATGCGCTTCGTCGAATGGGGCTGACCCGCCCCGCACCGCACCCGCCCCGCCACCCCGCACAGGAAGGAACAGCCATGCGCTTCGTCGAATGGGGCTGACCCGCCCCGCACCGCACCCGCCCCGCCACCCCGCACAGGAAGGAACAGCCATGCGCTTCGTCGAATGGGGC
>Ga0335073_10008853_pt1 | contig 14117 bp, 8 predicted proteins | sample Lox_Sample_22_FD_207093 | JGI IMG/M metagenome (GOLD analysis project Ga0335073, IMG submission 207093) | Soil microbial communities from Loxahatchee National Wildlife Refuge, Florida, United States - Lox_Sample_2.2 | ecosystem: Environmental > Terrestrial > Soil > Wetlands | place: USA: Florida... | reverse complement strand
AAGCTGGGCATGGGCGGCGACGGAGCGCCTGTGGCAGGACTTCCGTCGCGCGGGCCGCTCGGCGCGCCGCGCACCCTTGCTCTCCAGTGTCGCCGTGCTCGCCCTGGCCCTGGGAATCGGCTTAAACACCGGCGTCTTCGCGATCATCAATACGCTGTTTCTCAGGGTTCCAACGCGTGTGGACCCAGCGAGCTTCGTTCAGATTTGCCCCCGGTACGAAGGCTGGTTTGCTGGATCTGATAAGAACGCTTCTTTTACCACGGAAGACTTCGATGCCATCCGCACCCGCTCCCGCACCCTGAGTCAGGTGGCCGTCTGGCGGCAATATTACGCATTCCTGGAACAGGCAAACAGGAACACCTCCACCCTGCTCGCAAGCTGCAACTTCTTTTACGTGCTGGGAATCGACCACCCGCGTATGGGTCGCTTCTTCGTGTCGGCCGAGTGCAATCGAGGCGCGGCTGCGCAGGTGGCCGTCCTCAGTGAGACGCTATGGAAAAGCCAGTTCGACGCTGATCCGCAAATTGTGGGCAAGGCCATCACCCTCAATGGACTGCCCGTGACCATTATCGGTGTTGCACCCTCTGGCGCCGCCAATCTGCTGCTCGGCGGAATCTTTCTTCCCTACACGCTGGCGCCGCAACTCGACCACTCCGGGGACTTACTCGATAACCAGGACAATCCATGGCTTTCCATGAGTGGCCGCCTGCATCCCGGCTTCACGCGAATCGATGCGCAGGCTGAACTGACCGCTATCATGAGCCAGCAGGACAGGGCCTACGTGCAGCGCAAGGTTTTCGCCTTCAATCGCAAGACCTCTCTGGTTGTCACCGACGGATCGGAGATCGAAAACCCCGCCATTCATGATCTGGCGTCGCTCATGATGATGCTGATGATGGGACCGTTGGCGCTGATTCTCCTGCTTGCCTGCAGCAATGTCGCCACGCTTTTTCTTTCCCGCACCATCGCGCGCAAAGGTGAAATCGCGGTGCGCCTGGCGCTGGGCGTCAGCCGCTCGCGGCTCGCCGGCATGCTGCTGATGGAGAGCCTGCTTACCGTTTGCATTGGTGCAGCGGGCAGCATGGTGCTCGCGTACCGCGTGCCGATCATGATCATGAACACCCTGGTGCGGGATCGGGCAAATTTTGCCGCGCGCTTCGAACCAGATTGGCGCGTCCTCGCCTATCTCATGATCCTCATGACCGCGGCCACCGTATTGTCCTCGATTATGCCGATTCGCGCTGCCTGGAAACTCGACCTCCTCACCGCGCTCAAGGGGCGTGAGACCACCGCTACCGTTCGATCCCGTGCAACCAGCGGCCTCATCGTCACCCAGATCGCCTTGGGCTTTGTGCTAGTGTGCGCGGCGGTCATCTTCGTCCGCATGCCTGGCCTCATCCGCGGCGCGAATCCTGGCTTCGAAATCCATCAGTTATTGACCGTACCGCTGCACGTAGCTACCTCGGAAGGAAATCGGGCAAAGGCTCAGGTCTTCTATCGCACTCTCGAAACCAAAATCCTGGCGTTGCCCGGAGTGCAGTCCCTTGCCTATGCGAGCCTGCCACCCTTCAACCAATCTCCTCCAGACGAAATCCGTCTACCGCACCAAGCCAAAGGCGCTGGGCGTGCTGCCTCGGTCGACGAAGTCTCAGGCGGCTTCTTTTCTGCTTTTGGCATTCCCGTGCTCAGAGGACGTCCCTTCCTTTCCTCGGACATCACCTCGACGGGCGCAGCACCTGTGGCCGTCGTTTCGCGGGCCTTCGCAAACGATTTTTGGCCGGGCGGCGATCCGGTCGGCCAAAAAATCGTTATGCCCGATGATCGCTACCTGACGGTCGCAGGCGTAGTGGCAGATACCCGCGCAGAGCGATTCGGCCGTCTCGACGGGCCGCGCCTCTACACGCTTCGCGCGCCGTCCTCCCTCGACGGTGACCTCTACGTGCGGTTCGTGGGCAGCGCAAAACCTCTCGAGAACGCGATACGGCAGAAGGTTCAGAACCTCGATCCAGCACAGATCATCGGCCCACAAACCATCTGGGAAGCGCTCGAAGAACAGGCTGAAAGTATGGTGACCATGGCGAAGATCATTTTGGCGGTAGCCTCGATCGCATTGTTGATGGCAGTCACGGGTATCTACTGTGTCCTCTCATTCGCGGTCAATCAGCAGAAGCGTGAATTTGGAATCAAGATGGTGCTCGGCGCAACCCGCGCAGAAATTTTCCGCCTGGTTCTTGTCCGCGCCGCCCAGAGCATCGCGATTGGACTGATCGGAGGAATTACCCTGGCCGAACCAGCCATGTTGCTGCTGAACCGCCTGCTGGCCCAATCTCCCTTTCCACTACACCACTTTGACTCTGCAGTGTTCGCCACCTCCGCGCTGATGCTCACAGCCGTCTCCTTGGCCGCCTCCTATATCCCCGCATCCCGCGCCATGCGCACCGACCCAATGCAGACTCTACGAACCGAATAAGTGCGACGTCAGCGTGCATCTCACGGCTCAGAAGCCGCAGCTTACCCGCCTCTCACGATGTCGAAGTGAGCAGCCGGCGCTAAGGACGAAGGCACCATCCAACTGACGGCCTCCAGGCTGATTTTTGCCGAGCCAGAGTTTGGGGTCAGAGTTATGGGGTCAGGTCAGAGTTTGGGGGCAGACGAGATAATCACCCAGACGCATTTGCTTTGACGGCGAGGAAACGTTGCACAGCCTCAGGCCGTCCCATTTCCCCCATGGAAGGCATATCGAACTTACCTTTACGGGATACTCGCTGGATATAGCGCGGGAAACCAACGTTCTACAACATTGATAGGAAACCCCAGCCGCACGGGTGCCCTGGGGCCGACAGAAGTTAAAAGCCTCAGCTCGAGCAACCGGGCAAGCACATTCCGCGCCATCCTCTCTCTGTAGCCAGTGATCGTCGCGGCGTGGCCACGCTCAAATTCTCCTGCCAGCAAGGCCTCCCGCAATAGCGGAAAGCTACCTTTCGGCAGGCGGCCTGCCTGCACTTCCTCCTGAACATAGATTTCCATTCTGCGCAGCAGCTCTGATGGCTCGAGGATAGAGCGCATGTATTCCACCTGATCGACGCATATGGCCAGAAAGAACTGGCAGAACTCGATCAGCGCAGCCTGGGACAGATTTCCTCGCCCGTCCAGATGACTGCGCCGCGGCTCATCGGCTGCCATGAGGAGCGCCTTGTAGCGGCCCGCGTTCCGGGCGAGCCCCCGCGATGCAGACCAGAGGCTGTTGCCCACGCCAAGTCTCTTGAGCATCGCGTGCGACATAAGCCGCGTCACCCGGCCATTCCCGTCATAGAACGGGTGAATCCAGAGGAAACGATGATGAGCCGCCGGAACCGCTACGATCTGGCGCACTTTCGACAGGTCTTTCGGATCATAGGCTTGCTCAAACCGCGAAAGAAATCGTGGCAACTCCACCGCAGCCGGAGGTAAATGCCGTCCGACCATCACTTCGCTTTTACGAAAAACACCCGGTTCGCACCGAATGGAACGCTTCGATTCTGGATCTTCTACCTGGAGAAGCTCTTCGGGCAGTCTCCGGCAAAACTCCCGATGAAGCCAAAGAATGTAGTCTGCGGACGCTGGGAACGCCCCGTGGTCTCGTCCTTCGTCTATCGCCTGCTGGACCTCGATGTGCGCGACAGCCTCTAACTGGAGTGCCCGATGCTTCGGCTCGGCCGAATAATCGTGGCGTAGGGCGCGGTCAATGTCTCGCGGATGCGTGTTGTGCCCTTCGATGAGGTTCGAGTAGTAGCAGTTCATTGAACGCACAAGCGTCCCGACTGCCCCCGTAACAATGGGATTGACCTGTCCGGCGAGGGAACTGGCTTTCGCGGTCAAATCGAAGGCAGCGTCTTCGATTTCCCGCTGGCCGTCTGGGGGCAGCGTGGGCTCCATCCATGAAGGGGTCATCTCCGGGCTCGATGGCGCAACAGATTTTGCCGGTCTCATTACCGAACTAAATATATAATAACGCACGGGTTACGTCGATAAGCTTGGTTCATTGTGCCGGATGCATTGCCGGATGCAACGACCGATGCAATTTTCCTACTCGCCGTGTGGATTGCGGCGGATTTCCACGTGTACTCGGGGTATAAGTGGGGCATTGGTGCCGCCAAAGCCGAAGGAGTTCGTCATCGCATACAGCCACACATCAGGAGTGCAGCCTACCGCAGGCGAGGAACGCCCCTCCCGTAGGTTCCCGGAGGGGCCAATTCACGGCGCAATGGTGGCTCGGTCATATCGCGCTTGCTGCTGGTGAAAATCGTATCTCCCTGGGAGATGAGATAGTCGGCTGCGCGCGCGGCAAGCGCTTGTATGGTGAGCCCGGGATTGGCGGACCCCTGCGTGGGCATGATCGATCCGTCGCAGACAAACAAGTTAGCGATGTCGTGGGTGCGGCCAAACTTGTCGACGACGGATTGGCTCGAATCGGAACCCATGCGGGCCGCCCCTACCAGGTGGGCGTAGCGCGCCTCCTGCACCACCTCGGTGGCGCCGGCGGCGTGCATGACCTCCATCGTTTTGTCTTTTGCAGCATGGATGAGTTTCTTGTCGTTGTCGCGCAGGTTGAAGGAGACATGCGCCACAGGCAAGCCGAGGCTATCCTTTTCTTCGGCCAGGGTGACGCGGTTGTCCGGCCAGGGCAGGATTTCGCCCAGAAGCCCAAAGGCTGCCCAATGGTTGTAATCCATCATCTCGCGCCGCATGCCCCAACCCCACGCGCGCTTGGCCGCCAACATCTGCTTGCCGAATGCGATGGGCAGCGGACCCACGGTCTGGATGGCGAAGCCCCGCGCGAAGTCGTTTTTGGGATCCGTCTCGTAGAACTCTTCTGTAAGCGCATGGGCGGGCGGCGCCTTATACATGCGTACCGGCTGGTCGAAGCGGCCGAGGATGACATTGCCGGCCTGCGCCATCAGGTATCTGCCTACAGTATCGCTGGAGTTAGCCAGCCCATTTTCAAAGCCGGGGCACGAAGAGTTGAGCAGCAGGCGCGGGGTCTCGATTGAGTAGCCGGAGACGATCACGGCTTTGGCTCGCTGGAAGTGCGAGTTTCCGTCGCGATCGAAATAGTGAACCCCGGTAACGCGGCGGTCTTTGCCCAGCTCGATGCGAGAGGCCATGGAGTAAGGCCGGATCTCAGCCCCACTGCCAAGAGCGTCAGGCACGTGGGTGATGAGAGTGCTCGCCTTGGCCCCTACCTTGCAGCCCTGAATACAGAAACCGCGATAGATACAATGAGGCCGATCGCCATGCGAGCCGGCCAGAATGGCGACCGGTCCACCGATCGAGACCGGGATGTTCAGCGCGGAGCAGCCCTTGATGAGAGCATTGCCCACGCCGCCCATCGGATGCGGCCCATATGGGTAGCCATGAGGGTAGCCCCAGGGATAGTAAGCGGGACCGGAAACCGGCATCTCCAGCTCCATCTGCTCGTAGTAGGGCCGAATGATGTCGTAGGAAATGGGCCAGTCGGCGCCGACACCGTCGCGGGTACGAATCTCAAAATCAGAGGGGTGAAGACGCGGGGTGAAAGCAGCCCAGTGTACCGTGCTGCCGCCTACTCCTTTGCCAGAGTTGTTAGCGCCGAGGGCCAACGGATGGTCTCCGCCGGTGACGCGGGGGTCTTCCCAGTACAGATCATGCGATCCGGATTCGTCACTTACCCAGTCACGTTCTGTGTCCCAAAAGGGCCCGGCATCCAGCGCAACTACTTTGAATCCCGCGCGGGCCAGGCGCTGTAGCAGAACTCCTCCGGCAGCTCCACAGCCGACGATGAGGTAATCCAACGGTTCCTCGAGTGAGAAACGGCGCATGGGAGTACGAATCTGTTGCATGGGCCCGAGTTTGTGGCCGTTGGTCTTGGGCTCTTCGAATGAGCCAAACAGGGGTTTCTGCACGGAGCCTCTCGCGATCAGCCGTTCTGCTCGGCTTCAAGATGTAAATGCTGCGTATCTTCGGTGACGTCGGAGACGGCGTAGGCCGGAGCCTCCCATTCGTAGCGCTGTTCTTCCACTTCCCATGGCTCGGGTTCGCCGCGCTCCAACCGCGTGTATGCGCGAGGATAGGCGGGACCGCCAAACCCAATCTCGTCCCAGCTCCAGGGGTGGGCGTAATAGGCTTCGAGCGCATCCTGCATGAGCATCTGCCAGAAGCGGCCGACCGCCATTTTCTTCCAGATATCGTGAGCGGCCTTGGGCTTGCCATCGTGTATCGCTTTGAGTACCAGCTCTTGCTGATGCAGAGGCAGATAAACGAAGTCCCCGCCGAACTGCTCCTGGGCCTCGGCGTTGATGGCCTGCTCGCCCAGGGAAAAGGCTTCGCGATCGGGCGGCATGCTCTCATAGCGGTAGCCGATGGTGCGATTCTGGTAGAGGCGCAAATCGAGCGGCTCCACTAGCGGAATGCGGCGGTCTGGCGTGCGATCGTGCTGGGGAAGCAAATGGTCGAAGACGGCGCGCCAGAATTTGGCTTGCTCGGGAGTGAAGTATTGGATCGGCGGCGTTTGATCCACGCGCTGCTCGATCACGTTGCGGGTGGCTTCATCCCAGTACGCTTTTTGTCCCAATGTACTGTAACCGGGATAGTAGCCGGGCTGCGGTGTGGGTGGCAGCGATTGACCGGTGGCTGGATCGATTGGGAGCAACGCGGTATCGATAGCCTCAGCCGGGTAGCGTGGTTGCACGGGGAGTGGGCTCATGCTTTCCTCCGGCGGAGCAGGCTGGCCAGGCAACCTAACATGCCTGCGGCTCCAAACAGCAAGGGGGCGAAGATCGGTGGGCCGTACATGATGTTGTACAGCAGGTGCTTGGTGCCGCCCGGGCGGCGAAGCACGCCGCGCGCATGGAAATAGAACCCGACCGCGGCATCCGCGCTTGCCACAACAGAAAGGGCGGGCAGCGCGGTCGTGGCCACTTTGCGGCTCTTGACCGAGGCAAACGCGGCAGCTGCCAGCAGGGGCGCGATGATGACAGGGCTCCACTGCACCTTGTAGCGGAAGTTGTTTTTGTAGTGAGAGTAATAAGCTTCGAATCCGCTCAGCAGGGCACTTACGCCGGTAATAATGGCGACCTGGCGCTGGAATTTCCCTTCGCGCATATCCTGCTCGGCGGAGATCAGATCGCGGCCGGTGCGCGGGGGAAGATAACGCGCCAGCCAATGATCGCCGCCCTCGTCATCGCCGAGGGCGTCAGCGTCTTCCCGCTGCAGGTAAGAGGCAACCAGGCCGAGATATGCGCTGGTGCCAAAGAGCAAAGGCGCAAAAATAGGCGGACCCATGATCATGTTCGTCATCGGCAGACGCCAGCCGCCCGGCTTGCGGGCGATGCCGCGTACGTGAAAGTAGAATCCCGTACCGGCGTCGGCCAGGGTAACGATTGATACCATGCGCAATGCAACCCGCGCAGCGCGGCGGCTAACGAAGGCGGCGAAACCGGCTACCGCAAGTACGGCGCTCATGATCACGGGGGTGTACATGACGCGCCGGCTATAACTGCCGCGATAGTGTTCGTACGCGACTTCCAGCCCGCTGACCACGCTGGTCACCGCCGTTAGCAACGAAAGACTGCGTTGAAAGCGGCCTTCCCGGATGTGATTTGCCACTACGATTGCGTCGTGCTCCGGGGCCAGAATCTCAGGCTGCACTGTGCTCATCCTGACGTTCCTAAACCACTTCGCGAACTTTGTCGCCGGCCACGTCCTTGACGATCTTGAACGCATCCTTCTGTCCGCGCGCGAGCGCCTTGGAGAACTTGTAAGCCTGCTCGGTTTTCACCTTACCGGGCATAGGAGGCTCGTTCGGATCGACAATCGCCTGTATCACCGCCGGGCCTGCGTAGTTCAGGGCCTCACGCAGGATTCGTTCCGCATCCTGAGGCTTGTCGATCGTGTAACCTCGGGCTCCGCATGCCTCCGCGATGGCGGCAAAGTCAATGGGCTCGAGCTCCACGCCAAATTCCGGATTCCCCTCCAGGATCATCTGCTCCCACTTGATCTGGCCGAGCACATTGTTTTTGATCACGATGACCTTCACCGGAAGTTTGTACTTAACCAGAGTTGCAATTTCGCCCATCAGCATGGTGAGGCCCCCGTCCCCAACGACGCACACCACCTGCCTCCCGGGATAGGCAACAGCGGCGCCGATGCTGTACGGCAATCCATTGGCCATAGTCGCCAGGGATCCGGAAAGGGAAAACTGCATAGACCCTCTCATGTCCACGTAGCGCGCGGTCCAGGTGGCGATGGTGCCACTGTCGGAGGAAACAATCGCATCGTCTTTGAGCAACTTATTCAGCGTATAGGTGACCACCTGGGGCTTCATCGGCACGTCGGTGCGTGTGCCGCGCTCTTCCAATACGTCGTGCCAGCTCTTCATGCGTTCCTGCGCTTTTTTGAGGAACTTATTGTTCTTGCGCTTCAGTAACGGGAGCAGGGTCTTAAGGATGCTCTTGGCATCTCCGATCAGGGCTGCGTCCACCGGATGGCGAAGACCGACACGCGTGGGGTCAATCTCGATCTGTACACATTTGGCCTGCCCTGGTTTGGGTAGAAATTCCATGTAGGGATAACTGGTGCCGATCATGATCAGCGTGTCGCATTCCTCCATGGCATCTACGGATGGAGCGGTGCCGAGCAGACCGATGCCTCCGGTGGTGTAAGGGCTGCGATCGGGAAGAACGGCTTTGCCCAAAAGCGCCTTGACGACCGGGCCGCCAACTGTTTCCGCCAATTGAGCCACTTCTTCGCGAGCGCGCAGCGCCCCGCGCCCCACCAGGATCGTGACTCGCGAACCGTCATTGATAATAGAGGCGGCTTGGCGAAATAAGGTATCGCTGGGCCGCGACGTCGAAGCGTGCTCCCACTCGCCGCTGTGACCTTTGATGTTCGCATTGGAGCGTTTGCCGTTGCCCATCGGCCACTCCTGTATGTCTTTTGGTATGCAGATGTGAGCGACACCGCGGCGGCCATAGGCGGAGCGCATCGCCATATCTACAACGTTAGCCGCGTGCGCAGGTCCCATAATCCGTTCGTTGAAAACCGAGACATCCATGTACACCTTGTCCAGATCCACATCCTGCTGGTAGTCCATCCCGATAAGGTCATGAAAGGTGTGACCGGTGATGGCCAGGACCGGAACTTGATCGCACTTTGCGTCGTAGAGACCATTTAACAGATGAATGCCGCCCGGGCCGGAGGTGGCGCAGCACACTCCAACGCGGCCCGTGTACTTGGCGTAACCGCAGGCGGCGAAAGCCGCCGCCTCCTCATGCCGCACCTGAATGAAACGCAAATCTTTCTGATGCGTGCGCAGCGATTCAAACAATCCGTCCACGCCGTCGCCGGGGAAGCCAAAAATCGTATCGACTCCCCACTCGACCAACCTCTCCACAACCGTATCTGTTACCTGCTTTGCCATGTGCACTCCTAGCGCTCGTTCAAGACTCTGTTCTGTTTGGATGCGCGTTATTTCTTAAACTTGTCCGCATCCCTGACTTTTAACGTGAGTCCATTTCCGGGCCGCGAAAGATCGGGCGCCATCATGCCGTCAACGGGTTCGCAGAAGCCGTCAAAAAACATGCGCTCGATGCGGGCGTGGTCATGGAAGAATTCCATGTGTACGGCGCGCGCGGCAGAGCAGCAGACGTGCAGGTGCATGCTCGGTCCGCAGTGGGCCGAGAGCGGAGTATCGCGGGCCCAACAAAGGGCCGCGGCTTCGAGAAAACCGCTGATGCCTCCACAGCGCGTGCAATCGGCCTGCAAAACGGAAACCGCCTGGGAGGAGAGCATCCTGTCGAAGTACCATGCCGTGTAACCGTATTCCCCGGCGGCAATATCCATACCCATCGGAGCGCGCGTACGCACCTGGCAAAGACCGCTCAGGTTGTCGGAACTCACCGGCTCTTCGAACCAGCGCACATCCTGCTCGCGAAAGCGGTGAGCCAAATCGATTGCCTGGGTGACGGTGTAGGCGCCGTTGGCATCGACGAATAAGTTTGTGTGGGCGCCGATCGCTTTCCGCGCAGTGTGTACGCGCGCGGGATCCTTGTCCGGTTGGGTGCCAATCTTCATCTTGACGTTGGCAAAGCCCTGACTCGCCCACCCGCCTAGTTGATCGGTGAGCTGCTGATCCGAATACGTGGTAAAACCGCCGCTGCCATACACGGGTATGCTGGGCCGCACCTGTCCGAGCAGGAGCACTAGAGGCACGTCGAGGATGCGAGCACACAGGTCCCACAGCGCGTTGTCGATGGCGGAAATGGCCATCATGGCAATCCCGGTTTCTCCCTCGTTGCGGATGTACTGCAGCATCTTCTGCCGCGTCCTGGCGTGCTCGAAGGGATTGCTGCCCGTGACTACTTCTCTCAGCAGTTTCGAAGCCTGTGCGGCGACACCGTCATTGCCGTACGTATAGCCGAGAGCACATTTTCCGCCAGCTTCAAGCTGGATAAGGGCCATCGATGTTTTGTCCCAGGAAAAGGTGCCATCAGCTTCAGGCGCATCTGTGGGGATGGTGTAAAAGGTGACGGATGAACTCGACACTCTGATGTTTTCCGTCATTAACCACCTCTTAGTTCTGATGCAATCAAAAGCAACTTAGGATATGTGCCCCGTTGCTGCCGCAGGCAATCACATCGCAGTTACGCATGCCTCCAATCCCTTCCAGGTAGATGGCAGGCTCGATGTTGAAGGTCATGCCAACGGCGAGGATGTCGGAGGACTTCGGATGAAGGCGCGGCAGGGCATTGGCATCAGCCGCGGCAAACCCCACCCCATGGCCGACGGCATGTTTGAACGCTGGCCCGAAACCGCGGTTGCTGAGGATGTCGCGGGCTGCCTGATCGACGCGGCTGGCGAGCACATCGCCGGCGATGGCCTCGAGGGCAGCCGAGCGCGCCTCGTCGATGGCCGTGCGCATGCGTGTATGCTCCGCTGACGGAGTCCCTACGGTGTAAGTACGTGTAAGGTCGGTCCAAAGACCATCTCCCGTGGTATTGGCGTGGATCATGACCAGATCCCCTTGCTCAAGTACGCGGCTGCGCGTTCTGGCATAGGCGCCCGCGGCTTTGACGGAGTTGGGGCCTGACATGCAGAAAAATTTTCCAAAGCCGCGCTCAAAGCCCTGATTGGCCGTTCGTTCATAAGCGGCCTGGACATCGGCCGCAACCTCGTCCTCACGACGGCCGGCCGCGATAGCCGCGGGTGCAGCGGCGAAGCCGGCCGCCGCTCGTTCGCATGCGCGACGGATCACTGCGATCTCTCTCGGCGTTTTGACTGCTTCGAGGCCAGTCAACATCTCCTTGGTTGCATGAAACGCGGCGTTCGGGAAAGCTTGCTCGACCAGCGGCTGCAGAAAGTTTTGCATTCGGTTGTGAGCCACGTAGGATCCGGGTTCTACTGCATCGCTGACAGAGATGCCGATATTGCGCGGCCGGCTCCCCAGGCGTTTGGCCAGTGTCTGAAGCGGCTCGAGAAGTGCCTCAGGGGCGGTGGTCAGACGCTCGAGGGTGTGCGGCTGGTAATCAATGCACTCCGCAGCGGTGGTGGCCTGAGCTAACTCCCGCTCGTCCTCGGGCACGATCGCATACACGGCTCCCTCGCGGCTGACCGCTGCGACGCTGTTGCCCATCACCGGCCAGTATCCCGATACCAGGCGAACGCTGGCCGGGGTAGCACACAGCAGCAAATCGAGGTTATGGGCGTGCATGGCCTGGATCACGCTTGCATGCCTTTCGGGATCCAGGCTTTTTCCTGAGGACGGTGTGGTTGGGTTCATCTTCGACTCCTGTCTGGTGAGTCAGCGCGCCTGGGTTCTTGAAGAATGCGGCCGAAGGCGAGCATATTCCTGCCCCCGTTCAGGACGCGGATCACCACCTGCTGTTCGGTAAGACGGTCGGCAACGTGGCACAGGCGTAAGGGAATGTGGATGAAAAAGAGGATAAGCGTCCGCAGACGCGGATACGAACGCGCACACCATTTCCATCCTGGCTTTGCGGCGGCTCGGCTGGCTAACCGCTATGATTCTTGAGTCCCAGGAGACGGACGGAAGTACCTATCTCGAGAGACAACGCAGCATTGATGAGACCGATATGGGTAAACGCTTGGGGAAAGTTTCCGACCAGCCCGTGACGGACATCGTATTCCTCCGATAACAGTCCCAGGCTGTTACTGATGCCTAGCAATTTGCGAAAAAGTGAGTGTGCCTCTTCCATGCGTCCTTGCAACACGTATACGTCGACCAGCCAGAAGCTGCAGGCCAGAAATGCGCCTTCTCCCGGTGGCAGACCATCCTTTACCTTCTTCGTGTCGTAGCGAAGCAAGAGGCCGCGTTTGCATAGATGCTTTTCAATCGCTCGTACGGTGCCTCGTACTCGAAAATCTTCGACTGGAAGAAAGCCAACGATGGGTATCAACAGCAAGCTCGCGTCCAGATGCTTGCCGTCGTAAGTTTGGGTGAAGCTGTTCATGCCGCGTTGAAAGCCTCGCGCGCAAACCTCTTGATGAATTTTCTTGCGCAGTGACCGCCAATGGTCGACGGGGCCCTGCATACCAAACTCTTCCACCATGCGGATCCCACGGTCGAAAGCCACCCAGGCCATCACCCTTGACTCGGTGAACCAATCTGTTTTATTCCGGAACTCCCATAGGCCGGCGTCCGGCTTTTGCCATACCGACTCCAAATGTTCGAGGAGTGGCAATTCCAGGGCCCGGCCACTCTTGTCATCGTGCGGATAGATATCTTGGCGGCGAGCGCGATAAAGCACATCCATAATTTCGCCGAATGTATCGAGCTGCAATTGGCCCGACGCTTTGTTACCGATATAAACCGGCTTCGAGCCATGGTATCCCTCAAGCCAGTCGGCCGACCACTCGCTGTGCTCACGCTTTCCAGTGATTCCGTACATGATCTTGAGGCTGGCCGGGGAGCCCTGCAGCGACCGGCTGAGCCAATCGAGCCATGCCCGCGCATCTTCGTGATAACCGCAATACTCAAGTCCCAGCAGGCTGAACGTGGTATCGCGCAGCCAACAGAAACGGTAGTCCCAGTTGCGTTTGCCTCCGACTTTCTCAGGCAGGGAAGTGGTGGGCGCGGCCACAAATCCTCCAGAAGGACCGAAGGTGAGGGCTTTCAGCGTGAGCAGGGAGCGCTCAACATGCTTCTTGTAAGGGCCGCGGTAAGTACTTTTGGCAGCCCAGGCTCTCCAGAAAGCCTCCGTCTCTTCCTGTGCAGCGACAGCTGAGAATGGCTCGGGTGGCGGCTCCAGATAGGAGTTTGTGTGCCGTAGCGTGAAGTAGCAGATGTCTCCCGCCCGAACGGTCCAGGCTGCGATGAGATCGCCCTTCTCCAGATGCATAGGAACGTTGCTGTTGAGAGTAAGACGGTGAGGTCCAACGACGGCATTCCAGCAGTTCTCCTGCATGCGTTCCAGCCTGGGTTGCGCACTGCCATAGTCGAAGCGCGCAGCGAGCAACGTACGCATCTGCATGCGTCCGGCAATGCCGCGTACGATGCGCACAACAGAGGAGTGGTCCGCTTTGACCGGCATGAAGTCGGTAACGCTGATCTGGTCCTTAGCCCCCGCTGCATAGGTAGTTTCCAGGACGTTGGTGGCGGGCCGGTAGCGGCGCTGACTGGTGGTCTTTCGTGTGGGAGCGAGCAGCCAGCGGCCATTGTCGGGCGTGCCGATGAGACACGCGAAGCAGGCCTGGGAGTCGAACTCCGGCCAGCAGAGCCAATCAAGGCTCCCTTGGTTGCTGATGAGCGCGGCGGTGTTCCTATCGCCGATCAGGCCGTAATCCTGGATCTTCGCGAGGTTGGGTTTGTTCCTGGGCCACATACTTTTTATGGATGCGTTCCGGGTGCAGCCTGCTGGTCTGTGAATATTACGAACTGCAAAATCGCACAGCGCTCGCGCTCGATCCCCAATTTCTCAACGTTGTCGAGTCAGTTTTCAGTGGAGTGTCGATGGCAATCATTCACAACAGCGACTATGGCTCGTTAAACGATGCGAAGGACACGATTGGTCTCTACTTTCGACAGAGGAACGAACAGTTTCTTACGAACCCGAAACGAGCGGGGCGCAAGATTCGGGGAAAGG
>Ga0335073_10008852_pt1 | contig 14118 bp, 12 predicted proteins | sample Lox_Sample_22_FD_207093 | JGI IMG/M metagenome (GOLD analysis project Ga0335073, IMG submission 207093) | Soil microbial communities from Loxahatchee National Wildlife Refuge, Florida, United States - Lox_Sample_2.2 | ecosystem: Environmental > Terrestrial > Soil > Wetlands | place: USA... | reverse complement strand
CTGCTTCAAGATATGGCAACAATCCGCCGATCGAAGCGTCGACTGCCGCGGCCGGCACCATCAGCCAAATCGCCCGCGGCTTCGAGAGTTTCGCCACAAAATCCTGGAGCGATGAACTTCCCTGAGCTTTTTCCTGGACCAGCTCGTCCACCGCTTTCGGAGACATGTCGAAGACCACGCACTGATGGCCACCTTTGAGGAGGCGCCTGACCATATTGGCGCCCATTCGTCCAAGACCCACCATTCCCAGTTGCATCGATTGCTCCCTTCACGAGTCGTTAATCTGTTGGTCTCTCTCTGCTCAGTTCTAACTCATACCGGCTCAAAGCCGCCACGGTTGAGGGAACTGGCATACTTTCGAAGCGCCGGGCTCCTCCGTTGCCAGACCGATCGGTCCGCCTGCGAACACCGGATCCGCGGGCTGCCGTGAAGCGCCGGAACGCCCCTGCCCAAATGTTGGATGCATGCCTCAGTGAACACCAAGCACATCGCAGGGAGCCCCTTCAGCCAATTCGTGGGCGGTACTGCTCGACAGCCATTCCGGCAGGTCGTGGTCTCGATGGATTCCCAGTACGATCAGGTCGATATTTTTCTTCCGGACCGCCTCCATCAGCGAACCTTGGATCGACCCGCTGCTCAGGATCGTCTCAATTTCAATGTCGTGATCCCGGCCTTCTCTCCGCGCCATTTCCAGGAGCTCAGCGCATGACGCCTGTTGATCGATTTCGAGGGTTTGGCGAGATTCGGGATTCAATGCCGCGGCGTACTCGGCATAAAAGGGGAGAGAAGGTGAGACGGCCACTGCGGTCAGGGTCGCGTGCAAAGCCGCGGCAAGGCGGATCGCCTGCTGCAGCGCTCTCTGCGCCGCGGGCGACTGGTTGAGTGCGATAAGGATGTGACTATACAACGCCTGCCTCTTGCCGCCGCGACCCTGCCAGCACATCTCGCGCTTCAGCACCTAGTTCTGTCACACTGCAGACCGGATCGACTCTGTCTCGCCTGGATCGGAGGCACCGGGAGCCTTCCCGATTGGAGGGACCCCAGCGCCTACACCACCGATAAAGCCAGGCAGAGGATCCGGCGTCTTGCCGGAGGTGCGTGGTCCGCCTCGTATCCTCCGTCTGGCTCCTGGGTTAGCTCGCTTTCCTTTGGGCGACGGTGGAAGCGTTCTCGACCTTCGGCGATACCTCGCTCAGCTTTCCGGTCGCCAGATCGAATACGAATCCACGAATGACGATGTCCGCAGGGATCCACGGGTGCGACCTGAGCTTCAGAACCTGCTTTTGTGTTGCCCAGTTTACGTCCGTGTAGCAGTTGAATTTGTCGGGAGCCACGGCCCACACGCCGGTCTGTTTGTGAATGTGGTCTTCGAAGCCCTCTTCTGAAAACATTTCCATTCCGCAGCCCGTGTGCCCGACAATCATGATCTCGCGCACGCCCAGAACGTGAATGGAAAACATGAGGGATCGCACGACATCTTCGGTGGCTGCCGTTCCGACGTTCCGAATCACATCCGCATCGGCGGGTTTGATGTCGAGCCATTCCAGCAGCTGGTTCAGTCGTGGGTCCATGCATGTGAGGATGGCGATCTTCGGAGCTGGCTTCTGTGCCAGCGAGGGGTCATGGTGCGCCGCGTTTTTGCGGTTCGCCGTCATCGCGCGTTCAATTAAGCTCATCTGAAGTCTCCTGGATCGCGTCGCCAGTCCGGAATCAGGTCTGCGACATCGTGTGGTGTGACCTCGCGTATGCGGAGCGAGCGCTGTTCTGCTGGCTTCGCAGTCCGCAGTGGGGAATGGAAGAAGCAATGGCGCCACAGGAGCATCGAATTCTTATCCTCCTGCGTACATCTCTCCTTCGGCTTCGAAGTATCCTGGCGTGGCCTGTCATCGCTTCGGCGTGACGGCCGATTACCTCGCCGGGCGCGCCACGGTTTCCGCGACGAATATGTTCCGATTAAGCCCGATGAGCAACTTTGCGGCAATTGGACGAAGGTATCGACCGAAACCTTCGTCTGATGAGAAAAGTTCGCTGCGATCCTGGCAGACGGGAGCTGCAATGCTGTTCAGCGGAACGGCCTGAGTTCGCCGAGAACGGTGGGGATCAGTTCTGCAACAGTCGGATGAATGTGCATGGAGCGAGCGAGCTGTCCGGCCGGCATCCGCGCGTACATTGCGGTGAGGATGCAGTGGATAGCCTCGTCAGCGCCGGTTCCGAAGAGTGTGGCGCCGAGGATCTGGCGCGTATCGGCCTCGACGAGGATCTTCATGAATCCGAAGGTTTCGCCTTTTTCGATGGCACGGCTGACCCGGGTCATGGGCCTGAATCCGGCGAGCGCGGGGCGTCCGCTGCGGCGCACTTCCTCTTCGGTCTTGCCCACGTGGGCAAGGGGTGGATCGATGTAGAGGGCATGGGCGGGAATGCGATCGCTGATGCGCCGCGATGCGCCCGAGAGCAGGTTGTCAGCCACTATTTCGTAATCGTTGTAGGAAGTGTGGGTGAAGGCTCCGTGGCCGTTGCAGTCGCCGAGGGCGAAGATGCCTTCCGCGCTGGTACGAAGTTGGTCGTCCACGCTGATGAACCCGCGGTCGTCGACTGCGACGCCGGCGGCGGAGAGATTGAGGTCATCCGTATTCGGAGTGCGCCCCACCGCAAGCAGGACATGCGAGCCGGATATGTGCGGCGAACCTTCGTCGCATTCCACGCCCACCGAAATATGGTCCGAATTCTTCTCGAGATGGATGCAGTTGGCGCTGAGGCGAACAGCGATGTCCTCGTCCGCAAAGATCTCGCCGATCACTCGCGAGGCGTCCTCGTCTTCCTGCGGGGCGAGACGGGGCTTGCGGTCGACGACCGTGACCTGGGAGCCGAACCGGCGAAACATCTGCGCGAACTCCAGCCCGACGTAGCCGCCCCCGACAACAATGAGGTGCGAGGGCAGTTGCTCGAGCTGGAGGATCGTCGAACTGGTGAGAAATGGCACGGAATCGATGCCGCGCAGCGGCGGGATGGTCGGGCGTGCGCCAACGTTGAGAAAGATCTGCGGGGCTTCGAGGAGATCCCCGTCCACGCGAAGAACATGCGGCCCTTCGAAGGCGGCCGTTCCCTTGAAGACGGTGCAGTTGGCGGTGCCACGGAGCCACTTCTCCTGGCCATTGCGGGAACTCAGAACTATCCTCTCTGTGCGCCGCCGCACTTCGCCAAGATCGACGCGGAGCTGATCGACGTGCACGCCGAAACCCGCGCCTCGGCGCGCCAGGTGCGCGGCATGTGCGCACGCCACCATCGCCTTTGTGGGGGTGCAGCCGGTATTGACGCAAGTTCCCCCGAAGAATTCTCGTTCCACCAGGGCGACCCTGCGTCCGCTTTCGGCAAGCCGCACGGCGAGGAACGGCCCCGCCTGGCCGGCACCTGCGACGATTGCGTCAAATGCATGCTTCATATCAGCCTCGCGACGGGAGCGGTTGATCCGCGGAAATACAGTCGACGCACATTTTTACATTTCGCCATTGTGATTCGCTACGAGGCGGAAGCGTTCTGCATCTTTGCCTGACTGGGCCAAAGACAATGCAGAACTATTCTCTTCTGAATATGTGGATGGCCTGCAGGCCGCGGTCGGATCGTTGTTTCTCACTATGAGACGAAGGTATCGGCCGATACCTTGGTTCAATTGTTGCAGGGTTCGTCTTCTGGCCTAATCGGGGCATCAGGCTCGCATGCGAGCCCGCGTGTGCCGCTGGAAGCTGCTCTCTCCACATCGACTCCATAAGCGTCTGATCTTTGCCGCGCGATCTGCCGGAGAGAATTCATTGCACCGGGAATACACGATGCCTGAGTTCGGAAAGAGGTCTATGCGGGAATCGCAGATGGGCGGCCGGGATGGTCGCGATCAACGCGTCTCCCCGAATCATAGGATGCTGATGGCGGGCATGGCCAGTGCGATGCTAGGCGCTTTGCTTCTGGGTTGCACGGCAGACACACAGCCTTCCCGGCAGGAAACGAACCTGGCCAATGCGGCGAAAGACCTTTCGATTCCCCTGGAGGCGGGGACGAAAAAGAACCCCGTTCCTGAGACGAGCGAGGTCGTAAGCCAGGGCCAGGAAGTCTTTCTTGGGTCCTGCGCGCAATGCCATGGTGCGGATGGACGCGCAGACACGAACATCGGTCGCCACATGGATCCGCCGGCCATGGACCTGAGCTCCGCTCACGTGCAGCACTGGAGCGATGCGCAATTGTTCTGGATCATACAAAACGGAGTGAGCCATACCGGCATGCCCGCCTGGCGGGCAACCCTCTCCGACAACGATTTCTGGAAACTTGCACTTTTCATCCACAACCTTCCTCGCCTAGACGCCGCTCCCGTTTCCACACCGCCGCCACAAGCCCACGCTGCCGTTGCCACGCTGGACAAATACGCGGCCAAAATACCGGGTGGCCTCGCGCTCTCTGAGTTCAGGGGATATGAAGGATGGGCGGTGATCGCCATCAGTCACAACGGGGACAAACTCGCTGCCATTCTCGGGAATCCAGTCATGATCGACGCCTGCAAGGCGGGCATTCCCGGGAATGGCAAGCCTTTTCCGGATGGCGCAAAGATCGTTAAGGTCCATTGGAATGCCAAAGTGAACGCTGCCGAACCTGGCGCCCCAACGGTACCGGGCACGCAGCATGACGTCGATCTGATGGTGAAGGACAGCAGACGGTTTGCGGACAGCGGCGGATGGGGGTACGGAGCGTTCGAATACGACGCTGCCTCAAACAGTTTCACGCCCGCTACTTTGAAAGACAAGCCACCGCAGGGAAACGACGCGAAGTGCGGGTTCGCGTGCCACTCGGCGGTGAAGACAAAAGATTACGTGTTCACCGATTATGGGAACAGGTAAACCCTCGTGCCCTCGCTTGTCTCCGTCAACGTCGGGCTGCCCCGCGATCTCTCCTGGCAAGGCAGGATCGTGCACACCGGCATCTGGAAGCGGCCGGTGGCGGGCAGGGTGACGGCCCGCCGGCTCAATCTCGACGGCGATGGTCAGGGTGATCTTGAAGGGCACGGCGGAGAGAACCGCGCCGTCATGGTGTATCAGCTGGACTCCTATCGTTACTGGGAAGCATTCCTCAAAAGAAGCGATTTCCAGTATGGCCAGTTTGGCGAAAACCTGACCGTCGACGGACTGCCCGACGATGAGGTCTGTATCGGCGATCGCTACAGGATCGGGAGCGCAGTCTTTGAGGTGTCGCAGCCCCGTGTCACCTGCTATCGCGTAGGCATACGGATGAGTCACCCGGAGATGCCGGCGCTCCTCGTTTCGCACGGACGACCCGGGTTTTATTTCCGAGTGATTGAAGAAGGAGAGGTGGGAGCGGGGGACGAGATCGTGAAGGTCGCCGATGGACCGGAGCACGTCACGGTCCGCGAAGTCGACGGAATGCTCTATCTGCCCGGCCGCATGCCCGATCAGTTGCAGCGGGCTCTGCGTGTTCCGGCGCTGAGCGCGGGATGGAAGGGATCGCTTCGATCGCTGGCCGAAGCCGCAGAGAAGCACGTCGGCAGCGGAAATGCGGGCCTTGCTCCTTCGTCGGCTCCGGCTCCCCCGTGGCGCGGATTTCGTTCGCTGCGCGTTGCGGCGGTGGAGCGCGAGAGCGTGGACGTGCTGTCGTTTGTTTTGGAATCAGAGGACCACAGCCCGCTGCCGGCGCCGCTCCCGGGGCAATTTCTGGTCTTTAAGCTCCAGCTGAATCAGAACGCGGATCCAGTCCTGCGCAACTATTCGCTCTCCGGTCCGCAGAATACGGGAAGATATCGCGTCAGCGTGAAGCGCGCTACCGGCACGGGGAGCCAGTATTTTCACGATCGGGTTCAGGCCGGCGACCTGTTGCAGGTAAGTGCGCCGAGAGGGAGTTTTACCCTTGCGCCCGGCGCCAACCCCGTGGTCCTTCTGAGCGCGGGCATTGGAGCGACCCCGGTTCTTGCGATGCTCCATTCGCTTGGGGAAGACGGCGCAGACTCGAGGCGGGAAGTCTGGTGGTGTTACGGCGCACGCAACAGCAAAGAACACCCGTTTGCGGCTGAAGTGCGGGGTGTGCTCGAGAGACTTCCTGGAAGCCGTTCGTTGGTCGTCTACAGCAAGCCGGGAGATGGCGACCGACTGGGCAAGGATTACGACGCCGCCGGGCATCTGAGCCTGTTGCTGCTGCAACAGGCTGGTGTGCCGAAGCAGGCGGACTTCTATCTGTGCGGCCCGGCTGGTTTCCTTGCCGGCTTTACGAGCGAGCTGAAGTCCTGGGGAGTTCCGGGCTCGAGCATCCATTCCGAGGTGTTCGGTGCCGGATCTTCAAGTACGCCAGGAATTGCCCGCACGAAAGCCGCTTCTCCGCACGCGCCTGTCGAGGGCGTCGGCGCGGGCCCGAAGATCTCCTTCACACGCAGCGGCCTGGCCGTTCCGTGGGATTCACGCTTCGCGAGTCTCCTCGAATTTGCAGAAGCCTGCGATGTTCCCGTTCAATGGTCTTGCCGGATGGGAGTTTGCCACAACTGTGAAACCGGATTGATTGATGGAAAGATCAGGTACACATCGGAACCGCTCGATCGACCGGGAGAGGGAAACCTCTTAATTTGTTGCGCGATTCCTCTCACTGCGGTTGAACTGGATCTCTGACCGGATTCCTGTGCCGGCTCGAGGCGACGCTCAGGAGGAACTGACTGCCATGACTTCACGCCCACCATTTCCTCCCTTCACGCGGGAAACGGCGATCCTGAAGGTTCGGCTGGCCGAAGATGGCTGGAACTCGCGCGACCCTGACAAAGTATCCCTGGCGTACTCGGTGGACTCCCGCTGGCGCAACCGTGCTGAATTTCTGGTCGGCAGAGAGCAGATCGTTGCGTTTCTCTCGCGAAAGTGGACGAGGGAGCTGGACTACCGTCTCATGAAGGAGTTGTGGTCCTTCCACGGCAATCGTATCGCCGTGCGCTTTGCCTATGAATACCACGATGACTCGGGAAACTGGTTCCGCGCCTACGGCAATGAGAACTGGGAATTCGACGAGCAGGGGCTGATGTCCGCGCGGCATGCCAGTATCAACGAGTTGCCCATCAGAGAAGCCGACCGAAAGTTTCATTGGCCGCTGGGAAGACGGCCGGACGAACATCCGGGACTGAGCGAACTGGGGCTCTGACAGAGCGGCTTCCTGTCCTCACCCGAGGTCGCAATAAGTTCATGCGCCGGGGCATAAGCCTCGATCATCATTCCTAAATGTGCGAATCTGCGGAGTCCGTAAGAGGTGAGCGGGAATGAAAGTATTGGTGGCGGGCGCAAGCGGCGCGATCGGTGCACCCCTGATCAAAGTGCTCGTCGCGGCCGGGCATCAGGTGGTCGGCGCAACGACGAAGGCGGCGGCAGCAGAGGCTCTTCGCCATCAGGGCGCGGAAGGCGTGATTCTGAACGTTCTCGACGGCCAGGCCGTGGCGAGGGAAATCGCGCGATTCCGCCCGGACGCGATCATCGACCAGCTCACCTCGCTGCCCAGACGGTATACGCCCGAGGAAATGCAGGCGGCAGCCCCGCGCGATCGTCAGGTTCGACTGGAAGGTGGTGGGCATCTGCAGCGTGCGGCGGCCAGGTTCGGCGTCCGGCGATATGTGGTGCAATCCACGGGATTCTTCTACGGGCCGGGTGCGGGGTTTGCATCCGAAACCGATCCGCTTGCGCACAGCGCGTCGCCGGGTGTGGCCGGAGCCGTTGCCACATATACGAGAATCGAAGAGCGGCTCTTCGGCGATTCGAATCTGGAAGGGGTCGCGCTGCGTTACGGGTTCTTCTATGGGCCGCGGACTTACTATGACCTGGACAATGGCAGCGTTACCCAGCAGGTTCGCGAAGGTCAGTATCCGCTGGTTGCGCCAGGCTCCGGCGTCTACTCATTCATTCACATAGAGGATGCCGCGGCCGCGACGGCTGCGGCACTGAAATCGCCTCCCGGCGCCTACAACATTGTCGATGACGATCCCAGCCCAATCGCCGTGTGGCTGCCCGCTTTTGCCAGATTCATCGGTGCGCCGGAACCGTCACGCGTGCCCGCGGAGGAAGTGATTCGTCACTATGGTCCCGATGCCGCCTACTATGCGCTCAATTTGCGCGGGGCGTCGAATGGGAAGGCAAAACAGACGTTCGGTTTTGCGCCGCGAGCCCTCGAGTGGCTTGCCGCCTGACTCTGCGAGATGCCATGAAAAAGATTGCAGATGAAATCCCGGGCTATACGTACGGTACCGCGGCGGTTGCGAAGTCTCCAGTTTCTCTTGAGGAGCTGGAGAGTCTAAGGGTATCGGTCGGATTCACCGCAGAAGATGAGCAGTTCCTTCGCATGGCGGGAGAGGTCCTGGCCGATCAGACAAAACAAATCGTGGAGGAGTGGCGCGGCAGAATCATCGCCGGCATTCCTCACCTTGCGCGGCACTCGCAGACGCCGGAAGGGGACCCGATCCCGTTTTACCTGGCACAAAGCAACATGCGGTTCGAGCAATGGATTCTCGACACGTGCCTTCGCCCTTACGACCAGGATTGGCTCGATTATCAGCAGGAAATTGCGCTGCGGCATACCCGTCTCAAAAAGAATCGAACCGATGGAGTCAGATCGACTCCACAGGTGCCGTTCCGCGACATCGCTGCGTTTATCGCAGTGCTCAACGACAGCATCAGGCCTTATCTGGCGAGCAAGTCGAATACCGCAGAGGATGTGGAAGGAATGCATCGCGCATGGCGCAAGTCACTTCAGTTGCAGCTTGCGTTATGGGCGCGTCCGTACCTGGACCTCGCGAAATCATCCTGCGAATGGTAGCGCCCCGCATGTACGGCAACATCAACGACATGGATGCACAAAATGGCCGTTGCTGCGCTCTCCAGCGCAGTGCCCGGACCGGGCATCTCTCGTACCAGTCAATTTCCCGGGTATGATGGAGGCGCGATCAGTGGCCGGTGCTGCGCCCCTCTGTCTGTTCTGCTGGGCAAATTCCTCATGGCCCTGCAGTCTGCCCTCGCCAGATGGTCCCAGGCTCATCCATCGATCGGGAAGCCGAACGTCAGGCGTCCTGATTGCAGACTTCTTCCGGGCCCTAATCCAATCTCCGAATTGGCGGAGGCTCACATTGACGGGGACAGCGCCACCCATTTCTCTGGCCGGATCTCAATTACGCAACGTCCGTCATATCTGCGCATTTTTCTCCGGCGACGATGAAGAGTATCGCGTGCTGCTTCCGTTCATCAGAGATGGCCTGGAGCGCGGCGATAAGGCCATTCAGGTCGTCAATCCCCATCAACAGGAGGAGCATCTGCGCCGACTGGCGATCGCGGGTATCGACTCGGCCGCCGCTCAGGAGAGGGGGCAACTGGAGATCAAAGCCAACACCGACGCTTATCTTCGCGACGGCAAATTCGATCAGGACCGGATGCTTGAGACTTTTGAAAAGCTCGCGTCGGGAAATGCGCCGGGAGGCTTTCCGCTCAGCCGCATCGTGTGCCGGATGGATTGGGTTGGCGCGGACAAGGCCCGGCTGCAGAACGTCATTGAATTTGAATCGCGTGTGAATGCTATTTGGGACCGGCACGACGACGTAGTTATTTGCACGTATCACCTTGGTATGTTCAGCGGGGATGCAGTGATCGATATTATGCGGACGCATCCGATGGTGATTATCGGCGGAACTCTTCACGAGAATCCGTTTTATTTGCCGTCCGCGGAGTTTCTCCGCGATTACCGGCAACGTCGAGCCTGAGAAGCAGGACCGCCGACGCGGAGAAAGCATGGACGACCTCTCATCCGATCCCGAACAGGAAGTCAGGCAACTCCGGCGCTGCATGCTCGATCTGGTCAGCGTCCTTGCCTTGCCTGCGGTTTGGAGCAGCGAACCCGGAAGAATTCTGGAGACCCTCCTCGACGCACTCCTGGCAATGCTCGATCTCGACTTCCTCTATGGGACGATCAACCTCGAATTGGGGACAGAGCCTGCGGAAGTGCTGAGGGTGGCTCCGTCCAGCCCGATCGTCTCTCGTCCCGGAGAAATTCTCCAGACTCTGAAGCAGTGGTTTGGGCACGGGATTCATCGATGGTCACCCCAAAGGCGCAGGCGCCTCGGGGACCTGGAGATTTCGATCTTCCCTTTGCCCCTTGGGATCGGGGGTGACTTCGGCTTTCTCGTGGCGGGGTCGCGGAGAGCCGGCTTTCCTGAGGATACGGAAAGACTGACTCTGTGCGTGGCCGCGAATCAGACGGCCATTGGATTGCAGCATACCCTCCGCCTCCACGAGCAAAAGCGGGTTGCCGGCGAACTGGATCGTCAGGTTGCGGAACGAACCCGGACGCTGGCTGCAAGCAACGAGGCGCTGCAGCTCCAGGTGAATCTCCTGCAGAATCTGCCTGTATCCGCATGGACGCTGAAGCCGGATGGGACCCCTGATTTCGTGAATCAGGTCTGGCTTGAATTTTCAGGTCAGACTCTCGAATACGTCCGGTCGCACCCTGAAGCCTGGATGACGGCGGTCCACCCTGATGATCGCGAAAAAGCATCGAGTGCCTTCTGGGAGGGAGTTCGTTCGGGAAAAAACTTTGCGTTTGCGACCCGGTCTCTGCGAGCCGGCGACGGAACCTATCGCTGGCACCTCCAGCAAGCCGTGGTAGTGCGCGATGCCGAGGGGCAACTCCTGAAATTCATTGGGACGACCACCGACATCGACGACCAGAAGCGCGCGGAAGAAGCGCTGCGGGCGAGCGAGGCCAACCTGCGGCGCGTGATCGATACGATCCCTTCGTTATCTTGGTGCAATCTTCCCGATGGCCCCAATGAATTCCTCAGCCAAAGCTGGCATGAGTACACAGGTCTGTCTGCTGAAGAGGCGCACGGCTGGGGATGGACTGCGTCCTTTCATCCCCAAGATCTGCCGCCCCTGATGAAGCGCTGGCAGGAGATTCTGATTTCAGGGGAATCGGGAGAAATCGAAGCACGAATTCGCAGGCACGACGGAGTCTATCGATGGTTTCTCATTCGCGCTTCGCCCTTCCGCGACGAAACCGGCGCGATCATCCGGTGGTACGGCACGAGCACCGACATTGAAGACAGAAAGCGCGCCGAGGACGAACTCAGGCGCAGCGAGGCGCGACACCGCGTTGTGGTTCAAACGGCCAGCGACGCGGTCATCAGCATCAGCGAAGGCGGAGTCATCATTCTCGCGAATCCGGCAACGAAGCAGATATTTGGATACGATCCGGAAGAACTGATTGGCCAGCCTCTCACACTGCTGATGCCGGAGGGAGCGCGCAAACTCCATGAGGCAGGTTACAAACGGTATCTGGAAACCGGTGAGCGGCGCTTGAACTGGCAAGGCACGGAGCTGACTGCCAGGCGCGCGAATGGGGAAGAATTTCCGGTGGGCGTTTCGTTCGGAGAGGTAACTGCGGAGGGCCAAAGAATATTCACGGGTTTCATTCGGGATATTTCTGAATGGAAGCGCGCTGAGCAGGCATTGCTCGCAAGCGAGCAGCATTTCCGCTTGATCGTCGACGGCATCGCAGGGCTTGTGGCCATCCTGTCGCCAACGGGCAGCGTCGAAGTCGTCAATCGGCAGTTCCTCGCTTATTTCGGGAGAACCGCCGGGGACCTGAAAGAGTGGTTGACGAGCAACGCTGTGCACCCCGAGGATTTGCCCGCTGTGTTTGCCGCCTGGCAGCGCTCAACTGATACTGCATCTGACTATGACGTTGATCATCGGCTGCTGCGTGCTGACGGCGAATACCGATGGTTCCACGCACGCGGTCTTCCGCTGCGCGATGCTGCGGGTCGCGTTCTCCGCTGGTACGTTCTCCTCACTGACATTCACGACAGGAGACAGGCCGAAGAGGCTCTCACCAGGGCCAGAGAAGAGCTCGCCCGAGTTACCAGAGCGACGAGCCTGGGTGTTCTCACAGCGTCCATCGCACACGAAGTGAATCAGCCGCTGTCGGGCATCGTGACCAATGCTGGCACCTGCCTGCGCATGCTCAACAGCGAGCCTCCAAATATCGACGGCGCCCGCGAGACGGCCCGGCGCATGATTCGCGACGCGAATCGTGCTTCCGACGTGATTACCCGCTTGCGAGCCCTGTTCAGGAAAAAGGATGCAGCTGCCGACTGGGTCGACCTGAGCGACGCAGCCAGAGAAGTGATCGTGCTTTCGCTGGGCGAACTGCAGACGAACCGCATCGTTCTGATCGACGAGCTCGCGGACGACCTGCCGCCGGTCAGAGGCGATCGAGTACAAATTCAGCAGGTCATTCTCAATCTGCTTCGGAATGCGTCCGATGCGATGCGCGGCGTCGCCGAGCGGCCGAGGCACCTGCACATCAGGACCGAATTGGACGCTGATGGCCATGTGCGCCTGACCGTACGGGACAGCGGAGTGGGCTTCGATTCCGCCATTGCCGACCGGCTGTTCGAGTCGTTCTATACCACGAAGGACGACGGGATGGGCATCGGGCTCTCGGTGAGCCGGTCCATTATCGAAGCTCACGAGGGCCGCCTTTGGGCCGCGAGAAACGATGGCCCGGGGGCCACGTTTGCCTTTTCGCTTCCCCGGGTTCGCGGTGAACCGGCAGCCGCCGGGCCACTGTAACTTGCGTCATTCCTGAGCGGCGACCGAAACCGATACCAAAGTACGATAGATGGGCGTCCAGGGCGTCGTGTAGCATGTTCGGGAAGTTCCGGGTGCACGAAACGGAGCTCCGAAAAATTCCTCATCTGCATTATGTTGCTGCTCCCTTTTTGTAGAGACTGAGCCGATCGGCTTGTCGGCAGAACGATCGTCTGAGAGACGACGCTGACAAGATAGCGGTAGCCATCTCCGGTGCAGCATGACAACACTGGGCTCGCTCGTTTCCATTGTCGATAACGATGTTTCGGTGCGGGATTCGCTCCCCGAATGGCTCAGGGAGTTCGGGCTTGCAGCCCGCGCATTCGCATCGGCAAAGGAGTTTCTTGATTCCGATGCTTTTTTAGCGACGGAGCGTATGGTTCTGGATAATGCCATGCCGGGCATGAGCGGATTGAAGCTCTGGGATGAATGAAACGCCGGGGAATTTTAATTCCCGTCATCTTCATCACGGCGAGAAGAGACGAGGCGCAGCGGGCTGAATTGATTCGAGAGGAAGCCGTGAATTGCCTGTTCAAACCTTTTTCGGACACGGCCCTGCTCGATGCCCTGAGAGCGGCGCCGCGAGCCAGCTGCATCTTCCCGGAGACGAGGTGGAGGAGGAAATGATGGGTGCTGCCGGAGTGCAGCCGCGCTTGCAGGGTCCGATTCCGTCGTCGCGGACTGCCCCTGTCGTATTCGTTGTCGACGATGACATCTCCGTAAGGGAGTCGCTGGAACTCCTGATCAGACAGGAGAGCTTGAGCGTCGAAGCGTTCGCTTCAGCGCAGGAGTTTCTCGTTCACCCGCGCCCACGTCGGCCCAGTTGTCTCATTCTCGATATCTCGCTCCCCGGATTAAGCGGCCTCGATTTGCAGAAGAGGATTGCCGTCGAACGACCCGACATGCCGATCATCTTCATCACCGGCTACGGCGATGTGCCCAAGACGGTCCAGGCGATGAAAGCGGGAGCTGTGGAGTTTCTCCCCAAGCCACTCACCGATTCGGTCGTCCTCAACGCGGTCCGTAATGCGCTCGAGCGCAGTAGAACGATACTTGCGCACGAAGACGAGATCCGTGATCTGCAGGCCCGCTATACGGTCCTTACCCCGCGTGAGCGTGAGGTGATGCATCTGGTAGCCAGCGGTCTCCCCAACAAGATAGTCGGCAGCGAACTGGGAATCAGTGAGATTACCGTTAAGGCTCATCGCGGCCGAGTGATGGAAAAAATGAAGGCCCAGTCACTGGCGGACCTTGTAAAGATGGCCTCCCGGCTTCGGCAGGTAAGGACCCAGGAGTCACGGCGCGCAGGCGCGGCGCTCCAACCGGGACCGAGATGATGGCTCGACGCGCTGGAATCCGCCGCCGGCGCATACCTTCCCCGAATTTGAAAGGCTGCGGACGAGAGCAGAGCGCTCGCTCCATTCCAGGCAATCTGCGCCCCAATGCAGATGAGGAAAAACGACGAGAGCCG
>Ga0335073_10008850_pt1 | contig 14119 bp, 18 predicted proteins | sample Lox_Sample_22_FD_207093 | JGI IMG/M metagenome (GOLD analysis project Ga0335073, IMG submission 207093) | Soil microbial communities from Loxahatchee National Wildlife Refuge, Florida, United States - Lox_Sample_2.2 | ecosystem: Environmental > Terrestrial > Soil > Wetlands | place: USA... | reverse complement strand
CACAAGAGAAGTGGCCGCGAGGCCGAGGGCAAATATGCCCGCGCTGACCCCGGCGTCGACGATGAACGCCAGGAATCGCGATACCGAGCCCGCGTAGTGGCCTTGCGAGCTCACCCAGCCCGCGGCGTGGGTTCTGGTGCTCATGAGTCTGCCCGAGCATCCACCAGGGTGATCGGCCCCGGTGGTCCGGGATGCTTGCGCCGGAGCACACGTCCGGTCCAGCGGTCGATGAACTGATCGAGCCCGACCGCCTGGCTGCGCGCCGCGTCAAGCGCTTCGCTCGCTGCCCCGCCGGACGACCTGGCGATGACCGCGCCAAGATCCGTCTGCTCGACCAGCGCGTCCATGTCGATACGCCGCGCCAATTCGTTTACATCGACACGATCAAGCAAAGCGCCCACGTCGACGCGCCGCATCACCTCGTCGACGTCCGCGCGGTTCAGCAGCGCGTTCACGTCGACCCGGCCGAGGAGCCCATTGACGTCGACGCGGTCGAGCAGCAGGCTCACCTCGACCCGGCCGAGCAGCCCATTGACGTCGACCCGGTCGAGCAGCAGGTTCACGTCGACCCGGCCGAGGAGCGCATTCACGTCCACCCGCTCCGTGACCTTGTTGATGTCGACCTGATCTAGTACAGCGTTCAGATCGATCAACCGCACAAGAGCATTCACGTCCAGCGCGTGAACGAGAATGTCGACCACGCGCTCCGCCACGCGCTGGGCGAGCGCCTCCGCCGGGTCGGTCATGCGTTTGCCTGCCGCGCGCAGCCGGTCGAGCGGGTCCACGGCACCCAGTATCGCCGCGCGGGGAGTGCGGGAATCATCCGCCACGGGTGAGGCCAGGCCAGGATGACCGCACGGTCGGCTCGCACCTGAACCACGACGCAGCAGTCGGGTCGGCTAGACAAGCCCGTAGATACCGTCGAAGACCATGATCCCTCCGGCCACTGCCAGCACCCCGGCCAGCACAGCGGTCCCGTGCGCGCGCAGCCAAAGGTTGAAGGCCTTGAGGCGACGTTCGGTTGCCTGGGGGGCGACCAGATGGAGCGTGATCGGCAGCCACACGAGCAGAACGTTGATGACCACGACGATGATCACGGCCAGGACCGTGAGGTCGGGCCCGGCTCGTGCCGTCGCGATCACCTGCAGCGCCGCGATGAACGTGACACCGGGAGCGAACACGAGCAGGCCGACGGCGAACGCGCTGAGCGGAGCCGGGTCGGCGACCATCCTCGACACGAGCCCGTGCTGCCCTTTCGCGGGATCGGGCTGCCTGGGCTTGCGCGCCGCGACGAAGGCGCTTGCTGCGAGTAGCAGGATGCCCAGGCCGAGCCGCAGACCGTACCGGGGCGCGTGCTGGTCCGGATGGTTCAGGCCAGCGCTGCGCAACACCAGCAGGACGACGACTCCCATCACAAGGCTCATGGCCAGCGCGCCGATGAGGTAGAACATGCTGATCAGCCCGGGCCGTGCGGAGCCGAGGTAGATGGCCGCAACCAGCAGCGCTGTCGGGGACAGCGCCGAGAGCAGGGCCAAACCGACCGCCTGCGCGAGCACTGGGCCCGGCCTACCGGCGGCGGGAACGCGGCGGCGACCTCACCAGGTCCGGCTGGCCCGCTATCAAGGATGACCTGCGGCCTGCAGCCGCGCAGGCGGCCTGCCGATCAGCTCGATCAGCCCCAGAACCACCACCAGCAGCACGGCGATCAGGATGACGACGAGGGCGGTGGGCCGGCCCCAGAAAACGAACAGCAGGGCGGCCAGCGCTACCGCACCTACCCGGAGGCCCTTTCGGTGCGCGTAGGTCCACCGGCCGACCGGCCCGGTGCTCACGCCAAAGCGGTCACCGCTGCGCCGGATCCAGCCAAACCCCCATGTGAACGCCCTGCGGGTCTGGACCGCGGTGGTCGACGGCCCGGTGAAGAACGCGCCGGCGGCGACCACGAGGCCGACCACCAGCAGGGTGCGGAGCGCTTCCTTGATGAACCGGACAAAGGTGTCGAACATGGCGGCGGCGGCGTCACTGGGCAGGACCGCCGGGGGCACGCTGTTCAGGTAGATGGTGCGGAAGAATGCCAGGCCAAGCCCGAGAAGGGCCATCGACGCGGCGAAACCGAGCCCAGCTCCGACCAGGGCGCGCCGGTGACCGCGCGCGATGTACACCCCCAGGCCAATCAGCAGGAGCGTCAGTATCGGCAACAGGAACTTGAGGTCGTTGATCAGCCGGTAGGCGCTCTGCGCCTTGACCAGGTCCCGGGACGAGAACAGCGCCAGCGTCGGGTGGATCGGCGGGAGGCTGTTCACCAGCGTGAACCCGCGGGAGCTCAGAGCCTGCTTGACGATGCTGATGAACGGGGCGAGGTCGATCACGACCTGGCCGTTGCTGACGCTGACCGCGCCGGCCTTCCCGGAGAGCGCGTTCACCAGTTGCTGGTGGGCCACGGTATTGACCTGGATCCACGTGTTGGCGAACCGCTGGCTCGTAATGATCTTGTGCACCTGGCCGTGAATGAACCCGGACACCGCGCTGGCGATCGACGGGCCGAATGACTTGAGCAGCACGCCGACGCGGGACAGGCCCTTGCTGGTGAGCAGGGCGGCGGCCTGATCGGTGTAGCCGACCACGTTGAGGTGGCTGGTGATCTCGAGCGTGATCTTGTCGGTCAGCGCATTCTGGATCGTCGGATTGTGGATCAGCGGCTCGATATTGGCTATGTAGCGGTTGGTGTCAGAGACCTGGTTGGCGCTCCATACGCCCAGCACCGACAGCGGAGCGAGCACGCAGCCGACCACGATGAGCACAATGGCGACGGGCGTCCGCCAGCTGATCCTCCGTCGGCGAGCCACGCCACTCGCCTGGCGGCGGAGCTCGGCAGTCTCGGCTCGGAGGCGTTCGATCTCCGCCGCCTCGGCGGCCGCCTCGGCGCGCAGGCGCTCCAGCTCAGCGGCCTGGGCACGCAGGCGCTCCAGCTCGGCTCGCTCATCCGCGCTGATCGCGGGATCCGCGGCCGTCGGCCCGGGCCCACCGCCGGTATCAGACAAGGTCACCTCCGCCGAGTACTGCAGCGCGCTGCCGGTTTCAGCAGCCATCGGTCACGTCGCGGGGCGTGATTGCACTGCCCATCCACGCTGTCTGGCCTGATCCGCGGCCGCCTCACCCCGGAAGGGTGAATCCGGCTAGTTCGTGTAAAAGACCTGCTATGCAGCAGATAGCCGGAAGGCCCCGGAGCGGAGGATTTCCCGTGTCCGTCAACGACTTCTCGTTCACGCCCCGTCGAGCGCCCGGCCGACGGTGCTGATCACGCGGCAGTTTCCCTGATCGTCCTCACCGAGCTCATCGAAGCCGGGAAGATCACGCCGGCCATCGACCGGACCTACCCGCTGACCGAAGCCCCCCAAGCTGTCAGGTACCTGGAACAGGGACACGCTCGGGGGAAGGTCGTCATCACCGTCTGACCGAGGAACGAGCCATGGCTGACGCCCGCCTGATGGCTGGCAAGTCCGTTCTGGTCACCGGGGGCACCGGAGGCATCGGCGCGGCCACGGCCACCGGGCTTGCGGCGCTGGGCGCCCGGGTCGGCATCGCCGGCCGTGACCAGGTGCGCGCGGCGGCGGCCGCGGCTAGCATTCGCGCCGCAACGGCAATGCAGTCGTGGGTATTTTTCCGCCGACATGTCCGCCCAGGCAGGGGTGCGCCGCCTGGAAGGCACCGGCGTGACCGCCACCGGGGGAGGCCGGCGTGGCAGCAGCCGGAGGAACCTCCTCGTGCAGTTCGTGGCCGCTCTCCCGGATCGCGCCGCGGAGCTGGGACGGCAGCGCGAGCCCCTCCCGCTCCGGTGTGAGCTCGACAAAGCCGTACGGCCGCGGGCTCGGCAGTCCGGCGTCCCGGCATGCGAGCGGGCATACAGCTTGGCGAACAGGTAGCCGCCAGGCTCGCCGGCCCGGCGCAGCCGCATCGGGCTCGACCCGCCGGAGCTGGCCAGTCCGAACGGCTCGATGCCGTCACCGGCCAGTCCATGCCGTCCGGGCATGCGCTCGCCGCGGCGGTGACGGCAATCGCGCTGGCGCTCATCCTGACCCGGCCCGGCAGGTCACGGCTGCTGGCGCTCGCGGCCGCGGCGGCCTGGTCGGTTCTCGTAGCGCTGAGCCGCACGTAGCTGAGCGCGCACTGGCTGACCGATGTCGTTGCCAGCCTGCTGCCCGGCGATCGGTGACGGCCCGGCCTTGATGCCTGCAGTCGAGACTACGCTGGACCCACATAACCAGCAATGAATTTCAAGAAATATAAGGCTAGACTCGTGCCGTGACGAGTCACCTCTTAGCGCCCGGCGCCCGGCAGCCCGCGACGCGGAAAGCAGGAAACATGTTTCCTGAAACTAACTGTGCTAGCTTTCGGAGCGTGCCGGAGTGGAGCTTCCTGACTAATCACGCCCGGGTGCTGCTGTGCATCGCTCACGACCCGGGTGCGAGACTGCGCGACATCGCGGCGAGCCTCGGCATCACCGAGCGCAGCGCCCACGGCATCATCACCGACCTGGTCGAGGCCGGCTATGTGGTGAAGCAGAGAGACGGCCGTCGTAACCGCTACCGGATCGAGGCGAACCTGCCGCTGCGCGAGCCCGCCAGCCGGGAGCCCGCCATCGGCGAAGTCCTGGCCGTGCTGCTGGGAGGCAAGGACGACCTGGCCGGGCTGGCGGCCCTTGCCGTCGCGGACCGGCCGGGCGATGATCCGGCGGGCGATGCCGATGTCGTCCTCGCAGCCGAATAAGCCGCACCCCCGTTTCCTGAAAAATATTGCTAGTTTCATGTTGCTAGCGTAGGCTTGACGCAGGTACCGGGCGCGACCGCCGACGGCGGCCGGCTATCCCGGGGGGGAGGCTAAGGGATGGGTCACATGAACGGCGGGAGCGGAACCAAGACGCTGGTGCGCAGCCGGGAGGGCCGGATGGTGGCCGGGATCTGCGCGGGAGCCGCCGATTATTTCGGCGTCGACGTGACCCTGGTCCGGGTGGTCGTGGCCGTCGTCTGCGTCATCACGGGAGGCGCCGGCATCCTGGCCTACCTTGCGGCCTGGGTCATCATTCCCGGGGAAGGCGAGAAGACCTCCATCGCCGAGAACGTCGTCAGCAAGAAGCAGGACGCCTCAGCCGGACGGTAGGTCCTGGCGATCCGCCGCGTGTACTGCGGCCACCCCGGGGCTCACCGCCGCCGTCCCGTCCGCATGGTGATCGTGGCGGCTATGCCTCGCTGATCCGGCGCAGGACCGGGCCGGGCGCGAGCGTTCGCAGGACGTCGATGGCGCCCGCGTAGTCCACGATCCCGGCGTCGGATCCGAGGCCGCCGGCCACCAGCGACGCGGCCGCCATGGCCAGCCAGGACGCGTCCTCGGCCGGCCAGCCGCGCAGCAGGCTGATGATGAACCCGGCCGTCACCGCGTCGCCGCAGTTCACTCCGGTGGGCGTCATCACGATCTTGTCGCCGACGCGGACGCTGATGTTGCCGGCGCTGCCGACTACCAGGCGATCGGCGGCCAGCCGCCGGCGTAGCGGAGCAGCGCGGCCCGCGCACTGGCGCAGGCCTGGATGCGCTTGAGGATCTCGGCGCTCACAGCAGCACGCTCTCGTCGACCACCGACCGGCCGGCGGCCTGCGGGAAGACCAGGCTGAACAGCGAGTCGTCCGCGGAGTGCAGCCCCGTCGCGGCGACCGTCGCGTCGCCGGCCCGGAACGTCCAGAACCGGTTCGTCTCGTGCTTGCTGTACAGGGCCACCACGCCCCCGGAATCGAGCGTGGCCAGGTTTGCGTTCCCGCCCAGCTTCGCGTGCGCGGTCGCCAGCGCGTCACACATCGCGGCGCCCTGCGCCGAGGCGTCCTGCACCATGCAGAAGCCGATATCGCTGTCGGATCTGCCCTTCAGGCGCCCGGCATAGGGGAGCCGGAACGTTGCGTGTTCCTTAAAAAAGCCGTTATGGCAGAAGGCGAGATCACTGCCTTCATTAATGAACGGCTGAGTATCGGCGACGTGGATCGTGGACAGCAGCGTTGGCCGCCGCAGATGCACCAGGAACCGCGAGGACTCGACCGCGCCCAGGCCGGCGGCGACGGCCTCGTCGGCGGCCATCTGGCCGGTGCCGAGGTGCGCCCGGACCCGGGCGCCGGCCGCGTCGCGTTCCAGCCAGGCCACACCCCAGCCGAACCGGGCCGAGCCGTAGTGCTCCATGGCTCTGGCCCATCCGGCGATGTCGGAATCCGGGCCGCCGACACCGCCCTGCGCGAGCGCGCTCGCGCGGTCATACCGGGCGGCATGTCGCGCACGCGGACTGGGCGATCTTCGCGAAGAACGGGACCGACGCCACCACCGTCTGCCTGATGGTGGCCCGCGCCGCTACCGGGCGCGCCACGGTCCTCGCGGCATCCGGCGCGTATCACGGCGCCGTGCCCTGGTTCAGCAACCGAGGGCCTCGACCGCGCGGCGGCCGACGCAGGGTCGCGATCAGCCAGACCGGCCCGGTGCAGATACCGAACCTGTCGTTCCCCGGCGACGAGGACCACGCCCGGGCCCTGGCGTTCTGCGCCACCGCGGCCGAGCACGGCGTCATCTTCCACCCCGGCATAACTGGTTCATCTCCGCCGCCCACACGCCGTCCGACGTCGAGCGCGCCGTGGCCGCGGCGCGCGCCGGCTTCCAGGCGGTGCGCGACCACTTCGCCGCCGGCTGACCCTCGCGCGGACCCTGGCCCCCGCGCGCCGGTCCGGTTCGCGATCTCCTCCCGCGGCCTGAAATGGGCCGTCAGCGGGAACGTAGATGGCGGTGCTGGAGCGAAGGAGTCCAATGAGGCATGGCTGAGCCGCCGCGTGAGGGAAGCGAGCCGTCCCCGGCCGGCGGCAGCGAAGAGGGGGCAACCGCGCCGGAGCCCGTGGCGGCGCGCAAAGCCCGGGCGCGGCCCGAGGCGGGCTTCGAGAAACTGCTTGGCCTGTCCCGGATGGTGGTCGTCGTACCGGTGATCATTCTCTTGCTGTCCGCGTTCACGTCGTTTGCCTATGGCACGAGCGTGTTCGTCAGGTCGGTCGCGGGCATCGCCGATGACCCGAGCCTGACCAGCCACAACATCAGCTTCCTCCTGCTGCTGACCGACCTGTTCCTTGTGGGGGCGACCCTCATGATCGCGGCCTTCGGCTTCTATGAGCTCTTCATCACCGGGGTCGACGCCGGCCGCCCCCGACTGCCGTTGCCAAGCTGGCTGCGGATGGACGACCTCAGCGACCTCAAGGCACGGGTCATCTCGATGGTCATCCTGGTGGTCGCGGTGACGTTCGCGGACGTGGCCGTGGAGGCCGAGGCCGGGCCCGCGATCCTCTACCTCGGCGCGGCGGTCGCGCTGGTGATCGCCGCCCTCACCGGGTTCCTGCGCTTCGGCAGCTGAGGCTGCTCCAGGGCGATCACGGCGCGGCGGCGGGGCCCTGCGGGGAATGCGGCCGCGCCCAGTGGGATCGCGCCGGCGGCCGTTAGCCTCTGCCGCGCAGGACCCGCCTACCATGGCGGCGTGGCCCTGTACCTGTTCGCCGGGATACCGGTCAGCGACTACGCCGCGGCGCTCGCCTGGTACGAGAAGCTCCTCGGCCGCCCGCCGTCGTCCTTCCCGCACGACACCGAGGCCGTGTGGGAACTCGCCGAGCACCGGCTGATGTACGTCGTCCGGCGGCCGGAACACGCCGGCCACGCTATGCACACCCTCATCGTTGACGACCTCGACACCCGCGTGGCCCAGATAGCGCAGCGCGGGCTGGAGCCGGCGAAGCAGGAGACGTACGACAACGGCGTGCGCAAGACCACCTACATGGACCCGGACGGGAACGAGATCGGGTTCGGCGCAGTCCCTGGCTGATCACGGGTCACCTGGGCGCGGGTCCGGCCGCTCGTTATGAGTCCCGGGCGAGCGCGGCGGCCAGGGCCGCCTCGATGACCTGGGCCGACACGTGCGCAACCTCGTCGGGGGAGCGGCCGGCGTCACCGGACAGCGACTGCGTGGTGAACCCGGACAGCTGCACGGCGACGGCGTCGACCAGCCACCGCGGCGGCCCGCCGTGCCCGCCACGCGCCCGCCACATCAGCTCGGACACCCTGGCCGCGAACCGGTTGCGGCTCTCCCGGCACTCCTGCGCGACCACGGCAAGGTCCGCGGACAGGTCGGCGGCACGGACCCCGACCAGGTCCCAGAACACCCGGCCGTTACGGGCGTTGAGCCGGTGGGTGATCTCGAGCAGCTCGGCAGGATGACACCATATGGTGGCAGCACCCGCGCCCGGCAGGCCGGGCCGTTCGAGGGAGGCGGCGATGACGACCGAGAGCCCGGCACGGCGCGGCCCTGCCGGCCCCATCGCCCCCGTCGACACCGACGCGCTGCGCCGCAAGTACGCCGAGGAGCGCGACAAGCGGCTCCGGCCGGACGGCAACGACCAGTACATCCGCCTCACCGGTGAGTTCGCGCGCTACGGCGGCGATCCGCACACGCCGCGGACCGAGCGGGCGCCGCGGACCGATCACCGGACGGTCGTGTGCGTCGGCGGCGGATTCGCCGGCCTGGTCGCCGGCGCCCGGCTGCGGGAGGCCGGCGCCGACGTCCGCATCGTGGAGAAGGGCGGCGACTTCGGCGGCACCTGGTACTGGAACCGCTACCCCGGCGCGCAGTGCGACACGGCGTCGATGGTGTACATGCCGCTGCTGGAAGAGACCGGGTACATGCCGACGGAGAAGTACGTGCACGGCCCCGAGATCCTCGCGCACTGCCAGCGCGTCGGGCGGCAGTTCGGCCTGTACGACGACGCGCTGTTCCACACCGAGGTGACCGGCCTGACCTGGGATGAGGAACGCGCCTGCTGGGTCATCGAGACCAGCCGCGGCGACCGGATGACCGCGCGGTTCGTCGTGCTGGGCACCGGCCCGCTGAGCGTGCCGAAGCTGCCGGGCATCCCGGGGATCGGCTCGTTCCGCGGCCACTCGTTCCACACCACCCGGTGGGATTACGACTACACCGGCGGCGACCCCGGCGGCGCGCCGATGGACAGGCTCGCCGACAAGCGGGTGGGCATCATCGGCACCGGTGCGACCGCGGTGCAGTGCGTGCCGCACCTGTCGCGTGCCTGCCGGGAGCTGTACGTCTTCCAGCGCACGCCGTCCTCTGTCGACGCGCGCAACAACCACCCCATCGATCCGGACTGGTTCGCCGAGGTCGCGACGCCCGGCTGGCAGCAACGCTGGCTGGAGAACTTCACCGACAACCAGTCCGGCGGGATCGCCGACACCGACCTCGTGCAGGACGGCTGGACCGACATCGCCCGCCGGATCCGGGCCAGGATCGCCGCCGTGCCGCCCGGGGACCTGAGCCCGGCCACGATGCTCGCTGCCTTCGAGGAATCCGACTTCGAGAAGATGGAGGAGATCCGCGCCCGCGCCGACGCCATCGTGACGGACCGGGACACCGCGCAGAAGCTCAAGGCCTGGTACCGCCAGCTGTGCAAGCGGCCGTGCTTCCACGACGCGTACCTGCAGGCGTTCAACCACCCGGCCACGCACCTGGTCGACACCGACGGAAAGGGCGTGCAGCGGATCACCGCGACCGGCGTGATCGCGGCCGGGCGGGAGTACGAGCTCGACTGCATCATCTACGCCTCGGGCTTCGAGGTCGGCACCCCGTACACCCGGCGGGCCGGCTTCGAGGTGACCGGCCGCGCCGGCCGCACGCTCTCCGGACACTGGGCCGACGGGATGCGCACACTGCACGGCATTCACAGCCGCGGCTTCCCGAACCTGCTGTTCGTGCAGCCGACGCAAGGCGCCAACCTGATCTCCAACGTGCCGCACAACATCGTCGACTCCGCCGCGACCATCGCGGTGATCGTCCGGCACGCCCTCGACCGAGGGTTCGCGGCGGTCGAGCCGTCTGAGGCCGCCGAGGAGGCGTGGGTCAAGCTCCTGCTGTCCGGGCCGGGCAGCATGATCGGCGGGCCGGACTGCACCCCGGGCTACTACAACAACGAGGGCCAGGACCCCGGCGCGTTCCTCGGCCGCGGATACCCCTACGGGCCCAGCGCCTACTTCGCCTACATCGACAAGTGGCGCTCGTCCGGGACGTTCGACGGCCTGGAGTTCCGCTGACGCCGGCCGCCGCGATCGCGGCCGCGCCGTCGCGGAGGGTGGATCACGAGCTCCGTAACGGCTCTCCCGCAATCTCGCGGCAAAGGCGGCATATACCCCGCCGGCACCCCCAGCCGGCCAGGGGATGTCGGCCGGGGGTGCCGGCTGGCATCGTGATGATCGGGGGGTGAGGGCCGGCGCTCGGGCTGACGCCGAGCGCGATGGGAACGGGGGAGGGCACATGACCGAGCCGGTTCCGGCCGGGGGCCGGATGATCGCTGCCGCGGAAAGCAGGGACCTCCGGCGCGTCGGGATAAACCCGGATTTCTGGTATCCGGTCGCGCTTTCCGCCAGCCTGCGGAGCGGAGGGACGCTCGCTGCCAGGTTCGCCGGCCAGCGGATCGCGCTGTACCGCGGCGCCGGCGGCCAGGTCTACGCGCTCGAGGACCGGTGCGCCCATCGCCAGGTGCCGTTGAGCATGGGCGTGGTGGAAGGGGACGCGCTGCGCTGCTGCTACCACGGCTGGGCTTACCGCGGTAACGGGCGCATCTGGCAGATCCCGTACCTGCCCAGGAGCGCTCCCCGCCCGCCGCGCGGGGTGCGCGCCTACCCGGTCCACGAGGCCTACGGCCTGGTGTTCGTCTTTCCCGGCGACCCGGACCGGGCCGGCGCGGCGCCAATGCCCGACCTGCCGGAGTTCGATTCCGCCGGGCACGAGACCATGACGTTCTCGCGCACCGTGGCCTGCCATTACTCGTTCCTGCACGAGAACCTGCTGGACATGAACCACCAGTTCCTGCACCGGGGCGTGGTCGGCCGGATCCAGCCGGAGCTGCTCGGCTACCAGGCCGGCCCGGACTCGGTGGCGGCCCGGTACCGGTTCACCCACGCCGGCGGCAAGAAGTCCCTGGGCGCGGGCCTGCTGTCCGGCGCCGCCGGCCGCGGCGGGGCGCCGGACATCCTCACGATCCGCACCGGCTACCCCTATCAGACCCTGCAGCTAAATGCGGCCGGGGCCGGGCGCCCGGCGTTTCGCCTGTGGGCCGCGTACGTGCCCGAGGACGCCGCCCAGCGCGCCAGTCACGCCTACGGGCTGCTCATGATCGCCAAGCCGCCGGTTCCCTGGGCGCTGCGCCTGGCCTGGCCGTTCATCCGCCGGTTCACCGAACGGGTGTTCGCCGAGGACCGGTTGGCCGTCGAATCCGAGCAGCGGGCCTGGGACGAGCAGGGCGAGGATCGCAACCGCGAGGTCTTCCCGCTGATCCTCGACGTCCGCGACGTGCTGCGGTCCAACGGCGTGCCCATCCGCTTAGGCGGCTCAGGGCGCGGCTGCGCGGTGGTCGTGTACGGTGTCCGGCTTCTCCAGGCGGCGCATGGCGTCGGCCCAGGCGACGGGCAGCGCGGTGCCGGGAGTCGTCCAGGTGACGAAGCTGGAGGCGGCCAACGGCTCGCCTGCCCGCTGACGGCCAGGTCGGCTCGCCGCGGGCGGTTGTCCTCCCCGAGCCTGGGCGTGGCGTCGGGGAGCGGGACCCCCCTCCCGACGGCCCTGGCCGGCAGGAGCAATGATGGAGCGATAACACGGGGCATCGCCGATCCGGCATCGCGCAGTCCGCGACACTCACCCAGCCCGACGCGGCCTTCTTCTGCGCGACCGGGAGGAGCGCAGGCCAATGGCTGACAACGAGGACGAAGACCACCGCATGAGATCGTTCGCCGAGCGGGCGCGATCGGCTCTGGCGAACGTCGAACAGGACGACCGGGTCAAGCAGGCGGCCGCCGTGACCCAGGACGTGGCCGCGCGCGCCCAGGAGGCGTCGAAGAACGTCACCCGGAAGGTGGCCCAGCAGGACGCGTGGGACGAGCTACGGGGCGATGCCGAGCTGCTGACCGAGATCGTGCGGGCGCATCATGCGCTGATCACCGACCTCCTCGATCGCGTCGCCGGGCTCGAGACGCGGGCCGGGAACGACTCGGGGCCCGCGCATGGCGGCTGACATATCGCTCGCCGGGCTGCGCGACGACGCTTGCCGCCGCGCGCCGAACCCGCCCGGGCTCGACCAGCTCACCGAGGACGCGGGACGTCAGCGGCTCGCGGCGTACTACCTCTACAGCGCGCAGCTCGCGGGGCTGATCGGCGGCGATGACGACCTGGCCCCCGCGCGCTGGCCGTCCGACCTGGGCGGGCGGATGCAGCAGCTGGGCCTGGCCCGGTTCTCGCCACGTACCGGACGGGCACTGGACGCTCAGCTGACCCCGGCCGAGCAGGGTACGCGGCGGAGCCCGGAGCGGCGGCTCGCGTTTGCGCGACTTCTCGTCGACCTGATCAACCAGGGGGCGTTCGGCCCGCTGTGCGCGGAGGCCGACCGCGTGCGCCTGGCCGAGCCGGTGCCGGGCCGCGAGCCGTCCCTGGAGCTGCTCAAGGGCCGGGAGGTCACCCGCACCTGCCCGGTGCGGGACCACTGGGAGCTGGTCGCGCAGCACCTCGCGGGCGCGCCGCTGCGGATGTCGCTGACCGACGCGGCCAGCTCCCCGCGATCTGGAGGAAAGCTCGGACAGCTGCTGAGGGAGCACGGCATCTCCGAAGCGGTCAGCGTGGGCACCACCCTGGCCGTTCACGTCCATCCGCTCGGCGCTGCCGCGGGACTGGGCACCCGGCTGGTCCGGGCCAGGCTGCGGGCCGGGCGGGACCAGGCCGACGCGCTCGGCCAGCTTAGCCAGGACCTGGATGCGCTTCGCGCCGAGGCCGACGCCGAACTCCGCGACGTGTCCTCCACCCGTTAGGTCTAAGTGCGGTACCATACATATATGGTACGAACGACCGTCTATCTGCCGGAAAACACAAAGCAGCGCCTGACCGAGGCTGCCCGCCGGGAGGGGCAGTCCGAGGCGGAGTTCATCCGGTCCGCGATCGAGCAGCGGGTCAGTGAAGTGCTCCCGCGAAGGCGGGGGCACTGGGGGACGATCCGGTTCGACGAGCCGGGCCTGGCCCGGAAGGTCGATGTCATCCTGGCCGAAGGCTTCGGCCAGGAGTGATCATCTGCGACACCAGCGGCCTCATCGCCGCCTACGACGAGAGGGAGCCGGAGGGACCTGCGGTAAGGGAACTCCTGGACACCGATGCGGGTGCGCTCATCGTGTCGCCGTTCGTGCTGGCCGAGGTCGACTACATGATCATGAGCAGATCGGGCGCCGCCGCGGAACTCGTTCTGCTGAACGACCTTGCTGACGGGGTTTACCAGGTCGCCGAGTTCACGGCGCTCGACGCCGAGCGCGTCGAGAAGATGGCTAGGCGGTACGCCGACCTGAGGCTCGGCATCGCCGACGCGCACACCATGTGCCTGACGCACCCGGACCGATACGGCACGAAGCGGATACTGACCTTTGACCACCGGCACTTCCGCGCGGTAAAGCCGCCGCAGGGCGGAGTCTTCACCATCTTGCCCGCTGATCTGTAGTCACGCGTCGGCGGCGGGGCGTTCGTCGGCGCCGGCGCTGTCGGAGAGGGAGGGCGGCGGCGGTGCGGCGTCCGTGCCCTGCGGTGCGGCCGCCGCCCGGCGCGCGGCCACGGCGGCGGTGAGCGGCGCGCGGCCCGGGACTGCGTGCGGCCTGCTGAATCGCAGGTACAGCGCCGCGGCGACGACGATGAACAGCCCCAGGGGAAAATAGAACGTCAGCAGGGCTCCGCCTTCGCTCCAGTCGGAGCCGGCGGTTGCGGCAAGCACTCCGGGCACGTCGGTCTCCTTCAGCGATGAGGCTAGGCTCGAGCATCGGTGGCCGAGACCGACGCGAGCGAGGCGCTGATCACGCCGACGGGCGGGTCGAGGTCGGCAGCCGGCGGCGCGTCCTTGCGGCCGTACAGGTACGGCCCGGAGAGCACGACCGGGACGTGCGCGAAGTTACCGGGCGGCGGCGGCGAGGCCACCTGCCATTCCAGCCCGCGGGACCGCCACGGGTTGCCGGTCTCGGGCTCTCGCCAGAACACCGTC
>Ga0335073_10008849_pt1 | contig 14119 bp, 12 predicted proteins | sample Lox_Sample_22_FD_207093 | JGI IMG/M metagenome (GOLD analysis project Ga0335073, IMG submission 207093) | Soil microbial communities from Loxahatchee National Wildlife Refuge, Florida, United States - Lox_Sample_2.2 | ecosystem: Environmental > Terrestrial > Soil > Wetlands | place: USA... | reverse complement strand
CCTGCCCCAGCGTCGTCTTGGCCCTCGACCGCCGGCCCGGTACCGCTCAACGGACCCGGCCGCGCTAGTGACCCGGCCGGACGGCCTCGGCTTCGATCTCCACGAGCCAGGCCGGGTCGAGCAGGCCGGCCACGATCACGGCGGTCGCGGCGGGACGAATGTCGGCGAAGACCTCGCCGTGCGCGCGGGCGACCTCGGGCCAGTGGTCGACGCCGGCGAGGAACATCCGGGTCCGGACGACGTGCTCCAGGCTGGTGCCCGCACGGGTCAGGGCTTCGCCGATGAGCTCCAGGCACAATCTGGCCTGGGCGTACGCCTCGGCCGGGGGCGGGCCGCCACCCGGCGGGATCGGCGCGGTTCCGGCGACCAGGACCCGGTCGCCGGCCACGACCGCGCGGGAGAAGCCGAAGACCGGTTCGTAGGGCGAGTGCCCGGTGATGCGCTGACGTTGCACGCCAGGCATTCTTTCATCCGGGCCGGCGACCAGGGGTTTGCGGACGGCCGGGCGGGTAGGGGCCAGGCAGCCCGGTCCGGCTTGGCTCCAGTTGGCATCACGTTATATCTTGATAATGACGACTTGATGATTGGCATGCGGCGAGCGCGTAACGCTCGAAGCGCTCGAAGCGAAGGAGAGCCGGCGATGACCGATTTTGAGCAGCAGCTGCGGGGTTGGTGGGCCAAGCTGACCGCCTGGCTGCGGGGTGACCAGCGCGCTGAGGGGACCCGCAAGGCCAAGGCGGCCATGCAGGACTTCCGGGAGAGCGAGACCGGGCGCAAGGCCGAGGCCGCGCTCCGTGACCTCCGGGAGGGCGAGTTCGGCCGGAAGGCCGAGGCCGCATTCCATGACCTGCGCGAGGGCGAGACGGGGCGCAAGGCCCGCGAGGCCCTGCGGGACCTGCGAGACAGCGAGGCTGGGCGCAAGGCCAAGGCCGCGTTCCGCGACCTGCGGGACAGCGCCGCCAATCGCGACAAGTCCTGACGCGCCGTACCCACGGCGCGGCCTGGGCGGGAGGCGGGAAAGTCGCGGGGCTTGTGGCACACATGCCCGGTAGACGGGGGTTGTGGCACGCATGCCCCGCCAGCCGGGGACACGCCGACTCGGCCGCCATCCGGGCGGCCCGCCGGCTGACCATCCAGGCCACGGCGAGCCTGTGGCCGCCTCGTTCCGCCTCGCCCGTCACAGCCGCCGCGAGGGCCACGCCAGGCGGAGAGGCTCTCCGTTTATTGTGGTGGATCCTCGCGTGGCGGTGGATCAGTGGTGCCCCAGCGCCACCGATCCACCGCGACGCGAAAATCAACCACGCAAATGGTGCGGACGTGACGTGAGAGGCCAAAGACGCCCGGCCTGCGTCCGCAGCCGACGCACGCAGCACCCCCGATCCCGGAGACGGGCTTGTGGCACACGTGCCCCATGCCAGTCACCGATCGGGCCGGGAAAACGGCAGCCTACCCGGTAGGTGTGGCACTCATTGGTTGGTGGGTCAGGTTCAGGGCCCGGGCTGGCGGGGTTTCCGGCGTCGGGGCGTGACGCACGGACTCGGGCGGGGCGGGTTGGCGGCGGCCGGGGCGGGCTGGCGGCGGGACGGCTCGGGCTGGCGTCAGCGGGTACCGTGGAGACGGCGCGACGGCTACGCTGAGACGCAGGAAATCCGGGCGGCGGAGGAGCGGTGCCTGTCGCTGCGGGGGGTATATACCCTTCGTGACCTGCACGGATGTTAGCTCGAACGTCGGCCCCGGCTGACCGCTGGCTACGAAGCGCGCGGCAAGGGAGGCACGACGTGACGCGGTCACCGGGCGAGAAGGCGAAGAGCCGACTGACGACGCCCGTGGTTAGCGGCCCGGGCAACCTGGCCCGGCCGCCGGTCATGGCCGATGTGGCGCGCCTGGCCGGGGTCTCGCATCAGACCGTGTCCCGGGTCCTCAACGACCATCCGAACGTTCGCCCGCCCACGAGGGACAAGGTGCTCGCCGCCATCCGCGAGCTCGCCTACCGGCCGAACGCCGCGGCCCGCACGCTGGTCACCCGGCGGACGCACACGCTGGGCGTGATCAGCTTCGACACCATGCTGTACGGGCCGGCCTCCATGCTGTACGGCTTCGAACGGGCGGCGCACGACAGCTATTTCGTATCCATCGCCAGCCTGCCCGCGCTGGATCGCCGGTCGATGCTGGATGCGGTGGAGCGGTTCCTCGGCCAGGGCGTCGAGGGGATCATGGTCATCGCGACGCAGGACACCGCGGTGGCCGCGCTCGCGCACGTGCCCCCCGAGGTACCGCTGGTCGCCGTGGGCTGCGGCACGAAGGCGGCCGTGACCTCGGTCGCGATCGACAACGAGGCCGGCGCGGCCGCCGCGACGCGATACCTGCTCAGCCTCGGGCACCGGACGGTCCATCACGTCGCCGGGACCTCGGCCCACCTGGACGCGCAGGAGCGCGTGGACGGCTGGCGGCGGGTCCTGGCCGAGGCGGGCGCGCCGGAACCCGCGGTGCTGGTCGGCGACTGGTCAGCCTCCTCGGGTTACGAGCTGGGCCGCGAGCTGGCTATGGACCCGGAGCTGACCGCTGTCTTCTGCGGGAACGACACGATGGCGCTCGGCGTCATGCGGGCCCTGGCCGAGCGGGGGCTGCGGGTCCCGGGCGACGTGAGCATCGTGGGGTTCGATGACGTCCCGGAGGCAGGTTTCTACACTCCCCCGCTCACCACGGTCCGGCAGGACTTCGGCGAGGTGGGCCGGCAGGCACTGAACACGCTGATCGACCGGATGTCGGGCGCGATCGAGGCGGGCTTGCGGGTCCGGATCGCGCCGGAGCTGCTCATCAGGACCAGCGCCGCGGGGCCGCCGGGGCGCTGACCCGCGCGATTGAGCCGCCGGGTAGGCGGCAAGAATGCACCTGAACGAACGTTAGGATAGGCGGACAGATGGATGTTAGCGCTAACAACGGCGGCCCCGGCGATGTGGGCGGGCACGGGGACGCGTACGTGGTGGGTGTGGACTTCGGCACGCTGTCGGCGCGTGCGCTGGTGGTGCGGGTCAGCGACGGCGCCGAGGCGGGAACCGCCGTCAGCGAGTACGCGCACGGCGTGACCGACCGCGAGCTGGACGGGCGGGAACTGCCGCCGGACTGGGCCCTGCAGGACCCCGGCGACTACACCGAGGCCCTGCGCGTGGCCATCCCGGGCGCGATCCGGGACGCCGGGATCGACCCGGCCCAGGTGATCGGCGTGGCGACCGACTTCACTGCGTCCACCTGCATGCCGGCGCTCGCCACCGGAACGCCCCTGTGCCAGCTGCCCGGCCTGGCCGGACGCCCGCACGCCTACCCCAAGCTGTGGAAGCACCACGCCGCCCAGCCGCAGGCGGACCTGATCAACGCCATCGCGCACGAGCGTCAGGAGAGGTGGATCAACCGCTACGGCGGGAAGATCTCCTCGGAGTGGCAGTTCGCCAAGGCGCTCCAGGTGCTCCACGAGGACCCCGAGATCTACCAGCGCGCCGACCGGTGGATCGAGGCCGCCGACTGGATCATCTGGCAGCTGTGCGGGACCGAGACCCGCAACGCGTGCACCGCCGGGTACAAGGGCATCTTCCAGGACGGCCGCTACCCGTCCCGGGATTACCTGGAAGCGGTCGACTCGCGCTTCGCATCGTTCGTCACGGACAAGCTGGACCACCCGATCTCCCCGCTCGGCGGCCTGGCCGGCCGGCTGACCCCGGCCGCCGCCGCGCTGACCGGGCTCCCGCAGGGGATCGCGGTCGCGGTCGGCAACGTCGACGCGCACGTCACCGTGCCCGCGGCGGGGCCGGTGACGCCGGGCAAGATGGTGGCGATCATGGGCACGTCCACCTGCCATATGGTGAACGGCCCCGAGCTGGCCGAGGTGCCGGGCATGTGCGGGGTGGTGGACGGCGGCATCGTGGCCGGGCTGTTCGGCTACGAGGCCGGGCAGAGCGGGGTGGGCGACATCTTCGCCTGGTTCACCAAGAACGGCGTACCCGGGGAACTGGCTGCCGACGCGCGGCGCCGCGGCGTGTCGCTGCCGCAGCTGCTGGACGAGATGGCGGCCGAGCAGCCGCCGGGCGCGTCCGGGCTTATCGCGCTGGACTGGGAGAACGGGAACCGCTCGGTGCTGGTGGACGCCGCCCTGTCCGGCGTCATCGTGGGCCTGACCCTGGCCACCACGGCCCCGGAGATCTACCGCGCGCTGCTCGAGGCGACGGCGTTCGGCACCCGGCTGATCATTGAAACGTTCAATACCTCAGGCGTGCCCGTGACCGAGCTGGTCGTGGCCGGCGGCCTGATCAAGAGCGCCCCGGTCATGCAGATCTACGCGGACGTCACGCGGTGCCCGCTCAGCGTGATCGGGTCCGAGCAGGGGCCGGCCCTAGGCTCGGCCATCCACGCCGCGGTCGCCGCGGGAGCCTACCCGGACGTGCCCGCCGCGGCCACCGCCATGGGCCGGTGCCACCGCGACGTCTACCGGCCGGACGCGGCCCGCGCGGACGTCTACGACGAGCTGTACGCCGAGTACGTACGGCTGCACGACTACTTCGGCCGCGGCACCAACGAGGTCATGTACCGGCTGCGGGCCATCCGCGACCGGGTGCTGGGGGGCAGCTCGCGGTGAACCCCGAGATCACCGCGCTGCAGCAGGCCGTGTACGAGCTGCACACCGAACTGGTCCGCAACGGCCTGGTCGCCTGGACGTCGGGCAACATTTCCGCGCGCGCGGGTGACCTGATCGTCATCAAGCCGAGCGGCGTCTCTTACGACGACCTGACGCCCGAGTCGATGGTCGTCTGCGACCTGGACGGCAAGCCAGTCCGGCCCGGCTCGCTGAGCCCGTCGAGCGACACCGCCACGCACGCCTATATCTACCGGCACATGCCCGAGGTCGGCGGCGTGGTGCACACGCACTCCACCTACGCCACCGCGTGGGCGGCGCGCGGCGAGGCCATCCCGTGCGTGATCACCGCGATGGCCGACGAGTTCGGCGGCGAGATCCCGGTCGGGCCGTTCGCGCTGATCGGCAGCGAGGAGATCGGCCGCGGCGTGGTCGCCACGCTGGCCGGGCACCGCTCCCCCGCCGTGCTGATGCGAAGCCACGGCGTGTTCACCGTCGGCGGCACCGCGCGGGACGCGGTCAAAGCCGCCGTCATGTGCGAGGACGCGGCGCGGACGGTGCACCTAGCGCGCGCCTACGGCGACCCGGCGCCGCTACCGGCGGAAACGGTGGACGCCCTGTACGCCCGTTACCAGAACTACTACGGCCAGCGTTGAGGACCCTAGATAAGGAGAAGTCATGACTGCTTGGGCTGGGCGCAAGCCGCGCATCGGGATCCTCGGGATCATGCAGGACCTCTACGACGACATGGTGCCCGGGATCGCGCAGCGCCAGGAAGGGTACGCCGCCGAACTGGCCGCGCACCTGTCTGACGTCGGGGAATTCATCCCGAGCAAGGCGATCAAGTACCGGGAGGACGCCGAACGCGCCATGCGCGAATTCGAGAACTCCGACCTCGATGGCGTGCTGGTGGTGATGCTCACCTACGGTCCGGCCATGCGGGTGGCGCGGCTGCTTTCCGAGTCGCGGCTGCCGGTGTGCCTGGCCAACATCCAGCCGGAACCTAACGTGACGCCAGCCTGGGACATGGCGGACATGACCTACAACCAGGGCGTGCACGGCGCGCAGGACACGGCCAACGCCATGGTCCGGGCCGGGAAGCGGTTCGCCGTGCTGACCGACGACTGGCGGAGCGCCACGTTCCGCGAGGACGTGGGGCGCTGGGCGCGGGCGGCGGCTGCGGCCACCGCCTGGAAGCGGCTCAAGGTGGCGATCTTCGGCTACGCGATGAACGAGATGGGCGACATCCGGGTCGATGAATCAGCGCTGGTCCGGAGCCTGGGACCGGCCATCATCTCGGTGGCCCAGGGCGACTTGTACCGCGGCACGCAGGACGCGAACGACGAGGCGGTCGCGGCGGTCATCGACTTCGAGGACAAGAACTTCCAGATCGACCCGCGGCTGTCGGTGACCGAGCGCACCGACCACGCCCGCATGCAGGTGGCGATCGAGACGATACTGAACGAACGCGGGTTCGGCGCCTACACGGCCCACTTCGACGCCATCGGGGAGGACGGCCGGTTCAGCCGGCTGCCCCTGGCGGCGGCCTCGTCCCTGATGGCCAAGGGCTTCGGGTACGCCGCCGAAGGGGACGTGCTCACCGCCTGCCTGGTCTACGCCGGGCACGTCCTGATCGGCGACGCGCACTTCACCGAGATGTACGCGATGGACTTCCCGTCGGACTCGGTGCTGATGAGCCATATGGGCGAGGGCAACTGGAAGATCGCGCGGACCGACCGGCCGGTGAAGCTGATCAAGCGCCCGCTGGGCATCGGGCGGCTGGACGACCCGCCGACGTTCCTGTTCCAGTACCAGCCGGGCCCGGCCACCTTGGCCACGCTGGTCTCACTGGAGGGCGAGCGGTTCCGCCTGGTGGTCGCGGAGGGCCAGAACCTGGACAGCCAGGAACTGCCGGCCCTGGAGATGCCGTACGGGCAGTTCCGGCCTGCGTCCGGGCTGCGCAAGTGCCTCAACGGGTGGCTGACGGCCGGCGGCCCGCACCACGAGGTGATGAACCTGGGCCACCACGCCGCCGACTGGAAGGCGTTCTGCCAGCTGACCGGGGTCGAATTCGTCCAGGTCTAATGACCGTGGATCATTACCGCGTTGTGAGCGAGGTAGCGATTCACGATCACGCGCGGCAGTCGACCCAGACGACTTGCCGCCAGGATGTGCCGTCCTGGGCGGTGACCGGGACCTCGCCGAAGCTGATCGGGACGGTCCGGCCGGGGGTGCTCAGGCAGGACGGCCAGCCCTCATCGTGGAGGGAACCCTGCTGGTCGACCCACATGACGCTGCCCTCGATGCCGTAGGCCCAGCCCGCCACGATGACCGTGGCCTCGTGATCGCCGACGGTGGCGGTACCGGTCAGGACGGTGAACGGGCGCGGCTGGTGCTCCCCGGCCAGGAACGCCGTGAGCGCCACGGCCGCGAGCAGAACCGCGGCGGCCAGCACGATCACGGCCCGCCTGACGCGGCGGCTGCGCACCGGTGCTCGGCCGCGCTCGCTCACGGCCTCGGTCCAGATCGCCACTTCCACTCCCATGACGGATAGGCGAAGTGTAGGACCGGGCGGGTCCGGCGGATAGGCGAAGGGTAGGACCGGACGGGTGCACCACGGACCGTTCGGCAGAAAAGGCAGGAGCGGACGGACAGGGCATAACCGTGCCGAAACAGTTTCGGGTACGGCCTTGACCGGTCCGTGCGGCGGGTCTAACGTCTGGAGCGAACGTTCGCTCACGGTGGCGAGAACGGGAACGCCGAAGAGGGACAGAGCCATGGCCAGACGCCGGTACGTCTCGATCAAGGAGGTCGCGGCGCGGGCCGGGGTGAGCTTCCAGACGGCCAGCAAGGTGCTGAACGGCGGCGATGTGCGAGTGTCCCCGCAGACGGCGGAGCGGATCCTGGCCGCAGCCGGGGAACTGGGGTACCGGCCGAACACGATCGCCCGGAGCCTGGTCCAGCGGGCCAGCGCCACCATCGGCCTGGTGGCCAGCGACGCGACCGACGTGGCCATCGCGCAAGCGTCGGTCGCCGCCGAGCAGGCCGCCCGCAGGCACGGGCACTCGGTGCTGGTCGGGCACCTGGCCATGGGCGGCGCGGACGGGGCCGACATCGTCCGGACGCTGATCGAGCGGCGAGTGGACGGCATTATCGCCGCGGCGCCGGAGGTGGAGGAAGACTCCGAGGTGGCCGAACTGCTCCGGCGGTACGTGCCGGCCGTGAGCCTGCAGGCGGTGCCGGGCGGCGGTGTCCCGATGGTGGGGTCCAACCACCGGGACACCGGGCGGCTGGCCGCCGATCACCTGCTCGGCCTCGGGCACACCCGGATCGGGACGGTAACCGGGCTGTTCCGGCGGCGGGTCACCCGCAGCCGGCTGCACGGCTACGAGGACGCGCTACGGGCCGCGGGCCTGGAGCCGGGCGAGGACCTGGTGGCCGAGGGCGACTGGACGCCGCGCGGCGGCGCCGCGGCCACCAGGCTGCTGCTCGAACGCTCGCCCAGCCTGACCGCCATCTTCGTGCACAGCGACACGATGGCCATCGGCGTGCTGTCCGTGCTGTGGCAGGCCGGCCGGCGGGTGCCCGCCGACGTGGCCGTGGTCAGCTGCGACGACATCCCGTTCGCCGAGTACATGACGCCGCCGCTGACCACCGTGCGCGTGCCGCTGGCCGAGACCGGACGGCAGGCGGTCGAGCTGCTGCTGCGCAGCATCGCGGGCGAGCCGGTGCCCGAGCGGACGCCGCTGCTGCCGGTCGAACTGGTCGTCCGCGGCTCCTGCGGAGCGCCGAAGCCGCAGGAGCCGCGGGCTTTGCGGGGACGGCGCGAGCGTTTGGAGGAACCACAGTGACCCGGATCGCGATCGACCCCGGCCGGCCGGTCGGGCGGCTCGACCGCAAGGTGTTCGGCGGGTTCGTCGAGCATCTTGGCCGTTGCATCTACGGCGGCCTGTACGAGGAGGGCTCCCCGCTGTCCGACGACCGCGGCTACCGCAAGGACGTGCTCGGCCTGCTGCGCGAGCTGCGGCTGGGCGTGCTGCGCTGGCCGGGCGGGAACTTCGTGTCCAACTACCACTGGACGGACGGCATCGGGCCGAAGGACGCCCGGCCCCGGCGGCCCGAGCTGGCCTGGGGCGGCGAGGAGTCGAACCGGTTCGGGACCGACGAGTTCCTGGCCTACTGCGAGGAACTGGGCACCGACGCGTACATCTGCCTGAACATGGGCACGGGCACGCTGGCCGAGGCCCTGGACTGGGTCGAGTACTGCAACTCGGCGGGCCAGACGTCCTGGGCGCAGCGGCGGCGTTCGAACGGCCGGGCGGAGCCGTACCGGGTCACCTACTGGGAGCTGGGCAACGAGATGTACGGCGACTGGCAGGTCGGCGCGCTGTCGGCGGAGGAGTACGTGCGGGAGGCGACCCGGTGGGCCCGGGCCATCCGGATGCTCGATCCGCAGGCCAAGATCGTGGCGTGCGGGATGAACGGGTGGAACGAGTGGGACCGGGTCGTCATCGACGGCCTGGCGTCCCTGGTCGACTACCACTCGCTGCACATCTACACCGGCAGCGACGACTACTGGACCAACGTGCTGCAGCCGCACCAGGCCGAGCGCGCCATCGGGTCCGCCCGGGCGCTGATCCAGCGGGCGGCGTACAAGCAGAAGATCGCCAGCCCGCCGCGGATCGCCTACGACGAGTGGAACGTCTGGTACCGGCAGATGACCGGCGCGCTAGAGGAGCGGTACACCTTCGCCGACGCGCTGGCCGTCGGCACCTACCTGAACATCTTCACCCGGAACTGCGACTGGGTCCGGATGGCCTGCCTGGCCCAGCTGGTGAACGCCATCGCGCCCATCGTCACCTCGCCCGAGGCCGTCGCCGTCCAGCCCATCTGGTACCCGGTGCTGCTGCACGCCCAGGCCGCCCTGGACCTGGCGGTGGACGTGCACGTGGACGGTCCGACGGTCAGCCCGGACCTGCCCGCCCACGCGAGCAGATGGCCGTTCCGGATCGGAGATCTGGGGCCGTTCGGCCTGATTGACGCCGCCGCGACCGTTAGCGGCCCAAATGTGAGCGCTAACAGCCCTGGTTCGGGAACCGCCGCCGCTGCCGAGGGTGGGCCCGGGAGCGGGCGCGGCCGGCGGGTGGCGGTCACCCTGGTCAACCGCAGCCCCTCCGAACCGGAGGTGGCTGAGGTGCTGCTTCGTGATCACGTATTCGACGGACCCGCCGTGATCAGGACGGTCACCGCCGGCCTGCGCGGCGACGCCCGAACGCTGTCCGATGTGGAGACAGCGCAGCTGGAAGAGGGATCGCAGGACACGAGGGATGGGGTGGTCGCCGTCCGGCTGCCACCCCGGTCGTTTACCGTCATCGAGGCGACGATGACCACCAGGTAGCAGCCAGAGGTCGTCGCCGCCGAACGCACGCCGCGCGACCGGGGGACAGCGGCAACCGCACACAAAAACACGGCAATACCGAACATAGGAGTTTAGCCAGAATGTCGTCCAGAACGCGATTCCGGCACCCGCCGCTGGTGCCGGGCAGGCTCAGGATCGTCACCGCGGTAGTGGGAGCGGTCGCCCTCTCGCTGCTCGCCGGATGCAGCAGCTCGTCAAGTTCGTCCAGTTCATCTAGCTCGTCCGCTTCGTCTGCCAGCAGCGCAGCGGCGAGCGCGTCCCCCAGCGTGACCGTGGAGGCGGGCGGCTCGTGCAGCAGCTCCAGCGCGACCAAGATCACCTTCTGGGCCTGGGTGCCCGGGATGGGGCGCGCGGTCAACGAGTTCAACAAGACGCACCCGAACATCTGCGTCACCCAGGAGGACGTCGGCGCGGGTGACCCCGAGTACGTGGCGATCACCAACGCGCTGAAGGCCGGGTCGGGCGCGCCCGACGTGGCCGAGGTGGAGTTCGACGAGCTGCCCTCGTTCGAGGTGACCCACAACGTGGTCAACCTGGTGCCGTACGGCGCGAACAACTACAAGAGCGACTTCACCACGTGGGCCTGGGACGAGGTCAGCCAGGGCTCGGCGGTGTACGCCATGCCAGGCGACTCCGGCCCGGTGGCCTTCTACTACAACACCGACGAGCTGGCCAAGTACCACATCACCCCGCCCATGACCTGGGCCCAGTTCGCCGCCGACGCGGCCACCTTGCACAAGGACGACCCAGCCGCGTACATGACGAACTTCTCGGCCGTCGACCTGCAGTGGGTCATGAGCCTGATGGCCCAGGACAACGCCTGGCCGTTCGCCTACACCGGCGGCAGCAACGTCACGATCAACTGGACCGGCCCGGCCCAGATGGCCTTCGCCAAGTACTGGCAGAACCTGCTGTCCGCGCACGAGGTCAACGCGACCACCGATGTGTCGGCCACGTCCTTCGCCGACCTGGACAAGGGCATCGACGCGAGCTGGATCAGCTCGGCCTGGGGCCCGTCCTACTTCGCGCCCGACGCGAAGTCGTCCATCGGCGACTGGCGGGCGACCGCCCTGCCGCAGTGGACGGCCGGCGCGAACGTCGCGGCCAACTGGGGCGGCTCGACCTACCCGGTCTTCTCCCAGAGCAAGCACCCAGCCCAGGCCGCCGAGTTCGCCGAGTGGCTGAACGGCACCACCGCGTCCTGGGACATCACCAAGACGGCGCCGTCGTCGCTGTTCCCGACCTACCTGCCGCTGCTCAACGACCCGTCGTTCAAGGACACCACGGTCCCGCTGTCCGGCAGCTCGACACCCGACGTGGCCTTCTCGGCCGCGGCCAGCTCGATCCAGGGCGTGCCGTGGCCGCCGTTCATGACCGAGGCGCTGAACGAGGCCTCGACCGTGTTCGCGGGGGTGATGAACGGCAAGGAGACGCTGCAGGCAGCGTTCACCGACTTCCAGAACGTCCTGGTGAGCTACGCCAAGGCCCAGGGGTTCACGGTCTCGACCTGACGCCCCTTCCGCCGCCGGCCGGGACCTCCCGGGGCCCTCGACCTCCAGGCCCTGCGGGGGCCCGGCCGGCGGTAAACCTCGTTTGTTAGGAGGACCTGTCAGTGAGCGAAACCCTCGTCGAGGCGGGCGCGGCGGCCCGCGCCGCCGCGCCCGGGCCGCGCGGGCGCTCGGCCTGGATCCACCGCCGGGACCGGCGCGGGATCTGGTTCGTGGTCCCGTTCTTCGTCGGCTTCCTGCTGTTCATGGTCGTGCCGCTCGTCTACGCCATCTACACCAGCTTGTACACGACCAGGATCATCGGCGGCACGACGTTCACCGGCGCGTCGAACTACACCCAGACCCTGCAGTCGTCGCTGTTCTGGTCCGGGGTCATCAGGGTGATCATCTTCGGAGCCATCCAGATCACGGTGATGCTGGTCATCGCGTTCTTCTTCGCGTGCGTGTTCGATCTGGGGGTGGCGAAGTTCGGCCGGACGTTCCGCACGATCTTCTTCATCCCGTTCGCGGTGCCGGCCGTGGTCGGCGCGGTGATGTGGTCGTTCCTGCTCGAGCCGCAGTTCGGGCCGTTCGTGCACCTGGCCGGGGTTCTCGGCTTCCACGGCACGAACTACTTCTCCCCGTCCCTGCTGCTCCCGTCGATCATCGTCATCGTGATCTGGGAGTGGACGGGGTACAACATGACGATCCTGTACACCGCGCTGAAATCCGTGCCGCGGGACGTGGTGGAGGCGGCCATCCTCGACGACACCCCGCTGTGGAAGATCATCCTGCGGATCAAGCTGCCGATGGTGCGCCCGGTCGTGGTCTTGCTGATCTTCCTCAACACGATCGGCGCGCTGCAGCTGTTCACCGAGCCGCAGATCCTGGAGTACTTCAACCAGGGGTCCGTGGCGGTCAACTACACGCCCGCCTACTACATGTGGAACACCGCGATCGCTGCCGACGAGACCAACCTCGCGGCCGCGATGGCGGTGATCCTCGCCGTGATCATCGTCGTCATCTCGTCGGTGTCGCTCATCTTCCGGCGCCGGAGAGGGGAATTCGCATGAGCGTGTCCGTGCTGTCGCCGACGGCTCCGGCCGCTGAGGCGCCCGTGGCGGAGAGCAGGCGGGAGCGGCGCAGGCGGGAGCGGCTCGAGGAACAAGATGCCGTCATCCCGGTCGAGCTGTACGGGCTGCGCCGGGGTACGGTCCCGCTGCTGACCGTGCTCGCGTTCTTGTTCGCGCTGTTCACGCTGATCCCGATCGCGTGGATTCTGATCAACTCGACCAAGAACCAGGCGAACATCTTCGAGTCGTTCGGCTTCTGGTTCGCCCGGCCGTTCCGGTTCTTCCACAACTTCTCGCTGCTGTTCCAGAACGTCGACGGCTACGGGACCTACATCCAGTGGTTCGGCAACACGGCGCTGTACGCGGTGCTCGGCGGCGTCGGCGCGACCGCGCTGTCCGCATTCGCGGGCTACGGATTCGCCCGGTTCCGGTTCCGCGGCTCGAAGCTGCTGTTTGCCCTGGCCATCGCCGCGCTGCTGGTCCCGGTCACGGCGCTCACCCTGCCGCTGTACCTGACCTACGCCAAGGCGCACCTGATCAACTCGATCTGGGGCATGGTCCTGCCCAGCATGATCAGCCCGATCGGCGTCTACCTGATGCGGGTGTACGTGGACATCTCGGTGCCGCGCGAGCTCATCGACGCGGCGCGGGTGGACGGCGGGGGTGAGCTGCGCATCTTCTTCCGCGTCGCACTGCCGCTGATGGTGCCGGGTCTGCTGACCGTGCTGCTGATCAGCATCGTCGCGGTGTGGAACAACTACTTCCTGCCGCTGCTCATCTTCAACGTCAACACCAAGTACCCGCTCACGGTGGGCCTCGGCCTGTGGTCGAACCGCGCGGTGAACAGCGGCGACGCGAACCTGTACCCGATGCTGGTGGTCGGCGGCCTGGTGACCATCATCCCGCTGATCGCGCTGTTCCTGATCGTGCAGCGGTACTGGCGCGGCGGGCTGCTGCTCGGCAGCATCGCGAACTTATCGGAGGCCTCTTGTGGCGGCGATTGCCCTGCGCGGGCTGACCAAGGTCTTCGCGACTGGGGTGACCGCGGTCGATGGGCTGGACCTGGACGTGGAGGACGGCGAGTTCGTCGTGCTGGTCGGGCCGTCCGGGTGCGGCAAGACGACCGCGCTGCGGATGGTCGCGGGCCTGGAGCTCATCACCTCCGGCACGGTCAGCATCGGCGGGCGCGTGGTCAACGACGTGTCGCCGCGGCATCGCGACGTGGCCATGGTGTTCCAGAATTACGCGCTGTACCCGCACCTGACCGTGTACCAGAACATCGGCTTCGCGCTGGCGAACCAGAAGGTTCCTCGGTCGGAGCTGGACCGGCGGGTCCGGTCGGCGGCCTCGGTGTTGGGCCTTACCGAACTGCTCGGCCGCAAGCCGCGACAGCTATCCGGCGGGCAGCGGCAGCGGGTGGCGATGGGCCGGGCCATCGTGCGCTCGCCTTCGGTTTTCCTGATGGACGAGCCGCTGTCCAACCTGGACGCCAAGCTCCGGGTGCAGATGCGCTCGG
>Ga0335073_10008848_pt1 | contig 14120 bp, 7 predicted proteins | sample Lox_Sample_22_FD_207093 | JGI IMG/M metagenome (GOLD analysis project Ga0335073, IMG submission 207093) | Soil microbial communities from Loxahatchee National Wildlife Refuge, Florida, United States - Lox_Sample_2.2 | ecosystem: Environmental > Terrestrial > Soil > Wetlands | place: USA: Florida... | reverse complement strand
CGCGTGACAGACGAGGTATCGATGATAGACTTGCCCACGGACGGCTCCCTTCCAGATGGCGCTCTCAACGACAACCATCTTGGCACGCTTGATGCCGTTCGGGGCGCCGTCCACCCCATCAGCAACGATACAACGCGGGCACCAAGAGTACAGCGGCGTTCAGATTGAGACCCTGCGAGAGCGTGGGCGATGCGACGATGACTTTGAGGACGCCGTCGGACAGGAGGGCTTCCAGCTCGCGCAAAAACGGGCTCGGCAGCCGGCCATGGTGGATGGCGACCCCCTGCTTCAGGCAGGCGACGGCGGGATGGGCTTCGCCGAGCCACTCCTTGCCGACCTCCAGGGCGCGGGCGATCGACGCCTCGTCTTCCAGCAGGGAGTCCAGATAGCCGCGCTTGCAGAGATCCACGACCTGTTTGCCGTAGCTCTCGACCCAATTCGCCTGCGTGGAAAAGATCAGGGTCCGCTTGCCCTGGCTCGCGAATTCCCATGCTGCAAACAGGGCGAGATGCGAGTTCTTGCGCGGATATGGCTTCTTCTCCTTTCCAAGCGCCGCTTTCTGCACAACAAATCTGTCGAGGAACGGACCATTGTCATCGAGGTCGAGCCGGAGCAGTGCGTCCTTGCCCCGCCAGGTGAGCCCGCCGAACCGCTGGCGCGTCGGGCGCCAATCGGAACGCACAGGCTCACCCGGTTCGTCGGAGCGAATCCAGGCGGTGAGATCGTCCAGTTCGTCGCCGCTAGGCAAGATCGCGGAGAGACAGACGATCCGACGGTCGGCCGCATCGGCGCGCCTAAGCAGGCGCTGCACCAGCGTCTCGTAGCGGATTTCACGCTCGCTCGGGCCGATCATGTGGCCTTCGTCCAGGACGATCAGGCCGACATCGTCGATCAGGGACGGGTCGCTTCTCAGCGCGAAGTCGAGTTTCTCGGGCGTCGCGATGATGATCTCGCGGGTGCGCAGGGCGTCTTCGTCACCGGCCGAAAGGCCGCTGACGCCGTAAAGCGAGGAGACGCTGAAGCCGAGGGGGGCGAAGGTCTTCCTGAAGGACCGCTCGGTCTGCGCGGACAGGGCGCGCAACGGCGTAACGATCAGCACTCGGCGCGCCGACGACAAGGTCATCAGCGCGGCGATCTCGGCCACCCGCGTCTTGCCGGCGCTGGTCGGCAGGGCAACGACAAGATCGTCGGTGACGTCCGTGGAACGCTGAGCCGCCGCGCGCTGCGATGGCCATAGCTCCACTTCGGACGTCTTGCGGGCGTAGAGCGACGAGATGAACAACTGGCGCAGATCCGGGTATTTCTCCTCCGTCCCCTCGGGAGGCTCGGTCGGCAGGTTCTGATGCAGCGAGTGCTGCCAGAGGTCGTCGATTAGGTGGCGGCAAAGGTTCGATATCCACCAAAGCGGAACATTTTCCGCGTTGTCCGCCAAGCTAACGGCTGTGCCGAGCAACTCCCGTGCGCTTTCGATCGGCTCGGGCTCGCCCGTCTCGAGCGCGAAGTCAAAATGGGCGAGAGCCCGGCAAATCGTTGTGTTGAGGATGGTCGACAGCACCTCGTCGATATCGGGCTCATCACCCGCCAGTGCGTCAGCGATCTGCTCGTCGCCGTGCGCATCATCATCCACCCACTCGCGCACAAAGCCGCGCAACTGGCCAAGATCGCGCAGGATCAGGTGTCGGATCGCCGTTTCGCCCGGCGAAGCATTGAGGTCTTCCGCCGTTTCATTGAAAAGCGAATAGGCGACGGCCGAGAAGCCGGCCAGATGGTAGGCCGCAGCGGCGATCGTGCGCCGGAAGCCGCGATCGGGCGACTCCGGGTCGCCATTGCGTACAAGGGCTTCGAAGGCGTTGGCGGCGCGCTCGAACGCCTTGCTGGTCAGATCCGACGCACCGGCCTGAGCACGCAAGGCCATTGCGCCCCGAAGCAGGGCGAAGCCGTGTTCCGCAAGATCGGTTTCGATCGTCGCGCCGAGGGGTGGCGCATTCGCCGGCAACACGCCTTCCTCACGCATCAGCGACCAGGTGGCGCCGCGATAGAGCAGGCGCCCAAGGATGCCGTCAACGGTCGCGATGGCCAGGAACGCGGTCAGTTCGTCAATCGTCTCCAAGGTCTTCCGCCTCCTGGTACATGGCCGCGATGAAGTCCTGGTGATCCTCGACGTAGATGCTCACGACGTAGTGGTCCCGGTTAGTCCCTGTGGCGTCGAGATCCTCCTTCAGCGATGCGTGAGGGCCGTTGCCCGATACGGTGAAGAGCATCAGCGCGAAGGGACTTCAGGCCCACCTCGTCACGGAGGCTGCGACCCAGCGCGTTGTCGTCCGGGTCGTTGCTCTCCAGCAGGCGGTTGGCGACGAACAGCAGGGAATCGGGTGTGCAGCGGCCGTTGTCGCGGTTGAGCACCTTGCGGGCGCTGGTGACCGTGGCCTTGCCGAGCACCTTGTTGCTCTTGGCTTCGCCTTTCATGAGCCAGAGCTTCTCGCCAGCCCCATCGTATCCGGCGCCGATGAAGTCGTCGCCGCGCATGGCCATGTTGCGACCGTCCTTGTAGGAAGACGGCGCACAGGGACGCGCAGGCCGATCTCTTCCTCCACTAGCTCGGTCGCGAGAATCTCGCCGAGATCGCCGGAACGGCCCTTGGGCGTCTGCGGCATCGCCTCGCTGAGAATCTTGGCGGCGACCTTATATCCGAGCCGATCCACATCCTCGGCGATGCGTTCGAGCCGGTCGTAGTGCGAGCGGATCGTCTCGGCGAGGTCATCGCGAATTTCGTCGCGGCCGCCGTCCTTTTCGACATACGTTCAGTAGTGCTTCCGCTTGTCCTTCTCTTTCGTGCCGTCGCACCACTTTTTGTACAGCCCCACAACACTCACCGGACTTAGGCCTCTAGATACGTTGGCGAGCGCTCCTCAGCTTCGAGCACTTTATGCTTCCGAGCCCACCCGCTCAACGTCAGGCGGTGGCGGTGAAGCGGGTGCAGCATGTAAGAACTGGACGTCTACACTTCGGCTAAGGGCGGGTTCCGCGCCAATGGGATAGGCCTTGTTGCTGTGCGGCTCGTTCCCGCCGTTCGAGCCACTTGCGCTTGCCGCCCTTGGCGCCAGTTCGCTTGGGGGCCGGTGAATTCGTGCTTCGGTCGGACGAGTTCAGGCGATCGCAGTCTCGTCCTCGTATGTCCGGTTTGGCGATGCGACGGTATGCCGAATGGCCGGATTTGTGGTCGCGGTATCATGCGACTTCGTCGGATTCGATCCGCACGTCGGCTGCGCCGGTTCGGAAGGCGAGCAGAAAGTTCGCGGCCTTCGAGGCGGCGCTCGCGGCGCGGATGACGGCGCGGTTGTCCTCCCGCAAGACCTCCAGCCAGGCGCCGATATAGTCGGCGTGACGGACCGTCGGCACAATGCCGAGCGTGGCGCAGCAAAACGCCGACGTCATTTCCGCGACGAGTTCCTCGCGGGAGTAGAGTTTCGAGCCGAACCTGCCGGAGAGATCGCGCGCAAGCCGGGAGGCATGGCCGGTCCAGTGACCGAGTTCGTGCAGAGCCGTGCGATGCCAGTTGATCGGCTCGAAATAGTTCTCAGGCCCTGGCAACTGGATGTAGTCGTGCGCCGGAGCGTAGAAGGCCTTGTCGCCGCCAAGCCGCAGGTCGGCGCCGCTGGCGCGGATCAGCGTCTCGACCTCCGGAATAATAAGCCCTTCCGGTACCGGTGGCGGCACAACGACAAGATCATCGGGCAGGCCATCGCATTGCGCGGCGTTGAAGACTGTGAATCGCTTGAGAAACGGGATGGCTATAGCTTCGTCGCCCGTCTCGCGCGAGCGGCGGCGTTCATCGTCGGGAACAAAGCGGTCAGCATAGACGACGGTCGTGCCGCGTTGACCCTTCCGCACATTGCCGCCCAGATCGAGCGCCTGGCGGAAGGTGAGCCAGCTTTGCGAGGGGAAGCCATGCTGCACCACCGCGCCCCAAAGGATGAGCACGTTGATCCCCGAATATCCGCGGCCTGTGGCGGCGTTCTTCGGCATGGCAAGCGGCGCGGAAACCCCGCTCGATCCCCACGGCTGAACCCAAGGCGGCCGCCCTGCCTCGAGCTCGGCGATGATCTTGTTGATGATGTCTTCGTAGAGGCTCGTCCGGTCCTGGGCGGGGCGAGCGTGAACGGCATCGCGGGTCTCCGCGACGGGCGCCGCGAGCCTCTCTCGCGATCCCAAACCCGTCACGGCCAACCCGGCCGAACTCTCGCTCTACACGAGGCGTTGCCTGGAACTCCCCGCAGAAGGGGGGCCGCCTCGACTCCCGATCAGACGAGATCGGAGGTGAAGTCCGCCAAATATTCGGATGTCGGGGTTACGCCCGTGAGCAGCAGATGTTCGCGAGCCCGAGTGCAAGCGACGTAGAGCAGACGGCGCTCCGTCTCATAGATGTCATCAAGCTCGGCCTCGTCGGCGGCGTCGGCGACGCGCTCGTCGAGCGGTAGAACGCCTTCGTCGCAACCCATCACGACCACGGCGCGAAATTCCAATCCCTCGGCGAGGCTCATGGGAGCGGTCGTCATCTCGGCCGCGCCTGCAAGGCCCGCGATAGCGGTTCGGGCGCGGGTGACGAGCTGCGGCGTCCGGACGAATACGCCAATTTCTTGGGGCGCGATTCCATCTGCGAGCTATGTTTTTTCGACGGTCTTGCGAACTGCGTCGGCTTCCGCGGCTACTGAATCGAGGGACCTAACTTGCAGCGTTGTCCCACGGATTGCGGGGTAATCGCCGGGCCGGAACAGCTTCAGATCGTCTCGCAATTAGGAGAGCGACATGCGCCACGACTTGATACCTTCATGGGTCCGGAAACACCGAATCCGATCTCCGTAAAGGTACTAAGAGGCAATTGCTCGCTTCAGGCTGTCTTGAGCGACGCGCTTGGGCTAACCAAGATCAACTTCAACTGGTGCCTCACAACGATCGCTTGCGGGTGACACTCCGATTTGCCAATGCGGTGGCGACGTTCTCATCTCAGCACCGATGGGCAGCGAGCCGAAGTTGCCTTTCAAGTCTACATTTTGAGGCTGAGGACTGCGACTTGAACGCGCGGCGGCTGGTGGCGTCTCCAGAGCGGCCGTGAACCGGGGGAATTAGAAGAGGGGAAGCTGAAGGTGGTCCGCATCGGGATTCATGGAGCCAAGAAGCAGGAGTGGTGCGAGGCCCTCTCTTGCACTTCAGCCGTGGCGCGATCGCAGACCTCCCTGCGTGCGGAACTGCAGGCTACGACGGCCCCGAGCATGCCGAACGTCGTCGATAGCACGCTAGATTACGTTGTCTGGTGCTTCCCCCATGCTTCCCCGGCTCTGACGTCTGGGGCGGGGAAGCGACAAGCCGCCCCGAGGGGTCGGTCTAAGTCGTGGATTTCCTTAAGAAAACTTGGAGCGGGCGAAGGGATTCGAACCCTCGACCCCAACCTTGGCAAGGTTGTGCTCTACCCCTGAGCTACACCCGCATCCCTAAACCGCGGCGACACCGCCGGCCGCGCTTATGGCGCAATGATAACGAGAATGCAACACCCTGCCGGCTAGAGGCCGGAAGAACCTTCGCGCCGCGCGCCGGGCCCGCGCACGCGAGCTTGATTTGAACCGGCGGTTCATCCGTGCCAAGCGAGATGATAAAGCGAGCTTTAGGGATGAACGAGGCTTTCAAACCGGACGACGTCACTGAACGCTTGGCGCCCGCGCCGGACGAGGTCACGCAACGCTCGGCGCCCGCCGTCGAACCCGCGCCCGCCAAAGTCGCGCCGCGGCGCCGGCGGAGCCCGTTCGTTTGGATCGCGATCATCGCGGCCCTGGCCGCGGCGGCGACCTATGCTTGGCGGAGGTACGAACACGTCGCCCCTTCGACGAACCGGGAGGAAAGTTCCGGTCGACCCGCCCAGCCGCCGCAAACCGTGCGCGTGGCGCCGGTCACGCTCGGCGACATGCCGCTGACCATCGACGCCTTGGGAACGGTGACGCCGTTCGAGACTGTGACCATCCGCACCCAGATCGCCGGCACTTTACAGAGCGTCGGCTTCGCCGAAGGGCAGATCGTCAAGGCGGGGGACTTCATCGCCCAGATCGATCCGCGTCCCTATGAGGCGGCGCTCGCGCAGGCGCAGGGGCAATTGGCCAAGGACCAGGCGCTGCTGGGCCAAGCCCAGAGCGACCTCGCCCGCTATCAGCAGCTGGCCAAACAGGATTCGATCGCCCAGCAGCAGGTCGCCGACCAGGTCGCGCTGGTCGCCCAGGACAAGGCGGCGATCGCCGCCGATCAGGCGATGGTCAAGACGGCCGAACTCAACGTCGCCTACACCCACATCGTCTCGCCGGTCACCGGGAGAGTCGGGCTCAGGCTCGTCGATCCTGGCAATTATCTGCAGCCCTCCGACGCCACCGGCATCGTCGTCATCACCCAGATCGATCCGATCAGCGTCGTGTTCACGACGCCTGAAGACAACCTGCCGCGCATCTCGGCGCGGCTCAATTCCGGCGCCAAGCTGCCGGTCACGGTGCTCGACCGCGACAACGTCCATGCGCTGGCGACCGGGACGCTGACCACCTACGACAGCCAGATCGACGTCACCACCGGCACGATCAAGATGCGGGCGACCTTCGCCAACCCCAACGGCGTCCTGTTTCCCGAACAGTTCGTCAACGTCCGTCTTCTGGTCGACACGATGACGGGCGCGACGCTCGCGCCCAATGCGGCGATCCAGCTCGGCGCCTCCGGCAATTTCGTCTACGTCCTCAACGACAATGAGACGGTCGCCAAGCGCGACGTGGCCATCGGGCCAAACGACGGCAAGCACACCGTGATCGCCTCCGGCCTCAAGGCGGGCGAGAAGGTGGTGATCGACGGCGTCGATCGTCTCCGTGACGGCGCCAAGGTGAAGGTCGTCGACGCGCCGACCGCGGGGGCGCCGTCCGCCGCCGACCAGGGGCTCAAGCAAGGCGGAGAAGAATCCGGGTCCGCGAATGGCGGAGGCCAGCATCACCGGCGCCGCCACGACCAGTCCGGCGCCGGCGAGGGTTCGCCTGCGCCGGCGGCCTCATCGTCCGCCCAGGCGCCTGCGTCCGGCGTGACGACGCAGGGATCGCCGCCTGCCGGCGCGGCTGCCGCTCCCGCCGGCGCTCCGACCCGTAGCGACGCGCCCGGCGGCGCGACGACTGGGCGCGCGCCGCAATGACGCTGCAGCCCTCAGGCGCAAGGCGGTGAACCCGTCCCGCATCTTTATCGATCGTCCAGTCGCGACCAGTCTTCTCATGATCGCGATTCTTCTGATCGGCATTGTCGCCTTTCGGTTTCTGCCCCTGTCGGCGCTGCCCGAGGTCGACTATCCGACGATCCAGGTCCAGACCTTCTATCCCGGCGCGAGCCCGGAGGTGATGACTTCGGCTGTGACGGCGCCGCTCGAGCGGCAATTCGGCCAGATGCCGAGCCTGAACCAGATGATGTCGCAGAGCTCCGCCGGCGCCTCGGTCATTACTCTCAGGTTCGGCCTCGACATCGGTCTCGACATCGCGGAGCAGGAAGTGCAGGCGGCGATCAACGCCGCCGGCAATCTCTTGCCCGCCGATCTGCCGGCGCCGCCGATCTACGCCAAGGTCAATCCGGCCGACGCGCCGATCCTGACCCTCGGCGTCGCCTCGGACTCGATGAAGCTGACCGAGGTCGAAGACATCATCGAAACCCGGCTCGTGCCGAAATTGTCGCAGCTGCCCGGCGTCGGGCTCGTCTCGATCTCCGGCGGACAGCGGCCTGCCGTTCGCATCCACGTCAACCCGCTCGCCCTTTCGGGCGTCGGCCTTAACCTCGACGATCTGCGCACGACGATCGCCAACCTCAACGTCAATGAGCCGAAGGGCAATTTTGATGGGCCGGCGCAAGCCTCGGCGATCAACGCCAACGATCAGATCCGCGACCCGAAGGATTACGCCAACGCGGTGATCGCCTACCGCAACAACGCCCCAATCCGGCTCTCCGATGTGGCGAGGGTCGAGATCGCGCCCGAGAACACCCGCCTCAAAGCCTGGATGAACACGACGCCGGCGCTGATCGTCAACATTCAGCGCCAACCCGGCGCCAATGTCATCAAGGTCGTCGACAGCGTGAAGGCGTTGTTGCCGACGCTCAGCGCCTCGTTGCCGGCGGCCATTACTGTGAAGCCGCTGACCGACCGCACGATCACCATCCGCGCTTCCGTCCAGGACGTCGAATTCGAGCTTGCGCTGGCGGTCGGGCTGGTGGTGATGGTCATATTCATCTTCCTGCGCAACATCCCGGCGACGATCATCCCGAGTCTCTCAGTGCCGCTCTCGCTGATCGGGGCGCTCGCGGTCATGTATCAGGCTGGCTTCAGTCTCGACAATCTGTCGCTGATGGCGCTCACGGTCGCGACCGGCTTCGTCGTCGACGACGCGATCGTGGTGATCGAGAACATCGCCCGCTTTCTCGAACAGGGCGATAGTCCATACGACGCGGCGATGAAGGGTTCGGCGCAGATCGGCTTCACCATCATTTCGCTCACCGTGTCGTTGATCGCGGTTCTGATTCCGCTTCTGTTCATGGGCGACGTCGTCGGGCGGCTGTTCCACGAGTTCGCGATCACGCTCGCCGCCGCCATCGTCATCTCCGCCATCGTGTCGCTGACCTTGGTGCCGATGCTGTGCGCCAAGCTTTTGCGCGCGCGGGGCCATGGCGGCGAGGCGAGCGGCGGCCGGTTCTTCCAGGCTTTGACCCGTTTCTACGCCGCGACGCTGCGCGTCGTGCTCGATCATCAGGGCGTCATGCTCCTGATCGCGCTCGGCACGTTCCTCCTCACCGGCTATCTCTACGTGACAATTCCGAAGGGCTTCTTTCCCATCCAGGACACCGGCGTCATCCAGGGCGTGACGCAAGCGGCGGAGGCGATTTCGTTCGACCAGATGGCCGACCATCAGCAGGCGCTGGCGAAAGTGATCCTCGCCGACCCGGATGTCGAGAGCCTCAGCTCCTTCATCGGAGTCGACGGCTCCAACATCACGCTCAACTCCGGCCGCTTCCTCATCAACCTCAAGCCGCATGCGGAACGCAAGGCTACGGCGAGCGAGATCATTCGGCGGCTGCAACGGGAAACCGTGAGCGTCCCGGGCATATCGCTGTTCATGCAGCCGGTGCAGGATCTGTCGATCGACACGGCCGTCAGCGCGACCCAATATCAGTTCACGCTCGAGAACCAGGATCTCACGACGCTGCAGACCTGGACGCCGAAGGTGTTGCAGCGCTTGAGCCAAATTCCGTCGATCGTCGACGTGGCGAGCGATCTTCAGCCAGACGGCCGCTCGGTGATCGTCGATCTCGACCGAGCAAACGCGGCGCGGTTCGGCATCACCCCCGCGATCGTCGACAATGCGCTCTACGACGCCTACGGCCAGCGCATCATCTCGACCATCTTCACCCAGAGCAACCAGTACCGGGTCATCCTCGACGTCGATCCCGCGATGGCGCGGTCGGTGAAATCGCTCGATTCGATCTATCTGCCGTCGGCGGCCACGACCACCGGTCAGACGCCGCTCGGGTCAGTGGCCGATTACACCGTCAAGACCGCGCCCTTACAGATCTCGCACTTGAAGCAGTTTCCGGTGACGACGATCTCGTTCAACCTCGCGCCGGGCGCGTCGCTCGGCGAGGCGGTCGACGCGATCGGCAAGGCGCTGGCCGACATCGGCCTGCCGCCGAGCTTCGCCGTCAGCTTCCAGGGCGCGGCGCAGGCGTTCCAGTCGGCGCTGTCGAACGAGGTGTTCCTGCTCGCGGCGGCGATTGCGGCCATGTATATCGTGCTCGGCGTGCTCTATGAGAGCTTCATCCACCCGATCACGATTCTGACCACGCTTCCGTCGGCCGGCATCGGCGCGCTCTTGACGCTGAACGCCGCCGGGGCCGGGCTCGACATCATCGGCGTCATCGGTATCGTGCTGCTCATCGGCATCGTCAAGAAGAACGCGATCATGATGATCGACTTCGCGCTCGAGGCTCAACGCCAACAAGGGCTGCCGGCGCGCGAGGCGATTTACCAGGCCTGCCTTTTGCGCCTGCGTCCCATCCTGATGACCACGGTCGCGGCGATCTTCGGCGCGCTGCCGCTGATGCTGGGAACCGGCGTCGGTTCGGAGCTTCGCCGTCCGCTGGGGCTGGCGATCGTCGGCGGCCTCGCCTTCAGCCAGGTGCTGACGCTCTACACGACCCCGGTCATCTATTTGTTCTTCGAGCGGCTGGGCGAGCGGCTCGGCATGGGGGCGGCCGACGCGGGGCTGGCGACGGAAGCGCCGTGAACAACCGCTTTTCCGAGATCTTCATTCGCCGGCCGGTGGCGACGATCCTGCTCACGATCGGCGTCGTCTTCGCTGGGCTCCTGGGCTATTCGCAACTGCCGGTCTCGCCGTTGCCGCAGGTCGATTTCCCGGTCATCTCGGTTCAAGCGAACATGCCCGGCGCCAGCCCGGAAACCATGGCGACTTCGGTCGCGGCTCCGCTCGAGCGGCACCTGGGTCAAATCGCCGACGTCAACGAGATGACGTCGCAAAGCTCGCTAGGCTTTACCCGCATCACGCTTCAGTTTGGCCTCGATCGCAACATCGATGGCGCGGCGCGCGACGTCCAGGCGGGGATCGTCGCCGCGCGGGTCGACCTGCCGACCAGCCTGCGCCAAAATCCCACCTACCACAAAGTCAACCCGGCCGACGCGCCGATCATGGTCATCGCCATGACCTCGGCCACCCGCACGGCCGGGCAGCTCTACGACCTTGCCTCCAACATCCTTCAGCAGCGGCTCTCGCAGCTCTCGGGAGTGGGCGAGGTCGACATCTCCGGCGCCGCGTTGCCGGCAGTGCGCGTCGAGATCAACCCCGGCGCGATCTTTCACTACGGCATCGGCCTTGAGGACATTCGCGCCGCCCTCGCCTCCGCCAACGCCAACAGCCCGAAAGGGGCGATCGAGGACGACGACTTTCACTATCAGATCTACGCCAACGATCAGGCGTCTCATGCGGCGCAATATCGCGATCTGGTGATCGCCTACCGCAACGGCGCGCCGGTTAAACTCGCCGACGTCGCCGAGGTCGTGGATTCGGTCGAGGACCTGCGCAATGCGGGGTTGGTCGACGGCAAGCCAGGCGTTGCGGTGATCGTCTCGCGTCAGCCGGCGGCCAACATCATCGAGACGGTCGACGGCGTTCGGGCCGAACTGCCCCGTCTGATTGCTTCGCTGCCGGGCGACGTCGATCTGAAAGTGGTCGTCGATCGCTCGATCACCATCCGGCAGTCGCTGAAGGACACCGAAAAGACCCTGGTCATCGCGGTCGTTCTGGTGGTTCTGGTCGTTTTCGCCTTCCTGCGCAGCGTCCGGGCGGCGGCGATTCCGAGCGTCGCGGTGCCGACCTCGATCATCGGCTCGTTCGGGGTGATGTATCTGCTCGGCTTCAGCCTCAATAACCTGTCGCTGATGGCGCTGACCATTTCGACCGGGTTTGTCGTCGATGACGCCATCGTCGTGCTCGAGAACATCTCGCGCTATCTCGAACAGGGGATGCCGCGCGTCGAGGCGGCCATCCGGGGCGCCCGCGAAGTCGGCTTCACCGTCATCTCGATCAGTCTGTCGCTGATCGCAGTGTTTGCGCCTTTGCTGTTCTTCGGCGGCATTGTCGGGCGCCTCTTCACCGAATTCGCGCTCACGCTCACGGTCGCGGTCATGATCTCGATGGCCGTCTCGTTGACCACGACGCCGATGATGTGCGCCCTCATCCTGCCGCGCCGGCGCGAGGGCGAGCATGGACGTCTCTATCTGGCGAGCGAGCGCGTGTTCGACGCGATGCTGGCGTTCTACCGGCGGACGTTGCACATCGCGCTTCGTCATCCCGGGGCCGTGGCGATGTCGCTGTTCGCGACGATCGGCCTCAACTACTACATGTTCCGCTACCAGATGAACTATGGCCTGTTTCCGGTGCAGGACACGGGCCTCATCATCGGCGCGATCCAGGCCGATCAGAGCATTTCCTTCCAGGCGATGAAGAAGAAGTTCGAGCAGCTGCAGGACATCGTCCAAAGCGATCCCGCGGTCGAGAGCGTCGTCGGCTTCACTGGCGGACGGCAGACCAACTCCGGCTTCCTCTACTCGTCGCTCAAGCCTTACGCCGAACGCAAAGTCACCGCCGATGAGGTCGTGACGCGCCTGCGCCGCAGGCTGGCCGAGGTCGCCGGCGCGCGCCTGTACATGGTGGCGGTGTCCGATCTGAGGACTGGCGGGCGGCAGAGCAACGCGACCTACCAATATACCCTGCTCTCCGACGACACGACGGAACTCTATGCGTGGGCGCCCAAGCTCACCCAGGCCCTGATGGGCAACGACGTGCTCAAAGACGTGAACTCGGACCAGCAGATGGGAGGGCTCCAGACCAACGTCGAGATCGATCGCGACACGGCGATGCGCCTTGGGCTCACCCTCAATTCGATCGACAACACGCTGTACGACGCCTTCGGCCAGCGGCAGGTGTCGACCATCTACAATCCGCTCAACCAGTATCACGTCGTCATGGAGATTGCGCCACGCTACTGGCAGGATCCGCGCACGCTCGAGCAAATCTACGTTTCGACGTCGGGCGCCGTTCCGACCGGCGTCCAACAGACCGGATTCGCCGCCGGGGATTACGCCTCCTCGACCGGAACGGCGAGCACGGCGGCGACCATCGCGGCCGATTCCGCGCGCAACCTCGCGACCAACGCGCTGGCCGCGAGCGGCCATTCGTCAGCCTCGGCAGGCGCGGCGGTCACCACCTCGGTCGAGACGATGGTTCCGCTCTCGGCCTTCGCCAAATTCGCGCCGGGCCACACGCCGCTCAGCATCAACCATCAGGGGCAGTTCGCGGCGGTGACGATTTCGTTCAACCTCGCCTCCGGCCGCTCGCTCAGCGAAGCCAAGATCGAGATCGACAACGCCATTCGGCGCATCGACATGCCCTCGACCGTCCGCGGCGCCTTCTCCGGCACAGCGGCGACCTATGCGCAGTCGCAGTCGAGCATGCCGCTTCTGTTCGGCGCCGCCCTGGTGACGATCTATCTCGTGCTGGGCATTCTCTACGAGAGCCTGATCCATCCGCTGACCATCCTCTCGACCCTGTTCTCGGCAAGCGTCGGCGCGGCGCTGGCGCTGTGGCTGTCCGGCACCCAGTTCACGGTCATCGCCGCGATCGGCGTCCTGCTCTTGATCGGGATCGTCAAGAAGAACGCAATTCTGATGGTCGACTTCGCGCTCGAGGCGGAGCGCGCGGGGCGCGACACGCGCGATGCGATCGAGGAGGCCTGCCTCCTGCGCTTTCGCCCGATCATGATGACGACTTTCGCCGCGCTGTTCGGCGCGCTGCCGCTGGCGTTCGGAACTGGCGAAGGCTCGGAGCTGCGCCATCCGCTCGGCATCACCATCGTCGGCGGGCTCATCGTCAGCCAGGCGCTGACGTTGTACACGACCCCGGTCGTGTTCCTCTACCTGGACAATTTCGGCAAGTGGCTGTCCGGCATGTGGCGCCGCTACTACGTCCGCCCCGACGCCGCGCCGATCGCCGGCGCGCGGTAGGGGGCGCGATCCGATCGGCTGGGCCGGTTTCGACCCAAACGCGACCTTCAGGTTCGACGCGATGAAAGGTCGGAAAGCGAGAGAAAGCGGTCTTTGGCTGAAAGGCGTCGTTTGCTCCAGGAACCGAGGTTAACCGACAGTCGAGCCGATCCCCAGCGCCCTAGCGATGAGCGAGGCTGCGAGCTGAGCCTGGTCTACGCACCCGTCCGCTTCTGTTGGGATCTCACGCGCCTCTTGCGCCATGCGCCGCCCAGCCCGCTGATCACGATAAGCGCGGCCGCGCAGCGAAATCGGCGCACGCCCGTGAAATCATTGTGAACATTGGACAACAAATCCCCACATTTGTTTTTGCAATTCACAGGCTCTCATGTACAGTCGAGAGGCGCCAATGCTTCGAAGCAAGGCGACAAGGGACAGAGAAGGCCGTCAAATTATCGGTCCGGGAAGAGTTGCAGCGCCCCAATGAAGGCGGACTGACCGCGTCCTTTGCATTCGCTTC
>Ga0335073_10008847_pt1 | contig 14120 bp, 12 predicted proteins | sample Lox_Sample_22_FD_207093 | JGI IMG/M metagenome (GOLD analysis project Ga0335073, IMG submission 207093) | Soil microbial communities from Loxahatchee National Wildlife Refuge, Florida, United States - Lox_Sample_2.2 | ecosystem: Environmental > Terrestrial > Soil > Wetlands | place: USA... | reverse complement strand
TGATGTAAAACGATCCGTAACCGGACTTGTCCGCTGGAATTGGATAGAGCCTGGCGAAGTTGCCGCACGCATACTGGGCAAAGTTCACGCAGGCGTTGGCGCTCGTATCCATCAATTGCTTGTCGAAACCCGGTAGCAGCGCCACCGGCTTGTCAGAGTCGGGTGCCGGGGTGTTTTGCCCGTGAACTAAATTGACTTGCAAGACGAAAGCTGCAAGCCCCATTACACACAAAAGTGCATGCCTACAAATTCGCTTCATTGCGAACGCCTCCAGAGTGTTGTTTATCAATGGCGACTAATGGAAGGGAAGCAAAAAAGCCGAGTGCTGGCTGCATAAATCGCAGGAGCCAATCATGACGTGTCCCTCAGGGGTTAAAACCCCTCTGTTTTTGCGCCTCTCCTGGCACGACTAAAGTTTCCCTTTCAAGGCCGGATTTATGCAAACAGTTCCACTGCCCCAGGTCTCGTGGTCCCCAGGAGTCATTTGTGCTGGTTCGGTTGCTCGACCTTGATCTTGGAAACCGGAATCTTAATGGAATTAGATTCGCGAAATTCGATTTGCCCTAACTCACCAGTTCAAACGCGCGAATCATCTCTTTGCGCACGGTGAGCCGCTCGATAAGTTCTGTCCTCACCTCGTAGCCGCGGCCCGGCGTGTCTGGAATGGCAATTTCGCCTTTGCGCGACACGGTCACCTCGGGCTCGACGATTTCCTCGGCAAAGTAACGAGCCGAGGCCGACACATCGCCCGGCAGGCTGAAGTTCTCAAGCGTGGAGAGCGCAATGTTGTGCGAACGGCCGACGCCCGACTCGAGCATTCCTCCGCACCAGACCTGGATTCCACGCTCCTGCGCAGCATTGTGCACCGCGATGGCCTCGCTGAATCCGCCCACGCGGCCCAGCTTGATATTGATGATGCGGCACGATTCCATCTCGATGGCCGCCAGCGCATCACGCCGATTGCGAATCGATTCATCGAGGCAGATAGCCGTCTTCAGCCTTCTTTGCAGGATGGAGTGGAAATAGAAATCATCGTGCCAGAGCGGCTGCTCAATCATCAGCAGATCGAACGCATCGAACGACAGAATATGATCTTCATCGTTCAACCGGTAGGCTGAATTCGCATCGCAGCTCAACGTAATTCCGGGCCAGCGATTGCGCACACGATCGAACACCTCAACATCCCAGCCCGGCTTGCACTTGAGCTTGATGCGCTGGTATCCGGCCTCGAGTTCGCGCTCGATGATGGCAAGAAGATCGGGAATCGACTTCTGAATTCCGAGCGAAACTCCGCACGGAATCACATCGCGGACGCCGCCCAGCAGCCGCGAGAGTGAGATGCCTTCGCGCTGCGCCTCAAGATCCCAGATGGCGTTTTCAAGCGTCGCCTTCGCCATGCGGTTCTCGCGCACGCGCCAAAAAAGCCGCGGGCAGTCGCCGCCATGCTGGGGACTCTCGGCGGCTAACATCGGCCCAAGTTCCTGGGTAATTACCGCCCACGCGCTATCAGTGGACTCGCCCGAAAAATGAGGCCTCTCGCCTACTGTGCATTCGCCCCAGCCGATCAGGCCTTCAGAGTGAATCTCCGCAAGCAGTACGCGGCGGTTGCGAGTCACTCCAAAGCTCGTTTCAAACGGCCGCACCAACGGCATGTGAAGTTCGCGCAGGATGATGGCATCGATTCTCATCTTTTTTCGTGTCCTCTTGGTACGTTCCACCTTGAATTCACTAACGAAAAATCTTCACACTCTCTCTTCCAACGCCCCCAGCTCAAAGACTCCATTCCCCTCCGCATCGAGAGAGTAGCCCAAGACAGCTAACCCTTTTTGAAACGCACTCTGAAACCTTCCCCTGTTCTCAAGCTGAATTGCGAGGGCGCGGTGACGGTCTAAATCCGAAGCTTTCCACTGGTAGATGGAAGCCGGAACCTCGATCCGCTCCTCGATATCGTGCATGACTGCAGGACGCCCCTCGAGAATTGCGCGCACCCGTTCTGAGTCAAGCTCCCACTCCGCCACCAGGCGATCGGTCGGGAGCCCACCCTGCAATCGAGATGAGGATACACCATAGAAGTCGGGCCGATACTCCCTGGCGACCGCCCCCAGCCTGTGGATATTTAAATAAGCGTTTTTAATTTCAAGGGGATCGAAGGTCCACTCCATGTGCCGAATACCTCTTGAAAGCGCGTCAAGCCTTTGCTCCAGCTTGAGGCGCATCCCCAGCCCCCGATTCCGGTAAGCCTGTTTTACAGCAAGCATATGCGAGTGCAGATACGGCCTCGCGCCGCCGGGTCCAATCTTGATGCCGGGCAGCGCCATAACGAAGCCGACCATCTGCTGAGAAGGTTCTGGGCTTTCTTGTTCCCTGGTTCCCTCGTTCCCTTGTTCCCTTGTTCCCTGTCTTTCGTCAAACGCCCCAATCACCTGGCCGCCTATTTTTTGCGCCAGCAGAAAGGTCTTTTTCGGAATCAGATCGGTGGGATCGTATCCCCATGTTTCAACCTCCAGCTCGACGCAGGCCTGGAGCTCGTCAAATCCACGGCACTCGCGAATCTCAATCATGAGCGCGCTCCGTCGTCTCCACGAAGCGTGTCCGCGCCAGGGCCCGCTTCCGGCTGGCCACCTTTTGCAGCCAGTTTCTTTTTTGCGGCCGTCCACAGGTCTTCGAGCTCGTTTGGGGCAAGTTCCTCGAGCGGGCGCGGAGAAGCCAATTCCATCTCCCTGAACCGCTCGCGGAATCTCAGGTTGCACCCGCGCAGGGCCATCTCGGCATCCACGCCAAGATGTCGTCCCAGATTCACGACTGTGAACAGCAGGTCGCCGAGCTCGGCCTCAATTGCAGGCATCCGCACGGGGTCGCCCGAAGCGGCTTCGGCCTCGAGCTCCGCCGTCTCTTCGGCGATCTTGGGCAACAGATCGCGCCAGTGGGGCCAGTCAAAGCCAGCCTTCTGCGCTTTTCCGCCGAGCTTTGCGGCCTCAAGTAATGCCGGTAGCGCTCGCATCACTGAGTCGAGTCTTGAGGCGGGCTGCGCAGGCTCGGATTGGGGTTTGACCGCCTTTTCAGCCGCCTTGATCTCTTCCCAGTTGCGCAGTACGGCAGCAGCCGAACCTTCGACGCGCGAATCGACTATTGCGGCGTTGCCCGCCTCGCGCGCTGCTTCGTCGCCAAAAACGTGCGGATGGCGGCGAATGAGCTTGCGATTCAAATGGTTAAGCACGTCGACAATGGTGAACTGGCCCTCGTTGGCGGCCATCTCCGCGTAGAAGAGAACTTGCAGCAACAGGTCGCCAAGCTCTTCAGCCAGGTGCGGGAAGTCGCGGCGCTCGATGGCGTCGAAGACCTCGTAAGTCTCTTCGAGCGTGTATTTGCGGATGGTGTCGAAGTTCTGCTCGCGGTCCCAGGGGCAGCCGCCGGGCGCCCGCAGCCGGGCCATGATGGCCGCCGACTGCTCAAAGAGCGCAGCCGCCCGCGCGGGGTCGGTGGCAATCTGCGTTTTGGGGGGCTTGGAGCTTGAACTCTCTTGCGGAAGGTCCATGCATAGCTAGTTTACTAGGCGGGCTGAGGTGGGCGTCTCACGGGCCGAGGGAGCAGGGGCTTCGTGCCCGAATACCTCTTTCGGAACGGAGGGGGAGGGCTTCGTGCCCGATTGCGTCTTCCGGGCCGGAGGGAGCAGGGGCCTTCAGGCCCCTGAATAACGCTCAATCGACGGGAGGCCTTTAGGCCCGGGCAATTCGTCTCTAGCGAAAATGCTCCGGCATCGGGTCAATCACGTGCCCTTGATGCGCCGAGGAATAAACATGCTCCTCTGGTTTCGCACACATCCCCGCTTTCACCGGATTCTCTTCCACATACCTCCTGCAACCATCAAACTTCTCACGCGAGAGAATCTGCACTTCGTTGTAGCTCCGCTCCCAGACATCTCGCTTGCTCTTGAGCCGGAACGAAAAACCACCCTTGATGAATTGCACAGCCTTTTCGAGCGAAACATCGGGAGCAGGAGTGATTAGGACGTGCAGGTGGTCTGGCATGACGACGAAGGCGTGCAATGCAAATCTGCCCTGCGCCCGATAATGCTGTAGGACGTCGAGCATGAGTTGGGCGGTTGCTTCCACTTGGAAGAGTCTGCGCCGAGACGCCGTCACGAATGATACAAAATAGGTCCGCGTCTCTTGCGGAGCGTAAATCATCTCAGAATCGTACAAAATGCCCGCGGCTAAAGCCGTGATCCATGTCATCCTTCTCAGGGCCCTGAAGGGCCCTGCTCCCTCCAATCGATATGGCTAGCTTTTCCGGGTGATTTAGTGCAGAGACACGCGCCGGTTTTGGGGAGTGGTCTGATACGGGCGCTTTTTAGCCACTGCGGTAGGTGAACGTTCCATACCTGGCCGTCGTCCTCTCAACCGTATACTCAATTCTTCTGATGATCCGCGTTCTGGGAACCGTATTTGCCGCGCTCATGGGGCTGGCCTTCGGCAGCTTTCTGAACGTGTGCCTCACGCGCTGGCCCGCCGGCGAGAGCGTTGTGAAGCCCGGCTCGCACTGCCGCAACTGCGGGCGCACGCTTGCGTGGTGGGAGAACGTGCCGCTGGTGAGTTGGCTGGCACTGCGCGGAAGATGCAGAACGTGCGGGACGTGGATTGGGTGGAGATATTCTGTGGTGGAACTTGGAGTGGGAACACTTTGGGCAATTAGCACTTGGCGTTATATCCCAGCGTTCTTAGAAAAGGGCGATGCGTTCGCAGTTGTCCTCTATTATTCCGTGGACCTGGCCGGAATCCTGATCTTGTCCTGGCTGTTGGCTGCCCTCGCCGCGCTTGACGCAGAGCACTACTGGCTCCCGAACTCGGTCACAATCTCTGGGACGATTCTCGGGCTTCTTTTTGTGATCGCCAAGTCGGCCCTCAATACCCTTTCGCCGTTCCATGACACCGTCTACGGGAGTGAGCTCAAGATGATTGCGATTGAGGCTGAACGGGCAGTAATCAGCTCAGTCGTCGCGATCCTTGCCGCCGCCGCGCTCATTCTGCTTATCCGCTGGGTCTATAAACTCGTTCGCAAGCGCGAGGGGATTGGCCTTGGCGACGCAAAACTCATGGCGATGCTCGCCGCGTGGCTGGGACTCCCAGGCGCTCTGCTGTCGTTTGCAATTGGAGTGGTGCTGGGATCGCTGGTCGCAATCGTCCTGCTCATCCGGCGGAAACAAAACGAATCATGGGCCGGCATGAAGCTGCCGCTCGGCACATTTCTTTGCATCGGCGGAATCGTCTCGAGCCTGTGGGGCCAGCCGATCATCGCGGCTTATTTGAAGTGGGCAGGGTTCTGACCCGGTTCTATCCCACCCAGGCCGCAACAATAAAGGCGTGGCGGAGATTTCTGTTGGGTTCGTGCTTTCCCGCCGGAGCGGAGCATGGATTAGGGCGCCCGGCTCACTACGTGAATCCTTGTCGAGTTTCGGATAGGAGATTAGCTGCGGTTCAGGATTCGCGCGGCGTAGAGACGAAGCAGGAGAAGGCCGTAGTCCCAGGCGACTTTGAGATTGGCTTTGCTCGCGCCGCGGTAGCGCGTGCCGAAGGAAAACGGGATTTCACGGACCGAGCGTATGCGGCCGCGGACCAGAATTTCGAGCAGGAGCTTGAATCCGGCGCGCTGGAAGCGGGCGTCTGAGATCGATGAGCGGCGCACCATGAAGAATCCCGACATGGGATCGCTGGCTCTCGCGCCGCGATGCTGAATGGGCCACGTAATAGCCGTGGCCGCAATCGAGATGAGCTTGCGCGCAGGGTTCCACTTGCCTACTTCGCCGCCGGCGGTATAGCGGCTGCCAATGGCCAGGTCGCGACCCTCGGCGATGGCCTGATAGAGCTGCGGCAAAAGCTCGGGCGGATGCTGCAGGTCGGCGTCCATCGCGCCAAGCACATCGGCGTCGGTCGCCCGCCAGCCGTCGAGGACGGCGCCGGACAGTCCCCGCTCGCCCTTGCGCACCAATAGCCGGATGCGCTTATCGGTAAGACCCTCGGCGGCAACCAGGTCGGCGGTTTCGTCGGTGCTGGCGTCGTCGACCACGACGATTTCATGATTGATTCCTGCGGCGTCGAGAACCGCGCGCACCTGCGTAAGCAGGTGCACAATATTGCCCGCTTCGTTGAGCGTGGGGATAATGAGCCCCAGCTTACGCGGCCGGGAATCAGAGGTCGAAGCAGCTCCGGATACTTGTGCAATGCCGGTAACCTGCGACGTGCCTGCTGAGGGTGAGAGCATAGAACGGTAGGTCAATTTTATCGCGCGGGGCTGTGCATCTGAAGATGTCGTTGGAGAGGCCGGGCAACCAGAATCTGTTTGCGAGGATCTCGATTACTCTCTTCTTTACGCTCGTCAGCTTTGCGGTGATGGGCTACCACCCCGGACTTGAAGACGACGGAATCTATCTCGCCGCAGTCAAAGCCCGCCTGAATCCCGCCCTCTACGCGCGTAATTCAGAGTTCTTCAAGCTCCAATTGCAAGCCACTGCCTTTGACAGCGCGATGGCGTGGTTTGTGAGGATCACACACATCCCCGTGCCGTGGGCTGAGCTGTTGTGGCAGCTTGCGGCGATCTTCGCAATTCTCTGGGCGACTCACCTGATCGCGCGGCGTTTGTTCAGGGAAGCAGCCGCGCAATGGGCAGCGGTGGCCATGGTGGGCGCGATGCTTACGCTGCCGGTGGCCGGGACAGCGCTGTTCCTGGTGGACCAGCATCTGCATCCAAGAACAATTGCAACGGCGTTGATTCTTCTGGCTGTGGCCCAGGTGATGGAAGGCAGAGGCAAGGCAGCGGTGGGCTTGCTGGCGCTGGCCGGGCTGATGCATCCGCTCATGGCGGCGCTGGGAATCTCGTTCTGCGTGTTTCTTGCCGCGGTGCTGAAAGCGCGCGTATATGGGTGGGTTGAGGGATTATGGCCCGGCGAAAGGGCGATATCTGGCCGCAATAAAGCCGTAAAGGTGGGCGCAGGAGCGGGCGGAGGATTTGCCGCGGCAGCCGCGCCGCTGGCGTGGGTCTTTGAAGGGGGAAATCCCGGATGGCGCGAGGCGCTGAATGCGCACAGCTACTACTTCATCTACAAGTGGGCTTGGTACGAGTGGCTGGGCGCGGTGGCTCCGCTGGCGCTGTTTTGCGTGTTGTGGCGCTGGGCAGGGCGCAGAGGCGAGCGGGATTTGGCGCGATTCGGTTTGGCGGTCTTTGCATACGGAGTGTTTCAGCAGGTGGTGGCGCTGGTGGTGCTGCCGCCGCTGGGGTGGTTGAGGGTGACTCCGCTGCAGCCCATGCGCTACCTGCACCTGGTTTACTTTGCGATGGCACTGGTGGGCGGCGGCCTGCTGGGGCGGTTTGTTTTGAAGAAGAGCGTGTGGCGCTGGGCGGTGTGCCTGGCGGTGATGAATACGGGAATGCTCGCGTGCCAGGAGACGCAGTTCCCTGCCAGCAGGCATCTGGAGTTGCCGGGTCTTGCGCCATGCAACGATTGGATTGCCGCGTTTGACTGGATCAGGCAGAACACGCCCGAGGATGCATATTTCGCGCTCGATCCGCATTATCTGGATGCTCCCGGCGAGGATTATCACGGCTTCAGGGCGCTGGCCGAACGCAGCTCGCTCGCCGATGCGGTGAAAGATGCGGCGGTGGTGACGCAGATTCCGAGCCTTGGCGAAGAGTGGCTGCGGCAGGTCGAGGCCCAGCAGGATTGGGATCGCTTCCAGATCGGCGACTTTGAGCGGCTCAAGCGTGAGTTCGGCGTAGATTGGGTAGTGGTAAGCCGGTCATCGCAAGCCGGGCTGGATTGTCGATGGCGCGATCGCACGGTGGCCGTATGCCGAGTGCCTTGAGACGGCGAAAGCCTTTTCCGCATAGAACTTTGCACGAAAGCCTGTTATCCGCGAGAATGAAATTGATACCCCACAATCCGTGCGGAGCTCCCTTTAATGCTTAACTTCACCCAGCGAACGATTCTCGGCTGCCTGTTAATGGCTGGACTTGCCGCCGGGTTTATCGCGCTCACTCATCGGGTGTTGTTCACGGCCGGGTTGGCAGGGCTCAGTTACACGTTCGTTGCCGCAGCTGTTGCGGTTGCAGCGCTGACCGCGGTCTTCATCCTGAAACCGATTAAAGATCTTTCACGCGACGCGCACCGGATCGCGCAGGGTAATCTGGAGCATCGCGTGGAGTGGAGCAGCCGGGACGATTTTGGCGCACTGGCCAGCGAATTGAATCGGATTGCCGTGCGGTTGCGCGAGGTTCGCGATACCGAGGCCGGGCGGCGCCAGATGGAGTTCCAGCTCTCCGATGCGGTTTTGCAATCGATATTCGAGCCGATCATCGTGACCGACAGCAAGGGACACGTGTTGAAAGTGAACCAGGCTGCGGCAGAACTGCTGGGCGAGGCGGCCACAGACCGCATGGCGCTGACAACTACTCCTGGGGGAGACAAGATTCTGAGCGCGATCAGGAATGCCGTGTCGATGCAGAAGCCGGTGGCGGCGGAAGACGAAGCGTCGGTGCTGCCGCTGCGAATCGGGAAGAAGGAGCGCAACTATCGCCTGCGCACCACGCCGATGCGCGACTCCGACGGCCGGCTGCTGGGCACGGTCACAACGCTCGAAGATGTAACCAGTCTGCAGGACATCGATCGTTTCAAGACGCATTTTATCGGCGTTGCGAGCAGAAAGCTGCGCGACCCACTGCTGGAACTGCGGCGAGGTCTTTACGCGCTGGGGCAGGGCTTCAGCGGCGAGCTCAGGCCTTTGCAGGCCGAACTGGTGGCCACGGCTACAAGCGATGCGGAGAAGCTGAACGACCTGATGAGCGACCTGATCGAGGTGGCCGAACTCGATACGGGAAAGCGAATGATGAAATCGGAACGCATCAGGCCGGCGCAGGCGTTGATGGAGGCGCGCGACCGCTACTGCGAAGAGGCAGCAAAGAAACACATTCGGATTGAAGTGGCGGCCTACGGCGATTTGGCGCCGGTGAATGCGGATCGGCGGGCATTGCGCTCGATTCTCGACAATCTGCTTTCGAATGCGGTGCGCTACACGCCTGACGACGGCGAAGTGCTGCTTGCCGCGGAAGAGATCAAGAACTTTGTGCAGTTCACAGTGCGCGATACGGGCCGCGGCATTGAGGCCGAGCGGCTGAGCACGATTTTCGACAGGTTAAATGCCTTCAGCGACAAGGGAACCGGGCTGGGACTGGCTTTGGTGCGTCGCCTGGTGGAGTCGCTGGGCGGACAGATCGCGGTTGAGAGCCGGCTTGGGCACGGCGCGACATTCCGCTTCACACTGCCGGTGTCGGTGGTTGAAGAGATCCGCCATCCTGTCGAGGTGGGCTAAGAGAGATGCCTGAAATCGTCCTCGAAAAACAGCAGGAACCCGCCAAGCTACGTATCTACCTGGGCGCCGCTCCGGGAGTGGGTAAAACCTATCACATGTTGAATGACGCACACATGATGCGCCATCAGCAGGGTGTCGATGTTGTTATCGGCCTGGTTGAAACTCACGGACGCAAAGAGACCGAGGCGCGCATTCGCGATCTCGAAGTCATCCCACTCAGGGAAATACCCTATCGCGGAGTCACCCTGAAAGAGATGGATGTAGACGCGATCGTTGCGCGGCATCCGAACACTGTTGTGGTGGACGAACTGGCGCACACCAACGTGCCGGGAAGCAAGAACCGCAAGCGCTACGAAGATGTGCTGGAGTTGCTCGACGCGGGCATCAACGTGATGACGGCGGTAAATGTTCAGCACCTCGAAACGCTCAACGACGCTGTCAACCGCTCGGCAAACACCACGATCCGCGAAACCGTGCCCGACAGTTTTTTGAAGCGCGCCGATGAGGTAATGAACATCGACCTCACGGTAGACGAGCTGCGGACGCGATTGAAGGCTGGAAAGATCTATGCGGCAGAGAAGGTGGAGCAGTCGCTGGCCAATTTCTTTCGCAAGGGCAATCTGAACATGCTGCGCGAGCTGGCGTTGCGCACCACTGCCGAGCAAGTGAGCAGCCGGGCATCGGAATACCGCCGAACTCAGGGGCTGGAACAGGCGCCGATCCCGGAGAAAGTGATGGTCTGCCTGAGTACGCGGCCCGGAACCGAGCGCCTGCTGCGGGTGGGGGCGCGCATTGCTGGCCGGCTCTCAACCAACTGGTATGCGGTTTATGTGACCAAACCCGACGACAAGGGCCACGGCGATCCCGACGCGTACCATCGGCTGGAGGAATATCAGAAGATGGCGCGCGATCTTGGCGCCAAGGTGGTTTCGCTCACCGACCGGAATGTTTCCGATGCGCTCATTCGCTTTGCGCAGCAGGAAAACATCAGCCACGTGGTCTTTGGGCAGTCGGCGCGCTCGCGCTGGGATATTTTGTGGCGCGGCTCGGTGCTGAACCGCTTCCTGTCAGAGGTGCGCGACGTTACCGTGCAGGTGGTGCCGATGCAGAAGCCGTTGAGGCGCGGGCAATAACGCAATTGGCATTTGGGTTGAAGAATCTTGTGCGCCGCATCGATCCTCCTCTATTATTACGGGAGCCGAACAAAATCAGATCCGGCGCCGAAGCAGACCCTATCCCCGGAGGAATACATGCGGCCTGAGCAATGGGAAATCTTCAAGAAAGCGGTGCGCCGCGAAAAACTCGACAAGGTTCCCATGGCGCTGATCGTCGACAGCCCATGGATTCCGGGATACCTGGGAATCAACCACCTCGATTACTTCCTCGACCCGGAGTTGTGGTTCCAGTCAAACCTGAAGATCATGCAGGAGTTTCCCGACATCATATTTGTCCCGTCGTGGTGGATGGAGTACGGGATGGCGGCGGAGCCGTCGGTACTGGGCGCGAAGATCAAATTCTGGCAGGACAACACGCCGAGCGAATACCACACGCTCTATCGGCTCGAGGATATCGATAACTTCCCTGAGTACGAGGTTGAAGCCGACGGGTTCGCGGGCCTCACGCTGCATCGCATCAAGATGGCGAAGCAGCGGATTCTGGATGCGGGCTACATTCTGCCCATGGTGACTTCGCGCGGCCCGTTGTGCACAGCAGGATTTGTGCGCGGCACAACGGAGTTCATGATCGACCTGGTTGAGGACCCCAAAGGCGCGCACCGGCTGATCGATTTGTGCACGCGTGTGGTGATCGACTGGCTGAAGGCACAGCAAAAGGTGATGGGTGACACAGTCGAGAGCATCTTCATCCTCGACGACATTGTGGGATTCATTAACGAAGAACATTATCTCGAGTTTGCGCACCCATATTTGAAGCGCATCTGCGATGCATTCCCGAAAGACTGGGTCAAGCTCTACCACAATGACGCGGAAGTGGATGCCTGCCTCGATCATTTGCCCGACACGGGATTCAACGCTCTGAACTGGGGCAAGCAGCGGCACATCACCGACGTTAAGCGGCGCGTGGGCGATCGCATGTGCCTGATGGGCAATGTGAATCCGCTTGAAATTGGCGTGCGCGGCACTCCCGACGAAGTGAAAGACGAGACGCTCGAGGTGCTTGAAGGTTCGGGGGGCGAAGGAATCATTTTGTCGGTTGGCGGAGGCACCAGTCCCGGAATGCCGCGCGAGAATATTCTTGCCATGCTCGAAGCGCTCGATGAGTACAACGCGAAACGGGCCGCGACTCTAACGACAACCGCACGTTGATGAAGTCCCGATGAGGAGAGACCGATGCCCGATTATGCGCTGATGAATCAGAACCTGTACGAAGGCAACGCCAACGAGGTTGAACGCCTGACAAAAGAGGCGCTGGCTGAGGGGCGCACTGCCCAGGAGGTGCTGAACGATGGACTGATTGCGGGCATGAGCGTAGTGGGCGAGGACTTTAAGCACAACATACTTTACGTGCCCGAGGTGCTGATTGCGGCGCGCGCAATGAAGGCAGGCATGGCGGTGCTGAAACCGCTGCTGACGTCGAAGGACAGCGGCACCAAGCCAAAGGGCGTGTTGCTGATGGGAACTGTGCGCGGCGACCTGCACGATATTGGCAAGAACCTTGTGGGGATGATGGCCGAAGGCGCGGGGTTCGAGCTGCACGACATCGGCGTTGACCAGAGCGTGGAGAAGTTTATGGCCGCCGCGGAAAAGTGTAAACCGAACATCATTGGCATGAGCGCGCTGCTGACCACCACCATGATGTATATGAAGACGGTGATTGACGGATTCGACGCGGCGGGGCTGACGCACATCAAGATGGCAGTTGGCGGCGCGCCCATCAGCCAGATGTTTGCCGATGAGATTGGCGCGGACGGCTACGGCGCAAATGCATCGGCAGCGGTGGATTTGTTTTTGAGGCTCGCGGAACACGCATGACCGGCAGGTAAATCCAGTGGCGATATACAAAGTTCTTTACTGGCAGGAAATCCCAACGCAGATCAAGGTTGAGGACGACGATGATGACCTAACCGTGATGCTTGACGACCGGTTTATGAAACTGGTGGATTTGCTCGCGGCGAAGCGCGGCCTGCAAGCTGAAGACGACTACCTGGCGCAATGGAAGTGGGGCGAGGAAGAAGAGCGCGAGGGATCGGCACAGGAAGTTGCAGAAGCCGTGAAGGCCGAATTCGAAGCAAAGGAATGGTAGGAACTGCGCGCGGATGGCCGCCACTCTCACGATCAACGGAAAGACCATCCCGGCCGTGAACGGGCTTTCGCTTTTTGACCACGCCGAAAGCCTCGGGATCGACGTGCCCACGTCGTGCCGCAAGCAGGGCAAGTGCAAAGAGTGCATGGTTGAGGTAGTTGAAGGGATGAACCTGCTCTCGCCGCTTGCCGAGCCGGAACTGCATTTGAAAGGCAACTTCAGGCTTTCGTGCCAGACCTATGTTGCGGGCGCGAGCGGGCACGTGCGCTGCCACACCATGCGCCGCGGCAACATGCGCATTGAGAGCGGGGCTGAGGGGCTGCCGATTGCCGGGAGCGCGTTCGAACTCGATCCCGCAGTCACCCGTGATGGCGATCGCATATTGATTGACGGAGTAGAGGTGGATCGTTCGACAGGACCGATCTATGGCATCGCGATGGACCTGGGAACGACGACAGTAGTTATGAGATTGTTCGATCTCGAGACTGGCAGGCTCGTTGCCGACACTTCGTTTGAGAATCCACAGCGCTTCGGCGGCTCCGAAGTGATGTCACGCATCGCATACGACACCGAACATCCGGGCCGGTTGCTGATGCGCACGCTGGCGGGCTATCTGAGCCACGCGATCGAGAAGTTCCCGGTCGACCCGAAGAGCATCTACGAGATGGTTGTCGTGGGCAATTCGACCATGCGCGACCTGTTCTTCTGGCAGAGCGTGTACTCGATCGGGCAAAGCCCTTATCAGTCGATCACCGAGATTGAGATGGCCGAGGGAAAGCGCGAAACGACAAGTCTGACGCAGACCGGGCAGCACAGTTTGTTGCCGATTCATCCCAAGGCTCGCGTGTACGGTGCGCCAATCGTCAGCGGACACGTGGGCGCCGATGCCGCGGCGTGCATGCTGGCCGTGGATCTTGCGCATGAGACCCGCAAGGTCGCGATCATGGACATCGGAACCAATACCGAGCTGATTGTGGGCAACAGAGATCGCATTCTTGCGGCATCGTGCCCGGCAGGACCGGCATTCGAAGGCGGCGCAATCGCCTGCGGAATGCCCGCGCTCAACGGCGCAATTGAAGAAGTGCGGATCGACGACAAAGGCGAGTTCAAGCTCGGCGTAATTGACGATGTGAAACCTGAAGGCATTTGCGGCTCGGGGCTGGTGGATGCCTTAAGCGAGTTGTTGCGCACCGGGCGCATGAACGAGCGTGGGCGTTTCGAAGACGACTTGCATCGCATCGATCTATACAACGACGGCGAGCGTGATGTGTACCTGCTGGAGAGCGACGTAAATGAATTGGCTCAAGCCAAAGGCGCAAACGTGGCTGGCCTGCACACGGTCTTCTCGACCTACGGAATTGATTTCGATGAGATCGACGTGTTTTACCTGGCAGGAGGGTTTGGGCGGCATATCGACGTTAAGGCGGCCAAGCGAATCGGCCTGGTGCCGAACCTGGATGAATCCAAAATTGTGCGCGCCGGCAACACGGCAATTGAGGG
>Ga0335073_10008845_pt1 | contig 14123 bp, 13 predicted proteins | sample Lox_Sample_22_FD_207093 | JGI IMG/M metagenome (GOLD analysis project Ga0335073, IMG submission 207093) | Soil microbial communities from Loxahatchee National Wildlife Refuge, Florida, United States - Lox_Sample_2.2 | ecosystem: Environmental > Terrestrial > Soil > Wetlands | place: USA... | reverse complement strand
GTGGCGACCGCTGACACGGCCGCGGTGCGGATCTCGGTGACGGCCGACGCGTTGAGCAGCGCGAGCGGCTCGCCGGTCTGCGCGCTGGACAGCAGCACCACGCCCTGGTGCGCGTCCAGCCCGGCGGCCGGGTTGCCGGGAAAGATGCAGATGGCCTTGAGACCGTAGGCCCCGCCACCCTGGCCGTCCTCGCCCTGGCCGTCCTCGCCCTGGCCGTCCTCGCCCTGGCCGTCCTCGCCCGGCCCGCCCGCGGCCAGGTAGGCGGGCATCAGGGCCATCAGCCCGGCCGCCGCGGGGGGCCTGATGATCGTGCGCAGCGGCTGATCCACCTGGCCGCGGGCCAGCGCGGCTAGCGCGTCCCGCATGGCGTCCGCGCACTCGCCGTAGGGCAGCAGGCGGTGCACGTCGGCGGCGCCCAGGACCAGCAGCCGGCTCACGAACTGCTGGCCGGAGGCTGCGCCGAGGCCCGGTGGCCCGACCCGCCGTCCTGGCCCACGGCGGCCGCCTGAGCGTGCGGGGCGATCGCCATCTCCTCGGGCTTGCGCTCGGGCACGGGCTTGCCGACGATCCGGTACACCGCCGAGCCGTCGACCGTCTCCTGCTCCAGCAGCAGGTTGACGAGCTGCTCGAGCTCGGGCCGGTGTGAGCGGATGAGCCCGACGGCGGTTTCCTCGGCCTCGCGCAGCAGCCGGGAGACCTCGCTGTCGACCTTGGCCTGGGTCGCCTCGGCGAACGGCCGGCTGGACATCGGCGCCCCGCCGCCGCCGAGGAACACCGAGCCGCCCTCGGGGTACCCGACCGGCCCCAGAGCTGGCGACAGGCCGAACTCGCGGATCATCTTGGTCGCCAGGTCGGTGGCGCTGGCCAGGTCGTTGGCCGCACCGGTGGAGCCCTGCCCGAACTCGACCAGCTCAGCGGCGCGCCCGCCGAGCCGCACCGCCAGCGAATCGGTCAGGTAGTCCTCGCCGTACAGGTGACGCTCGTCCAGCGGTAGCTGCTCGGTTACCCCGAGGGTCTGCCCGGCCGGCAGGATAGTGATCTTCGCCACCGGGTCGGCGTGCTCGGAAAGCGCGGCGACCAGCGCATGCCCGGACTCGTGGATCGCGACCGCGTGCTTCTCTTCCGGCAGCAGAACGTTGGAGCCCTCCCGGCGGCCGAGCAGGATCCGGTCCCTGGCCGCGTCGAAGTCGGCGGCGCTCAGGACCTCACGGTTGTCCCGGACCGCGACGATCGCCGCCTCGTTGGTCAGGTTGGCCAGGTCCGCGCCGGAGAACCCCGGCGTGCCCCGGGCCACGACAGTCAGGTCGACGTCGGGGCCGAGCTTCTTGTCGCGGCAGTGCACGGCCAGGATCGCGGCCCGCTCGGGCAGCGTCGGCAGCGGAATCGTGACCTGCCGGTCGAACCGGCCGGGCCGCAGCAGCGCCGGGTCGAGGATCTCCGGCCGGTTGGTCGCGCCCAGCACCACGATCCCCTGGGTCACGTCGAAGCCGTCCATCTCGGCCAGCAACTGGTTGAGGGTCTGCTCCCGCTCGTCGTTGGAGACGATCGCGCCGCCGCCCGACCGCCGCTGGCCGATGGCGTCGATCTCGTCGATGAAGATGATCGCCGGCGCCCGCTTGCGCGCCTCGCTGAACAGGTCACGCACCCGGGCCGCACCGACCCCGACGAACGTCTCCACGAAGCTGGAGCCGGTCACCGAGAAGAACGGCACCGCGGACTCGCCGGCCACGGCCCGGGCCAGCAGCGTCTTGCCGGTGCCCGGCGGCCCGATCATCAGCATGCCCCGCGGCGCCACCGCCCCGGCCCGCTGGTAGCGCGCTGGGTTGCGCAGGAAATCGATCACCTCGCCGATCTCCGACTTGACGCCGTCATAGCCGGCCACATCGCTGAACTTGGTCTGCGGCCGCTCGGCGTCGAAGACCTGGGCCCGGCTCCGGCCCACCCCGAGCACGCCCTGCAGCCCTCCGGCCGCGCCCCGCGACATCCGCCGGAACAGCCAGAACACGATGATGAACGGCAGCAGCAGGAACAGGAAGTACAGCAGGTCGCTGCCCAGCCCGGAGCTGGGCGCCGCCGCGGTCACCGACTTCACCCCGTCCGCGGTCAGCTGGCTGGTGAGCGCCGTCGTGGGCTGGCCGGGGATGACGGTCGTGTACGACTGGCCGTTCTTCAGGGTGCCGGTTACCGGCGTGTTCGAGCCGCTGGAGCCGTTCGCGAAGTCGACCGTCTTGATCTTGTGGGCGCCGGCGTCCGCGATGAACTGCGAGTAGTCCAGGCTGACCGGCGTCTTGACGCTTATCCCCGGCAGGAAGAGATACAGCAGCACCGTGACGAGGAGCGCGATCGGCCACAGCCAGTGCCGCCAGGCCGGAGGCGGTGGCGGCGCGGTCGGATGTGACTTATCACCAGGGGGCGGCGACTTCGGCTGCTTGCTCATAAGTCATTCTTACGCGGCACAGGCGTAAGAGTGGTAACAGGCCCATCGCGGACCGGGCACCAGGGCTCGCGGAGCTATCGTCTGAGAACCGGATCAGGCCGCCACGCGAACGGGACTGCCCTATGACATTCATGATCACCGTCAACGGCACCGAGCACACAGTGACGGACGCCGATGGGCGGAGCTTGCTCGAGGTGCTCAGGGAGGACCTGGGGATCACCGGGCCGAAACTGGGCTGCGGCGAGGGCGCGTGCGGCGCCTGCACGGTGCTGGTCGGCCGCCGCGCGGTGACGTCCTGCAGCACGCCGGCCGCCGAAGTGACAGGCCAGCGCATTACCACCGTCGAGGGCCTGGCCGAGGACGGCCTGCTGCATCCGGTGCAGCAGGCCTGGCTGGAGGCCGGGGCGATGCAGTGCGGGTACTGCACCCCGGGCTGGCTCACCGCCACCGCTGCCCTGCTCAACCGGGTGCCGCACCCCGATGACGCCCGGATCGCCGCCGAGCTTTCCGGAAATGTCTGCCGATGCTGTACCTATCCGCGCATTCTGCGCGCGATCCGCCGGGCCGCCGAGCTCATGGAACAGCCGGAGCTGCTCGAGCCGGTGCCCGAGGACGCATCCGGGCCAGCGCTGGCCGGATCTCCGCAGCCCGCAGGGTTGCCGTGGGATCAGGCCAAGGACAATGCTCTTTTCTTTGAACGGCTAGCCGACGGTCTGGTCACGGTGGCCAGCGGGGACGCTCAGGTCGGCGATGGACACGCCGCGGGCCGCTGGGGCGGGCCAGACGACGCCTGGGTGCACGTCGGGGCGGACGGCTCGGTGACCGCGTTCACCGGCAAGGTCGAGGCTGGCCAGGGCACCCGCACCGCGCTCGGGCTGCTGGTCGCCGAGGAACTCGCGGTGCCGCCGGCCTCGGTACGCGTGGTCATGGGCAACACCGACGTCTCCCCCTTCGACCTGGGCACGTTCGGCAGCCGCTCGATGCCGTTCGCGGCACCTCCGCTGCGGGCGGCGGCCGCGGCCGCGCGCGAGGCGCTGAAGGGGGCCGCGGCGGAGCGGTTTGGCCTTCCGGCCGCGGACCTGACCGTGGCCGGCGGGATCGTGGCCGGCCCCGACGGAGCGCCGAGCATCGGCTATTCCGAGCTGCTCGCCGATGTCCGCCGGGTCGAGAAGGTCCCGGCCGATGGCCCGGTTACCCCGCCGTCGGCCTGGCGCTCGGCCGGCCATCCCGCCCGGGCGGCAGGCGGAGCGAGCGTGGTCACGGGGGCCAAGCGCTTCCCGGCCGACCTGCGCGCCGACGGCATGCTGCACGGCTGCGTGCTGCGCCCGCCCGCGTTCGGGGCCACGCTGCGCCGCGCCGGCACGGCCCGGGCCGAGGCGCTGCCCGGGGTGAGCGTGGTCCGGGACGGCGACTTCATCGGGGTGGTGGCCCCGACCGCGGCGCAGGCGCGCCGCGGCGTCGGCGCGATCGACGCCGGCTGGGACCGCGCGCCCCAGCCCGGCCGCGGCGAGCTGGCCGGCTACCTGCGCTCCCACCCGATCGACGGCGAGGGTTTCAGCGCCCGGTTCCAGCACGAAGAGGGCGACGCGGACGCCGCGCTCGCGGCCGGGCCGGTGCGCCTGGCCGCGAGTTATACGGCCGCTTATATCGCTCATGTCCCGCTTGAGGCGAGATCGGCCGTCGCCGCCTGGCAGGACGGGCAGCTCACGGTGTGGACCGGTACCTCGACCCCGTTCCGGGCCCGGCGTGAGCTGGCCGAGGCGCTCGGGCTGGCCGAGCCGCACGTGCACCTGATCGTGCCGGACTACGGCGGAGGCTTCGGCGGCAAGCACGGCAGCACGGTCGCCGTGGAAGCGGCGCGGCTGGCGCGCGCGGCGGGCCGCCCGGTCAAGGTTCAGTGGAACCGGTACGAGGAGTTCCACTGGGGCTATCTGCGCCCGGCGGCGCTCATCGACATCTCCAGCAGCGCGGACACGTCCGGCGAGCTGACCGGCTGGTCGCATCTGAACGTCAATTCCGGGGCGGTCGGGATCATGACCCCGTACCGTGTGCCGAATCAGCGCATCGTTTACCAGCCCGCCGACTCCCCGCTGCCGCAGGGTTCCTACCGGGCGCTGGCCGCCACCGCCAACCACTTCGCCCGCGAATCTCACATGGACGAGCTGGCGCACCAGCTGGGAGCCGACCCGCTGGAGTTCCGGCTGCGTCATCTGCCCGACTCCAGGCTGGCCGAGGTGCTGGCTGCGGCGGCCAGCCGGCTCGACCGGCCGCCGCGGCCGGGGCAGCCGGAGCCGCGCGACGGAACCGGGGCCGGGATCGCCCTCGGCATGGAGAAAGGCGGCCGGGTCGCCACGGCCGCCGAGGTCCGGGTGGACAGCGATGGCACGCTGCATGTCGACCGGCTGGTCACCGCGTTCGACTGCGGTGCCATCGTCAACCCCGACAACCTCACCAACCAGATCGAGGGTGCCGTGATGATGGGCCTGGGCGGGGCCCTGTTCGAGGAGATCGACTTCGCCGACGGGCAGATCCGCAACGCCTCGCTCATGCAGTACCGGGTGCCCCGGCTGGCCGACCTGCCGCAGGTCGAGGTCGTGCTGCTCGACCGGCCGGATCAGCCGTCGGCGGGCGGCGGTGAGACCCCGATCGTTGCGGTGGCGCCGGCCATCGCGAACGCGATCTTCAACGCGTGCGGCGTCCGGCTGCGGTCCATGCCGCTGGCCCCGCGCGGAGTAGTGCGGGCCTGAACACCGGGCTGCCCGGGCCACCCGAGCTTCACGAAGGACTTCTCCCGGTGTCGTGGATCGTGGCGCCGACCGCGCAGACCGAGCACCCGGATTATTTCCCGGCGGCCGGGGCCGAGCACATCGCGCAGAAGCTGGACGCGATCGCGTCCAACCCCCGGGTGTGGACGAAGACCGCGTTCATTCTCTGCTATGACGAGAACGACGGCATGTTCGACCACGTGCCGCCGCCCACAGCCCCGGCCGGGACGACCGCCGAGTTCGTCGACGGCCTGCCGATCGGGCTCGGTTTCCGCACCCCGACGACCATCGTGTCGCCGTGGACGGCCGGCGGGTTCGTGTGCTCGGACGTCTTCGACCACAGTTCGCTGATCCGGTTCATCGAGGCCAGGTTCGGCGTGTTCGAGCCCAACATCAGCGCCTGGCGCCGGCAGACCTGCGGCGATCTGACGTCGGCGTTCCGGTTCGGGGCGCCGCCCGCCCGCTATCCGGCCGGCAACACTAGGCTCCGGGTGACGGCCGCCGAGGCCGCCCTGCTCACCGCGCAGCAGGAGGTCAACGACAACCCGCTGCCGGTACCGCCGGCGGTCAACGAGCCGCTGCCGAAGCAGTAGCCGCGCTTCACGCCGGCCGGCCAGGGACCGCCTGGCCGGCCGCGTGATGGCACTGGAGTTTGCTCAGCGGCGTCGCGAGTCGCGGAAGTAGCCGCTCGATTGCCGCCGCCACAGTGAGATCAATGCCATCAGCCCGATCAGCCATATCAGCACGCCGAACGTCTTGATCACGGGGATATTGGCCTTGCCGAGGGTGCCCAGCAGCCAGATGGTGTCCAGCCCGAACAGGATCGTCCCGGCCGTCCGCGCCCAACTCCGTCCCTTCCGGCTGGCCGAGGCCAGGGTGAGCCACACCCCGATAGCTACCGCGCCGCCGATGATCACCGCGGCCGCCGCCAGCGTCGCGATCCCCTGCGCTGCGCCCTGGGCGAGCGGATGCTGGGCCTCGAAGACGGTCTTGATCTGGTTGATCGCTGCGAGACTCACGACAACGTTCACGAAGCTGACGGCGGCCCCGGCGTACATCAGCCTGACCGCGGTGAGGACCGGCCCCGGGATGCCGGGCCGCGCTCGGGCGGCCGGCGTTGGCCAGCCCGGAGCGGGCTGGTACGGCACTGGAGATCCCTGCGGCCAGGCGGCTGCCGGATACGGCTGATTGCTGGCCGCCGCGGAAGGCTGCGGCGTCCACCGCGGGCCGCCTGCAGACTGCGGCCTGGCCGGGGCCCAGGTCCCTGCATGGCCCGCTGCCTGCGGGAACGCCTGGGAAGGTGGCAAGTGTGCGGTCTGGACAGGTCCAGACTCGCGCGCGGTCACGGTGTGCGTCGCCACCGCAAACCAACGGTCATATCCGGACTCCGCCTGGTACCGGCGGATGACCTCGGCCAGCGGGCCGGGCCAGAACGACGTTGGCGACGCCGCGACAGCCGGGCCGTCGCGAGAGATCATGGCGGCCAGGGCAGCCAACCCAGGCCGGCCTGCTGGATCCTTAACCAGGCAGGCGGCCACAATCTGTCTCAGCCCAGGCGAAACCCTGGCCAGATCGGGCTGGCCGCTGACCACCCGGTACAGCACCGCCGGCGCGCTCCCCTCGCCGAACGGCTGGACGCCCGCTGCCGCATAGGCCAGCACGCAGCCGAGCGAGAACACGTCACTGGCCGGCTCTACTGGTGCTCCGCTGGCCTGCTCGGGTGACATGAAGCCAGGCGTGCCGACCACCATGCCTTTGGCGGTCAGCACCGTGTCGTCCATGGCGCGCGAGATGCCGAAGTCGATCACATGCGGCCCGTCCGCCGCGAGCAGCACGTTGGCTGGCTTGAGGTCCCGGTGCACCAGGCCGCAGGCGTGCACGGCCTGCAGCGCCTCGGCCAGACCGGCGGCGAGCCGCCACGCCGCAGCCTCAGGAAGCGGGCCCCGCGAAGAAATGAGCGTGGCCAGCGACGGCCCGGGTACGAACACGGTGGCCAGCCACGGAGGGTCATCGTCCGGGCCGGCGGTTATCACCGGCGCGGTGTAGATGCCGCTGACTGCGCGTGCAGCGGCTACCTCCTGCCGGAACCTGCGGATGAACTGCTGGTCCCTGGCCAACTCGGGATGGACGACTTTCACGGCCACAGCCCGCCCCGCCGGAGAGAACCCGAGATACACCCGGCCCATGCCGCCATTGCCCAGCCGGGCACGAAGCTGGAATTCACCGACCCTGCGCGGATCGTTTCCGGAAAGCGGTTCCATCCATGCTCCCAAACGGCCACATGGGGCCGAGCCCAGCAACCCTCCGCCAATGCGCAAGGACACCGACCGCGAGATTACCTGTCTCCCGCTCAACTGCCGGCAGCGACACCGATGCCGCCGTCGAGGCGCTGACGCCGCTGCTGTCGGTCGCACCCGTGCTGGATCAGCAGGCACAGCTCGCCCCGTACCCGGCGATCGTGGCGCCGCTCGACGCGACGCACTATGGCGGCCAGGCCGACCCGCTGATCAGCAACGGCCTCGCCGTGCACCTGGCACCAGAGCTGAACGAGACCATCGCGGCCGGCCTGCGCAGCGGGGTGGCCCCGTGGATCGCGATCCGCGCGGTCGGCGGCGCGGTCAACGACGTGGACCCGGGCGCCACCGCGTACGCGCACCGCCACCAGAACTTCAACGTCTCCTCGGTCGGCGGCGACGCCGGGCGCTTCCACGCGCACTGGGACGTCTTCGACCAGAACTTCCCGATCACACCGCCCCGGTCGGCGGCAGCTGGTTCTCGACCCAGCGAGCCGCATCACTGACGCGAAGGATGCGGGTGCTGGTGTCTCGGCCGTGAGCAGAGCTGGTTTCGAGCTGATGTTCCAGATGAGATCGTGACGGCATGAAGCGTGACTTCGGTGGTGAGGCAGCGGCCTACTATCACCGGTACCGGCATGGATATCCCAGCGCTGTCATCGACGCTCTCGCAGGCGCCTTCAAGCTGACCGGCCAGGACGTGACCGTCGATCTGGGCTGCGGTACCGGTCAGCTGAGCCTGTCGATCGCCCGCCAAGTACGAGCAGTGGTTCGAGGTGTTCACCACCGCCGTCGACTACGTCGCGAGCCTCGACCTCGAGGAGTTGGTCGGCGGCGTTTACTCAGCAATGGGCGACCGGATACCGGCTGCCAGCCAGCGGCCCGCTTTCGCCGAGCAGGTGCGGGCGGCAGTAGCCCCGCAAGATCGCTTCGACGAGCGCGTCCACGTCGCGATAGTGACCGGCACCCGATAAGTGCCGGGCAGTTCTGCGCATCCCAGAAGGCCATGGATCGCGAGCGATCCGCCGGGCGCCCTCTGTGTCAGGGGCTGAACAGCTTCCAGTGCCCTTCGGAGACGACCTCAACGGTGCCGTCGACAACTTTCACGGCCGTCTCATCGTCTATGGCGTACGTCGGCACCGGCAGCCGGCCTGCCCATTTCTCTGCGTTCGCCACGTCGTAGTCATCGTCGTATTCCACGTGCGGAATGATCGCAAAATCAACGAGTCCCACTCCCTCAGCCATGACCAAGGTCATGGTGATGTCTCCCTCGGGCCTGGTGAACACGATGTCTTCGGACGAGAGCCTGTCCCCGCTGCATTTGGGCTGGTCAAAATACGTCTCGCCGAACCTGGAGGCCATCGCGATGCTCCCGGCGCTCACCCCTACGTACACCGTCTCGGGCCGCAAGGACGGCAAGAGATCTGCGAGTCCCGAATGCTTCATCCAGTAGGACAGGTACACGGGATCCCCGCCCCAAACCAGGAGTGCGTCCGACTCCCGGACCGTTGCGGCCCAGACTTCTTTATCGATGCTGGGCAGCGCGGTAAGCTCCAGCACTCCCATCGACTTCCAGCCCAAATCGCACAACGGGCTCTTGGCGTTTCCGGAGATCGCCTGGAAAGCCTTGCCAGCACCGTCAGGGAAGGGGTAGATCGCGGTGGGAATGAAGAGGGCGCTGGACTCGGCAATCGGCTTGCCCAGCAGGCCGGTGAGCATGTCGTGGATGCTCGGGTTACTGATACCTGACGAAGTGAGAAGAAGTTTCATGGAAACCTTTCCGTTCTAGGACCGTTCGGCACCCCTGACCTCTCCCCATGAAGACGGATGAGAGAGCCGAATCTCATCGCACCCGGCACGGCAGCGGCAAGCGCCACGGGGTGGCATCAAGAAGGAAGTACGTGCACCACTTGGTGACGGGTGCTCGACCTGGAGTGACAGAGCCGGGCTACTTGCCCTCGGCGATGACGGCAATGCCCTCGGTGTTGTCCGTGCGGAGGTGCCTGATGGCCTGGTACTCCGGCGATTCGTACCAGGCCCTGGCCGCAGCCTTGGTGGCAAACCTCAGCACGACGGTGACCCGCCCGGCTGATCCCTCAAGCAGTTCGGAATCGCGGTCAACGACGATGCTTTCGACGCCGTGGGCCTTCAGGCTCGGCCCGACCGCCGCGAGGTACTCCTTGTACTCGGCCTGGTTCGTGATCGTGTAGTTCGCAACGAAATACCCAGCCATGATGCCTCCGGTCCGGACGATCTCGGGCGAGCCAATGCCACCGGCTGGCAGGCTACTGCGTCTGTGCCCGCGAATGGTAGGAAGGGACGCGTGCAGGACCAGACGATCCGGCTCGCTAGCGGCCGCACGGTGGGATTCGCCGACTACGGCATCCCTGATGCCACGGCGGTGCTGTGGTGCCACGGCGGGCCAGGCAGCAGACTCGAGCCGGCTCACTTACGGCGGGAGGCCACCGAAGCGGGCCTTCGCATCATCGGCATAGACCGGCCCGGCTATGGCCTGTCGACACCGCAGCCGGGCCGTACGATCGCCGGCTGGGTGCCCGAAGGCGCTCGCCGTCGCCGATCACCTCGGCATCGGGCAGTTCACCGCGGTGGGGATCTCGACCGGCGGCGCGTTCGCGCTGGCGCTGGCTGCGCTCGCACCTGAGCGCGTCCTCGGCGTTGTCGCCTGCTCCTCGATGACTGATACGCGCTGGCCGGACGGCAGGGCCACCATGAGCCGGCCCCACGTTCATGCCGTGTGGGAGGCGCCCGACCGCGCAGCCGCTCTGGCTGCCGCTACCTAGGCGCACGGCGAGGGTGGCAGCGAGACGCGCGGCGGCGGCATGGCGGCTGCGCTCGCTCCGTCTGACGTGGCGCTGTTCCGTGATCCGGAGTGGATGAAGGAGGCGATGGCAGGATTCCCGGCCATGTTCGCCTACGGCCTGGAGGGCTACACCGACGATCGTCTGGCTGACGGCGGGGGCTGGGTCACCTTTGATGTCACCTCCATCCAGTGCCCGGTAACTGTCCTGCACGGGGGAAGCGACCGGATGGTCGATGTCATCCACGCCCGGCACACCGCCGAACTTGTCCCGGGCGCGGAACTGGTTATCTTCGATGACCTCGGCCATTTCAGCATCGTGACCAAAGTAGTGCCCGCGATCGTCAACCTGCTGCAGCGTCACGGCGGTGTTCCAGGTACTGACGTTCGGCGGGGTCGTGAGTCAGGTTGATCGCGCTTTCATAAGCCGCGACAGCCTCCGCTTTCCGTCCGAGCCGGTCCAGCAGGTGCGCACGGGTGGCTCTGGCCGGCTGGAAACGGCGGGCGTCCTGACCGGCTTCGGCCAGCAGCGCGTCGAGCGTGGCCAGTCCGGCCGCGGGCCCGTCGACCTCGGCGGTGACGGCGGCGAGGGCGACACCGCTGCCGAGCGAGGGCGCGACCGCGCGCAAGATGCGGTGCAGGGTGAGCAGAGCCGGCCAGTCCGTCGTGCCGTCGCGTCCCCGCGCGCAGTGCACGGCCTGGATCGCGGCCTCGAGCTGGAACCGTCCCAGCTGTCCCCGCGCGTGCGCGGCCCGCAGATGAACGCGAGCCCGGCTGATCAGGTGCGGGTCCCACAGCGCGCGATCCTGGTCGGCGAGCGGAACGAAACGCCCGCCCGCGTCAACCCGAGCCGGTGCGCGTGCCGCCGAGAGCTCGATCAAAGCCGCGAGCCCCCGGGCCTCGGGATCGCCCGGAACGAGTGTCGCGAGCACCTCGGCGAGGTGCAGCGCCTCCGAAGGCAGCCGGCGGGCTTGCGGTCCGGTCGCCCAGTCGATGACATAGGCGCCGTAGACCGCCTCAAGGACCGAGGTCATCCGGGCCGGGAGGTCCGCCCGGTCCGGGATGCGGAACGGAACGCCAGCGGCCTTGATGCGCTTCTTCGCCCGGACCAGACGCGTCGCCATCGTCGACGATGGCACCGAGAAGGCCTGCCCGACCTGCCCGGCGGTGAATCCGAGCACCGTGTTGAGCATCAGGGGCGTGCGCACCGAGCGGTCGATCGCCGGGTGCGCGCACACGAGCATCAGTTCAAGCCGCCGGTCAGGAATCGAGTCGACGTCAATCTCATCGATGTGCGCCAGTGTGTCCTGCGCGGCATCGAGGGGGACAGCCCGCTGCGCCCGCGCCGACTTCCACTGGTCGCGCATCCGGTTGCGGGCGACGGTCAGCAGCCACGCGTCGGGGCTGCCCGGCACCCCCTGCGACGGCCACGTCCGCAGGGCCCGCTCGAAGGCGTCGGCGAGCGCATCCTCCGCCGCGGCGAGGTCACTCGTCGAGGCAGCCAGCAAGGCGAGCAGCCGGCCGTAGCTGTCCCGGGCCGCCACGCCCGCCGACCGGGCCGCCGGCCCCGGCTCACCCTGGCCAGGGCCGGCTTCCCGCCCGCCGCCGGACGTCAGCGTGTCCACGCGCCGTCGACGAAGGCGGTCGCGGTCGGGCGCACCTCGATCGCACCCCACTGGGCGCCAGGACACTTTTCGGCCCAGCCGATCGCCGCATCCAGGTCGGGCACCTCGAGCACGAAGATCCCGGCCAGCGCCTCCTTCGTCTCGGCAAACGGCCCGTCCTGCACCCGCAGGCCGCCGTCCCTGCAGGTCACGGTCGTCGTCGCGGCGGACGGCTGGAGCACGTCGGCTGACAGCAGCACTCCAGCCGACTCCAGCGCACGGCCGTAGGCCCCGAATGCCTCCTTGGCCTCCTCGATCGCCTCCTCGCTGATCTCCCCCTCGCCGGGCTCCCGGTAATGCATCAGCAGTGCGTAACGCATCGCGTCGCCTCCCATCCCAGTGTCGCGCCGATCGCGACAGCTGCACCAAGATGACGATCGGGCCGCCCTCAGATCGTCACCCGCCAGCCAGGGTTCGCGGCGGCCTGGTGCGGCCAGACAGTGGTCCAGCGCGCAGGCTACGGCGGAACGCCGCTGATGCTGACTGTCTTCGGCGCGGGCGCGCAAGCTGGCCTACACATGTAGTCTACATATGTCGATTCAGCCCGCGGGCACCATGAACCGGGAGTCGCCTTGAACGGACAGCGCTTCGCGATCAGCTACGACAAGACGGCCTGGCTGGCCAGCCTCTCCGGCGTAGGCCCGGACTCCTCCGCGGTCGAGGTCGGCACCGCCCAGGTCCGGGTCCAGATGGGGTCGATGTTCAGGCTGGACATACCGCGGGATCGCATCCGGTCGGTCCGGCGGTCCCAGGTCAAGCCCCGCGGAACCCGTGGCGTGCACCGCTGGCCGGGGCGGTGGCTGGTCAACGGTTCCGCGCAGGGTCTGGTGGACGTCGTCATCGACCCGCCGTGCCGCACCGATCGCGGGCTCAGCACGATGTTCCTCAGGGCCAAGGTCCACGTGCTGACGCTGAGCCTCGCCGACCCCGACGGTTTCATAGCCGCCCTCCAGCCCGCAGGCTAACCACACGGCCCGACGGACCCCACCGCCGAGCCCGGTCACGTACCCGGCCACGAGGGTGACCGGGTTGCTTGCTTTCGCACGATTACTCGTGTAAGAGTAATCGCATGTCAGCAATACGGTTGTTCATCCTCGGCACGCTGGCGGCGAGCGGTCCGCTGCACGGACACCAGATCCGGCAGCAGGCCCAGGCCGACCGAACCGACAGGTACACCGACATCCAGGTGGGTTCTCTGTACGGGGCGCTGAAGCGGATGGCCCATGAGGGCCTGGTCCGCGAGGTCCGGACCGAGCGGGTCGGCAACCGGCCGGAACGGACGGTGTTTGAGATAACGCCCGAGGGGCGCAACGCGCTGTCCGCGATCCGCGAGGAGATCCTCCAGAAGACCAGCCTTCCGCACGACCCGTTCGATCTCGCCCTCAAACAGGCTCGGGACATGGCCGAGGAGGACCTGGCCCAGATCGTGGCCGACCGGCTGGCCGCGCTGCGGGCCCGGGAGCTCTCCTGGCGCCACCAGGCGGAGCGCGCCGACCCATACCTGAACGAGGCCGAGCGGATGATCAGCCGGCACCTGATCGACCGGGCAGCGACCGAGGTCCGGTGGCACGAGGAGCTCCTGAACCAGATACCGAAGATCGCCGCCGACTTCCGGGAGGGACTCGGCGCGCCGGTGACCCTGGCCCAGGAACTGGGCGAGCCCGCGGATCGCCTGAGTCCGCCGGGACGCGGACCGCAGCCACCCCGCGGAGCCCGCCCGTGACCGGCGGGCCCGGCAGCCCCGCGCCCGGGGCGGCGGCCGCCCCGGCGCCCAGCGCCCCGGCCCAGGCCGGCGGCCGTGGCTGGCGAGCCGTTGCCATCGTGCTCGTGGGCGCCTTCATGGCCCTGCTCGACACCACGATCGTCAACGTCGCGCTGCCGGCGATCCACACCGGCCTGCACGCCTCGCCCGCCAGCCTGGAGTGGATCGTGTCGGGGTACGCGCTCGCCTACGGCCTGGTGCTGGTTCCCGCGGGCCGCGTCGGGGACCGGGTCGGCCACAAATGGCAGTTCATCGGCGGGCTTTCGCTGTTCACGCTGGCCAGCGTGGCCTGCGGGCTATCCCAGAGCCCAGGCGAGATCATCACCGCGCGCGTGGTGCAGGGCATCGGCGCCGGGGTGTTCTACCCGGCGATATCCGCCACG
>Ga0335073_10008844_pt1 | contig 14123 bp, 7 predicted proteins | sample Lox_Sample_22_FD_207093 | JGI IMG/M metagenome (GOLD analysis project Ga0335073, IMG submission 207093) | Soil microbial communities from Loxahatchee National Wildlife Refuge, Florida, United States - Lox_Sample_2.2 | ecosystem: Environmental > Terrestrial > Soil > Wetlands | place: USA: Florida... | reverse complement strand
TCGTCTCGCGGGCGACCGGCGGGCCGGTCATCGTGGTTCGGGCCCCCGGGCAGGCCCTGCCGGAACTGCCGCCGGCGGTGGACGTGGTCGATGACCCGACGGAGGGCCTGGGCCCGGTGCAGGGGCTGGCGGCCGGCCTGGCGGCGGTCGCCGGCCGGGCCGAGATCGCGTTCGTCTGCTCCACCGACCTGCCGTTCCTGCACCCCGCGTTCGTGCGGCGGGTGGTGCGGGCGGCGGACGAGGGGGCGGACGTGGGCCTGCCCCTGGCCCGCGGCTACCCGCAGCCGCTGGCCGCCGCCTACCGCACGACGCTCGCCCCGGTCGCCGCGCGGCTCGTGGCCGAGCGGCGGCTGCGCCCGGCCTTCCTGTTCGAGGAGTGCGTGGTCACCCGGCTGGACGAGGCCGCCCTGCGCGCCGACCCGATCCTGGCCGCGCTGGATCCCGGCCTGGACTCGGTCGTGAACGTCAACGAGCCCGCCGACTACCAGGCGGCCCGGGCCCGCCCGGCGCCGGAGGTCACGATCCAGCGGTTCGGCGCCCTGGCCGACGGTCACCGCGGCCCGGAGCCGGTGCGCGCGGCCACCGTGGCCGGCGCCGCGGTCGCCGCCGGGCTGGCCCTGGACGGGCACGTGGCGGCGGCCCTGAACGGCGACCAGATCACCCGGGACGGCGAGGTGCCGCTGGTCACCGGGGACACGGTGTTCTTCCTGGCCGCGGACGCGGGCGGCTGATCCGCGTGGCCGCGGGCGGCTATTTCGGGCGGGCGCTCGTCGTCGACGCCGGGACGGCGACGGCCAGCGTGCTGCCGCTGAGCGACGACCTGCTGCGCGCCTACATCGGCGGCGCCGGCCTCGGCGCCTGGCTGATGCACCGGCTCGGTCCCCCCGGCGTGGACCCGCTGGCCCCGGAGGCCCCGCTGGCCTTCGTGTTCTCCCCGCTGGTCGGCACCCCGCTGACCACCAGCGCCAAGTTCGCAGTGGTAGCCAAGTCACCGCTGACCGGCATGCTGAACGACGCACTCGCCTCCAGCCACTTCGCGATCTCGGGCAAGCTCACCGGCCACGACGCGATCGTGGTGCGCGGCGCGTGCCGCGAGCCGTCGGCGCTGCTGGTCGACGGGGACGGGGCGCGGCTGGCCGACGCCGCCGACCTGCAGGGGCTGCCGGCCGCGGAGGCGGAGCGCCGGCTGCGGGAGCGCCTGGGACGGGGCTGGCGGGTCGCCGCGATCGGCCCGGCCGGCGAGCGCGGCGTGCGCTACGCCACGATCTCGCACGACGGGCGGCACGCCGGGCGCGGCGGGCTGGGCGCGGTGCTGGGGGCCAAGCGGCTGAAGGCCGTGGCCGTGCGCGCCGCGGCCAAGGTGGCGCCGGCCGACCCGCGGGCCGTGCTCGCGGCCGCGCGGGACCTGCGGGCCCGCTCGTTCGGCCCGGCCACGGCCAAGTACCGCGAGCTCGGGACGCTGGCCAACCTGCTCGCGTTCAACGCGATCAGCACCCTGCCCACCCGCAACTTCCAGGCCGCGACGTTCGCCGGAGCGCCGCAGCTGGCCGCGGAGGAACTGGCGGAGATGCGCACCGTCACCCGCAACAGCTGTGCCTCGTGCACGATCGGCTGCGAGCACATCTACCGCGCGCGCGGCGGCCAGCGGGCCCGGGTGGAGTACGAGAACGTGTTCGCGCTCGGCCCGATGTGCGGGGTGTCCGACCCGGACGCCGTGCTCGCCGCCAGCGGCCGGTGCGACGACCTCGGGCTGGACACGATCTCGGCCGGGGGCACCATCGCCTGGGCCATGGAGTGCGCGGAGCGGGGCCTGATCGACGCGCCGTGGCTGCGGTTCGGCGACGCGGACGCGGTCCTGCGGGCGCTGGACGAGATCGGCGCCCGGGAGGGGCTCGGCGAGCTGCTGGCCGAGGGCACGCGGCGCGCCGCGCAGCGGGTGGGCGGCGGCTCGGACGCGTTCGCGCTGCAGGTCAAGGGCCTGGAGCTGCCCGGTTACGAGCCCCGCACCATGCAGGCCATGGCGCTGGGACTGGCGGTGAACTCCCGGGGAGCCGACCACAACCGCTCGGGCGCCTACGAGGCCGACCTGTCCGGTGATCACGACCGGCTGGCCGGCGGCCCGGAGCACGTCGCCGCCGCGGTCGAGACCGAGGACCGGGCCGCGGTGATGGACTCCCTGATCCTGTGCAAGTTCCTGCGCGGGGTGTTCAGCGAGCCGTTCGACGAGTGGGCGGCGCTGCTGTCCGCGGTGACCGGGTGGGACACCGGCGGTGCCGAGCTGCGGCAGACCGCGCGCCGGATCGTCCTGGCCAAGCGGGTGTTCAACCTCCGCGAGGGCTGGCGGCCGCGGGACGACTGGCTGCCGGAGCGGCTGCTGTCCGAGCCGCTCGCGGTGGCGTCGGGCCGGGTCGCGGCGCTGTCCCCGGAGCGGCTGCGGGACATGATCGACGGCTACTACGCGGCCCGCGGGCTGGACGGCGAGGGCCGCCCGGACCAGGCCAGCCTCGCCGACCTCCGGCTCAACTAGGTGAGCCAGGTCCACTTCAGCGCGAAGTCCAGCGTGACCGCATCCGCCGGCCAGGTGCCCCGGGCGCGGAACCGCCGTACGCGAGGCGACGGCACCGGTGCGGCGGTGGATACTGAGTTATGGCCATTCATGCGCCCGCCAAGGCCCGGACGGTCACCCTGACGATCGACGGGGTGGCGGTCACCGTCCCGGACGGCACCACGATCTGGGCCGCAGCCAAGGAAGCGGGCATCGACATCCCGGTCCTGTGCCACGACGAGCGCTACGACCCCGTGGGCGTCTGCCGGATGTGCGTGGTGGACGTCGGGGCACGCGCCTACGCTGCCGCCTGCGTGCGCCCGTGTGAGGACGGCATGGAGGTCAAGACCGCCACGCCGGACGTCGAGCGCAACCGCGCCACGCTGACCGAGCTGCTGCTCGCCGACCAGCCCGCGCGCGAGCGCGATCCCAAGCAGACCACCACCGGCGACAACGAGCTGCTCGCGCTGGCCGACCACTTCGGCTTGAGCGGGGGGATTCCGGGGGGTCGGCCCCCCGGGCTGGCACAGTCCGGGCAGGTCGACCTGCCTCTCGGCTCGGGCCGGGGCGCCGACCTGTCCAACCCGGTCATCGCGGTGGACCACGACGCGTGCATCCTGTGTGACCGCTGCGTCCGCGCCTGCGACGACATCCAGGGCAACGACGTGATCGGCCGTAGCGGCAAGGGCTACGCCACCCGGATCGCGTTCGACCTGAACGACCCGATGGGCACGTCGTCGTGCGTGACCTGCGGGGAGTGCGTCGCGGCCTGCCCGACGGGCGCGCTGACCAACAAGCCGATCCGGGGTATCCCGATCCGGCCGCGCAGCGAGCTCGACCAGGTGAACAGCGTCTGCCCGTACTGTGGCGTCGGCTGCGCGCTCACCTACCACGTCGACCGGGAGCGCGGCGCGATCGCGTTCGCCGAGGGCCGGGACCAGCCGGGCTCGAAGGGCCGGCTGTGCGTCAAGGGCCGGTACGGCTGGGATTACGCGGCCTCACCGCAGCGTCTCACCGTGCCGCTGATCCGCCGCGACGAGGCCTATCCCAAGGGAGCTCTGTCCACGGACGTGCGCGGCGAGATGAACCGCGCCGACTACGCCGACGACGCCGAAGAGCGGGCCGAGCGCCGGGAGCTCAGCGCGGGCCGCGACGTCAACGCCACCCGCAACGGCCGGAACGGCAAGGGCCGGGGCGGCAACGGCGACGGCGGCCGCAGCGGGAAGCGCCGGCGAAAGCCCGGGGGACTCGTCGACTACGACGAGGTGCTGCCGCACTTCCGGGAGGCCACCTGGGACGAGGCGCTGGACCTGGTGGCCCGGCGGCTCACCGAGATCTACGCGGCGGGCGGGCCGGGCGCGATCGCCGGCTTCGGCTCGGCCAAGTGCTCCAACGAGGAGGCGTACCTCTTCCAGAAGCTGATCAGGACCGGCTTCCACACCAACAACGTGGACCACTGCACCCGGCTGTGCCACGCCTCCAGCGTGTTCGCGCTGTTCGAGGGCATCGGCTCCGGCGCGGTGTCCACCACCTACGGCGACGTGATCAACTCCGACGTGGCCATCGTGACCGGCAGCAACCCCACCGCGAACCACCCGGTGGCGTCGTCGTTCTTCAAGCAGGCCCGCCGCCGCGGCACGACGATCATCTACGTCGACCCCCGGGCCGACAAGATGGCCGACCACGCCGACATCTTCTGCCAGCTCAAGCCCGGAACGGACGTCGCGTTCTACAACGGGGTCATGCACGAGGTCATCCGGCTTGGGCTGACCGACCGCGAGTTCATCGAGGACCGGACCACGAACTACCCGGCGCTGGCCGAGACCGTCAAGAACTACCCGCCGGAGCGGGCCGCGCAGATCACCGGGGTGGACGCCGACGTGATCCGGCGGGTGGCGCGGGCCTGGGGCGAGGCGGACGCCGGCGTGATCTTCTGGGGCATGGGCATCTCCCAGCACACCACCGGCACCGACAACGCCCGCTGCCTGATCGCGATGTGCGCGATCACCGGCAACGTGGGGCGGGCGGGCAGCGGGCTGCACCCGCTGCGCGGGCAGAACAACGTGCAGGGTGCCTCGGACATGGGCCTGATCCCGATGTTCTATCCCGACTACAAGAAGGCGGACGACCCCGAGGTCCGGGCCAGGTTCGAACGGATCTGGGAGACCGACGACCTGGACCCCAACAAGGGGCTGACCGTCACCGAGATCATCGGCTCGGTGCTCAAGGGCGGCGTCAGGGGCATGTACATGCTGGGGGAGAACCCGTTCTTGTCCGACCCCAACATCAACAAGGTCCGCAAGGCCCTGTCCGCGCTCGACTTCCTCGTGGTCCAGGACATCTTCCTGACCGAGACCGCAGAGTTCGCCGACGTGATCCTGCCGGCCTCGTCCTACCTGGAGAAGGACGGCACCTACACCAACACCGACCGCCGGGTCCAGCTCGGCCGGAAGGTGCTGGACCCGCCGGGCCAGGCCCGGGTGGACTGGGAGGTCGTGCAGGACATCGCCAACCGGATCGGGCTGGGCTGGGATTACGGCTCGCCGCGGGAGGTCTTCGAGGAGATCGTCGCGGTGATGCCCAACTACGCCAACCTGAGTTACGACAACCTGGGCCTGACCGGCAAGCTCTACCCGAACCCCGACCCGGAGCACAGCGACGGCACCGTGGTCATGTTCGGCGAGAAGTTCAAGACCGACGACGGGCTGGCTCACCTGGTGCCCGCCGAGTGGATGCCAGCCAAGGAACTGCCCAGCGACGAGTACCCGATGATCCTGTCCACGGGCCGGCTGCTGCAGCACTGGCACACCGGCTCAATGACCCGCCGGTCCTACGCGCTGGACGCGATCAGCCCGCGGCCCGAGGTGTACATCCACCCCGACGACGCGGCCGAGCTCGGCCTGGCCGACGGCGAGCTGGCCCGGGTCACCTCCCGCCGGGGCACGATCGTGCTGGCTACCCGCTTCTCCTACCGGGAGGGTCGCGGCGCCTGCTTCATCCCGTTCCACTTCCGGGAGGCCGCGGCCAACCTGCTGACCATCGACGAGATCGACCCGCTCGGCAAGATCCCCGAGTTCAAGTTCTGCGCGGTGCGCATCGAGGCGGCGGCCGGACCGGACCGGGCCGAGGCCGCGCCCCAGGCGCAGGGGCAGTGATGGCCAAGGCCCAGGCGAGGGTGCCCGGCGTCGAGGCGCGGGCGGGTAAGTTCCCCGGCCCCAGCCTGATCCCGGCGCTGCACGCCATCCAGGAGCGGCTCGGCTGGCTGCCGCGCGATGAACTAGAGGCCCTGGCCCGCGACGTGCACCGCCCGCTGTACGAGATCCAGGGGCTGATCTCGTTCTACCCGCACTTCCGCACCGACCCGCCGGCCAAGGTCGCGCTGCACGCCTGCCACGACCTGTCCTGCTGGCTGCAGGGCGCCGACCGGCGCATCGCGGCGCTGCGGGAGCGTTACGGCGACACCGCCGACGTGGAGTTCACCGAGGTGTCCTGCCTCGGCCGGTGCGACGCAGCGCCCGCGGTGGCCGTCAACGAGTGCCCGTCCGAGGCCGGGGACGCGGACGCGCTGGTCACCGCGGCCCGGACCGGGCACCGGGCCGAGCCCGTGCCCCGCGCCTACGGCGGCGGGGCCCCGTGGCCCAACGACCCGTACCCGGCGGCCGGGCCAGAGCGGTACCGGGCGCTGCGGCAGCTGCTCTCCGGAGAGCTCGGTTCCGACCAGGTCATCGCGGCGCTGCAGGACTCGGGGCTGCGCGGGATGGGCGGGGCCGGCTTCCCGGCGGGGCGGAAGTGGGGGCTGGTCGCCGCGCAGACGGCCACGCCGAAGTACGTGATCTGCAACGCGGATGAGTCTGAGCCGGGCACGTTCAAGGACCGCCAGATCCTCGCCGAGCAGCCGCACCTGGTGCTGGAGGGCCTGCTGCTGGGCATGGCGGCGGTCGGCGCCGAGGAAGGCTGGGTGTTCATCCGGCACGAGTACGGCCCGGAGGAGGCGGTGATCCGCCGCGAGATCGAGTCGCTGCGCGCCGCCGGGCTGGTCGGACCGGACGCGGGGGGCTCGGGCCGGCGGCTCTCGGTAGAGGTGTTCACCTCGCCGGGCGGTTACATCCTGGGCGAGGAATCGGCGCTGATCGAGTGCATGGAGGGCCACCGCGGCGAGCCGCGCAACAAGCCGCCGTTCCCCGGGACGTACGGCCTGTGGGGACGGCCGACGCTGATGAACTCGGTCGAGACGCTCGCGCACGTCCCGGTGATCGCAGCGCGCGGGGCCGACTGGTGGAAGCGGCAGGGCACCAACGGCGGCACCGGGCTGAAGTTCTTCGCGGTCTCCGGGCACGTCGAGCGGCCCGGCGTGTACTGCGTGCCGATGGGCAGCACCGCCGCCGACCTGCTCGGGCTGGCCGGCGGGGTGACCGGCGGGCGGGCCGTCGGCGCGATCCAGCCGGGCGGCGCGTCGTCGAACTTCCTCGGGCCCGACCAGCTCGACGTGCCGCTCGACTTCGACACGCTGGCCCGGGCCGGGTCGATGCTCGGCTCGGGCGCGCTGGTCGTCATGGCCGAGGGCACCGACCTGCTCGCGGCGGCCACGAACGTGCTGCGCTTCTTCCGCAACGAGTCCTGCGGCAAGTGCGTCCCGTGCCGGGTGGGATCGGCCAAGGCGCACCAGATCCTCAGCGGCCTGCTCGCCGAGGGCGGCGGGCCGGCCGAGGTGAACGGGACCATCGGCCAGCTCGAAGAGACCCTGCGCAAGACGTCGATCTGCGGGCTCGGCCAGGTCGCCCTGGGCCCGGTGACGAGCGTGCTCAGGCTGGGGGATCAGCGGGGGGAACAGCCACGGAGCACCTGACGCCCGCGCCCGGCGGCGCCCGCGGCTCGCGGGGCCGGGAGTTCTTCGCCACCCGGACCGTGGGCGAGGCCCGGTCCGGCTTCCGGCCCGGGCGGCGCACCCCCGCCGAGACCGTCCCGCTGGCCGGCGCGCTGCACCGGGTCCCGGTGGCGCCGGTCACCGCGCCGGACGCGCTGCCCGGCTTCGCCCGCTCGACCGTGGACGGCTACGCGGTGCGCGCGGCCGACACCTACGGAGTCTTCGACGGTCTGCCCGGCTACCTCGACGTGGCCGGCGCGGTCCGGATGGGCTACCCGCCCGACGTCGCCGTGGCCCCGGGGACCGTGGTCAGCATGCCCACCGGCGGCATGCTGCCCCCCGGCGCGGACGCCGTGGTGATGGTCGAGTACACCGAGGCGGTGTCGGACGGCACCATCGAGATCGTCCGGCCGGTGGCCCCCGGCGACGGCGTCGTCCGGGCCGACGAGGACGCCGCGCCCGGAACCGAGCTGGTCCCGACCGGCCGGCCGCTGCGCGCTCAGGACCTGGGCATGCTGGCCGCGGCCGGGATCACCAGCGTGGCCGTGCACGCCCGGCCGCGGGTGACGATCCTGTCCACCGGCGACGAGGTGGTGCCGCCCGGCACCGCGGCGCTGCGCCCGGGGCAGGTGCGCGACGCGACCGCGGTCGCGCTGGCCGCGCTGGTCACCGAGGCCGGCGGGGAGCCGGCCAGCGCCGGGATCGTCCCGGACGATCCCGGCCTGCTCGAGGCCGCCCTGCGCGCCGCGCTGGCCGACAGCGACCTGGTCGTGGTCTCGGCCGGCTCGTCGGTCGGGGCGCGCGACGAGACCGCGGCCGCGGTGCGCCGGCTCGGCCCGCCCGGCATCTGGTGCCACGGCCTGGCGATCCGGCCCGGCAAGCCCACGCTGCTGGCCGAGTGCGCTCGGGTGCCGGTCATCGGGCTGCCCGGCAACCCGCGCTCCGCGCTGGTGATCTTCCGGCTGATCGGGATGCCGCTGGTGCGGCTGGTCGGCGGGTGCACCCGGCCGCCGGCCGAGCCGGTGGTGCGGGCACGGCTGGACCGTGACCTGGCCTCGGCCGCGGGCCGTCTGGACGTCGTCCAGGTCCGGGTGGCGGGCGGGCGGGCCAGCCCGGTCTTCGGGCTGTCCGCGCTGCTGTCGGTACTCACCGCCGCGGACGGGTACGTGAGCGTTCCGGAAGAGGCGACCGGGCTCGACGCCGGCACCGAGGTCGACGTCACCCTGTACCGTTGACCTACGTCATGGCCGATAGCCCGTTCCTGTCCGACGTCCCCGCCGCCCGCGCTCTCGACGCCTGGCGCCGCGCCCGCGCGGCCGCGGGCTGCCCGGCCCGGCTGCCGGCGATCCGGGTCCGGGTGCAGGACGCCGCGGGCCGGGTCACCGCCGAGCCGGTGTGGGCCACCCGCTCCTCGCCGCCGTTCGACGCGGCCGGCATGGACGGGATCGCGGTGCGCGCCGCCGACACCCTCGGCGCCAGCGAGACCACGCCGGTGTACCTGGAGCCGGATGCCTACGACGTGGTGGACACCGGCGACCCGATGCCCGCCGGGCGGGACGCGGTGGTCATGCGCGAGCACGTGCACTACGCCGGCCCGGCCGCGGAGCTGCGCGCCGCCGTGCCGCCCTACCAGCATGTCCGCTCGGTGGGCGAGGACGTCTCGGCCGCCGAGCTGCTGCTGCCCGAGGGCCACCGGCTGCGGGCCGTCGACCTGGCCGCCGCGGCCGCCGCCGGGGCCACGCACCTGAGCGTGCGGCGGGCCCCGGTCGTCGCCGTGCTGCCCACCGGGGACGAGGTACGGCCGATCGGCGCGGCGACCGGCTCCGGGGAGATCCTCGACACCAACTCGCTGATGCTGGCCACCCAGGCCCGCGAGGCCGGCGCCGTCGCGCGCTGCCTGCCGATCGAGCCCGACGACCCGGCGGGCCTGGCCGCAGCGGTCCGCGCCGCCGTGGCCGACTGCGACCTGCTCATCATCGTGGCGGGCTCGAGCGCGGGCCGGGACGACTACACCGCCCGGATCGTGGCCCAGCTCGGGACGCTGGCCGTGCACGGCGTGGCGGTGCGGCCCGGCCACCCGGTGGTGCTCGGCGTGGTCGACGCCGTGCCGGTGCTCGGGGCCCCCGGCTACCCGGTATCCGCCGCGCTGACCTTCGACATCTTCGCCGCGCCGCTGCTGGCCGAGCTGGAGGGGGCGGTTCCCCGCCGCCGCCCGCGGGCCCGGGCCCGGCTGGCCCGCAAGCTCGCCTCCCCGCTCGGCATGGACGACTGGGTGCGGGTGCGCCTGGGCATGGTGGGCGCCGCGATGGTCGCCACCCCGCTGCCCCGCGGGGCCGGCGTGCTCACCTCGCTGGTCCGGGCCGACGGGCTGCTGGTCGTCCCGGCCGGCCTGGAGGGCTACCACCCGGGCGACGAGGTCGAGGTCGAGCTGCTGCGCGGCCTGGACGAGATCTCCGGCACGATCGTCGCGATCGGGTCGCACGACCTGGTCCTGGACCTGGCCGCCTCGGCGCTGCGCGCCGAGGACCCGCGGGTCACCCTGGCGTCCTCGAACGTCGGCTCCCTCGGCGGGTTGGTCGCCCTGCGGGACGGGCTGTGCCACGTGGCCGGGTCGCATCTGCTGGACCCGGCCACCGGCGAGTACACCCTGCCCTACCTGGACCGGGTCCTGGCCGGGCGCGAGGTGTCGGTGATCCGGCTGGTGCACCGCGACCAGGGCCTGATCGTCGCCGCGGGCAACCCCCTCGGCCTGAAGGGGATCGACGACCTGACCCGCGCGGGGGTGCGCTACGTCAACCGGCAGCGCGGCGCGGGCACCCGCGTGCTGCTCGACCACGAGCTGCGGCTGCGCGGGATCAGCCCGGACGACGTCGAGGGCTACGCGCGCGAGGAGCCCACGCACCTGGCCGTGGCCGCGGCGGTCGCGGCCGGGCGGGCCGACGCCGGGCTGGGGATCATGGCGGCCGCGCGCGCGTTCGGCCTGGACTTCCTGCCGGTCACGCGCGAGCCGTATGACCTCGTGGTCACCGCCGCGGAGGCAGACAGCCCGCGGCTGGAGCCGTTGTGGGCGCTGCTGCGCTCGGGCCGGTTCCGGGCCGCGGTGGAGGAACTGGGCGGCTACGGCACCGAGGAGATGGGCCGGCGGATCAGGTGATTGCCGCGCCGCGGCGGTTCCGCCAGGCCCGCGCGGCCGCGATCAGCATGCCGGCGAACACCACCAGGCCGCCGAGCACGAACAGGTTCCAGCTGATCAGCTGGATGCCCTGCAGGTGGAAGATCTCGCTCCTCGGGCGGTGCCGGACGGCAAAGCGGACCAGCCCGCGCGGGACGAAGGCCAGCCGCCCTGTCCAGTGGGCCGGCCAGTCCACGAAGATCCCGGCCAAGGCGGCGCCGGATCCCCAGTACCCCCAGCGCACCGCTCCCCGGGCGCGGAAGCCCGCGTCCGCGAGCAGGACGAGCACCGGCACGACCCACACCCAGTGGTTGTCCCAGCTGATGGGGGAGATCAGCACCCCGGTCACCGCGCAGGTCACCCAGCCCGCGGTCGGCCGGCCGGTCCGGGCGAACACGGCCGCCGCGGCCAGCCCGAGGCACCCGGTGACCGCGGCCAGCGCCAGCCACAGCGCGGTCACCGAGCCCGCGCCCGCGGGCGTGCGGGTGACCAGGGCCAGCAGCGACTGGTTCAGGAAGGACCCCCGGGTGGTGTTCAAGAAGTCGCCCGCGTGCAGGAAGTAGCCGGTCAGCCACCACGTGACCGAATCATGCGGCAGGACCACGAACCCGATCGCCACGGTGCCCGCGAACACGGCTGCGGCCACCGCCGCCTGCCGCCGCTTCCCGGCCAGCAGCAGGTACGGGATGAAGATCAGCGGCACCAGCTTGATCCCCGCGGCCAGGCCGATCCCGGCGCCCTTCCACCTCCGGCCGTCGCCCTGGCCCGTATCCCAGGCGATCAGCGCCATCAGCAGCAGCTCGATCTGGCCCACCTGCACCGCGCGCAGCACCGGTTCGAGCCACAGCGCCACCGAGCAGACCGCGAGCACCGCCGCGGCCCGGTCCCGGCCGCGCCAGCCGAGCTGCCCGAACGTCACCCAGACGGTGACCACCATCGCGGCCAGGCTGGCCACGGTCATCAGCCACTTCAGCACGGCCCAGGGCAGCAGCGAGCCGACCGCGAACCCGAGCGCGGCGAACGGCGTGTAGAGGTACTGGACGCCCGGCAGGAAATGCCAGGTGTACAGCGTGTCCGGGGCGTGCCGGACGATCAGGCCCGCGTGGTTGTAGATGTTGAGGTCAAACCAGCTCAGGGTGAGCTTGATCGGGTGGGTCGCCACCACGGCCACGTACGCGGCGAGCGCCACCCCGAACGCCGCCGCGGCCCAGGCGAGCGCGGTCCGGCCCCGGCGGCCGCCCGCGGGCCGTGGGCCGGCTCCGGGCGGCGGCGTGGTCGCGAGCCGCGCTCCGCCGACGGGCCGCGGACCTTCCGAGGGCTGCGCACCGGCCGGCCTGGCGAGACCCGGCTTCGCCTGTGCCATCGGCATCCTTCCCCGGGACCGATCTGCCGCCGCCACGACGGGCTTCGCGCGGCGCGCCCCCTGCGCCCGGCGTAACTTCAGCCACACAGGATAGAGGCACCGGCCGGCCGCCGCCTGAAGCGGGCTCGACTAGGTTCGCGCGCGCCGCCCGGTCCCGGGGGAAGCCGCCGCGTAGGCTGGCGCACGCCGCCCGAGTGTGGAGCGCGCTGCCGCGGCGACCGCGAGCGCGAACAGCGCCAGGCCGGACAACACGTACAGGTTCCAGCCGATCACCTGCAGGCCGTACAGATGGTACTTCAGGTGCACCGGGTGCGGGCCGACGAAGAACCCGAGCAGGCCCCGCGGCACGAGCGCATCCGGGCCGGTCCAGTGGCCCGGCCAGTCGGCGAACAGCGCCGCGACCACGGCGGCCAGCGCCCCGTACCTCCACCGGGCGGCGCCGCGGGCGCGCGCCGCCGCGTCCGCGAGCACCACCAGGACCGGCACGATCCATACCCAGTGGTGATCCCAGCTGATCGGCGAGACCAGCAACCCGGTCAGCGCGCAGGTCAGCCAGCCGTACACCGGCCGCCCGCTGCGGTGCAGCGCCACGGCCGCGGCCAGGCCGGTCACCGTGACCACGGCCGCCAGCCCTAGCCACGGCCCGGTCGCGGGCTGCACGCCCCCGGCCGCCCGGGTGAGCAGGCCGAACAGCGACTGGTTCAACAGCGACCCGACGTCGCCCACGTTGCCCGGGTGCACGAAGTACCCGGTCAGCCACCACTGGGCCGAGGCGTGTGGCAGGGCGGCGAAGCCGATCACGACGGTGCCGGCGAACACGGCTGCGGCCACCCCGGCCTGCCGTATCTTGCCGGCCAGCAGCAGGTACGGGATGAAGATCAGCGGCACCAGCTTGATCCCCGCGGCCAGGCCGATCCCGGCGCCCTTCCACCTCCGGCCGTCGCTCTGGCACAGGTCCCAGACGATCAGGGCCATCAGCACCAGCTCGATCTGGCCCAGGTGCAGCGCGCGCTGCACCGGCTCGAGCCACAGCATGACCGCGGTCAGCCCGAGCAGCGCGGTCGCCCGGGCCCGGCCGCGCCAGCCGAGTCCGCCGAGGGTAACCCACACCGTCCCGGCCAGCGCGGCCAGGCTGGCCGCAGTCATCAGCCAGCGCAGCACCGCCCACGGCAGCAGCGAGCCGCCCGCGAAGACCAGCGCGGCGAACGGCGTGTACGTGAACTTGATCCCGGGATGCAGCTGCCACGAGTAGAGCCGCTGCGGGAGGGTGCGGGCGATCAGGCCGGCGTGATCGTAGACGTTGAGGTCATACCATTTCAGCATCGGGACCGGATGCCAGGCCAGTTCGGCCAGGTACGCGGCCACCGCCAGCGCGCACGCCGCAGCCGCCGCCCACAGGGCCCAGCCACGGTGCCGGGATGCCGGTCCTGCGCCGCTAACCCGGGCGAGCCCGGGCTCGGCAAGTACCATCCGGTATCCCTCCAGGTCCCCGTTGCCCCTTGCCCGGCCGTCACCATACCGACGGTTAGGTCAGCCGAGGGTCAAGCGAAAGTCAGGGTCCAGCCCGCAGATGGTCAGCAGACGATCAGCCGGGCCCGCCGCCGGGTCCAGTGCCCCGGGATCTTGCGGCGCGGGCGGCGGCATGGTGGCATGACGATCAGGCATCCGGGGAGAGATCCCCGCCGAGGAGGGGGTGGACGGTGACGGCAGAGATCCTGCAGCAGCGGGCGGACACGGAGCGGGCGGCCGCGGTGAACGGAGGAACCCTGTGCGGCATGCTGGCGCTCACGGCCGAGCAGTCGGGCGGCGAGCCCGCGTACTCCGACCGGGACGACGACGGGCCGTGGCAGACCCTCACCTGGGCCCAGGTCCGCGAGCAGGCCCTCGAGCTTGCGGCGGGGCTGATCGCGCTCGGCCTGCGGCCCGGCGAGCGGGTCGCGCTGATGCTGCCGAACCGAGTCGAGCACGTGCTGGCCGACCTCGGCGTGGTACATGCCGCGGGAGTGCCGGTGACGTTCTACGCGACCCTGGCCGCGGACCAGATCGGCTACGTGGCCGCCGACTGCGAGGCCGCGATCGCCGTGCTCGACGGCGCGTCGGAACTGGCCCGCTGGCAGGCCGTGCTGGCCGGGCTGCCCCGCGTGAGGAAGATCATCGTCCGGGACGCGGCCGCCTGCCC
>Ga0335073_10008843_pt1 | contig 14125 bp, 12 predicted proteins | sample Lox_Sample_22_FD_207093 | JGI IMG/M metagenome (GOLD analysis project Ga0335073, IMG submission 207093) | Soil microbial communities from Loxahatchee National Wildlife Refuge, Florida, United States - Lox_Sample_2.2 | ecosystem: Environmental > Terrestrial > Soil > Wetlands | place: USA... | reverse complement strand
CGGCATGGAGGACGCCGTCAGAGCTACGGTCGTCGAGCTGATCGAATCCCTGCCGACCGACGAGCCGTTCGATCTGCTCAAGGACTTCTCCTACCCCTTGGCCCTCACCGTCATCTCTCGGGTCGTAGGGATCCCCAAAGCCGACATCCAGAGCTGCCACGACCTCTCCAAGCGTTGGAACGACCTGATGGGAGCCGAGCAACGCGGCATGCCACTCGAGGAACAGCACGCGTGCGCCGACGACACCCTCGCCTACCACGAGTACATCTCTGACCTCATCGCCAAGCGGGAGCACGAGCCCGCCGATGACCTCATCACCGCGGTTTGGGAAGTACGCCGCCAGGGCGACGTCGAACTGAGCGACGTGGAGATGCTCTCGCTCTTCCCCGGGCTCATCAGCGCCGGGCATGAGACGACCGCAAACCTGATCGCCAACGGGGTCTGGCACCTCCTGGATGAGCGCGATCGGTGGGAGCGGCTGGTCAGAGGCGGGTACGACATTCCCCTGCTGGTCGAGGAGATGCTGCGCTACGACACCTCGATCTTTGGCCTGCCTCGACGAGTCGTCGAGGACACAAAGATCGGCGATGTCGCAATCCCCGCCGGCGACCTGGTCTTCGTTCACTTCGCCGCGGCGGGCCATGATCCTGAGCAATACGCCGACCCCGACGAGTTCCAGCCCGCGCGTGTCGGCAATCAGCACTTGTCATTCGGTCGCGGCGCCCACTTCTGCCCCGGCGCACCGCTCGCGCGTCTCGAGTCCCGCCTCGCACTCGAGGAACTCTCCACACGCCGGCCAGATCTCCATCTCGTGAGCGAACCGGGGCATGCCTCGGACTTCGTGTTTCGCGGCTTGACCGAACTCTCCGTTGCGGGGTAGCGGTCGCCTTCGACTGCCCGGCTTGGTGACCGACGCTTGAGCACGACGGCGCAAAGACTGCTGAGCGAAGGCATCGCTTTCCCTGAGTCACCGCGCTGGCACGACGGCCGCCTGTGGTTCTCTGATGTATATGACTTCGCGCTGAAGACGGTTGAGCTTTCGGGAGCGAGCCGCGTAGTTGCGGCGGTGCCTGGGAGACCGTCAGGGCTCGGCATTCTTCCGGACGGGCGCATGTTGATGGCCACGGCGCTCGAGCGGAAGCTGTACGCGGTTTCACCCGCCGGTGATCTTGAGATTGTCGCCGACCTTTCGTCACACGCCGTCGGCCTACTCAACGACATGGTCGTCGACCGGCAGGGCAGGGCCTACGTCGGTGACACCGGATTCAACCCGGCGTCGGGCGAGCCGTTCAAACCCGGATTCACCTGGCTCGTAAGGCCCGGGCGCGAGCCGGAGCCGGCCGCGTCGGACATGCACCTGCCCAACGGGTGCGCGATCAGCGATGACGGACGTACCCTGTATGTCGCAGAGACGTTCGCCAACCGGATCGCTCGATTCACCATTGGCGAGGACGGAGCGCTCTCGGATCGGAAGGTCCACGCCGAGCTGTCCAGCAGGCCGGACGGACTTTGCCTTGACCGAGAAGAGCACTTGTGGGTCGCGATGGTCCAGGACGGCGAGTTCGTCCGGATCGACCCACTGGGGACGATCGTCCAGAAGCTGCCGAGCTCGGAATCGTTCGCGCTCGCCTGTGTGCTCGGCGGGCCTGACCGCGATCTTCTGTTCATGTGCTCGGCAGATACGTCATTGGAACGCCTGCGCGACGGCGACTCCCGCGGCAATATCGACCACGTTCGGGTGCCAGTTCGTGGAGCTGGTCTCCCATGACCCCCGCATCTCCAGGAGAATCGAAATGACGACCGAGCACGAGAGCAGCTGGAGCCTTGAGAACCGCGTTGCCGTCGTCACTGGCGGCGCGGCAGGAATTGGACTCCAGATCGCCCGGAGGTTAGACGAGCGTGGCGCCCGTGTGGTCCTGAACGACATCAACGAGCAGGCTCTCGGAGCGGCCGCCCACGGCTTTCGCACAACCCCCATGCTGGTCGTTGCCGATGTCAGCAGCGAGAGTGGCGTGGACCACCTCATCGCCGAGGCTGAGGCGCTCAGCGGACACATTGACATCCTCGTCAACAACGCCGGGGTTCTGTTTCAAATGGACTTCCTCGGTCACACGGTTGAGGACTGGGACCGCGTGCTCGGGGTCAACATGCGCGGCGTCTTTCTCTGTATGCGCGCTGCGCTGCCCGGAATGATCAAGGCCGGGAAGGGCAGTATCGTGAACCTCGCGTCGGTCGCCGGCCAATATGTAACGACGCAGCACGTCGCGTACGCCACCTCCAAGGCCGCCGTCATCGCGATCACGCAAAACGCAGCCCACGAGCTGGCTCCGCTCGGAATCAAGGTCAACGCGATCGCCCCGGGCCTGATTGACACCGACATGACTCGTGCGTTGCCCGCAGAGGTGAGAGATTCGTTCCTGCCCAGGCTGCCGATGGGCTGGGGTCACCCAACGGACGTTGCCGCGGCCGCCGCTTACCTTGCCTCCGACGAATCGCGCTACATGACGGGGGTCATCTTGCCGGTCGCCGGCGGGGCCGACCTGCAACTTGCCTACGCCGGGGCGTCGAGCTAGTTCGCCGCCACTGGGTCGTCGCCTCTACCGGCCGTAAGCGCGCAGGCCGAGGTCGCCGAAATCGTCACCTAGCGGTTGCGGGCCCCAAAGGCTGTACCACTTGTGTCCATCGCGCGACCACTCCCCCGGGACGTGGTCTGCGTCGTTATAGATCTGCTCCATGTCGCTGTAGTACTCGACCACCAGGCCGCTCGGCTCTTGGACGTAGGTCGCGATGTTGCGGCCCATTCCATGACGTGTGGGCCCCCACAAGACCGACCCCCCACGCGCGTCGATCAAGTCGGCGAAGTGGCCAAGTTCGATGGCGGTGGGAACCTCAAACGCGTAGTGGTGCAGAACGTCGCCCGGACCTTCGAAGACCCCGACCCCGTGGTGGTCGACGTTGCAGCGCGTGAACGTCCCGCCTTCGATCCGATCGGAGACGCGGAAGTCGAGCAGGCCGAGGAACAGGTTCTCCATCGCCGCGCGATCGCGGACGAAGAAGTTCACATGCCCGAGTCGACTCGGACGCACGCCGACGGCCGGCGCGGATCGCTCGACCTGCGCCATGCCGGTGTACACCTCGAGGATGAATCCACCGGGCGCCTCGAACGCGAACCCGTTCTCAATTCCGGGCCCAAGAGGGCCGTCGGAGACGGTCCGCAAACCGGCCTCGGTGATCCGCCGATGGATCGTCAAGAGGGCCTCTTCGTCACGGGCGACAAATCCGACGTGGTCTATCGCGGGAGAATCCGCACGGATGTATTGCACGCAGTGCTGAGCGGTCCCGTGCGTAAGCCACAGCGAGTCGTCGGAGCGCTCGGTCACGGTGAGTCCCATCACGTGCACCGCGAACTCCTCGGCCGCTTCCAGGTCGGGCAGGCGAATGGCGATGTGCCCGACCTCGCTGATGACAGGCGCCTGGCTCATTTGCTCACCGCGCTCTCATGTCTTAGGAGCTGCGCCTCAAGACGCGATATCAAGTTGCCAACCTCAGCAGGGGTCGTGGCCGTGCCGTACACGTAGCGGTCGGGTCGTACGAGGACGGCACCGACCTCGAGCCTCCCGAGCCACGCTTCCACCTCGCCCGAGGACTCACAGACGACACGAATCCCCAGCGCGCGGAGTGCCGCCTCGGCGTCCCCGGTGACGTCCCCCAGAGTCGCGTCGTTACCGACGAGCGCGAACTGAAAGCCGACAACGTCATCGAGCAGCGTGCCGTCCGCGAGGCTGGGCTGCTCGCTGAGAACGCCGGCCCAACGGTCACCGTCGTTGAAGATGCCAGGACCCATCGGCGGTCGGATCGCTCCGCGTTCCTCGACCGGAGGTGGCTCGATGTGAGGCGGCAACTCCTCCATTCCCTCGATCTGGTTGGCCATCATGCCTGCGGTCTCGACGATCACGCGGACGTGCGGACTGCGCTCGCTCTCGTACGTGTCCAGGAGATCCGGAGACGCCTCGCCGCGAATGACCAGCGGCAATTTCCAGGCTAGGTTAGTCGCGTCGCGGATACCCGAGCACATCCCTTGCCCAAGGTGAGGCGGCATCTCGTGGCAAGCATCCCCAGCGATGAAGAGCCTGCCGTTGCGCCAGGGATCGGACAGCACCGCCCGCCATTGGTAGACGTCTGCGCGGGCGATCCGATACTCGCTTGGCCGAAACCACTCCGAAAGGAGCTCGTAGACGCGATTCACGCGCTCGAACTCGCGCGCGTCGTCATCCGGCCGCAGGAGCCACTCAAAACGCAGCTGACCTTGCGCGATCGACAGATAGGTGATCGGGTTCCGGATCCCTCCCCGGATGAACGAGTCCAGATTGTCGGGGAGGTTCTCCGACCGTACGAACGGCTTGATATCGACGATCAACGACCGATGCGTCGCATTGAAGTCGATCTGCTCGGATGCCATCAGCCGGCGCACCGTCGAGTTTGCCCCGTCGCACCCGACCACGTAGCTCGCGGAGATTCGCGTCTCCTCGCCCGATGACGCCTCACGCAGAAGAAGATGAGCCGCTTCCCCGGTGTCCTCGAGCTCGAGCAGCTGGAAGCCATAGAAGCTGGTACCGAAGCTGGACTCCTGCACGAGCCCGCGCATCACCGACTCCCAGTCCGGCTGCTGGAACATGTAGTCCGACTGCCACCCCTGGGCGGTAAGGCCAAGGTGCATGTCGAACTCCATGACGACCCGGCCCTGCGGATCGATGAACCGGTAGAAGCCGACGCCCGTGAACCCGGGCTCCATGTGGGCGAGTCCAAGCGTCTGGAACACCCGCATGGTCTCGTCATCGAGATGCGTCGCGCGTGGGTACGAGACCGGGAGACGCCAGCGATCAACTACCGCGACGCGAACACCAGCACGCGTGAGTAGGCGCGCGAGCGTGAGACCAGTCGTCCCGCAACCGACGACGACCACATCGAAGTCGAGCTCCGAGTCACTCATGCGCAGCCCCCCTCGCGCTCGCAGCGATGACCTGTTGATCCACAAGCAGTCGGAATCACTTTCACTCTCACTCTCTCGATCCCAATTGCGCTCCACGGCGAGCGCTATTTCACCGCGAAAGCTACCATATATCATAGCCTCGTTGGGTGCCACCAAGCGATTCTGCGGGCCCGTCCGCCAAGTCGACGTTGCCGACAGCGATCATATAGGATATACACGCAAGGTCCAGCGCCAGGTCGGCTCGCCGAATAGAACGCCAGAACGGAGAGATGAGTAATGACCATTCCCACGAGAGCGCTCGGGCGCACCGGTGTGGAGGTGTCCATCCTTGGTTACGGCGCTATGGAGCTACGCGGTCCCGACACCATGGCCGGGCCGGCGATCACCGACGAGGACGCGGGGGTACTCCTGAACGGGCTGCTTGACGCCGGGATCAATCTCATCGACACGTCGATTGACTACGGACGGAGCGAAGAGCTGATCGGTCGGTATCTCAGCTCGCGACGTGATGAGTTCTTCCTCGCCTCCAAGTGCGGTTGTCCTCTGACGGTCGAGCCCGAGTGGGATCCGCCGACCACGGCGGCCGCGCATGACTTCGCACCGGCCCGCATCCGGCAGGGTGTTGAGCAGAGCCTTCGGCGTCTCAAGACCGATCACTTGGACCTCGTCCAGGTGCACATGTCTCCGACCAGGGCCCGGATGGAGGCAGACGGCACGATCGAAGAGCTGGAGAATCTCCGCGCCGATGGCAAGGTCCGGTTCATCGGGATGTCCGGCATCCTGCCCAATCTTCCGGATCACATCGCGATGGGGGTCTTCGACGTGTTCCAGATCCCTTACTCGGCGCTTCAGGACGAGCACGAGCGATACGTCGCGCAGGCTTCACACGCGGGTGCCGGCATCCTCATCCGAGGGGGCGCCGCGCGCGGCACGGCATCAGAGGACAAGAACTGGAGCGTCGAGCCCCTGAGCCTGACCGGCACGAAGACCCCGGCGAGGGACCTCTGGCAGGCAGCCGGCCTCGACGAGATCCTTCCCGATGACATGAGCCGCCACGAGTTCCTGTTGCGCTTCACGCTCAGCCATCCGGGGCTGTCAAGTGCCATCGTCGGAACGAGCAAACTTGCGCATTTCAGGAGCAACGCGGAGATCGCGGCGCGTGGTCCCCTCCCGGCCGAGCTCTATGAAGAAGCGAAGCGCAGGCTCGCTGCAGGCTCCACGACGAACTAACCGGCCAGGCAGGAGGAGACCATGACTGACTCAGGGGGCGCTCACGTCGACGTGGCGGTCGTCGGCTTGGGCTCGTGTGGTCTGGTGCTCACCCAACTGTTGGCGCTCGAAGGTCTGCGTGTTGCCGCCATCGACCGCGCTCGCATCCCAATTCCGTATCCACGGGCCACGCATCTCGACGACGAGACGATGCGCGCCTTTCAAACGATCGGCCTAACGGACCTGGAGAAGACGTTTTCGCTGGTTGGCAAATACAACTGGTACGACCCCGACTGGCGTCTGCTCTTGACCATGTCGATGAGCAGAGGACTGACCGAACAGGGATGGCAATCGGATTACATGTTTCACCAGCCTGATTTCGAGGCCGTGCTCCGCGGGCGTGCGGTGAGTCGAGCCGAGACCACCACCTACTTCGGCTCAGAGGTTGTGGCCGTAAGCCAGACCGACACCGAGGTGAGCATCACCCTGCGCGATCGGCCTGCCGGAAGGACGCAACAGGTCTTCGGGAAGAGCCAGGGCAAAGGGGAGCGGGACGAGGCTTCGCGGGGCACGCGAACGGTGACGGCGTCGTTCGTCGTGGGCTGCGACGGCGCGAATTCGTTTCTGCGCACCGCGATGCAGAGCACTCATGTCGACTACGGAGCGACGCATCGCTCCCTCATCGTCGACATCCTGCCGTTTCGCGAAAGCGAAGCACTGGCCGGCGGTCACTTCGGTCGGGATTCGTTCATCCAGACCGGCATCCGGAATCCGCTGACTTTCGTGCCGATATCAGAGCCTCTCTTGCGGTTTGAGGAGATGCTGCGTCCCGACGACGACACGTCGGCGTTCGACAGCCTCGAGTACGTGCACTCTCTTCTCGAGCCGTGGCTCAAGCCAGATGAGTACCGGATTCTGCGCGCGGACGTCTATGAATGGGATGCCGTGGTGGCAGAGCCTTGGCAAGTCGGGCGAATGTTCCTGGCCGGGGACGCCGCTCACGAGATGCCCCCGCACCTCGGCCAGGGGATGTGCTCAGGCGTGCGAGACGCCATGACCCTCGCGTGGAAGCTCGGTCGTGTCATCCGGGGAGAATCGTCGCTCGCGCTCTTGCGTACCTACGAGACGGAGCGCAAGCCCCATGTGACCGAGTACGTCAAGACGTCGGCGGAGATGGCGAACCAGATTGAGGCGTTCAAGCCAGAGGATCTGGACGGAGCCGAGATGACGCCGCCGGAGGCCGACTGGCCGCGGCCGCGGCTTGGTCCTGGTGTCAGATCCGATGACGGCGATGAATTCGCGGGAACGCTGAGTGCCCAGCCGAACTTGGAGTCCGGCGAAAGGCTCGACGACGCTGTGGGATACCGCTTTGCAGTCGTTGGGAACGACGCCTGCGTCGACACCATCAGCGCTGATACTCAGGCGCAGTTGGACGCGATGAACGTCAAGGTCGTCAACGTGTCTTCTGGCGAGGTCAACGATTGGCTGGTGAAGCTGGGCGTATCGGCCGTCCTGGTGAGACCTGATCGCTACATATTCGGGTCCGCCCAAAGCGGTCTGGAGCTGGCCGATTTGGTGGCCGAGCTCGCCGACGCGATGCGCTAGCCGGCCCGCGAGGCGGTCAGCTCCCGTCAGGCTTGGCCCGCTTGGTGCGGAGCGGCCATACCTTGCGTCAGGCGGAAGCGCTGGATCTTGCCGACCGCCGTTCGTGGGAGTTCCTCGACGATGTGGATCTCGCGGGGACAACGCGGCCCCGAGAGCCGGCGGCTACACCACTCGCTCAGCTCATCGGCAAACGTGGACGCCACCCCTTCGACTGGCACCACGAATGCGATCGGCACCTCGTCGAGCAACGGATCGGGCATTCCCACCACCGCCGCATCGAGCACATCCGGATGCTCCACGATCGCAGACTCGACTTCAACCACTGACACGTTCTCCCCCGCGACCTTCAGAATGTCGGCACCCCGCCCAACGAACGTGACTTCACCGTCTGTGTCCAGGCGTCCCAGATCGCCGGTCTTGAACCAGACGAAGCCGTCGTCCAGCGTCTCCGCGATCGCGCCGGCAAAGGCCTCTTGATTGTCGCGGTATCCCGCGAACAGCGACAGCCCCGGGTAGCCGCCCGTCTGGATCTCGCCGACTTCGTCGATATCGACCGGCTCCCCGGTCTCGGGATCTCGGAGACGGACGTGACAGCCCAATGTGGGTGTGCCGATCGTCGTCCTTGGGGGATCCAATCGACGGCTCATCAGCACGGCCGGAGCGGTCTCCGTCATACCGTAGATCTGTCGCGGTCGACAGCCCACCAGCGTGGCGAACCGTTCGTATTCGTCGTCGGTGAGATTCTGCGAGAACCACAGATGCTCGAGCGGCAAGGAGATCGGGGCCGGCTTCGCCCGGGCGAGAATCATGCGCATCGGCGCGGCGAACAGCGAGGCGTGGGTCGCCTGAAATCGCTCGGCCTGCTCGAGGAACCGTGAGGCAGAGAACCCCCTGGCGAGTATCACCGTGCCGCCGACCGAGATGCTTGCCGAGAGCGAGTAATACTGAGCGTTGGCGTGGAAGAGCGGGAGCACCACGAGGAAGCGCGACCCTGCCCGAAGCCCGGACGCAGCCGCCATGACGTCGCCCGCGAAGGCATAGTTCGCTTGGGTTATCTCAACGATCTTCGGCAGCGACGTCGTCCCGGACGTGAACATCAGGCCGAGCGTGTCCAGCGGGGCCGGTGAGACGGGCTCGAGTTCCCCGTCACTGTTCCCGTGCAGGGCACTCAGCGTCGTGTCGTTTGGATCCACGACGATGACGGGAGCCGCCGAGCCCGACTTTCGGTAGGCCTCGATCTGATCGGAGCCGCAGATCGCGAGCGCCGGTTCCACCCGATCTGCCTGTCTGCCCAATTCGTCAGCCGTGGAGCGCGGGTCGCTCGAAAGGAAGACGATCCCGCTCTGTGCAGCAGCCAGCATGACCGCGATAAATGCCGGACAGTTGGGAAGTACGAGCTGAAGGCGGTCTCCCGCGCGGAGACCGAAGCCGGAGATGGCGTGCCGAGCTCGCTCGACCACCTCAGAAAACTCTCCGTAGGTCCAGGCGGCCGTGTCACCGTCCGACCGCTCGTACTCGAGAAACGTCGCGTCCGAAGCCGCGTCGACGGCCCGCGCCCATCGTTGCGCAAGCGTCGACCAAGATGAGAGCTCCCCCTCCACCGGATCCATTATCGGGGCGGGTGCTGGCTGTCTACTACATACCGGAGAGCCAAAGAGAAGGGCTTTGACTCGTCTCGCGGGGACGACTGCCATCCCCAGAGGCGCCGCTCGTTACTCCCCGTCGGGCGCCGGTGCACGCAAATGATATATGATAGCGTCCCCGCTGTGATTCGTTGAATAGGCCCGTGAGGAGAGCCCAGTGGACGAAGTACGCACCGAAACCACAGCCCCAGTCTCGACCAAATGAAGTTCGTCACTTTTGCGGCCAACCAGCCGGGTCGGCCGGTGTTGCGCGCCGGCGTGCTAAGGGACGGGGTCGTGGTCGACATCGACCACGCCGTCGCCGCGCGCGGAGGGGAGGCCGTGGCCGCGGGCTCCTCGGAGAGCGCCTCAGACCTGCTCACGCTGATCCGAGCCGGAGATCGCGCGATTGAGATTGCACGCGAGGCCGCCGACGATGTGATCGCGGCCGGCGATGACCGGAGGGGTGATGACGTCATCATCCACCCGCTTGACGAGGTGCAGCTGGCGTCCCCCCGCCCCCGCCCCAACAGCCTCCGCGACTATCTTCTCTTCGAAGAGCACCTCCGCAACTGTGTCGCCGCCGGGGTGATGGCCTCGATCGCCGAAGAGTGGTTCAACATCCCGGCGCACTACAAGGGAAACGTTGACGAGATCTACGGTCCCGACGACACCGTGCCGTGGCCGGCGTACACCGACAAACTCGATTACGAGCTGGAGATCTGTGCGGTTATCGGGACCGCCGGCCGACGCATCTCGGCCGAAGACGCGGGTCGGCACATCCTCGGCTACACGATCTACAACGACTGGAGCGCACGGGATATCCAGGGTCGAGAGATGAGCATCGGCACAGGGCCCGGCATCTGCAAGGACTTCGGAAGCTCCATCGGCCCGTGCATCGCCACGCCCGACGAATTTAACCGCGACACGGCCCATCTAGAGGCGAGGATCGATAGCGAGGTGTGGTCGAGCGGCGTGCTCGGAGCAATGCATTTCTCCTTTGAGGAAGTCATCGAATGGACCAGCCAGGAGCAGACGTTGCAACCGGGCGACCTGCTCGGGAGTGGCACGGTCGGGCGAGGCTGTGGCGTCGAGATGAACCGCTGGATTACCCAGGGGTGCGTGGTCGAGCTCGAAGCCGAAGGCATCGGCATCCTGCGCAACCGGGTCGGCCACAAGGGCCGTGGTCCCACGCGCGTGATCGACCTCGAAGCTGCTGCGGTATGAGGCTGCTGTGCCCCAGACCTCGGTAGAGGCCGCTGTGTCACGGCCCGGGCAGATTTGCTATCATATATTCTTCGCTGCGGCGATCGGTGAGGAGAGCCGATCGTTTGTGCTTCCGCGTCTAATTTCAGAGAGGGATACGTGCCATGAGGCTTGCCAGGGTGATGTTCGAAGGCCGCGCGACGCCGGCGCTCATCGAAGGCGACCACCTGCGCCTGCTCGAGACCGAGAGTCTCGCCGCTGCTCTGTCACTAGTCGCGTCGGGCCAGACTTTGCCCGGCGACTCAGAGATCCCCATCGGGTCTGCAGAGTTGCTGGCCCCGATCGAGCGTGACGCGAAGTTCTTCTGCATCGGGCTCAACTACTACTCCCACATGGCGGAGGCCAACCTGCCAAAGCCGGGTCATCCGATCGTGTTCTCGAAGTTCCCGTCCGTATTGATCGGGCCCGAAGATGACATCCTGCTTCCGAATACGTCCGAGATGATCGACTGGGAAGTCGAAATGGGCATTGTCATCGGACGCCACGTCAGGGAGGCAGACGTGGACCAAGCAGCCGATGCGATCGTCGGTTTCACCGTCGTCAACGACGTGTCCGCTCGCGATTACCAGATCCAAGAATCGCAGTGGATCCCGGGTAAGAACGTCGAATCATCAACCCCGGTCGGGCCCTGGATCGTCACCGTCGATGAGGTTGGCGGCCCGAATCCGGACCTCGCGTTGACCACCCGGGTGGACGGCGTGCTTCGCCAGGAGGGCCGCACATCGGATCAGATCTTCACGCCTGCTGAAGTTGTCTCATACATCAGCGAGTGGATCGGTCTGGAGCCCGGGGACGTTATTGCCCACGGCACGTGCGCCGGTGTCGGACACTGCATGAGTCCCCGCGTGTACCTCGGAGACGACCAGGTGCTCGAAACTACAGTCGAGGGTGTCGGCACCCTGACAAACCGTTGTGTCGGCGGCCGGGTCGTCGCCTCGGCGCCCGCGCTGGCTTGACGCGCGACGCCGGGCGCGGCTACACCATCCGGGCGGGTGGCGTCGTGAATCGCGGCGCCACCACCCCTGGGCTAGTCCGCTGAGCCATTTGGAACGAATACAGGATCTCTCGAATGCCGCGTGTTGACGATCGGCTCCAGATCGGGGAACTCATGACCGGTTGGATCCACCGAGACCTCGGTCACTGGGACGCGGTCCGCGGCCTGTTCCATCCTGACGGCGTAATCAAGATCCCCTGGTTCGAAGGGCTTGCCAGTGACTTCGTCGACGCCGTCTCCCAGATGGCGCGGGAGTCGGACCTGAAGTCCAAGCACTTGATCTTCTCGCCGCTGATCGTCTTCAACAAGAATCGCGCGATTGCTGAAACTGACGTCATGCTCGTCAACACGAACGCGGCCCTCCGGCTAGGGGCCATGGGTCAGAGCCGCTTCTACGACCGGGTTGAGCGACGCAACGGTGACTGGAAGATCGTCCATCGGGAGAGCTTCCATGACATGGCGGGGTTCGTGTTCCCGGCCGGTCCGGTTGAAGTTGACGCCGAGCTCGTCGCTCGACACCCGCTCGAATACAGCGCGATCGCCTACATGCTCGAGAAATCGGGGCACCCGGTCAACGGAGTGTTTGCGACCAAGGGCAGCCAGGCGGAGGCGCTTGCCAGAACCGCAGGCGAGACATGGCTTGCCGAGGCGTGATCGAATGGCGCCTTCGTGAGTCCAGCTATCATATATTTTTCCCCTTTCGAGAGAGAGGATCGTCGGTATGTCGACCACACAGCCGCGTCTGGAAGAGGTCGTTTACAGTGATCTCACCTGGGCCGAGTCGCCGCGCTCACACGACGGGGTCTTCTGGATCTCTGACACCCAGGGGTCGCGTCTAATAGAGATCCGGCCCGGGGGCACACTCGTCCATGAACTCGAGGCGGCAGTGAACGGCACCTCGTTTCTCCCCAACGGAGATCTTGTGGCTGCCGGCATGGCGAGCCAACGCGTCGATCGCTTCCACGATGGCACTTGGGAACTGTACGCGGACCTTGCGCCGCTGCAGGCGGGACGGATGGGAGACATGACGACCCTCACCGACGGCACGATCTACGTCGACGCTCTCGGCGCTCAAAACCACGACGGTCCGGTCGACGCCAGCGGCCGGATCCTCAAGATTGACCCGGACGGCAACGCGTCCGTCGCCGCCGACGGCCTGGTTTGGCCCAACGGGCTTGCTCTGATCGACGACAGCACCACGCTGGTCGTCGCTGAGACGTTCGTCAAGCGCTTGACCGCCTTCACGGTCGGGCCGGACGGCTCGCTGTCGGACCGGCGCCTCTGGCTCGATCTCGAGGCCGAGCTCGGAGCCGAGTACATGCCGGACGGTCTGTGGCCGACTCGGGACGGATCGGTGTGGGCCGCAGCCACGACCGGGAGGGCCGCCGTTCAGACTCGCCAGGGAGAAGTGGTGCAGAAGCTCGACGTCGACGGCTTCGCGATCGCGTGCTGTCTGGACGCCGGCGAGCGAAGTCTGTACGTCACGGTGGCAAACAGCAACGACCCTGCCGAGACCGTGTTGGCGGCCGTCGCGAGAAAGCAGGTCCACGCTCGCGTCGAGCGCTACAGCCTCACTGCCTAGCGCCGAATGGCTCGCTAGCCGGAGAAATTCAGAGAGAATCGAGCGAGGAGCCCGCGGTGGCCGACCAAGCAAAGAGGCGCGTGCTCGACCACGACGCCACCCGGATGTCGCTCCAAGGCTTCGACGGCCGCGTCGCCGTCGTAACCGGGGCCGCGCGTGGCATCGGTCGCCGAGTCGTCGAGACCTTCGTCGCTCTCGGGGCACAGGTGGCCGGGCTCGACCTGGATGAACCGGAAATCGAAGGTGCGCTCGGGGTCGTCGTCGACGTGACCGACCCGCAGTCCATCGCGGCCGGCGTGGAGCGTACAGAGGCTGAGCTTGGGCCCGTCTCGATCTTGGTCACCTCAGCCGGGATCTTCAACCCGACGGACTTTGAAAACGTCAGCTTGGACCTTTGGCGTCGCACGCTCGAGGTCAATGCGACGGGCACGTTCAACTGTGTTCAAGCGGTGCTTCCCGGTATGAGCGACCGCGACTACGGCCGCGTGGTGACGCTCGCGTCAATGGCCGGCGTCGACGGCGGCGCCCGCGCGTGCGCGCACTACGCGACATCGAAGGGCGCCGTGATCGCGTTCACCAAGGCGATCGCCAAGGAGTACTGCTCGCGCGGGATCACCGCCAATGTGGTCGCGCCTCGCAACATCCGCAGCGGCATGATCGCTGCGTTCGAGGATGAGTTGGTGGCGCAGGCGCCGATGGGACGCGTTGGCGAGGCAGATGACGTCGCGGCCGCCGTCGCTTATCTGAGCTCTGCGCATGCGAGCTTCATGACGGGTTCGGTAATCACTCTGAACGGAGGTTGGTGGTGAGCTATCAGTACGGCCGCAGCTCGGTCGCGAATCTGTTGAGCCGGTCGA
>Ga0335073_10008841_pt1 | contig 14126 bp, 12 predicted proteins | sample Lox_Sample_22_FD_207093 | JGI IMG/M metagenome (GOLD analysis project Ga0335073, IMG submission 207093) | Soil microbial communities from Loxahatchee National Wildlife Refuge, Florida, United States - Lox_Sample_2.2 | ecosystem: Environmental > Terrestrial > Soil > Wetlands | place: USA... | reverse complement strand
GCGATCGGCTCCTATCCGGTGCAGGCGGTCGAGATGATGGCCTCGGTGGCCGAGCGGACCGAGCACACGCTCCCGTACCGGACCTGGAACGAGGAGCGCGTCCGCCGCGACGCCCGCGACCCTGCGTACACGATCGCCTACAGCGCCTGCGCCGCCGCGCGTGACCTGCACCTGGCCGCACTGGTCGTGCCCACGCTGTCTGGACGCTCGGCCCGGCTGATCTCGGCCCACCGCCCCCAGGTTCCGATCTACGCGCTGTCGCCGGGCAAGGAGACGGTGCGCCGCTGCAGCCTGATGTGGGGCGTCGAGGCCGGGCCGATGCGCCGCCACGAGGTGACCGAGATGCTGATCGCCGACGCGGCCAAGCGCGTCGTCGAGCTCGGCTGGGTCAAGCCGGGCGCGCGTGTTGGGATCACCGCGGGCCTGCCGTCCGGCCGGCCGGGCACCACCAGCCTGTTCCAGATTCAGCGGGTCTAGGGCGCCGCCGACCATCAGAGTGATTCTGGGCCGCGCCTTCGGCGCGTCATCCGTGGGGCCAGGTTCCCCGTCCGGTCAGTTGCTGCGCGTCCGAGGACGGCAACTCGCCACTCGCCCTCCACCACCGCGTGAATGGCGGTTCGCCCGGCTCGGGCGCGGACAACTCGTCGCGCGCGCCGCGCCCGGCCGCGAGTGTCGCCTTATCCGCCCTCGGGCCGCGCGCTACGCGACCTTGCGCCCGTAGAACTCCGCTTCTTCCTCACCCAGTTCGGTCGCGGGCGGGTCGTCATAGAACCACTCGCGGGCGATCCGGTGGAAGTTGCCGCGGGCGTGCAGCTGCGCCAGCACGGCTAGGGTGAGCACCTCCATGCGCCGGCCGAAGATGTGATCCGGCGGCGCCGACTCGTGGCGCAGCTGCCCGAAGTACTCCGAGCGCGGGTCGCTCATGTCGATCAGGACCTGGGTGGCGTAGTCGGGCGTCAGCTCGGTGTACTGGTCGACGGTGTACCAGGAGGTGGCGGCGCGGAAGTGGGCCAGCACGCGCTGCGGGTCGAACTTGTCGGGCTCGGGGAAGAAGCCCACCTCGGTGCCCAGCTTCATGATCGTGTCGGTGTCGCCCTCGATGATCGCGCGCGCCACCGCGATCTCGAGCTCGACCGCGCCCGGCGGCATCCGCTTGAACAGCCCGAAGTCGTAGAACGCCATCCGCCCGTCGTCGAGCAGCGCCGAGTTGCCCGGATGCGGGTCGCCCGAGAACTGGTGGTGCCGGTAGAGGGAGCCGAAGTAGAAGCGGAACAGGATCTCGCCGATCCGGTCGCGCTCCTGCTGTGGATAGCCCTTCAGTTCCTCGAACCCGGTGCCCTGGATGTACTCCGAGACCATCACCCGTTCGCGGGACAGTGAGGTGACCACGTCGGGGATCACGATGAACGGGTGCCCGCGGAAGATGCGCGCCATCGTGCGCTGGTTCTGGGCCTCGAGCTCGTAGTCGAGCTCGTCGTGGATGCGCTCGGAGATCTCGCGCCCGATCGCTCCGGGATCGAGGCCGGGGGCGATGCGCTTGGCCAGCCGCAAGATCAGGCCGAGGTTCTGCATATCCGACCGGACGGCCGCGGCGACACCGGGGTACTGGACCTTGACCGCGACCTGCCGGCCGTCCTGGAGCCGGGCGCGATACACCTGGCCGATCGAGGCGGCCGCGATCGGCTCCTCGTCGAACTCGGCGAACTCCTCCTTGAGCGGCTCCTCGAGTTCCTCCTCGATCACCTTGCGCATGTCCTTGAACGAGACGTTGGGGGCCGCGTCGCGCAGCGCCGCCAGCTTGCGCTGGAACTCGTCACGGTATTCGTCGGGGACCAGACCGACGTCGAGGAACGACAGCACCTGCCCGACCTTCATGGCGGCGCCCTTCATCGTCCCCAGCGCGGCCACGATCTGCTCGGCCGCCTCCACCTGACGCTTCTCGAGCGCGACCTTGCGCTGCTCGCCCGAGCGCGTCACGTTCGCGGCGCGCGTGCCCGCCTGCCGGATCGCCTGTCCTGCGGCGAGCCCCCCGATCCTTGCGGTACGCCCCACGCGCGAGGTGGGGATCTTGTCCTTCGGCACGTCCTTGGATGCTAGCTGTCAGCCCATTCGGGATCGCCACCACCGCTTGGCGCGCGGTCGGCGGCTCACATGCGAAGGTACGACGCCCCGTTGAAGTCGAGCACCGCGCCGCTGGCCAGCTCGGCCTCGGGCGAGGCGAGGTAAAGCACGGCGCCGGCGAGCTCATCGGGGGTGGCCACGCGCCCGAGCGGGCTTTCGGCGCGCCGCCTCCGGCCGCTCTCGCCCTCGAGCTCGGTGGCCGCCATGTCGGTCTCCACGAACCCGGGGGCCACCGCGGTGACCGAGATCCGCCGCTCGCCGAGCGCCCGCGCCAGCGACTGCCCGAACGCGACCAGGCCCGCCTTGCTGGCGCCGTAGGCGGGGTGATTCGGCTCGCCCCGGAACGCACCGCGCGAGGAGACGTTGACGATTCGCCCGCCGGCGCCCATGTGCCGCAGGACGCACCAGGTCACATTGGCCGCGCCGATCAGGTTCACGTCGAGCGTGTGCCGCCACGCCTTTAGCCACTCCTCGTAGGTGGTCTCGGTGGCGGCGTGAGGCTCGAACACGCCGGCGTTGTTGACGAGCACGTCGATCCCGCCGAGCGCGCCGGCGACCTCGTCGACCATGCGCCGGACCGCATCAGGGTCGGCCAGGTCGGCCCCGGCCACGACGTGCCCCTCGCCCGGGAGCGTCGCGAGCACCCGCATCGCGGCGTCGCGGCGCGAGCCGTAGTGCACGCCGATCCGCTCCCCCGAGGCAGCGAACGCCCGCGCCACCGCCGCCCCGATGCCCCGCGAGGCGCCGGTCACGAGCACCGCCCTGCCGGCGCGCGTCACGTCAACGGCCGCGCTCCACGCGCGAGCCGGGCACGATGTCGTCTGAGCCGTCGGGCCAGCGGACCCAGGCCTTGTGGCCACCGTCGTAGTCGTCGCCGAACAGGATCAGCGTGGCCGGCTGACCGAGCGCCGTGCACGGCTCATCCCCCTCGGGATCGAGGCCGCGCCAGATCCGCACGAACGCGTTGTCCTCGAGCTCGTCGGCCACGGTGCTCGGGTCGGTGTGCCCGGGATGAATTCGCGTCGCCGGCGGAAGCTTCAGGAGCTTGTCCATGATCGAGGACCGCAGGTCGGCGTAGCCGCTCGCCCCGGGCGCGCGCACGCCGCCCACCGAGCCCTTGAACAGCGTGTCGCCGGTGAACACGTCGCTGCCGCCCACGAGCAGCGACAGCATCCCCGCGGTGTGACCCGGCGTGTGGATCGGCTCGATCTCAAGGGCGCCGGAGATGATCCCCGCTCCCGGGGCCATCGTCCCGGTGGCGGCCGGCACGCTTGGCCGCTCGAGCTCGTGGATCAACACGGGTGTGCCCGGATGGCGCTCGAGAATCCGGTCAACCTCCGACACGTGGTCGTGGTGACGGTGCGTAAGCAGCACGTGCGTCAGTGTCAGCTGGCCCCGCCTGATGAATTCGAGCAGCGGCTCGACTGGCCCACCCGCGTCGATCATCACCGCGTGACCTCCGGGCTCGTCCGCCACCACGTAGGTGTTCGACAGGAAGTCGTCGTTCATCGAGCGCTCGACGATCACGGCCCGGAGCCTACTCGTTAGCCTGCAGTGCCATGAGCCTGCTCCACACCTGCTACCGCGTTACCGACATCGACCGCTCGGTCGCGTTCTACGAGGCGCTGGGGTTCGAGGAGCGCCGGCGCGCTCCGATCCGCGACGAGGCGATCAACGTGTTCATGAGCCTGCCCGACGACGGCCCCGAGCCCCGGCTCGAGCTGACCTACAACTTCGGCGTCGATTCCTACGAGCTCGGCACCGCGTACGGCCACATCGCGATCTCGACCGACGACATGGACGGCACGCTGGGCCGGCTGAAGGAACAGGGCATCGAGCCCGAGCGTCCGCCCTACACGATCCGCGAGGGCGGTAACCGGCTCTGCTTCGTCCGCGACCCGGACAACTACCGGATCGAGATCATCGAACGGAGCTGATCGTCGAGATCGGCTAGCCTAGGCCGAGTCGATGTCGGATCCCGGCAAGATCGCCATCCTGCTCCGGCAGATCGCGATGGGCGTCAATGCCCACGACCGCGAGAACCCCGATCACCACACGTGGGGGATCGGGATGGCTCAGTTCGACATCGAGCGCCTCGGCCTCGAGGAGGGCGAGGAGCTGATTCCCGGCATCGTGCTCCAGGCAGACGGCGGCCAGACCGGCCAGTTCCGCATCCTGTGCGATGGCCAGCACGACCAGGGAGAGGTCGAGGAAGAGGAAGAGGTCGTCGATGCGGTGGCCGACCAGGAGCTGGCCGAGCCGCTGCAGGCACCCGGGCCGGCGCCACGGATCACGCCTCCCTTCTAGAGCAACCGCTGCTCACGGCGCGCATGTGACCTACTCGATCGTCGCCCGCGATCCGGACACCGGGGAACTCGGCGTCGCGGTCCAGTCGCACTGGTTCTCGGTCGGCTCGATCGTCACCTGGGCGAGGCCGGGTGTGGGCGCGGTCGCGACCCAGGCCAACCTCGAGCCGGCATACGGTCCGCGCGTCCTCGACCTGCTCGCCGGTGGTGTCCCCGCGCCCGAGGCGCTCGCTCGCCTGGTGGCCGAGGACCCGCTGGGCCAGTCACGTCAGGTCGCGGTCGTGGACGCCGCCGGCCGGGCGGCTGCGCATACCGGCTCGAGCTGCATCCCCTACGCCGGCCACGTCACCGCCGACGGCATCTCCTGCCAGGCGAACATCATGGCCTCCGAGCGCGTCTGGCCGGCGATGCTCGAGGCCTTCCAGGCTGCGAACGGATCGCTCGCCGACCGGCTACTGGGCGCGCTCGATGCCGCCGAGCGCGAGGGCGGCGATATCCGCGGCCGACAGTCCGCGGCGATTTTGGTCGTCCCGGCCGAGGGCGAGCCGTGGACCACGGTCGTCTCGCTACGCGTCGAGGACCATCCCGATCCGCTGCCCGAGCTGCGCCGGCTGGTGAGGCTGCGCGAGGCCTATGCGCTGGCCGGGGAGGCGGACGAGCTGCTGAACGCGGGCCGCCACGACCAGGCGGCCGGCCTCTACGAGCGGGCCAGCGAGCTTGCCCCCGGCAACCACGAGCTGCTGTTCTGGGCCGGCTTGGGCACCGTGCAGGCCGGTGACGTCGACCGCGGCGTGGCCAAGGTGGTGGCGGCAATCGCCGTACAGCCGGCCTGGCGCGAACTGCTCGCGCGGCTCCCCGCCGATATCGCTCCGGCCGCGCCGTTGGTCCTGGCGCGCCTAAACGTCTAGTGGAGTTGTCGGCGGCGCCTGACGGCGGCGCCTCAGGCCGGCTGCTGCGCCGGCTCCTGAACCTCGCCGTCCCCGGCGCGCCACTCGTTCAGCACCATCAGCGACCCGTCGATGATCCGGTCGATGTACATCTTCGAGTCGTTGAGCCGCGGGAACGCCGCGTCGGGCACGTCGACCTCGAGGAAGCGACACAGCGGCTCCCACCCCTCGCCGACGCTCCACACGAGCAGCCGATCCTCGGGGACGTTGCGCTGGACCTGTTCCTCATAGCGGGCGATGGCGTCGGCCAGCTGCCCGGGCCGCAGGTCGGGACCGCTGAAGATGCCCTGCGCCGCCCACATCCTGCCCATGAGGCGGATGTAGTTCTCCCAGTCCGGGTCGACGAGCTCGCGTGCCTTGGAGATGCGGGCTGCCACCGAGTGGCCGTACAGCGTGTCCCAGATCGTGGTGCGCATGCTCTTCTCCCACGCCTCCGGGTCGCGGACGCTCAGCACGACCTTCGCGTCGGGGTAGGCGTCGGCGAGCTCGCGGTAGAAGAACGCCCCCGGCCAGTCGACGGTGGATTCGTGCTCGCCGAAGATCGCGTCCCAATCCGGCTCGCCGTCCAGCGCCGCTTCCCACCTCTGCGCCAGTGGCAGGTTGGTGAGGACGTTCACCATGTGGTAGCAGGGACCGAAGCCGAGCATCTCGAGCGCGACCTTCTGAGAGAGCGTGCCGGTACGCGGCAGTCCGGCGCCAATTACCTTCATGAACGTCCTCCTGTTTGGGTTGGCTCGGCGACGATGACGTAGTAGCCGAGGTGAAGCTCGCTCGCGGTGAGCAGCGAACGGTGTTTGTTCTGCCACCTACCGGTCTCGAGGTCGGCGGCGAGCTCTTCGAGGGCCCGGTCCACCGCGTCGGAGCTTAGCTGTGCGAAGACCGAGATGCCTGCCCGAACCTCCGGGCGCAGGTACGCCTCCGGCCGGCGCCAGAAGGCTCCATAGAACCCATCCGTGCAGTCATGCGGCACCGGCACGGCGATCAGCTCCACGTTCCCGAGCGTGAGCCGGAGCTCGTCCTCCCACACGCCCGGTTGCCGGTAGCGCGGCGGGATCAGCTCGAGGAACTCCGGCAGGTACTCGGTGGTCAGCCAGAACAGGTCGGCCTCACTCGGGTCGGCGTTGAACAGGACGACGCGCTCGCGCGCGACGCGGCGGCACTCGCCGAGTCCCCGCCGCCGGTCCGACCAGTGGTGGTCGGACAGCACCGCCATCACGGCGTCGAACGAGCCGTCCTCGAACGGCAGCTCCTCGGCGTGCCCCTGCACGACGCGCGCGGCGTCCCGTGGGCGCTGGGCGATCATCACCGGCGAAGGTTCGAGCGCCACCAGTTGGCGGTCTGCGGGCTCGTACGCCCCTGCGCCGGCGCCCACGTTGAGCACGGTGCAGGCGTCTCCGAGCGCCGCCCAGATGGCTGTGGCTATGCGCGGATCCGGGTGGCGCGTGCTCGTGTACGTCCGCCCGATGCGGTCGTAGAGGTCGGGGCCCAGCCCGGTGACGCCGAACGGGCGATTCACGGGTCGATCAGCACTCCCGGATTGAGCGCGCCGGTCGGGTCGACCGCCGCCTTGGCCGCGCGCAGCGCCGTGGCGAAAGGCGCCGGTCGCTGGACGTCGTACCACCGGCGGTGGGCGCGGCCGACCGCATGGTGGTGGGTGATCGTGCCGCCACCGTCGATCACGGCCTCCGAGGCGGCTCGCTTGATCCGCGTCCACTGCTCGAGCTCGCCACCGCGGCGAGCCGGCGCGAGGATCGTGTAGTACGGAGCCGGTCCGTCGGGATAGACGTGCGTGAGGCGGCACGTCACGAACCCTCCGCCGCACACCTCGTGCACGGCGGCTTGCACGTCCGCGAGCACGCGCTCGTGGAACCCCGGGAAGCGCTCCCAGGTGATCGCGGTCTCGAAGGTCTCGGACAGCACTCCGATGGCTATGAACACATCGCGAAGGTAAGGGGCGCGCAGAAACGCCTCGCGCCAGCTGCCGACCGCATCGCCGCCGCCGGCGCCGGAAGGCCGCCCCGAACCCTGACGTGGGCTGGGCGGGATCCAAGTCCCGCCGTGATCGGCGCAGATTTCGAGCCCCGCCCGCATCCACCACGCCACGTCGTGCTCGGCCGATTCGAACCCCAGCACGAGCAGCGCGTGCGACCCGTCGCCGGGTGCGTGGGCCCCAGTTATTTCGGCCTCGCGCGCGTCGATTAGGCGGCAGTTGCTCGGATACAGACCCGATTGGGAAAGCGCCCTGACCGCCTCCGCGCCGGCCATGAAATCCGCGAACCGCACCGGCGCGGAGGCGCGATGAACCGGGCGGCGGCGCACCCGCACCCAGGCCTCGGTGATCACGCCGAGCGTCCCCTCCGAGCCGATCAGCATTCGGTCGGGCGAGACGCCGGCGCCCGAGCCCGGCAGTCGCCGCGACTCCCATACGCCGGCCGGCGTGATCGCCCGCACCGACTCGACGAGGTCGTCGATGTGCGTATAGAGGGTGGCGAAGTGGCCGCCGGCGCGGGTGGCGATCCAGCCTCCGAGCGTGGAGAACTGGAACGACTGGGGAAAGTGCCGGAGTGTGAGGCCGTGCTCGCCGAGTTGCTCCTCGAGGACCGGCCCGGTGGCGCCGGCCTGGATCCGCGCCGACAGCGACACCGGGTCGACGTCGAGCACGCGGTCGAGCGCCTTGAGGTCGATCGTGACCACGCCGGCCCGGTCCTCGCAGCCGGCGGAGGCCTCGACGCCCCCGACCACGCTCGTGCCCCCACCGAACGGGATCACCGCGGCGCCGGCTCGCAGCGCCCAGTCGAGCGTGGCCCGCAGTTCGTCCTCGTTCCCAGGATGGGCGACGACGTCGGGCGGGTGCTCGAATCGCCCCCGGAACGCGCGCACTACGTCGACGTACGATCGGCCGTAGCAGTGCAGGGCTCGCTCGTGGGGGTCGCTCGCGCACATCCGGGTCAGTGACGGCGGCGGCGCGAGCCGGGGCGCCGGCAGGCGCACGTCCGATAGGGGGACGGGCTGCTCGGGCTCGGTCGACCCGAAGCCGAGGCGCTCGACGAGGACCCCCGCGGCGGCCCGGACCTCGTCGGGCGAGGGTTGTTCGTCCTCGTACCCCCATCCCCAATGCTTGCGCGGCCGGTTCACGAGTCCCGACCCTAGCGGCGGGCGGGCACCGGTACCGTTCCCCGCGTGGCCGTGTCTCCCGGCGTGCTTGCCCGTGGCCCCTGGGATCCAGACCAGGTGGACGTCACCTGGCGCCCGGACGCGTTCGATCCGCCTGGCGAAGCCACCGACGCTGCCGACGTGGCCCTCGACGCGCTGCGCCGGCGCGGCTCGCCCAGCCACGACGGCCTGGCGGCACGGCTCGTCGACTTCGAGGCGGGCCCCGGTCGTCTCTCGCTCGAGCTCCAGCCCGCGCGCTGGGCGCTCCGCCTGCTCCCCAACGGCGCCGCCCAGAGCCTGTCCATCCTGTGCGCGGTCAGGGCCGCCGACGGCAGCTGGCTCGCTGGGCGGCGGGCCGAGTGGCTCGCCTCGTGGGCCGGGAGGTGGGCGCTCGGCGCCGGCGGCTCGGTCGAGGTCGACGAGAACCCGGCGGCGACGATGGGGCGCGAGCTGCTCGAGGAGTGGTCGGTGGAGCCCGAGCGGCTCCGGATCGAGGCCCTCCTCCTGCTCCCCTCAGAGATGGTGATGCTCGTCGGCCAGGCTTGGCTCGCCGACGGCGCCACCGTCGCGCCCGACGACGAGCACGACGAGTTCGCCTGGTGGCCGTCCGACCCGGCCCAGTGGCCGCCCGAGTCCGATCCGTGGCTTCGCCGCGTCGCGACGCTCGTCACAACCTGATGCGCTGGATCACCTTCGGGCGCCTCGAGATCGTGTCGTTCACGCACTCGTGCGTCTACCTGTCCCTGCTCATCTGCGCCTTCGCGCTCGGCAGTCCACAACCCGAGACGTTCATCCTCGGCATGGCGCACGGCCTCATCTGGATCGGGATGTCGCTCATCTGCATCGCCGCCGCCCGTGCGCGGATCATCCCCTACTGGCTCGCCGTGACCGTCGCCGTGCTCGGCGGACTCGGCCCGTTTGCAGGCAGCATCGGGTTCGTGATCGAGGATCGGCGGCGTAGGCAGCGAACTCTTTCCCGGCTACCCTTGAAGACCGTAGATGGCAGTCAGTAGCGCCACCATTCAAGTCGTCATGCCGGCGATGGGTGACTCCGTCGCCGAAGGCACCGTGCTCGAGTGGCATAAGCACGAGGGCGACACCGTCGCCGCCGACGAGACGATCGTCGAGATCTCGACCGACAAGGTCGACGCCGAGGTCCCTTCGCCGGCCTCCGGGCGGATCGTGAAGATCTACGCCGCCGAGGGTGAGACCGTCGCCGTCGGTGCCGTCCTGGCCGAAATATCGACCAACGGCGACGGAGACGGCGCCGTGCCTGCCACCGGGGTCGGTGGGACACCAGTCTCCGGCGAGTCGCCGCCCGCCACCGCCGAGGAGGCGGTCGCCGGCGCCACCACCGAGGCCGAGGGCGTCGCCGCCACCGAAGCGTCGAGTGGCGAGCTGGTCGACATCGTCACGCCGACCGGTGGCGAGTCGGTGACCGAGGGCACGATCCTCGAGTGGTCGGTCAAAGTCGGCGACGCCGTCAAGCAAGGCGACACCGTCGTCGAGATCTCGACCGACAAGGTCGACATGGAGCTGCCTGCGCCCGCCACCGGGACGATCGCCGAAATTCTCGCCGCGGAGGGGGATACGGTCAGCGTCGGGCAGGTGATCGCGCGGATGACCGCCGGCGCGGCGTCGGGCAACGGCGCACCGATCGCCCCGCCCCAACCTCCCCACCCCGCACCGGAAACAGGTGCACCTTCTGTGGGGGCGGGTGACGGCGCGAACGTCTCACCGGTCGCGCGCCGGGTCGCCGCCCAGCGGGGCGTTGACCTCGCCGGCCTGACCGGCACCGCGCGCGGCGGCCGCATCACCAAGGCCGACGTGCTCGCGGCCAAGGCGAACGGCGGAGGCAACGGCGCCACCGCGGCGCCCGCGGCCCCTGCGCCCTCCCGGGCCGCCCCCGCCGGCGCCCAACCGATCCGCGGCGGCGCGGCCGCGCTCGCGCGCTACATGGACGAGAGCCGCTCGATCCCGACCGCCACCTCGTTCCGGACGCTCACCGTCAGCGTCCTCGAACAGCGCCGGGCCCAGCTCAAGGAGGCCGGCCACCGCGTCTCGTTCACGCATCTGATCGCCTACGCGATCGCCCGCGTCGCCACCGACGACATGGCGGTCATGGCGCACCACTTCGCCGACATCGACGGCAAGCCGCACCGGATTGACGACGGCGCCTGCAACCTGGGGCTGGCCGTGGACGTCGAGAAGAAGGACGGCAGCCGCACGCTGATGGTGCCGGTGATCCTCGACGCGGGCCGAAAGAACTTCCAGGACTTCCTCGACGCCTACAACGCGCTCGTCGAGAAGGCCCGCACGAACACGCTCACCGCCGACGACCTGACCGGGGCCAACCTGTCGCTGACCAACCCGGGCGGGATCGGGACGATCGCCTCCGTGCCGCGGCTGATGGTCGGGCAGGGCACGATCGTCGCCACCGGCGCGATCGGCTTTCCACCGGGCCTGGGCGCGATCGGGGACGCGATCGGGGCGGAGAAGGTCATGACCATGACCTCGACCTACGATCACCGGATCATCCAGGGGGCCGAGTCGGGTCGCTTCCTCCAGCGGATCGAGGCCCTGCTCCAGGGCGAGGACGGCTTCTACGAGCGGGTATTCGGCGACCTTGGAGTCGCGCTCCCGGCGCTCGCGCCGCCCAGGGCCGCGCCGAGTCTGACCGCGGCCGCCCCAGCCGCCCCAGCTGCGACCCCCGCCGCCCCGGCCGCTCCCGCGGCGCCGGCGCCGGGCGCGATGCCCGACGAGGAGCTGATGCAGGCGGTCCAGGCCGCGACCTCGCTGCTCAAGGCCCACCGCACGCACGGGCACCTGGCTGCCCGGCTCGACCCGCTGGGACGCGAACCCGAGGGCGACCCGGCGCTCGATCCCCAGCCGCTCGGCCTCACTCCCGAGCTGATGGAGCGGATCCCCGCCCACATCCTGCGCATGTACGTCCAGGGCGACACCCTGGCCGACGCGCTGCCCCACCTGCGCGAGACCTACTGCGGCCCGATCGCCTATGAGATCGAGCACATCGCCTCGCACCGCCAGCGACTGTGGCTGCGTGAGGCGATCGAGTCGGGTCGCTTCCGCCCGCCGCTCGAGACCGACGAGCAGAAGACGCTGCTGCGCCGCCTGACCGAGGTCGACGCGCTCGAGCGGTTCATGCACAAGGCCTACCTGGGTCAGAAGCAGTTCTCGATCGAGGGCCTCGACATGACCGTCCCGATGCTCGACGAGCTGATCCAGCTGTCGGCCACGCGCGGCGCCCGCGAGGTCGTGATCGGCATGGCCCATCGCGGGCGGCTGAACGTGCTCGCCCACAACCTGGGCCGCACGTACGACTCGATCTTCGCCGAGTTCGAGGGGTCCTCCACGCTCGAGCCGATCACCACGATCCCGCAGGGCGGCACCGGCGACGTCAAGTACCACCACGGCGCCCAGGGCGCGTATCAGCTGCCCAGCGGCGAATCGATCATCGTCCGCCTCGAGTCCAATCCGAGCCACCTCGAGTTCGTGGCTCCGGTCGCCGCCGGCGCCACCCGCGCTGCCCAGACCACGCGGCAGGGGCCGCACGCCCACCGCGAGACCAACGCGGCGGTTCCGATCATCCTCCACGGCGACGCCGCGTTCCCGGGTCAGGGTGTTGTCGCCGAGACCCTCAACCTACAGGCGCTCGATGGCTACACCGTCGGCGGCACGATCCACATAATCCAAAATAATCAAGTCGGTTTCACGACCGATCCGGATGACTCCCGCTCCACCACCTGGGCCTCCGATCTGGCCAAGGGGTTCGACGTCCCGATCATCCACGTGAACGCCGACGACGTCCCCGCGTGCATCGCCGCGGTCAGGTTGGCGTTCGCGTTCCGCCAGGAGTTCGGCCACGACGTGCTGATCGACCTGATCGGGTACCGCCGCTTTGGCCACAACGAGGCCGACGAGCCCGCCTACACCCAGCCCGAGATGTACCAGGTGATCAAGAAGCACCCGCCCGCGCGCGAGCTGTTCGCGCGGGCGCTGATCGAGCAGGGCGTGATCTCCGAGCGGGAATCGACCGAGCTGACCGACCGGGTGTGGGAGGTGCTCGCCGAGGAGCACCAGAAGCTCAAGGAACGGATCGCCGCGGCCAAGGATCTCCGGCACGCCACCGGCGAGTACGAGCTCGACCGCACGCCATCGCCGGAGGTCAAGACGGCCGTGTCGGCCGAGCGTCTCAGGGTGCTCAACGACGAGCTGCTGGCTGTCCCCGACGGCTTCACGATCCACCCCAAGCTGGTGCGCCAGCTCGAGCAGCGCCGCGAGGTGTTCGAGGGTTCGCCGGACGGCGACGATGGGATCCTCTGGGCGCACGCCGAGGCGCTCGCCTACGCGTCGCTCCTGACCGAGGGGATCCCGATCCGGCTCACCGGCCAGGACACCGAGCGCGGCACCTTCAGCCAGCGCCACCTCGTCCTGCACGACCCCAAGACCGGCCAGGAGCACTGCCCGATCCAGCATCTGCCGGGCGCGCTGGCGCCGATGGAGCTTCACAACAGCCCGCTGTCTGAGATGGGCTGCCTCGGGTTCGAGTACGGCTACTCGCAGGAGGCGCCCGAGACGCTCGTGCTGTGGGAGGCGCAGTTCGGCGACTTCGCCAACGGCGCTCAGGTCATCATCGACCAGTTCATCGTCTCCGGCCTGGCCAAGTGGGGCCAGACATCGCGGCTGACCCTGCTGCTCCCCCACGGCTACGAGGGCTCCGGGCCCGAGCACTCCTCGGCGCGGCTCGAGCGCTTCCTCCAGCTCGCCGCCGAGGGCAACATCCGCGTCGCCAACCCGACCACGCCGGCCCAGTACTTCCATCTTCTGCGCCGGCAGGCCCGGGTGGCCAAGCAGCGCCCGCTCGTGATCATGACCCCCAAGAGCCTGCTGCGCCTCTCGCAGGCCACGAGCAGCGTGCACGAGCTGTCCGAGGGCCGCTTCCAGCCCGTGCTCCGAGACCCCACCGGCGACCCGTCGGAGGTCAAGCGTCTGATCCTGTGCACCGGCAAGATCTACTACGAGCTCGCCGGCCACGAGGCGCGCCAGGAGAACCCGGAGGTTGCGGTCGGCCGGGTCGAACTGCTCTACCCGTTCCCGCAGTTCGAGATCCTCGCCCTCGCCGAGAGCTACCCGCAGCTCGAGGAGGTCGTGTGGGTCCAGGAGGAGCCGCGCAACATGGGCGCGCGGGCGCACATGTCGCCGCGGCTGATGCAGATCCTGCCGCACCAGCTGAAGTTCGGCTACATCGGGCGCCCGGAGCGAGCCGCGTCGGGCGAGGGCTATCCGGTGGCGCACGCGGCCGAGCAGCACCGGATCATCACCACCGCGCTGAACGTCGGCGAGGCCGTCTCCCAGTACCCGCGCAAGGCGCCCGGCGACCGGTAACCGCCCCGCGACCGGTAACCGCCCCGCTCGATCCGTTTGGCGGGCCGGCAACACGCCACTCGCCCCCCCGCCGGCGGTGAATGGCCGTTCCCCCGGCTCCGACGCGGACAACGCGCCATTGGCCCGGCGAGCGCAGCCGACTGACGAGTTGTCCGTGTGGATCCGGGCGCCGGAATCCGGGTATTCGCCCGGG